>OCOJ01024291.1_pt1 | contig 26927 bp, 22 predicted proteins | sample 1539251 | NCBI WGS metagenome assembly OCOJ01 (sample SAMN01911457, study PRJEB22624) | soil metagenome | biome: Soil | place: Malaysia | collected 2012-04-30 | depth RA_metagenome m
TCCACAGATTTCTACGATCCGTGCATCGGCGCGGGCATTGCCTCGCTGATTCAGGAGAACACACGTCTGATCTGGTGCGAAAGCCCGGGATCGATCACCATGGAGGTCCAGGATCTCCCGGCGATTGTTGCTGCCGCGCACGCGCGGGGTGTGCGTGTAGCCCTGGATAATACCTGGTCGGCAGGAGTTCTTCTGGACGCCTTCGCGCACGGCGTGGACGTTACGATGCAGGCACTGACCAAATACATCGGCGGCCACAGCGACCTTCTGCTCGGTTCCATCACGGTCCGTGACGATTCGTTGCACCAAAGACTGGGAGCCGCGCAACAGGTGATCGGCTGTGCGGCTTCTCCCGACGATTGCAGTCTGGCCCTGCGCGGACTGCAAACCCTGGCGGTGCGACTCTCTACGATTGAATCTTCCGCGTTGGCGATTGCCAAGTGGCTCTCGACTCGCGCAGAAGTTGAGCGCGTGCTGCACCCGGCGTTGGAATCCTGTCCCGGCCACGAATTCTGGCAGAGGGATTTTCTGGGTTCGTCGGGCGTATTTTCGATTGTCTTCAAGCCCGGGCCGACACAGCAACAGATATATGCGTTCGTGGATGCGCTGAAACTGTTCAGGATCGGATACAGTTGGGGTGGCGTGGCCAGCCTTGCGGTAGCCTACCAAATCAGCGGCATGCAGGGCCGACCGGCGTACGATCACCGCATTGTGCGTTTGAACATTGGCCTCGAGGCCACGGCCGACCTCATTGCCGATCTGGAACAGGGTCTGCGGCAACTCTCGGCTTGATTCTGACAAGCTCCATTCGCCAGCGCGCCAACGGTTGGGGACAGAGAATACGCTCAGTTAATCTTCCCTTGAACGAGCATCACAAACAGCGTCAAATAGCGCTTCAGGTTTTGCGTTATCAGGAAGTTTTCCTTTACATGCTCGTGCCCCTGTTCACCGAGGCGCGTGGCGATTTCGGGGTGAGAAAGCAGGAAGCGGATCTGATAAGCCGTCCCTTCGACAGAGTGGGCCAACAGCCCTGTGTGTTTGTGAATGACCTGATTGGGAATCCCGCCGACGGCGGAGGCCACGACTGGCTTCTTTTTCCACAAGGCCTCGGAAACCGTAAGGCCAAATCCTTCGCGCAAACTCTTCTGGATGACGATCGTCGAGGCGCGCTGGAGGGCATTGACCTCCAGAGGAGCCCACGCCGGCAACTCCAAAACCTTGATATCAGGATCGCCCTCTGCAACGCCCTTCACCTCGCGGAGCACTTCGGCGCCTTCCGGATCATCGGAGGCGGACCCACCGGCGAGAACAAGCTGGCAATCGAAGTACCGCCGCACGATACGGTATGCACGAATGACCCCAACGGGATCCTTGAGGCGGTCAAAACGTGAAATCTGGGTCAGGATCGGGCGCAAGGGATCGATGGAATACCGTGCCAGAACCTCCATGACGAATTCCTGGTCGAGTTCGCGATTCTTCTCGGAAAGCGGATCGATGGCCGGATGAAACAGGTACTGAGGAATATGCAACTGGCGTGCAAACTCAGGGGAGGAAAAAATGGCGCCATCGTATTTGGAAACGTAAGGTTCCAGAAAATCCCACACGGCGCGATTCGGATGAGAAAGGTCGATATGGCAGCGCCAGATCCAGTGGCTCTTACCATTCTTCTTCGCCTGGATGAAACCGGCGGGCTGAGGGTCGTGAATCACGATAAATTCGGCGTCCAAGGGAATGCGTTTCAGGTTTTGCTCGTTGTAAGCGCGATAGACATCAAAATGGCCGGGGTCGGGGTGATACGGTTCACCGTGCAGGGCGTTGTGGAATGCCTTGGTGACCTCAAAAAAGTCGTCGCCGCCGGTCATCACTTCCCAGCGAATATTGAGGCCGAGTTCCTCACCGAGGGGCACCAGGCGATTGAGCATTTCCGCGACGCCTCCGCCAACCGCGGTGGAGTTGACCATCTCCACGCCGCGTCCGGCAAGAGGCTTGGAGAGTGTCCGGAGCTCGTCGATCTCGCCTTCTCCAATTACTTTGACATAGTCAGACAACGGGATGCGGTTGGCTAACTGCACTGGGCTCATGCTTTCTCCTTTCGCGCTCCACCAGCCGCAGCAGCTTAACCCGCGCGCTGTCCAGGGTATTCGTGTAGATATCGATGCGATCAATGTTGTCAGCCAGTGTTCTCAATCCGAGCGAATTGGCAAGCCAGTAGGAGAAATCGTTCGTGCGCAATTGCAGGCGGAGGCGTGAGGAAATGAAGTGAAAGTAGAAGGCCGCATGGCTAAGGCGCTTAACGCCCGCGTGAAATTCCTCGAGGGTGCGCGCGGTCAGGCCAAAAGGAAGGGTCACTTCCAGGCTCTCGCAAAAATAAAACCGCTCCAGGGCCTGCTGGTGGGCGAATTCGGGATGTTGCTCCGTGTAATCCTGCACGGCGTGGCACAAATCCGCCCGCAGAGCCGCGATCGACGTGTAATCGCGGATATCCAGGGCGGCCAGTTGCTCCGCGAGGGCATCCCGGTTCGCGTCTGCCAGGACCCACTGCGCAAAGTCGTTCGAAAATCCTTCGGTGAGGTAGTGGTGGCTGCCCAGAGTCTGAAAGGTGTGATGGAAAATGGAAGCATCGGTGCACTGCTCGAGACCACTCAAGAGCTCAGCGAGTGTCCCAGCCGATAGATTGCCGATACGCGTCAGGTGGGCGACAGTGAAGAACTCAAAAGGGGTATCCGCTATGTTCAATGCTGTACCTCCTATCCGTTGCTTGAGGAAGTTCAAGCGAAGATTCCTTACGAATCCAGCCGCTCAAGAGGCCCGCGCCACTTCACTCTTTTCCGCTGATTCCACGCGAATATCGGTGAGATCTGAGAGCAGGTTCGCGGCCCAACGGTAGACGTTGTTCTCGTAAACGGTCTTGCGCATGCGGCTCATGCGCGCGGATTGCTCTTCGTCATCGAATTCCAGGGCCTGGCGGATCGCATGGGCGAGCTGATCAATATCGTAGGGATTTACAAGCAGCGCATCGTTCAGCTCGCGAGCCGCGCCGGTAAAAGTACTCAGAATCAGGGCCCCGCGAGTGTCGTCGCGCGCGGCGATAAATTCCTTGGCGACAAGATTCATGCCGTCATGCAGCGAAGTCACCAGGCACACCGAGGCAGCCCGGAAATAGCGTTCGATCTCCTCATGGGAATGATGCCTCTTGAGCAATACAATGGGCTTCCAACGCCCGGACTGGAATCGCGCATTGATGCGTTCGGCTTCCGCTGTAACTTCGTCGACAAACTGCTGGTAACGGGGAATATCTGTGCGGCTGGGTGCGCCAATCTGGACAAAGCAGAACCGCCGCTCGTAAATGGGAAAGAGCTCGAAGAACCGCTCAATTCCGCGAAAACGTTCGATGATGCCTTTCGTGTAGTCCAGGCGGTCCACGCCCACGCCGAGCAGAGAAGCCTCCACGCCCAACTCGGCGAAGACTGCGGCTCTGCCTTCGCCGGTGATGCGGATCACTTCTGCGCCGTGGTGTTCCGAGGGAAAGGCAACGCTGATCGGATACGGCCGGACTCGTGTGATATGGCCTTTCCGGCTCACCTCAAAGCGATCCCAATCTGTCAAGGCCTCCAAGGCCCGGTCCACCGTCTGCAAGAAATTGTTGCAGTGCGTTTGGATGTGGAATCCCACCAGATCCGCGCCCAAGAGTCCTTCGACCAGCTCGCGCTGCCAGGGGCAGATTCCAAAAGCTTCTGCATTCGGCCAAGGGATGTGCCAAAACGTTGCTATGCGCGCCTCGGGCCGAGCTTCCTTTACCATTCGCGGGAGAAGAGCAAAGTGGTAGTCCTGCACGAGTAAGACCGGCGACTTGGTCTTTTCCATTTCGGACAACGCAGCGTCCGCAAAACGGCGATTGATGCGCTGGTAATACATCCAGTCCACCGGACGGAACAGCGGCCGCGTGTGGGCAATGTGGCAGAGGGGCCATAGACCTTCGTTTGAAAAGCCTTCGTAGTAGCCGCGTTCCTCTTCTGCCGACAGCCAGACGCGCCGCAAGGTGTACGAGGGACGATGCGGTGGCACCGACAGCCGGTCGTGTCCATCCACGACTTCGCGGTCGGCGTCCCCCGATCCGTTCGCCACCCAGGTGCCCTCGCAAGCCTGCAGCACGGGCTCGAGCGCGGTTACCAGGCCGCTGGCGGGCACGACCACACGGATCTTCTGTTGGTTGTCGTCGTACACGTGCATGTACGGCTCGCGGTTGGAAACTACAAAGAGAGCGTCCCCGTGCAGTTTCGTTTGCAGGCTTACGCGGAGCCGCTGCGCTGTCCAAAGCGATAGTTGCGAGTCACGCAGTTGGGCCTCTTCCTGCGCGGCGGCTCTCGCCGAACTCAAATCGCGCGCGAGGTGGCGGGCCTCGGTATGAATCTGTTCGAAGATTTCGCCTCGCGGAAGAGCCGGGGCAAGATTCGAAGGGTCTGACCGCAGTCTGCGGAGCCATTTTGCGGTGGTTGCCAGCGGTGAGGTAAACGTCCAACGAACCAAGAAGAAGGCCAGTGCCGTAATCAGGATTGTCTGGAGGAGCGTGCTCAAGAGGGAATCGCGCAGAGCGCGCATAACCCTCGCTTGAATGTAGGTTGTGTCATAAATCACCGCCAAGCTGCCAATTACTTCCTGGTTGCGGTGCAACGGGACCGCGTAGAGATACCAGGCTCCGGTGCCTTCGTTCCGGAAGACGCCAACGCCTGCGTCACTCGCTGCGGCCCGGGCGGCAACCTCAGGGCGCAAGGCAAACCTCGATGAGAGCTCAGGGGTGATGGCGACCGCTTCTCCCGAATTGCCATAGGCAACGGCGCCCAGAAGGTGCTCGCGCTGAACGTGCCTTTCCACGAGGTGGGCAAGGTTCCGATCATTAACGTGACTTGCCGAAGCCTCGAGGCTCTCCTGCAGATTTTCCGCAAGTACAACGGACCGATGAGAAAGATCGTTCTGCAGATTGCGTCGTTCTGTTCGCACCTGGTAGAACCCATACAGTAGGGAAACACTGAGGACGCTTATAGCCAAGGGGACGACGATTTTGAGCGTCGTGCGCACGAGCCTTCCTCCGCAACAAGAGGAAATCTAGATTGCCTGGTTCCTTCAACCTGCCACGTGAATCCCTATTTCGCGCGAGGGCGCGGGCACAAATAATCACTGCAAGGAGGCTGAGACCCGCGACCCTGTCGCGCTTCCCCCGCAGAGATACCATTTAGGGCGACAGGATTTTCCGTGAACGACAAAGCTCTTCAAATTCGGCTAGGGAGAGTTCTTTGGGCAACACAAAGGCCAAACACGAACAAAATCTCGCGATGGCGCGTAACACGCTAAGGGCTTAATAAGATAGCTTGGGCGAGGTCGGCCTCAAGGAGGGCAGCAGAGAGGGGCGTAAGGCAAGGAGATGCGAAGATATTACATACTTCTCAAGAAAGAAATGGTCTTCGATTCCAATTGCGTCTTTTCCGGAAGTGTCGAAAACACCCTGACCGTCTCAAAATGAGCTGGCTCGGTAGGCATTCAGGAATGGGAGTCGCCGCGTCCGTGTCCAGTACTTCATGACGGAGGACACAGGACGCGGACAATCCCGTTGGTTCAGAGTGGAGGCCTGCCTTGTACGGAGTAGAGCACGCCTCACTTTGGGGTCGCCCTGGGCTGGAATTTGGGGTACCAGCCCAAAACGAAGATGTAGCTAAAATAAGATTCGAGCAGGCAAACCAGATCGTCAAACGAACTTCTTGTAGTTCTTTTATCAACCATTAACTCATTTTTTTCGTTTGACTTATAATCTGTTATCAACTGGGATTCTGTTGTACCATAGGTGCCCTTGGTTCGAGCGAAATTCATGGCCACTCGATCGACACAAATTCGTCGCGTTTATCGGTTCGGATTGTTTGAGGCAGATCTCGACCTAGGTACGCTCACGCGTCAGGGTGCACCGGTGAAGCTCCAGGAACAGCCGTTCCGCATCCTAGCCTTGCTCCTAGAATCTTCTGGCGAAGTACTGACAAGGGAGGAACTGCGCAAGAAGATCTGGCCGGAGGGCACATACGTCGAATTTGACGGCAGCATGAACACAGCGCTAATGAAGCTGCGGGCCGCGCTCAACGACAGCGCCGAAAACCCGCTCTTCATAGAAACGGTGCCTCGCAAAGGCTATCGCTTTATCGCCCCCGTGGAACTCTGCCAGCTCGAGACGCCGGCCATCACAACGGCCATACGTATTGAGGGTCAAGAGAAAGCTCTGGACGAACTCGAGGTGCCACTGCGGGAGGCCCCACCACCTGAGTCGAAGGTAGTGCGGAAGAAAACTGCGGATAAGCGCCTTGGCCCGCATTGGTGGGAAGCACTGGCGATTCTGGCTGGAGTGACAGCCCTGCTCACCTACGGCTTGTGGCCTCAGCCGCAACCAAGAGTGATTCGCGTCCGCCAACTCACGCACTCCGGTCAGGTTGATCCTTGGGGCAAGCTCGTCACCGACGGCAGCCGCATTTACTTTGTGGTGCGTGATGTCACCGGTTGGAACCTGATGCAGACTTCCGTGGAGGGCGGAAGCATTCAACGAACACCGACTCCTTTTGACAACACGCGCATTTTTGATTTGTCTCCAGATCATTCGGAGTTTCTCATCGGGCAGTTGACGCATCGCGGCGAAGAAACGGCTCTGTGGTTATGGCCGGTGCAGGGCGGTGCACCGCGGCGTCTTGGTGACGTCACCGCACAGGAAGCAGTGTGGTCACCTTTGGGCGATCTGATCGCCTATGTCCAGGGCGAAAGTATCCTGCTCACAGACCCGCAAGGAAGCCATATGAGGGAACTGGCCAGATTTCACCCTGCGCCCCACGCTGTAGTGTGGTCGCCAGACGGAAAGCGACTGCGCTTCACGCAAACGAATCTTCTGGAAGGCACGGATTCCATGTGGGAGATGAGTCTTGACCGCAGCGCGCTCCGCCGCGTGCTTCCGGAAGGCCAGAATGGACCTCACGAGGGAAGTGGAACATGGCTGGCAGGAGGCAACTATTTTGCTTTTTCCTCAGGGGTGGACCTGCGCGCCAGCCTCGCGGTTGACACGCAGGCTAGTCTTTGGATCATCGAGGAGAACCGGGGGCTGTTTCGCAGGAGTTCGAGCAAGCCCATTCAATTAACCACGGGTCCGATCGCTTTTGACCACCCAAACGCGATTCCCAATAGCAATCGCATTCTAGCGATTGGTTCGCACAACGAGTATCAGTTGTTACGAATCGATCCAAAAACGAATCGGAAGACCGCGATGCTGGCCGAGTCAGGGGCCACGGACATGGACTTCTCCCTTGATGGACAATGGGTGGTTTACGCGGCGCGCGAGAATGGCACATTGTGGAAGAGCCGCATTGACGGGAGCGGTAAGGTACAACTGACTGCGGGCGCCACGGGGGCCTTCGCACCGCATTGGTCCCCGGATCAGACACAGATACTCTTCACGGGATTTTTGTTGGACCGTCAGCCACGACTCTACATTGTTTCCGCGCAAGGAGGATCCCCGCAGAGCGTATTGCCCTCCAACAACAAATGGGCTTCGGTGTCTGGCGACTGGAGGACAGATGGCCGGCAAATTGTTCTCGACGTTCAGGAGATGGAATCGGGGAGGGAGCCCGACATCCGCATCCTTGACCTTGAAACCAAGAAGGTCACGAAGCTGCTCGGTTCGGAGGGGTTGATCGAGCCACGATGGTCCGCGGACGGACGCTACATCGCCGCGCTGAATCCGAAGAAAAAACAGGTATACGTCTACGATTGCAAGTTGGAAAAGTGGTCAGTTCTGTCGGAAGCGAATTTCCCAGCCACGTTGCGCTGGTCACCCAGCGGGGATGCCCTCTATTACCAGGACGTGGATGAAGTCGAGGAATCTATCTTCCGCGTGCGGATGGCTACACGGGAAACCGAGCGCGTGGTGCGGTTAGGGGATTTGCTCAGTTCCGGAGCCGCGCGTTGCATGTTTACGGGACTCAGCCCCGACGGCTCCGTTTATGTCACGGTGGATCACGGGGACGTGGATATCTATTCGGTGGATCTGAAGATTCCCTGAAAACTGTTTTTTGGCGCCTGTACACCGAGACAGGTTGGTTCTGCGACACACCTGCCATTGCACCTGAGTCCTCTCTTCTAGCCGGGTCTAGACTAGAGTCACTGCCAAAGGAGCATTGCAGGTATGAAGCGCAAATTCGTCCTCGCCCAGTCCTTGATTTTCACGCTCCTGTTCGCCGCGTGGCTTCCGGCCCAGAATACGAAAAAAAGCGATAGCGTTATCAAGGGAGTGGTTTTAGGAGCGGACGGAAAGCCGGTCCGGGCAGCGGCTGTGACCTGTCAATCTTCCGCCGGCATGCGGCCGCGCGCGGTGCACACAGATACGAAAGGGCACTTTGTCATCACGGGGTTAAAACAGGATTCGTACGACTTGCGAGCGGATGCAAACGGGGCCTACTCCGATTGGGAAAAGAACATCCCTTTGCGAAAAGGACAAACCAAGGAAGTCACCCTGCGGCTGCTGAATGGCAACACAGCTCTCAGTGGCACATTGCCGGCTAAGCAGAAGCACTAGGCACGGATCGCTGTTCGCCTCTGCTTTCACCTACTCCACGCCCGCTCTGATTTCATTACGTTTTCATCAGGTTGAGGAAGACGGAGCCACCGGCAGATCCAGGATTTCCTGAAGAATCAGGTTTGCCGCGACAGGCACACTTTCCGCCACTTCCGGAGACAATTCCGTGCCAGCGGAAAAATCGAGCCCTTCAATTACATAGACGATGAGCTTGCCGGGCAACTCTCCCATGGTGCGCGCCAATTCAATCGCCTCTGCCACGCCGAAAGTATGGGTGGACGAATGTGAAAACCACGCGGGGAGTTTCCCTGTGCGGGCATCGAAACGCTGGATGGTACCGGGGGGTGCGCCCGATTGCACTGCGTCCACAAGAATGACGCAGTCCGCACCTGTGAATGCGTCGAATAATTCCGCACCGTCGCCCGTTTCTTCGAGTAAGGGAATATCCGGGGGGACATCTTTGCGGAGCCGCTGAACCACCACCCTGCCCACCCTATCATCGCTACGAAAGGGATTGCCGACTCCAATGAGGATGGTCTTCTGAACTGGTGCAGTCATTCAGATTCGATCTGCAATTTCAAGAAATGCGTCGCGCAGGAAATACAAGGATCGTAGTTCCGGATCGCCTGTTCGCACTGCCATTGCAAGCGTTCCTTGGGCAGGTGCAGGCGAGCGGACGCAAATTCCGTGAGATCGTCCTCCATGGTTTTCTGGTTCTGCGCCGTGGGCGGAACGATCTTGGCGCTTAGGATCAGCCCACGCTCATCGAACCGGTACTTATGATAGAGAATTCCCCGGGGTGCTTCCGTGCAGCCCTGGCCCGTGCCTACGCGAGGGGTTACCGCTACATAGGGCCTCTCCGGCATTTCGTAACTTCCGATGATGCGCAATGCTTCATCACAGGCGTAGACGGTTTCCACGGCCCGAACCACGATGCTTTGAAAAGGATTCCGACACTCGCGCGACAGACCGGATTCTTTGGCAGCTTCCTGTGCCAGGGCGGAGAGCCTTTCAAAATTCAGGTTGTAGCGGGCCAGAGGACCGACGAAATAGGCGCCCCTCTCCATGACTGTCGAATGTAGAGCGTGTGAGTGCGCTACGTGCTCTTCGGCAAACTGCAGCTCATAATCGCTGATAGGAATATCCAGGCCTTTGTTCGAAACCAGGCGGCCTTCGTTCAATGGGTATTCGCTGGGGTGCCGCAGGGCGAAGAATTCATAATCGCGCTGAAACTCCGGGAACGTGAAAGTGGCCACCCACCGCGCTGTTTCTACCGCCGCGTCGCGGGCCCATTTCAGGTCCGGTTCGAGTGCCTGGAGCTGCTGCCTGGTTGGCACCTTATAGAACCCGCCGACACGAACATTAATTGGATGGATTTCCCTTCCACCCAAAAGTGCCATGATGGCGTTGCCAATTTTCTTCAGTCGTAAGCCACGTTGCACTGCTTCGGGGTGGTCCTTGGCCATCTGAATCACATCTTCATAGCCGAGGAAATCCGGCGCATGCAGCAGGTAGATATGCAACGCGTGACTTTCAATCCATTCGCCGCAGTAAAGAAGCCGCCGCAGTTCTCGGATGGCGCCGTTTGGCTGCACGCTAAAAGCGTCTTCGACGGCGTGGCACGCGCTCATCTGGTAGGCAACCGGACAGATGCCGCAAATCCGGGCGGTAATATCGGGAGCTTCATCGAACTTGCGTCCCCTCAAGAAAGCCTCGAAGAAACGCGGAGGCTCAAAAATATTGAGTTTCGCTTCTTTCACCTGGTGGTCTTTGATCTTGAGACGAAATCCTCCCTCCCCCTCCACGCGTGCCAGAAAATCGACCTTGATAGTCTTAGCGTTCATGCGCTTCGCTCTCTTTCCGGAACGGTTCGGCGCAGGCGTTGAAGGAACGGAAGGCGCGCACGATGTCCGGCTCGCTCATGCCAAGTTGAGTCCACAAGTGGCTCAGCGATGCGGTGTTCGTTGTCTCCTTGGGGCCGAAGCATCCATAACAACCGCGGGAGTAAGCGGGGCAAAGGGCACCACAGCCTGCCTGTGTGACCGGACCCATGCATGGAATGGATTTTGCCACCATGACGCAAACCGTGCCCTGACGTTTGCACTCCATACAGAGCCCGTGTGTGGGAGTTAGAGGTTTTCTCCCGTTGAGAAAGGCGCTGAGTACTTCCAACAGCTGATATTTGTTAATGGGACAGCCGCGAAGAACAAAGTCCACGAAGACGTGGTCCGTGATGGGCGTCGATTTGTTCAACGTTTCGATGTATGCGGGCTGTGCGTAGACCATGGGAATGAATTCCTGAACATTCTTGAAGTTGCGGAGTGCCTGAATGCCTCCGGACGTCGCACAGGCGCCAATCGTAATCAAGGTCTTTGAAGCGCGGCGGATGGAGTGAATGCGTTCCTCATCGTGCGGTGTGGTAATCGATCCTTCCACAAGCGAAATGTCATAGGGCCCGCCAATTACAGCTCGGGAGGCCTCCGGGAAATTGGCGATCTCTACGGCCTCGGCAACGGCAAGGAGTTCGTCCTCGCAATCCAGCAAACTCAACTGGCACCCGTCACAGGAGGCAAATTTCCATACAGCAATTTTGGGTTTGCGCTTGGGAGCCATTTCAAATCTCCCCTTTGCCAAAGATCGATTCGATCCGGTCGAGCTGGAAGACCGGGCCGTCCTTGCAGACAAATGTAGCCCCATACTGACAGTGACCACAGTAGCCCAGCCCGCATTTCATGTTGCGTTCCATGGAAAGATAAGTCTTCTGGGGCGGGACTCCCCGCTTCTGAAGTTCCAGGACTGCAAAGCGCATCATGATTTCCGGTCCGCAGATCAGCGCCACCGTATTGGAGGGGGTGAAAGGAGCTCGAGCTATCAGAGGGGTAACCACCCCCACATTGCCACGCCACCCGCTCGACCCGCGATCCACGGTTACCTGCACTTCCAGATCAAACTTTCCGCGCCACCGTTCCAGTTCGCGTTTGTACAGGATTTCTTCCGGCGACCGCGCACCGTACAGGAGGACGATTTTCCGGTATTTTTCCCGCTGCGCCATGAGGTGGTAGAGAACTGGACGCAGAGGCGCCAGTCCGATACCACCAGCAATGATGACGAAGTCGCCATTTTCCTCCGTTACCGGCCAGTGCGTTCCGTAGGGTCCGCGTACCCCAATCGCATCGCCCGGTTTCAGCAGTCCCATCGCCTTGGTCACTACCCCCACTCTTCGCGTGGTGTGCTCCAAGCGCGAAGTTTCGGAAGGGTCCCCGCTAATGGAAATCGGGACCTCGCCAACGCCGAAGACATAGAGCATGTTGAACTGTCCCGGAAGAAAGGAAACCTTAGCGGATTCGTCCGGGGGAACAAGACTGAGCGTAAAGGTATCTTCGGTTTCCTGTTTCAGCCGCTCGATTCGGAACAATTCCGGAACCATGGGGTCGGCTGCCACACGATGTTCAACACCGGCTTCAATTATGGCGCCCATAGATATCCAGCAATTGCAGCCGGGTCGCATCCAGCCGCGCGGAAATAACGCTCACAAAGCGACTGAGCAGTTCGTATCCGAGATCATGGTCTTCTTCGCATTTGCGCCGCAGGCACTTCGCGTCGAAGACGAGCGCCCGCGTGCGCTGGAGAGTCCGAGCACCAAAATGCCAGCGATACGGCGGCGAGACCCAGGACCATCCGAGAATTTCCCCTTCCGCAACCGTCTGCACCGTGGTGGCGCCGCGATTGGGGACCAGCAGCTCCACAGAAACCAGGCCCTCACGGATGAAATAGAAAGCATCCGCAGGATCACCCTCGTGAAAGATGACGTATCGTTCCGGAAACTGCACGTTCTTGGCGCAACCGGTAATGAATTCCAGATGCTTTTCCGGCAACTCCGCGAAGAAGGGATGTTCCCTGATAACCGACTCCAGCGTGTGAATCATATCCTCCTCCCATCACACCGGATTGCTGACTTGGTTCTCCGATTCCCGGATGGCCCGCGCTTCCTCGGTGACGTCAATCCCCACAGGACACCAAGTGATGCAACGGCCACAGCCAACACAACCCGAAGTACCGAACTGGTCGTACCAATAAGCGAATTTGTGCATCATCCACTGGCGGAATTTCGCGCGCGGCGTTGCCCGCACACTTCCGCCGTGGAGATAAGAAAAATCTGTTGCGAAACAAGAATCCCACTTGCGAATCCGCTCTGCCTGCCGACCCGACAAGTCCGTCAGGTCTTCTATGGTTGAGCAGAAGCAGGTTGGACAAACTAAAGTGCAATTGGCGCAACTCAGGCACCGGTCCGCGACTGCATCCCAACGCGGATTCTCCAGGTTCCGGCAGAGCAACTCTTTGAGGCCGCCCGTCTGTAAGGTACGACCCATGTGCTGCGCCGTTTCCTGAACAACGCCATTGGCCGCAGCAATCTCCTTTGCCCCCGCAGGGTCAGAAGGGATCTCCGCAAGGATGCGCGCTCCCGCTTCCGTGGCGATGTGGGCAAGGAGGAAGTGTTGGCCGTCCTGTAGGACTTCGGTCAACGCAAGGTCATAGCCGGACTTCGCTTTCGGGCCGGTTTCCATCGAATCACAAAAGCAGGTACCCCCGGCCTGCGAACAATTCACTGCTACGACAAAGACATCCTCCCGGCGCGATTTATACAGGGGATCGGCAAATTGCCCGCCAAGAAAGACCTGATCCTGGATCTTCAATGCCTCGAGCTCGCAAGCGCGCACGCCAAGGAAGGCAAGTCTGGACGGTTTCGGCTTTTCGGACAAAATCTGAAACGGACCCTTTCCCCGCTGCGCTTGCCAGAGTCGAGCCGAAGACGGAAACAGGAACTTTTTCCAGGCATGGGGCCCGAGTGAGTAGCCAAAAACGGCGTTATCCGAACGACGCTTCAGTTGATATTTGCCGCCCTGCTGTTCGTCCGTCCAACCCACGGGAAGATCTTTCTCCGACGAGATGTGATCGTAGAGGATGGCGCCGTCGCAGATGGTCGGACCAATTACCTCATAGCCCTTGCGGATCAGAACTTGAATCAGCAGCCCAACTCGGGAAGGTGAGAGAAGAACGTATCGTTCGTTGCGATTCCCCTGGGGAGTCATTGCCGCTCCATACTAGTACGGCCAACCGTCCAGCCCCTTGGCTGGAGGCACTTCCCTATCCCCATCACGAATACTCCGGTTCGAGAGGTAGCGCAACGCCACCGGTCACATTGACCGGAGATATTTGCGCAGAGGAAATTGGCCGGGCGAAACGATGTGGGAGCGAATCAAGGAGGTACCATCTCTTTAATAAGTGTCTACGGTTCAATGAGTTAGATGGGGAGTAGCCTTTCACCTCGTCTGGCGCGTCAGTACCACGACCCCCGTACCGTTTATTTGGGGCTATCGGGCCATTGAGGCCGTTGGAGAACACCCTTTACTTTGGGCGACAACGGGTTGGGGGCCGCGCGGGGACAGCGGCCCCGAAAGGGGTCGTGTGCGTGCCACCCAACCCGCCAGAGTTTTCCTTCCGGCTTCAGTCCTAAGGCAGCCCATTGCCTCCGCCCTCGCCGCATGACCAGAAACCGTTCGGAATCTACCTTGCATCCCATCTTCTGTAGGGCCGACGCAAATGTATGTTTTGGCACGACTTACAGAGAGCAATGGAGTTCTGTTTGGCGAAGGCAGGTGACACATGAAGGGAGTTTCTTGCTGGACTGCGACCTCAGTGCGCCTGCTCACCCTCTCGGCGGCGCTTGCGATAGGAGCGCTTGCGCATCCGGGGGGAGTGCCTTATTCCCTCCGCGCAAACGCCGTACAGGCATTTGTAAGTTACGTGGCCAAAACGGATACCCAGAATAGCGATAGCCTCCGCAGCGGGCCTTTTCTCTGGGTGGATGGCTCACAGGGCAAAGACCGAACTGACGCTTTTGCCAAGCTGAGAGCGGGGGAAGTGGAAATGCGCCGCCTCAGCGTAACAGAAGATGGCGGAAACATCGAAGTACCGGGGGCCCTGATCCATGATTGGGAAGGAATCGTCTTCATCCCTGGCAAGAAGCTCGACGATGTGCTGAAGATATTGCAGGATTACGACCACCACGCAGCGTATTACGCCCCGGAGGTGACAAAGTCGCGAATCGAGTCGCACAAGGGAGACCAATTCCGCATCTATATGCAGTTCCGGCGGCGCAAGATTGTCACCGTTGTGCTGAATACTGAACATGACGTGACTTACCATCGCGACTCGGCTCTGCGAGCTCACAGCCGCAGCTCGGCCCTTCGCATCGCGCAAGTCGATGATCCGGGCGGGGCAAAGGAAAAGGAGAGAGCGCCAGGGGAAGACGACGGGTTTCTATGGAGAATGGAAACCTGGTGGCGCATGGAGGAAAGGGACGGGGGAGTGTACGTGCAGAATGAGGCGGTTACGCTCACGCGCGACATCCCCACCGGCCTTGGCTGGCTAATCGAGCCGTTTATCACCAAGATCCCCGAGGAAACCCTGGAGTTCACACTGCGCGCAACACGCAACGCGCTGCTGCGAGAAAAATCAAACTAGCTCGAGATAACACGGACTGCGTGGAAAACACGACGAATGGCCCGCCGCGAAGGTTCTTCCCAAAGCTTAAATACAAGAATGGAGAAGATGACCAGGAGAATCGGCGTGGCTGGTGTAGCCAAGCTCGGAACGGAGTATGGCGCGCGTGCGGAGAGAACCCGAACGCAATCGCGAAAGGGAAGTTGTAGCAGGTAGATGGAATAGCTCGCCCCGCCAAGCAGAAGCATCAGGCGGCTGGAGAGCAAGACACCCACCACGTTTTTGGGGTCTGCCAGCTCATAAATCAAGAAGCCGAATGGAATGACGACGATCGAAACCCAATCGTGGATAGGAAGACTCAGGATAATCAGAACGGCAAACGCGGCGAAGATAGTAGGGAGCGAGGTGCGAAAGGCAAAGCCGCGACGCAAGAAGCGAATCCCAAGGCCCATACCCAGAATGAATTCGGGGAGCCGGAGGAGAGGCAGAAATCGCGCCAAAACGACAGTGCGATCCCAATTGGCCAGGCCCTGGACTGGGGTATGGGCCAAAACACAAACTAGGGCCGCGGTGACGAGGCAAAAGGTAAGGACGCGATCACTCAGGCGTGAGAATATCTGCTGGATAAACGGGAAGCAAAGATAGAAAAAACCCTCCACAGAAAGTGACCATGCGGGATAGTTCCAGGCGCCTGCCCATTCTGGATGCCAAGGATTCCAAGCCTGAATCATGAAAAGAACGGACATCGCGGAACCAAGTGTCAGTCTGGGGTTAAACGGCAAAGCTAGCAGAAGCGAGAGGAAGTAGACGGGATAGATGCGGGCAAACCGGGCTTCCCAAAACTTCACACGATCGCGCTGGCAATTCACCTGACCTTCATACGTGTAAGCCAGGATAAAGCCGGAAAGAATAAAAAAGAGTGCAACGGCAAGTTGCCCATTGGAGAGGAAGACGCGAAGCCATTCCGGCAAAGCGAAATGCGCGGAGAGCCAGGAAAGGGCGTGAGAAAGGACGACATAGAAGGCCGCGAAGAAGCGTATGCCCGTGAGTGCCGGGAGATTGACGCGACGCGGCACTGGTTTGGTTGCAGGAGGCTGGGGTTGGATGGCGACGATGGAATCGCGAGGCGTCACGAACACCACCTGTCATGGTTCTGATTACGGTTCATCGTGGTTTCTCCAATGTTAGCTCAAGAGGGCGGGACGCAGTTGTTACTTTATTTGTGTCTTAATCATCAAGTTTATTCAGGTGGCCACATTGTTTTCCTAAATTACATTCTGAGTCCTTCTCGAACGCAACGGGGTGCTGTGTTCGAATGGAAATGGAGTGGATCAACACGTTGGTGAAGGCTTCTTTAGCAAAAATGCAGAGCGGAAACCACGTCCGATCCAGCGGTCTACAGGTCCGTGCAGCAGAGTTCGAAGGATCTCAAAGCCAGCAGCACGGCACATTTTTTTGACATGGCGCTCCAACAATCGATAGGGGTGGGCGCGGACGAGGATTTCGTTGGCGTGTCTGCGCTTCGTCCAGAGGTGCCATTTTGCCAGCCCCAAATAAGAAAACGTGTCGACCATCAGGAAGAGCGCGCCCCCCGGCCGTAGCACTCTGAAAATCTCGCTCAGCACCTGAGACGCATCCTTCACGTGGTCGAGAACGTTGTAGCACACCACCAAGCCAACACTTCCTTCCTGAAAGGGTAGGGACTCTCCAGAGGCCCGAACGAAATGGATGGAACCCCGAAGAGAGAGAATATTGCGGAAGAGTTCGTCCGTACAAGCGGGGCGAATCAGCGGGAGCGGGTCAACGCCGATCCTGACGGGGATGGACGGCACGAAACCCAGCAGTCCCACGCCCAACCCGCCGACTCCTATTTCCAACGCTGGCGACGGAGATTCGTGAAGCCAGGTTTGCAAGAGTTTTGCCGCGGAGCCATTGGAATCGAGGATTTGTTGCGCCGTGGATTGAGAAATGCCTGACCAGTACTCGGCCTCTGCAGACTGCGCTTGCCTCCAGCGCTCTTGCGAAGTCATCGGCTCTCCTTGAGGCGTAGCGATTCCGTCAGGAATGCCAGTGTTTCCCCGGCGTTGCGCTCCCAAGTATACGATTGTGAGGTGCACGCGGCGCTTTCTCCAACAGAACGGCGGAGGTCAGAATCATCGTAAAGGCGACAGAGGAGTCTGGACAACGCAGCAAAATCCTTGGGGTCACTGAGAATAAAACCATCTACTCCGTCGTGGATTGCTTGTGATCCGCCATTCTTCGCACTGGTGATTACGGGAAGACCGCAGGCCATCGCTTCCAGGGGAGGGAGCGCAAAAGAATCATGGAGGGAAGGTCCTGCGTAGACGTCGGCGGCGGCGTAGAACTGCATCACATCCGCGGAGGGCTCCGCAAAGGTAACTCGCCCTTCCAGATTCAACCGCTGAATCTCCGAGAGGAATGGAGCACGGCTGTCGCGCCCGACCACGAGGATGCGAAACGGATACCGAAGGTTTGCGGCAACTGCATTCAACAAGGATGTGAGTCCTTTGTTTTTCCAATCATTTCCCACAAGAAGAGCGACAAATTCAGCCGACGAGATTTGCAGGGATTGCCGAGCGGACGCGCGACGCCGAAGCCGTTCGGGCATGTTGAAGCGAGCGAGATCCACGGCGTTTGGAATCACCGTGACGTCGCGTCGCCCAAAATGAGAGGTGATTTCCCGCGCCGTCAAGCTGGAAACGGCGGCCAGCGAGACATGGGGATTTCGATAGATGCGGCTTTCCAGAGCCATGATCAGACGGTAGTACAGGATTCGGTGAAGAAGAATCGGCCAATTTCTCAGCGGAGCCTTACGGAGACGTAGCTCTTCACGGACCAGAAGAAAAAATTCGCAAAAGACAACGTGGGCGACAATAGCATCTGCATCCTTGCAGTTGATTCCAGGGGAGAAAACCAGGTCGAAATGAATGGAGCGAAACCCCCTGTGAAACCAGCGAAGACCTTGATTGGCAAAATACCACCACAAAAAATTCAGTAAATGAGGGCCAGGCAACTTCGGGATACGATGCCAAATCGCTTTTCGTGATCCCGCCGGTGAAGTCGAGGCCCCAGTAAAGCGCACCACATCCAAATCCTGAACGGATTGAGAGTATACATGGATCTCACAATCCGACTTTTGGAGAAAATATTCAATCTGTTCGACAATACACCGCTCCGTACCATGGCTGCGATCAAGAAAGGGGGAAACGACAGCAAGGCGCATTTCAGCCCCGGCTTGGAACTGTTCCAGCTTGGACGAGCTGAATCGCTTTAGGAAACGTTCGCAGCCGGTAAAGAATGCCAAGCAATAGCCAGAGGTAAGAATTAACGACGAAATCCTGGTAAGTGGCCCCAGTGAAAGTCATCGGAAAAAACACAATCGTGGCAAAAAGGAAGACCGTGAAACCCAGGGGAAACCAGGGAGTCCCTCGTAATTCCTTGGCCACTCTCCAAGCGGAAAAGGCTATCGAAAGACCCAGCACAATCCAGAGAATCAGGCCCAGGATACCCAGTTCCACGATCAAATTGCCGAATCCGGACTCGACGCCTACGCCCACGGGGCGCACCCCCAGGATGCGGGTAACGTATTGACCACCCAGAGTGCACGTCCCCAGTCCGTATCCGTAGGGCCAGCGTGGATGGTCAAAAGCAAATTGCAATTGCTGCAAGGGATAGGTCTGTGTGCGCTGAACAAGTTCGCTGGTGGGGCTATCCAGGCGGAGAGTCTCCGAGTAGATGGCCAATCGGGACCCCAAAGCCTCCGGAAAAACGGTCATCAGCACAACGACTCCAATGCCAACAATCAGGATGGTTCGTTGTATCGCGCGTACGACACGGATTACCTCACGTTGTTTCCATGGGGCACCCCATAGAAAACCTGCGATAACGACTAACGCGATGCCGCTGTTCCACATGAAGGCACCACGGGAGGCGCTCATCAGGGAAGCAGCGGCAACCACTCCGACAGTTGTGAAAGCAAGTATGCGCCCACGGCGACTTCGAAGAAGGAGGTACCCTGCATACCCTAGGGAGATGACCCACGACACTTCCAGAAAATCGACAAAGCGGCCACCGCTGACAAACACGGAGGTGGGCCTATACGCTACCAGGCCGGAAATGGGCGCCACTCGGTAACTGGTGCTGAGTTCGCGGATGTCGGACTGCAGATGGGAGGGATTCAGAAAGGTCGGCCCAATAATCGACTGGACCAGCCCAAGACCCGCCACAATCAGGATGAGTACGCAGGTGAAGGACAGGAAGCGATGCAAATCCTCCTCGGATCGGATGAGAGAATATCCAACATAAATGAGGGGTATATAAAGAAAATCCACTTTTGCGCCCAAGATCCCGTAGAAGAGGCTGGTGGATGCGGGATTGAAAATCTGCAGCAGGCAGAACCAAATGAAGATCAGCAAAGGTATGCGGAAGGGAATCCGAAGCAAGCTAGCTTTCTTGGCGTGGCGCGCCCTGAAAAAAGAGAGGTAGAGGATGACAGCGAGCGCATCTTTGGCGAAGTAAATAGCCATGTTATTGCCCAAATACTTGCGAAAAAAATCTTCAAAGAGGATCCAGGCAACAAGCATGTAGAGGCCCCGCCGCCAATCGTTCAAGATGGCGATCAAAACCCCGCCAGCCACAAACAGGACAGCCACGTAACCGAGGCTGGTGATGTCATTCGCTAGAATGAGCTGGGAAGCTTTGTAAGCCGCATAAAGGACGCCGGCAAACAAGCCAATCGTGACAAGCGGATTGCGCGAAACCCGGAGAGACGGAAGTGTTCCTAAGGTTCTCATTTCCCTAGACACCCAGCGCTGGAATTGCTAATCACAAATGGTCCCTTTGCCGTCGTGGACTCAACGCAGGCTCGGGCGCTTCGCTCCGCGCGGTTGCCCAACACGGTCTCATAATTTTACACTGGCGGCCACTCAATCATAGATTCCTGCCGTAACTGTCAAACCCGACGACGCACTGCGAGCTCTACAGCATCCACCATCCCCGCAGTGGTCTCGTTCGGAGACCAACTCGCCATTCGTTTTCTCGCAGCCTCGCCCAGGTCCCGCAAGCGTCCTCGGTCGGAGACCAACTTCCTCAACAGGGTCGCCAAAGCAGCCACATCACCGCAGGGATAGACAAGGCTGGGGTCTACGGGAATGATCAGGTCCCTGGCCGCCCCGACGCGATCACTGGAAACCACCGCGCACCCACACAGACTAGCCTCGTTCACCACTACACCGAAGGCTTCGTACGATGACGGCAAGACAAGCACGTCGGCGGCCGTGTAAACCGATGGCAGTTGCGACTGGTTTACGAATCCGAGAAAGCGCGATCGCTGCGAGATGCCCAGCTCCGCCGCTTGCCGTTCCATCTCGGGGCGGAGTGGTCCCTCGCCCGCAATCACCAGGTATGCATCCGGCAGCCCCGCCTTTGCGAAGGCTCTCAGCAAATCTTGAGGGCGCTTCCACGGCTGCAGTTTGGCGCAATACAAAACGACCGGCGCTTCCGGCGGTATCCCCCAAGACTCCCGCACCGCTTTACGATCCGCCTTGGCGGACCGCTCCAGCCACCAATCGTTTCCTACAGAGTAAGGCGCCAACGAAATGCGCTCGGGGGGGATTCCCAGAAACCGCATCAACTCATTGGTGCCGGTGGAGGGAGCAATCACCTGGCTTGCCAGGCGATAAAGGAATGGCCAAAAAAGTCTCTTGACCGGGCGTTTCCATTTGCGGCCGTCCATGGAGTTCAGCGTCGTTGCATCCGTCCCGAAGATAAAAGCAGCTCGTGAAAGCCGCGCCCGTACCCAAGCAATCCAGAAGGATGCCCGGAGATAACCGGTGAAGCAGAGAATGGCGCCGTAATTGCCGTCGCGGATCAATGTCCACAACCCAGGGTTGTAGAGCCCCAAAAAAGACTCATCGCCCGACCCTTTGTTCGGGACCTGAACCCATGGGTACCCGTCCAAAAGCGGCACATCCCATTTCACGGTTGCTCCAAACTCTGGGTCGTGGCCCGGCTCCGCTCCCCGCAGCGTACAGTAGGCAACCAAAAGATCAAGTTTGGGGTGCTGCGCCATGCACCGAAAGAGGGGCGCTGCGTATTGCACAGGGTGGGTGCAAATAGCCAGCACGCGATAGCGCGTTTCTAAGCTGCCATTCGATCTCACAGCGCTCGCACCATGCCTCTGTTGTTCCTGCGGATCACCCAGTTCCCACGAGGATTTTCTAAGATCTGCCGCTACCCCGAAGATAGTTCGCCCCGTCGAACGATACTGCGTCACGAAAGGACTTGATGGCCCTCATCCGGCTTTCCAATGGCTGGTCGTCGCCCGCGTCGACTATAAACCCCTCTTTGTGAAACACAGGGTGAAGCATAATCTCGAAAAAGTTATCGATCGAACCGATTTTCTCTGTGAGAAAGAGGTAGTCCTCAACACTGCCAAAGTACTTCGTTCGAGAAAGGCCAGCGCTGCGGAGCCTACCGTTCACTATGGTCTTGTAAGCACGTTTCTTCAAGCCGATTCCAACGCCGCAGTTTCGAGCCAGTCTGACATAGGGAATGTGCTCAGATAATGCCACTGCGATTACCACACCTAGGATTGGCCAAAGGTTGTGAAGATGATAGTGGGAATCCAGATGGCTGAGAGGAATCCCGTTCGCCCGACACCGCGCGATCTGAGCCCGTATCTCCGTGGCCAGAGCCTGCCGTTCTGAAACGTCCAAGGGGAAAAGTGTTGGCGACGATTCTAAGGCCAGGCGTCCGTCACTGTCGCAGAAACGCGCATACTTCTTGATCTCCTCGCTCAACGGAAAGCCGTCTCGCAAGACGATATGAAGCCCGAGGTGGTCTTTCAAGCGATTCTCATGAGCGAGGGAGCAAGCTTCCTCGAATCCTGGCATGGTGGCCATCAGCGTCGCACTGGAACATAGTCCTGCGGCAAAGCTATCCACGATCGCTTTGTTTACGCGTTCGTCTAGGCCGAAGTCGTCAGAATTGATGATTAGCATAGGGAACTCGATGGTCGGGGAACCACAACCACAGCTCGAGCAGCGCTAAACTTCTGATTCGAGCGCAATGATGCTACTTTCGCCAATGAGGGCCCCGACAGGCAATTGAACCAATCGACCCCCACTCCGTTCGTCGACGGGAGCAAACTGCAAATCTTCGAACACTTGGAGCAAGGGTCGATTCCGCTCCGTCCTGATCAGTTCGGCCTGCAGCACCTGCATTCCCCGCTCGGCCTCGTGATTTGCGAGCCATTGGAGGAACGTGTGCTCCACCCGCTTTTGTGCCACGCGACAGGAAAGCACCATATCACGGATCGTAGGATAGTCACGGCCCTCATTGACAGAAACAAAGCCTACAATTCCGTACTCGCCAAATCGATCGCTGCAGTCCAATGCCAGGCACAACATCCCCGGACTTGAAAGTAACGCAGTAAACTCCGCCGCCGTGTAACGCCGGTTGGACAAGTTGAGCTGATTTGCCCTCTGAATGAGTTCCAGGCAACGCGTGACGTGCCCTTCGCTCCGGGGCACAAACACGCGCAGCTTCATTTTGCAACTGCGCAGAAACGCTTCGTAGTCACCTCCGAAGGTCTTTTTCTCCTCCTCCCGCATGATTTCGGTGAGATACGACGCTCTTCGCTTCTTGCTAGCCTCCGTCACCGGGACATCAAACTCCTCCAGAGTCAGCAGGAAGGGCAACTGTTCGATGGAATACACGCGGACCTGCGGTAAAGCGTTTTGAACCTCAGCTCGCTCAAAGGCAGAGTCGTCAATGAGCGCAAAAGTGTCTAAATTAATGTTCAGTTTGCTGGCGATATCCGCCAGATTCCCGCTCTTCGGCTGCCAATTGATCGCCGGGTGAAGAAAATACTCTTGAAGATGCAACCGTTCAATCATCGCCCAGGCATCCCGTGAGTTATTCTTGCTGACGATAGTCTGAATGATGCCCCGATCGTCGAGCTTTCTGATGAGATCCAATGCCGCGACGTTTGGTTCTAGGGCGCGCTCGCCGTCTTCCACCAAAATGCCTTTCCACAAAGTATTATCGAGATCCCAGGCGACACACTTCACCTTGGGACTCGGGAGTCTCCTTTCCGTGACGGGAACGCTGAGCTTGCTTTGCGGTTTATAACGAACGAAGTCCAGCCACGTAAAAATGATGCGCCGTTCTTCGCTGTTTTCAGGCGAAAGCGTGATCCCACCACGAACATTCAACTGGAATCGTTCAGCCGGCAAAGTGTAGAAGTTCCAGCCAGGCCGGATCTCGAAGGAATGACGCAACCTGTGGTTTCCCGCATGGTGATCGAGAAGCAGGCGAAACGGCGTCTTTTCCGGCGAGAAACACTCCAATACAAAACCGTCGTACGGGGCATCCGGCTTCCCGCTGAAAAATGTCGCCAAGAAAGCGTTCCGTAACAATACAAGTGCGCCGTTCAGGCGTCGCTTCGGATTGACAGGCTGAAGAACATCAGAGGTGAGATTAACCAATCGAGTGATTCCTCGATCGAGGCGTTGAAAAAGCCGATGGCTTCGGAGACTGATAGACCTCCCGTACAGAGCGGTTTCCAGTTTTCCCCACCGGCGTAGGGAGATATCCGCACCAAATCCGAATTCACCGCTGAAGTCGATGTTCGGATAGATTCCGTAGACAAAACGGGCACACTTCTGGTCAACCCGGAGCACATAGAGCGAGCAGGTTTGATAACAAAGCGGGGGTGCACATTCGTGGCAGTGTTCCTCCCAGAGAAGTAAAGAGGTTTTATCCACGTTTTCAGGTTGTAGCGCTGACTTTCCGGTGCACTGAGCTTGCGGCTGTTGTCGCCACAAGCTACGCTTCGCCCAGTCTAGTTGGAACATAAATGCCCTAAAGGGCCCCTTCTTGCAGCAAATGCAAGAAGCAAAGGTACTCTCACCTCTCTACTTTCCCCCCTAAAAATGTCGCTCGGATGGTATAACATGTCAACTCACTGTCAGAATCTGCAGTCAACGGCAGTCCGCCTTCACCATTTTCGTTATATGAAACGACGGACGGCCCATATCCGGGGGCTGCTAAGTGTGCTAGAATGCAGAAGTTCCAGTGGAGATCCCGTTCGCAATTGCCAGGGGTATCTCCAGGGTACACTGTAGGTCTCCGCACAGGTGACCCCGAAACGCGGGTAGAATGAGCCACGGGTCCATTCCTTGGCAGTGGCGGGGCGCCATTTAACCAAAATTCAGATGGCCGCGAAGCGGTCACAAGCGCAAAAGAGGAATTGTCATGTCTGGGCATTCAAAGTGGGCCACAATCAAGCACAAGAAGGCGGCGACCGACGCCAAGCGCGGCCGCATCTTCACCCGAATCATCCGTGAAATCACCATCGCTGCCCGCATCGGCGGCGGCGATGCAAACTCCAACCCTCGCTTGCGCACCGCAATTGCCGCGGCCAAGAACGAGAACATGCCAAATGAGAACATCGAGCGCGCCATTCTGCGCGGCACCGGCCAGCTTGAAGGCGAACAATTCGAAGAAGTGATGTTCGAAGGGTACGGCCCTGGCGGCGTGGGTATGCTGATACAAGTAGTGACGACGAACCGCAACCGGATTGTCGGCGAGTTCCGTCACTTGATGAGCAAAAATGGCGGCAACATGGCGGAGGCCGGAGCGGTAGGATGGATGTTCCACCGCAAGGGCGAAATCACAATTCCAAAAGAAGCCGCAACGGAAGACAAGCTGTTGGATATCGTGCTGGAAGCCGGCGCAGAAGATATGAAGGACGATGGATCGTCCTGGTATATCGTCAGTCCGCCAGAAGCGCTGGAGGCGGTAAAGGAAGCTTTGATCAAAGCGGGGATCAAGCCAACGTCGGCGGAATTGGGCATGGTGCCGCAGAACTATATCAAGCTCACTGGGCAACAGGCCACACAGATGCTCCGCCTTGTGGAAGCTCTCGAAGAGCATGACGACGTGCAGCACGTTTATGCGAATTTCGATATCGATGAGTCGGAGATTCAAGCGGCCGTCGGCGCAAACTAGGTCAAGCTTTTGCAGAAACGGCCATCATCAAAGAGAAGTTGGTGGCTGTCCCTCATGCAACCGCGCACGAGATTGGCGATTGGAGCGCGCGGTGGCTTCGCTTTAGACTAACAGGAATGGGTGAAATTCCTTCAGGCAAGACTACGTCTACGAGCCTCCGGGTGCTGGGTGTAGATCCGGCGGCGGCAGGACCCACCGGTTACGCGGTGATCGAGCGCGCTGGCCGGACATGTCGCGTGCTGCATTACGGCACACTGAGGGTGGCGCGCCGGCGCCAGGGGTCTTCGGCGGGTGTGGTACTGCAGCAGGTGCACTCTCTGCTGTGCGAGTTGATCCGGGAGTTCAAGCCAAACGTTCTGGCAGTGGAATCGGTTTTCACAGCGCTGAACATGCGGACAGCCCTTCGGTTGGCTGAGGTACGAGGCGTTGTGCTGCTGGCTGCCGAACAACTCGGCGTGGAAGTGCACAGTTATTCTCCGCGCGAGGTCAAGGCATGCGTTGCAGGGTACGGTCACGCCGACAAGAAGCAGATGCAGATCATGGTCCGGGCACAACTTGGTATGAAGGAATTACCGGAGCCATCTGATGCTGCTGACGCGCTGGCAGTGGCCTTATGCCACTTGCAGGCAGATCAACTGAAACACCGCTACGGCGTGCAAAAAGTGGACTTGACGGGAAATGGAAGGCCGCGCGAGCCCATGCGGTCGGCACATCCAGCCCGCGCAACAATTACGCGCAGCATGCGCATGCAACCAGACAGATGAACGCTTTCTACCGCCTTCTCCTGGCCTTTGCGCTGTTTTTCTGCTTCGCCGCGGCGAGTGCCTCCGCCGCTACCGCGGCAGGGTCTGCGATTTTCACTTACCGGAGAATTTTCAAGTCCAGCACGCCTGAGTTTATTGAGATCAAGATCACCGAGAACTCGAACACTGGATCCTACGAAATCCGGCAACTCGATGAAGATCCCGGCGCCAGCCAATTCGAGATTGGCGAGTCTTTGCGCGCCAAGGTGTTTGATTTGATTGCTCAACTGAATTATTTCAAGGGACAAGACCTGGATATCCACCGGAAGATCGCCAACCTGGGCGAGAAGACCTTTCGGTGGGAACGTGGCTCCGAGTCCTACGAAGTGAAATTCAATTACACGGTGAATTCGGCGGCCTCACAGTTACTGCAGATCTGCGAAGGCCTGGCACGCCAGCAAGAGTTGGTTGACCTGTTACAGCGACGGATAAAATACGACCGGCTTGGCGTGAACGATGCTCTTCTCGAGTTGGAATCCGACTTGTCCAAAGGCGTCCTGCCAGAGCCCCAGAGAGTACTTCCGCTGTTGGATCAGATATCGGGGGATTATCGGTTCGTGGAGATCGCCCGCCAAAGGGCCCGCTCCTTAGCAGAACGGATCCGGCACGGGAATTGAGACCTTCAGAACTTCGCCGTTGTTGCTAGCTGTGAGCGTCCGTAGAGACGAATCTTCGGTTCAGCGCGCCGCTCGAACTGCCGGAGCTGCAGCCAGCTTCTTCAAGGATTCTGCATAGGGGGGCGTGGCCACACCCCGCTCCGTGAAAATCGCGCGGATGTAGCGGTTGGGTGTCACGTCGAACGCGGGGTGTGCGGCGTGGACGTCCGGCGCAATCCTCACTCCCTGAATGTGGGTGACCTCCGCCGCAGTCCGTTCCTCGATGGGGATGTGCTCTCCATCCGGTATGGACAAATCAAACGTAGAAATTGGCGCCGCAATGTAGAAGGGAACATTGTTTTCCTTGGCGAGCACGGCAATCTGGTAGGTACCGAT
>OCOJ01056570.1_pt4 | contig 26867 bp, 24 predicted proteins | sample 1539251 | NCBI WGS metagenome assembly OCOJ01 (sample SAMN01911457, study PRJEB22624) | soil metagenome | biome: Soil | place: Malaysia | collected 2012-04-30 | depth RA_metagenome m
GTGTCCGGCTGAATACACATACGGCCTTGCAGTTGGGATCAACGACTGGGGACAGGTAACCTCGTACGTTGTTGACTCCAACGGCATCTCCTTCGCATGTGTGGGAAGCCTGATTTTTCCCAATCGTGGCGCGGTTTTCGGATTCCCCGGCGCAGTCGGCACGATCCCAATTATGACCAACGATTGGGACGTCACGGTGGGCGCCTATTGGGACGCGNGGGGGCACGATCCCAATTATGACCAACGATTGGGACGTCACGGTGGGCGCCTATTGGGACGCGCAAGGCGTTCAGCACGGATTTGTCCACCGCATGATTGGCGATGTTTTTGTCTCTGTTGACTTCCCGGGAGCGTCCAATAGCTGGGTGCAAGGCATCGACGACGAAGGCATAATGAACGGGTCCGCCCAACTCAATACCAACAACAATTGGGCTGGGTTCGAGATCATTGGCGGCCACATCGAAGACTGGAATAAGCCGGGCGCGGTGCAGACGGATCTCTTCGTAATCACCAATGACCTGCGAGTAGCTGGGCTTTATCAGTCCGCCGACGGAGTTTGGCACGGTTTCGTGGCGACTCCTAAATAAGTGGCTAAACAGGCTACGGAAAAACTCGATCCAGAGTTACATCGACGCGAATAATGTGTTTCATGGCCTCCGGCGGTTGCCGTAAAGCGAATCGCAACCGACACTAAGCCGCCCGATGTCTGGTCGGCTTTTCTTTGCGCCATACTCGGAATAGCCAACTGGGAAGTGAGGGTTGACTGTATTTGGAGCTACAATAGTCCCCGCCTCGCAGGGGCGGAATCTACGCTAAGGGGAACGTCGGTCTCCATTCCAGGCTGAGCCAAGACATAGGCGGCTAGCTCCTTCGCGAGCCGAAGGCTCGCCAGCAGCGCCAACTGCGACGGCGACACGCGGCTTACGCAGATGCTGAGAGCTGAATCCCATCGGACAATGCAAAACGTTGCAGCTTAACGTTTCGATTTCGGCCTACCCGACAAGAGTGACCGGCATCACTGACATTGGGTGACCGCTAAGCAGAAGATTTTGCGGTAAGAATCTTGCCTGATCTCACCTCTCCGAAGAGCGTCCCTTGCTCGTTGACACNGCCCACCCCTGAGGCGAGCAAGGCCCCTCAACACTTCTTCGCGTGAGCAGTACACACGCGCTCTATTCATGGAGGTAACCATGAAACGTATCAGCATTCTGCTGTTGGTTTTCTTCACGTGCCTTGTATTGGCCGCGTGGCCGCAAGAAAGGGCTCAAGCCCGCCCGAGCACACTGCACCAGTACACGGCGTACGACCTTGGCACCTTCGGCGGTCCCGGCAGTTCCACATCCTATTTCGCGCCGAGCCTGTCGTTCCGAGGAGTGATCGGAGGCGCGCAAACCACGGCTCAGGATCCCTTCGCTCCCAACTGCTTGGGCAGTGCAGTTTTCGGAGACTGCTATGTGATGCGCGCTTATCAATGGAACAACGGTGTCCTTACGGATCTGCGCGCTCTGGGGAAAAAAGAGAACAACAACGGTAGTTTCGCCAGCGCCATCAACAATTTCGGCTGGGTGTCCGGATACGCGGAGAACGGCTTAGTCGACTCGAACACCGGCTATCCGGTGGCCCACGCTGTCGTCTGGAAAAACGGTAAGATCACCGACATCGGCACCTTTGGCGGAACGCAGAGTGCCGCCATGGCACTCAATGACTTCGGCCAGGTCATTGGAGGCGCACTCAACAAAATCGATGACCCATGGTCAGCCCAATTCGTGCTCGGATTCGGGGTGATTGCCTGGCCTGGCACGACCCAACTGCGCGCATTCGTCTGGCAAAACGGAGTTAAGCAGGACTTGGGTACCTTGGGCGGACCCGACGCATTCGCGTATGGCATCAACCAATTTGGACAGATCGCTGGCCAGTCGTATACGAATTCGACACCGAACCCTACAACCGGAATTCCGACCGAAGATCCTTTCCTGTGGACAAACGGCAAGATGATTGACTTGGGCAGTCTGGGAGGAACCATCGGTTTCTCGGTTTGGCTCAATGACTGGGGACAGGTCGTTGGCGTCTCGAATCTCTCCGGTGATCAATTCTTTCACGGCTTCCTCTGGAGCTGGGGCAAGATGATCGACCTGGTCCCTGCCAGCGGGGGCGACAACTCCTACGGACTGTGGATCAACAATCTGGGCGACGTGGTCGGCACATCCTCGGTGACCGGCGACACCGCGACCCACGCCTCGCTATGGTCTTGGGGTAGTTCCACCGACCTGGGCACCATCGGTCAGGACGATTGCTCCGAAGCGTGGGGCATCAACAACTTCCGCCAGATCGTTGGGGTGTCGTATCCCTGTTCCGACTTTGAGGGCGGACATGCGTTTCTCTGGCAAAATGGCGGACCCGCGCTTGACCTCAACACGCTGGTGGAAAATCCCTCAGAGCTGTTCCTGTATCTCGCCAGCTACATCACTGACTCGGGAGAAATCGTCGCCCAGGGCGTGCTCCCGAATGGAGACATCCACACGGTGCTGCTGGTCCCCCGCGGCCTGTGCGGACAGAGTTGCCAACAGCGAATCCTTGCGAGCCAGAACATTCCGGTCGTGCGTGCGAACGCAGGCCCGACGAACCCGGCGTTTGGCAAACAAGCGAAGTGGTTGCACAATCGGCTGGGACAGCGTCACGCCCTGCTCGGCCAGCATTGATCTTTGGCAAGCAGCCAACACTCTGCCGCCTGCTGTTTGGGGCGGCTTTTCTTTGCAGCATCTACACTAACGGGGAACGTCGGTCTCCATTTCAGGCTGAGCCAAGACATAGGCGGCTAACTCCTCCGCGAGCCGAAGGCCAAGACGACCGCACCAGCAGCAACCAGGACAACACCCACAACGGGAGGAAGTTTTTCGCTGTGCTCGGTTTGCACGCCGAATCGGGCATCTCCAATTTTCACGCTGTGTTCCTCGCGGTAAGGAACCGGCACAAGGAATGACAGCACTCCCAACGCCACCAGCAGGATTCCGACCAGCACAACCGCCTTCATCGTCTAAGCTCCTGTCCAGGGATCATGCGCGTCCTTGAGTCGAACGCATGACGAGAGCGCGAGGGCCACTCAGGCTTGGCCGCGCCGGAAGTTCAAAACTCAATCAACTGACTTTGGTGACGTTCGAGGCCTGCGGTCCCTTTTGGCCTTCGGTGATCTCGAATTCGACCTGATCGCCTTCCTGCAGACTCTTGTATCCCTCTGACGCGATCGCGCTGTAGTGCACAAAAACATCCGGTCCATCGGCGCGCCCAATGAACCCGTAACCCTTCGCGTTATTGAACCACTTAACGGTTCCTTTCAAACGATCCACAAGCCACCCCCCTCGTCTGCACGTCCCTTTGCGGGGGGCTCAGGGCGTGCCCGCAATCTAGGATGCATTGTGGAGCGGCTCACAGAGGCTGTCAAGGGATGTATAGCGCCAGGGGCCGAATCCGGAGGACCGGGCTTCCGGCGTTGGTCTTTCCCCTTTCCCACGCAAGCCCTCGTCAGCCGGGGCGCACGCCAGAATCGGGTGGATCCGTTACCCGCGGCCGCCCGGTTTTCCTGCGGACTCTCGGGACAGCGGCACCTGCCCCTGCTCCACTTGATGCGCCAGCCAAAGGACGGACGAGATCGTCTTGGCGTCGCGGATGGTGCCGCCGACGGCCATGCGCACCGCCGCGGGTAGTGGAACCAGCCGCTTGTAGATGATCTCGTCGTCTTCGGGTTGCGCCAGCCCGGGACGCAGTCCGGTGGCGAGGAACACCGACATCGTCTCGGCCACAAAGCCGGGGCTGGCGTAGAACTTCAGAATGCGCCGCCAGTGCGCGGCGGTGTATCCGGTCTCTTCGAGCAGTTCGCGCTGCGCGGCTTTCAGTTCGCTCTCGTCGGGATCGATGCGGCCAGCCGGAAGCTCCCACAGAAAATCTCTTGCGGCGTGGCGATACTGACGCTCCAGCAGAACCCGCGGCGTGGCCTTGGACTCATCGACCGCAAGCACGACTACCGATCCGGAGTGGCGGACCACATCGCGGCGGGCGCGNCACTCCTCCCGGCTCGCGCACGTCGTCGGTGGTGACCCAGAACACTGGTCCGCGATACACCGTGCGCGACGAGAGCAGGCGTTCTTTTATTCCAGCGTGGACATTCTTCTTGCGGCCAAGTTTTCTAAGAGAAGTCGGGGAGGATTGCGGCATGCAGACAATATAAAGCACGTCGTTTGGGAAACTGCGGCGTCCGGCTTCCGGAGGTGGGGCGTCTGGGAAATAGGCCGAGATCCAGGTGTGAGGTCATGGGTCTTAGGTCTTAGGTCTTAGGTCTTAGGTTTGGGTCTTAGGTCTTAGGTTTGGGTCTGAGGTCCGACCTCTGAGGTCTGACGCCGGAAGCCGAATCTCATACGCCGTTCTGCTATGCTCCCGCCATGAGCACGAGAGCGAGCATCGCCGAGCGAAGAGCGGATGAGCCAAGCGCCGCCAAGCCAGGCATGGGCAGGCCGACCATCGCGATTGTCGGGGCGGGCAATCTCGCGAGCGCGGTCGCACTGGCTCTGAATCGGGCAGGATATTCCACCGACGCCGTCATCAGCCGCGGTGGGGCGAGTCTGCAACGGGCAAAGTTGCTGGCGCGACGAGTCGGTTCGCGAGTCGTAGACATTTCCAAGGACAAGTTCGACGCCAACATCGTCTGGTTCTGCGTGCCTGATGGCGCCATTTCCGCTGCAGCATCCGCCCTCGCGTCCGGCGGGAACTGGAAAGGAAAAGTCGCGCTGCACTCGAGTGGCGCGCTCACCAGCGACGAGTTGGACGTCCTGCGCCAGCGCGGAGCGTCCGTCGCGTCTGTGCATCCTCTAATGACGTTTGTGCCCGGTTCGCGCCCGTCGCTGGCGGGAGTTCCGTTTGCCATTGAAGGAGACGCCGCAGCAGTGCGCATGGCGCAGCACATCGTCACAGACCTGCGCGCGCGCGCCTTCCCGATCCGTAAGCGTGACAAGGCCGCGTACCACGCCTGGGGGACATTCGCTTCCCCTTTGTTGACCGCCCTGCTCGCTACCACGGAACGCGTGGCCGCCGCTGCCGGAGTGAATCGTCTGGCTGCGCGGGAGAGAATGCTGCCGATCCTGGCGCAGACGATCACCAATTACGCAACGCTCGGCGCGCCCGGAGCGTTCAGCGGACCGCTGGTGCGCGGCGACGTCGATACCGTAAAGCGGCATCTGCGGGTGCTGGGCGAAGTCCCCGTTGCCCGCGATGTTTATGTTGCCTTGGCGAAGGCCGCTCTGCGCTACTTGCCCGTCAAGAAGAAAGATTCCCTCAAGCGGGCTCTCGAAGTGCGGTCCCGATGACTCGGCTTGCGTACGCAAGCAGCGCCAGCACGACGAAAGGCAACGACGCGGCGGTGCGAATGGGCAAGGCGAAAACGGCAGGCGAATAAAACCGCTCGGGCGCGATCCACGGCCGCGACACGATGAGTGCAACTGCCGCAAACCAGGGCCAGAAGAGCACCGCGGCGCCAATATTCTGCATTGCGCGAAATGCGCGTCCGGCAGCGCGAAGTTTCCTCCAATGCTGGATCAGCAGAAAGATCCCTGGAAAAAGAATCACGTGGTCATACACCGCTTGTCCCGGCAGAAACGTGACCGACGTGATGGCGAGCAGCAGACTGAAAGTCAACCAGAACTGTGACGAATCGGCGCGCGCCCACCGATTCCGCCACGCCAGCACCAGGGCAGCAACCACGATTGCAACGATCACAAACGGGCCGGCGTGGGCTCCGAGAGGTGGCCCCAATAATGCGCTCGCCAGCGGCGGCGTGGCATAGCGGTGGTATCCGAAGATGATGCGGAGCCACTCTCCGATCCAGTGCGGCCAGATCAGCACGGAAGTTCCTACCAGGAGCAACTTGGTCCCGAGAAAACCGGCTGTGAGCCGCCAGCGCTGCGACCACTCCGCGAAACTCCAAAGCAGCAGATAAATAATGGCCAACGTTGTCATCTGTGGCTTGATCAGCGTCAAGGCGAGGAGCATTCCCGCCAGCAGCAATCGGTTTCGCCGCAACGCCAATGCCGAAGAGGCCAGCAGAAATCCGACGATCAGGCCCGGCTGCCCGGCAAAAATCGCCTCCAGCACCGGATAGTTACACACCGCCAGCAGCGCGATGACTGCAAACCATGCGCCATGAACGCGCCAATCCAGCGCGAGCATCCATAACCATAGACTGCAAACGGTGAGCAGCGGCAGCACAATGGCGAGCACGACGCGAAGCCGGGGGAAGTCCAGCGTGACAGTAGGCCAGAAAAGAAGATCGGCAAACGCCGGATAGGAGAAGACGCGATAGTCGGATGGCAGATCGAGCGGGTCGCGAGCATTCAGCGGGCGGCCAAAAAGTCCCGTCTGGATCCCGCGCGTCGTCTCGTCGCTGTACGGATCACGATGCGCGATTCGCCACTCGCGCGCCGTCACCCAGATAGGATAGAAGTCGTCGCCGAAGGCGTAGCCGTTGCCGAGTCCGCGAGCGGCGCGTGCCTCCAATGCCTTGGGTATGAACAACCCGAGATGGTAGTAAGTCCAGCCTGCGGAAAAAAGGAGTGCCATGAATAAAGCGACGAACGGCTTGCGGAGAGTGGCAGGCTCAAGCATAAACCGGGAAGCCAAGACGGGCACTAGAACACGGAGGGAGGAAGAGAAGCAAGCAGAAACTGTGGAATGGGCAACGCCGTGTCATTCCTTGAAGAATCGGTCACGACCGACGATAATCGGCGCACGGCCCGCCTCATGAACCATCCCGGCGCCCACATGCGGTTATGGATCTGGCCGCTCGCTTCGTTTTTGGTCGCCTGGGCGTATTGGAACTGGGCGCTCAACATTTACGTGCCGGCCAATGCCGCTGTTGTCATCGCGAGCGGCAGGCCTCATGGCAACAACTCCGATCTGTATGCGCGCTGGCTGGGCGCGCGCGAGTTGCTCTTGCACGGCCGCGATCCCTATAGCCCAGAGCTAACGAGAGAGATGCAAATCGGCTTTTACGGACGTCCGCTCGATCCCCACAACCCTGCCGATCCCGTCCAGCAGGAAGCGTTTGTTTATCCCCTCTATGTCGTGTTCCTGCTGGCGCCAACGATCGGGCTGCCATTCGGAACCGTGGCCGAAGGGTTTCGCTGGCTGCTTCTGGCGGCCATCGCCCTGAGCATCCCGCTCTGGATGCGTGCAGTATCCTTCCGCATGCGGGCGCCCATTACGATTGCCGCGATGTTGCTGGCCCTCAGCACGCCTCCTGCCCTGGTGGAATTTTTCCAGCAGAACCTCACTGCCCTAGTGATGCTTTTTCTCGCGGCGGCTGCGGCGGCGGTCGTGCGCAAACGGCTGGTCGCGGCTGGAATCCTGCTGGCGCTTGCTACGGTGAAGCCCGACAGCACGGCGCCCCTGATCTTGTGGTTCTTGCTCTGGGCCGCTTCAAATTGGCGAGATCGCGGTCGGCTGATCTGGAGCTTCAGCGCCGCGATCATCGTTCTATGCTGCGCGGCAGAAATACTATCGCGTCATTGGATCCCGCGATTCTTGCGTGCGGTTCTTGAATACCGCTCTTACGGCACGGACCCGTCGATTCTTCAAGTTCTGCTGCCATCCGCGCTGGCTAAGATGGTCACCGTCGCGCTGATTCTCTCCGTGATCGTCCTTTGCTGGCGGTGGAGAAAAGCGGCTGCCGGGTCCGAACAGTTTGGCTGTGCGCTGGCCTGGGTCGCGACGCTAACGATCGTTACATTGCCCAAGCTAGCCGACTACAATCAGCTGCTGCTCCTTCCCGCGCTTCTCGTCCTTGCTGCTCACTATCCATCGCTGGATCGCTTCAAATTGCTGCCGCGCGCCCTGATCAAAGCGCCGTTCGCCTGCCTGATCTGGCAATGGAGTGCGGCCATTGCTCTCTCGATCTGCTCGCTTCTGTCTCCGCGCATGAGCTACCATGCGGCAGCGCGCCTTCCCGATTACACGATGCGCGCGGTTGCCCCACTTACTTTGCTTGCATTGGGGATGCTCTTGATCTCTGAGAAGGGCAGGCGTCTCTCGCCTGCCAAGAACGAGCGCGCGGGGATTGTCACCGCGACGTGAACAGATGTCCCAGCTTCTTTTTCTTCGTCTTGAGGTATTTTTCCGCGTGCGGGCTGGGCTTCACTTCGCATGGGACGCGCTCCACAACTTTCACTCCGCTGCGCTCCAGCGCTTCCACTTTATCGGGATTGTTCGACAGCAGGCGCACCCGCGTCACGCCGAGCGCTTTGAGAATCTCGGCGGGCAGGGTGAACTCGCGCTGATCCGCCTTGAAGCCCAGTCGCTCGTTCGCCTCCACAGTGTCGAGGCCGGCATCCTGCAGTTCGTAGGCCTGCAGCTTGGCCATCAAGCCGATGCCGCGTCCTTCCTGCTNGCTCGTAGATCAGGATGCCCGCGCCTTCTTTGGCGATCAGCGAGAGCGACAGTTCGAGTTGCTGGCGGCAATCGCAGCGCAGGGAATGAAACACGTCGCCGGTAAGGCACTGCGAGTGGACGCGGACGAGCGGCGGAGCCTTGTGGCCACCAGCGACATCGCCCATGACCAGGGCGACCGCCTCTTCCACGTGCTGATCGCCGTCGGACGAGTGAGCGTCCGACGCGGATTTGTCGGGAAAGTCTCTTTCGGTTAACCGCCGCCGAAATCCGAAGATGCGGAAGCGTCCCCAGCGCGTGGGAAAATCAGCGGAGGCGATCTGACGAACGACGGAACTCACTTGGTCATTATAGCGGCTCACGAGGCGAGGGTCTGTCAGGACAGCGTGCAGTGCAGCGCGTCGCGTGGGACACTCCGGGTGGCAAGCAGCGCTACTTCTTAAACAGATTCTCGAACGCCTGCCGGGCATCGCTGGGGCGCTGGCTGGCCGGGGTGGTAGTTTCCTTCTCGCGGGTTACGCGAATCTCGTAGAACGAACATTCGTTCCTCGCGTCCTTTTTTGCGATCCGCTCCTTCACCGGCTGCATGCACTCAAAGCGGCTCCCGGGATCGAAGTACGTGCACTGCTTGCAGGAGTGCAGCTCGAAGCCGCACTTGGGACACACATCACCGGGAGGCGAAGGCAGCACGGTCCCACACTGCGTGCAGCGCGACACGGCGCGCGTGCCCGGCAGATTGACCGGCCGCGGACCGAAGGTCATGTCTTTGCGCGGCGGTGGTGCGCCCGATCTCTCCCCCGAGCCTTTGCGGTCTTCGCCGCTGTCCTGGTATCCACGCTGGCGGTATTTTCGATCTGACACGGAAACCTCCGCACCCTGCGGCTGTATTGTCTCGCTTCTACCGCGGGCCAGCAAGTGGCAGGCGACGCGCCTCGGGCCCCTACTGAGCGTTGCAAAATCCAGTGACACTCTGAATCGACTGTCATTCCGAGCGAAGTTCCGCCGTCCGCTCGCCGGAGGGCGGACGAGTCGAGGAACCTGCTGTTCCCATGGCAAAAGCAGCTTTCTCGACTGCACAAGATTGTCCGCAAGCGAACAATCCTGCCGCGCTCGAAATGCCGGTTGAGATGGGAATGACGCTATGTTTGGCAGACGTCAATAGTTGACCCCGGGACTTTGGCCGGTCACAACTCACGACTCAGCAATCGCAACTCGCGACTCGCTACAATGGAACCATGATTCACGAAATCCTTCCCGTGGGGCCGCTGCAGTGCAACTGCTCGATCATTGGCGACGAGGCGTCGCGCGAGGCCATGGTCATCGATCCGGGAGACGACATCGACGACGTGCTCGCGCTGATCCGTAAGCACAATTTGCAGGTCAAGCAGATCGTGATCACGCACGCGCATATCGACCACGTCGGAGGCGCGATGAAGTTGCGGGCGGCTACAAGCGCGCCGATCCTGCTCAACCAGAATGACTACGCTCTGCTCAAGATGCTCGACGTGCAAGCCGCGTGGCTCGGCATGGCCACGCCGGGGAAAGTTGAAATCGATCACAGCATCACGACCGGAGAAGAGCTGAGCGCGGGATCGCACCGGGCGCAGGTTCTGCATACACCGGGCCACACCGAAGGCAGCATCTGCCTTTACTTAGCCGCTGACAAGAAGCTGATTGCCGGGGATACGCTCTTTGCCGGTTCGATTGGCCGCACCGACCTGCCCGGCGGGTCGATGCAGAAGATCATGCGCTCGCTGCACAACACGGTTCTCGCGTTGCCGGATGAAACGGTCGTCGTCCCCGGCCACGGTCCGCTGACCACGATCGGCGAGGAACGGGAGAGTAATCCGTTTCTGGTCAAACGGTGAACGGTCAACGTCGTTACAGGGATAAGCCAAGTTTTGCAGATCAACAATCACCAATCAACAATGTTCGATCGCGAGGCGGATGCCTTCTGCGAACTGCCCTTCCGGCGTGATCAGGCTCAGCACCAGATATCCGTCGCTCGGAAAATCATAGAAATGCCCCGGATGCACCAGCACCGATTTTTCGCGCAACAACTCGATCGCCAAATCTTCGTCCGACTTCGTCACCGGCACGCGGAGGATCGCATACCATCCGCCTTCGACTTCCAGTCGCTGAGAAGCCTTCTGCACGGCAAGCTGGCGGTCGAGTTCAGCTAGATTGGCGCACACGCGATCCAGCAGTTGCTTCTGGATATCCTTCCGCTGCGCCAGCAGCACCGGCACGGCCCACTGGATCGGCGCATTCATCGAGAGATAGGTATCGGCGATCACCTCCAGCCGCGCCATCGCCGGCGCAACTTCAGTCGGCGGCCCAGTGACCACGATCCACGCCACCTTCATCTGCGGCAGGGCGGAAATCTTCGACAGCCCGCTCAGGGTAAACGTCAGCACCTCGCGACTCCCAGCAAAACTCCCCGCGACTCTCTCTGAATTGTCATCCTGACCAAGCCTTTGGAGCGGCGAATGCCGATCCAAAGGCGCGTGGAGGGACCTTGCGCTTTTCTCCAACCCATAATCCAAGAACACCTCATCGACGATCAGCGCCAGCCCCCGCTCCCGGCACAAAGCATTGAGAGCATCCCTCTCCTCCGCCTTCACATACGACCCCGTCGGATTATTCGGATTCACAACCACCACCCCGCGCGTCCGCGGCGTGACGGCGTTCTCCAGCGATGGAAAGTCCATCTGCCAGCCGTGATCGTAAAGCAGCGGATATGGCACCAGCTTCACATCAGTGAGTTCAGCCAGGAAATCGAACAGGGGGTAGCTGGGCTTGGGCACCAGCAATTCATCTCCGGGATTGCACAGGAGACGAAACACGTAGGAGTAGCCTTCGCTCGTGCTCGTGGTCAAAACGATCTGCTCGGGGTCAAGATTGCTAATGCCGTGATCGTCTCGGTAATAAGCCGCGACCGCTTCGCGCGCTGTCCGCAATCCTTTCGCCTGCGGGTCGTAGTCGAGCGACTGGGGCGAGGCCAGCGATTCCAGGATGGCCCGTTCGTCATAGCGCAGCCCAGCCCGCGTGGGATTCGAAACGGTAAGGTCAATGATCCTCGCGCCCGAGGTGCGCACTTCTTCGAGCGCCTGCGTCAAGCGGTTCGAGGCCAGCTTCCAGTTGGTGCGGTCGGAGAACATGAGGACGGGGATGGGTACCCCAGGTCTCGCCGGTTTTGCGAGACCTGGGAAGTCCACGGGAAATTTCACTTATCCCGGTTACGGCTGCATGAAGAATCCCAACTCTTGCGGCGGCGTTAGCGTCTTCGTGGCCCAGTACTGGTGCTGCGCCTGCCGCACGGCCACGATCTTCGCCTGAAACTCGCTAGCCAGGTTGTCGTAACGTACCATTACATTGCCCAGCCAATACGGATGGTCCTCGCGCAGCCAGGCCTGGCGGTACATCTCACGCACGCGCGTGGTCGAATCGCGCAAGTCCTCAAGCCGGGCATTGATGGCGGTGATCTCTTCCAAATCCCTGGTCACGCGGGCGGAGTCGGTCTGGTTTTGGAATGCGTCCCAGTAAAACTTGTTGATCTCCTGGGTGAACTGAATCTTCATGCCCAGCGCGTCCCAGCGCCACGCCGCCAGAATGAGATCGTCCAGCGTATCTTGGTGCAGGCGCGCCCCGGTGCCGTCGCGATAGAGGATCTCGAGCGCGTGCTCGGCTCCCAAACGAATGTCGCTGGCCGCCGGCAGCAGCCTCTGCATCAGCTTTGTTCCCTCTGGTGTGAATGGATCGGCCCAGAACAAATCGTCCGTCGAATCACCCGCGTGAACATTTCCCAATGCTGCATGCGCCTGATCAAGATCGTTCAGTACATCGCGAAACGTCGTGCCGTCATTGCGGTAGAAGGCCCAATCGTAGCGGTTCTTGAAGTCATCTACATTCGACTCGCCCGCCTGCCAGCCTGCTGCCGCGCCAAAAGCCAGCCCTGGCCATGCCATGTCGTAAAAAGCTTCCCCATCGTCGTTCCACGTGGTGTTCAGCATGCCTATGGCGCCGAGTTTCTGCCCGTCGCGCACAAAGTTGCGGATGTTCGCGAAAGCATTATCGAGATCGGGCCAGATCTGATTCCACGTACTCGCGCCGGGCGCGACCACGACGCGCAGCCCAGCGTCACGATACGGTTGGATGATGTTGTCGTAGCTGGGCCTGGCTTCGTATTCCCAGGGCACCGCAATCACGTCCTTCGGCAGGATGCCGAGCAGCTGCGGATATTTCAGCGCGATGTCGCCCCAGAACATGAGCTGCTTATGATACGGCGCCAGAATTTCCGTCACCCTCTGCAGATGTTCGAGATACACGCGGCCCAGACCGACTTCCTGCACACGCGCTGCGGTCTGTCCCTGCCCCAGCTCAAACGTTTCGTCGCCGCCAATATGCAGAAAGGGACCGGGAAACAGCGGCACCAATTCTGCATAGAGGCTCTTGATGATGTCGTAGGAGCGCTCTTTGGTCGGCGTCAGCACATGGCCGTGCGGCCGCTCGGCTACGTCCGCATAAACTTCGTACTTCAGCATGTGGTGCAGATGGCCAAACGTCTGCTGCTCAGGGAGGAGCGTCACGTAAAACTGCCTCGCGTAGGCGACCAGCGTTTCTACCTCCTTGGGAGTGAGCGCGGCTTCCTTGGGCGCGACCAGCGGCTGGCTGGCGAAATCGAACACGTGCTCCATGTAGAGCGCGAACAGGTTCACCTTGTAGGCCGCCAACGTGCGAATCTGCTTCTCCATGAAGTCCAGCGTGGGAATTGGCCCGCGGCTGATGTCGTCCTGGACGCCGCGCCATTCCAAGCTGGGCCAGTCGCGGATGGCGACCGCCGGGCAGCTCATTTCTTTCCCGTCGGGACGCAGCAGTTGCCGGAGGGTTTGGACACCGTAGAACACTCCCTGCCCCGTATTGGCCGCCACGATGACATGGGAAGCGTCCGCCAAAAGAAGATATCCCTGGGCCCCGATCGAACTATCGGCCTTGAGCCCCTTCCCTGTCAGAAGCCGCCGCACACGCGCGTTCTGCAGGCGAGCGAGCACGATCGCGCTGCCGGATTCCGGTGCGCCCGGCTTCGCACCAACGATGGCAACCTTCAAACCCGACTGGTCGGCAATCTCTTCCGCCAGCGTCTCGGCTGCGATGCGGTCCTCCGCCTGATGCCCGAATTCCACGACGATCCTCGTAGTGGGACCGATGCGGAACAGTCCCTCACGCAGTTGCACTTCTTTGGGCTCGGGTATCAACTTGAGCGGCTGGTTTGCGGAGTTCTGCGCCGGCGTCGGGTAGCTGGAGAGAATCAGAAGGGCGAGAAAAAAACACACGGATCGCTGTTTCATGCGCTTCCTTCGATCACTACGGCTATTGTACAGAACGCTTGCTGGGACCTTCGGCGTGCCGAATACGCCGTGTTCAGTTCGCCAGCTCCGGGATCGCGTACCGCAGGCCTTGTATGACGCCACGCAATTCCGCGAGGCCCTTCAACCGGCCGATCAGCGAGTAGCCGGGGTTGGCCTGGCGGGAGATGTCGTCCGCCAGAAGGTGCCCGTGGTCCGGACGCATGGGGATTACGTGGTCCAGCCGGCCCTCGCGCTTTCGGCGCTCTTCTTCCCGCAGCAATGCCGCAATTACGCCGATCATATCCGAGCTGCCGCGCAAGTGCTCGGCTTCGTGAAACGATCCATCGGGCTCGCGCACCACTTGTCGCAGATGCGCGAAATGAATCCGAGGTGCGAATTCGGTCACCATGGCGAGCAGATCATTGTCGCCGCGCGCCCCGTAGGAGCCCACGCAAAATGTCAGCCCGTTCGCTGCCGTGTCGACTCCGGCAAGGATCGACCGCGCATCTTCGGCGGTAGAAACAACTCGTGGCAAACCGAACAAGGTCCAGGGAGGATCATCCGGGTGGATCGCCAGACGGACGCCAAGTTCCTCGGCAACGGGCGTGACCTCACGCAAGAATGCGATGAGGTGAGCACGCAGGTCATCCGCGGTTACGCCTTCGTAGTCGCGCAGAAGGCTCTGCAGGCTGGAGCGGTTGTAGGATCCTTCGCCGCCCGGCAGACCGGCAATGATCGCGTGTTCCAGCTCAACGCGGCGCGTCTCGGACATCGCCTCATAGCGTGAACGTGCCGCCGCAATTCGTTCCGCTGAATAGTCCTGTTCGGCACCGTGACGCTGCAAACGAAAGAGGTCGTAGGCTGCAAAATCGATGACGTCGAAGCGCAGCGCATATCCCGTGCTCGGCAGCCGCCAACGCAAGTCGGTGCGGGTCCAATCCAGCACCGGCATAAAGTTGTAGCAGATGATCTTCACCCCCGCCCCGGCGATCGCCGCCAGGGAATCCTTCCACGCATCCGTAAACCTCCGCGAAGACGCTGTCTGCAGCTTGATTGCGTTGTGAATCGGAATGCTTTCGACCACCGACCAGACGAGGCCCGCCGCCTCGATCTGTGCCTTGCGCTTAAGCACCTCGACGCGCGGCCAGGCCTCACCGCGATAAAGATGATGCAAGGCCGAGACCACGCCCGTAGCTCCGGCTTGCTTCACGTGGTCCAGCGAAACTGGATCTTGCGGCCCAAACCACCGCCAGGTTTCTTTCACGGCACTATCTTAATCCGGATTTCGGACACGCAATGAGATTCCGGTAGTGGCGCAGTTCGATTGTCATCGTGAGCAAACGTACTTTGCGCGGCGAAGGATCTAGGCGAGCCGCACGAAGCGAGCCTGCCCTGAGCAAGCGNAAGCGCGCGAAGGGCGTTCTTTGCGATGCACCATCGCGCGTTTGGCTCGCCTCCTTACCAAACTGCACCACTACTGGAATTCCCGACCGGCTACACTTACGGCATGGGACGATCTTTCGCACACCTGCTAGGCACGATTGCCATGCTGATCATCATGCTGCTCTGGCTCTCTTTGCTGAACGCGCATCAGGCGGACCGCTGGGTCGATCGTCTGGCGGGACCGCAGAACGAATATGGAATCGTTCTGGGCTCGGGGCTGGCAGCTGCCGTCCTCGCCTTCGTGGCCGCTATTCGAGGTGCGAAATGGTGGTATGTCGCGGTGGCGCTCTCGTTGGGAACACTCGGATTCTACGTTTTCGCCCTTTCGCGGTGATTAGTCTGCCACACAACCATTTCACTTTGGTCGGACACTCCCGGACGACGTGCCCGCAGAGAGCCGTGCCCTACCCCAAGACCGCTGGATGAGATAGCCTCCGTAAGACTCGTTGCGGGCCTAGTGTTGCGCAGCGCCGCTTCCCAGCAGGGCCCCCGACTTTTGTGCAACCGCGGCAAAGCCTTTGGCCTTCGCGTCCTGTGCGAGTTGTTCCAGTCGGGTGCGACCGGTCGCCGCTGGTCCATGCTTCATTTCCACTTCGCCTAGGGCAAGTCGCAAGCGGAACTCATATCCCAGGTACCCGCAGCGGTGAGCTTCCTCCAGGGATGACTGCAGCAACCTTCCCACTCCTGCAGACGCGGCGGGAGTGGTTCGCCCATCGGCGGCGTTGACCTCCGCCGACGCGATGGCCAGTTCGAAGTGCAGCTGGCGGTCCGCGCTGTTATGCGAAAGTGCAGCCGCGCGTTTGAGAGCGTTCTGAGCATCGGGAAGCTTGCCTTGTGCAGCCAGGCATCTCGCGCGCGTGATCTCGCCTAAGGTTTCATAGTCGGTTGAATTCTCGCCGATCAACAGTTCAGCAGCCCTGTCTGCGAACGTCTGAGCCTCGGCCGCATTTCCCTCGTCCAAGGCAAGTCCGGCGAGATCGAACAGGCTGGTGGCCGCATTGTGCTTTTCGCCGATCCCGGTACGAATCGAGAGAGCTTCGTTCAGGTCCTTGCGGGCCTCGGGAAAATTCCCTTCAGCCGCCGAGACTTGACTCAATCCCTCAAGATCGTAGCCGGCGCCCCGTTGGTAGCCGATGGCGCGCGTGATCTTCAGGGCGTCTTCGTAAGTTTTTCTGGCGCGCGGCAACTCGCCCCGTGCATAAAGGAGCGAACCGAGGTTGCTCAGTGCGGTCGCCAGTGCCCGCTGATCTCCGATCTCGGTGAAAACCTGGATCGAATCTTCGGTAAGTTTTTGCGCCTGCGCCAAGTTGCCTTCCGCTTCAAGCACGTTGGCGATGTTGCCCAGTGCACCGGCAATGTTGATCTTCGATCCCACTTCGCTTTCAGTCTGCAGCACCCGCTCATACAGGGCCTTCGCCTGCGGCATATTCCCCTGCTCGTAATCGATGATGGCCAGCGTATTCAGGGACTGGGCCGAGCCGCGCTTGTCGCCAATCTTGTCGAAAGTATGCAGCGCTTCGTTGGCCGCTGCTCTTGCCTTTGCGTATTCGCCTATGCCGGATAAGACGCCGGCAGTGTTCTTCTCCGTGAAAGCCACTCCTTGCCGGTCTCCAGCAGCCTGAAACAGATCCTTCGCTTGCCCGAGAGCGCGGATCGCGTCTTGCGGCCGACCGAGATGAGCATACGCCCACGCTTGCTCGATTAAGGCATGCGCAACCAGCAGATTCTCTCCCAGCGCCTCGCCCTTTCGCGCTGCCGTCTGGGCGCTCTGCAACTCTTCTTTGAACGCGCCCAGCGCCTGCTGCGCCTCCGCTTCGGCGAGATCAATTTGCGGATCTTCGTTCGCCGGAGGCCGTAGCTGACGCAGCTTGGTCGCGGTTGCCAGCGCATCTTTGCCTTCGCCGGCAGAGGTTTGAGCATCCATCAAGCGGATGCCATACTCGAGATCGTCGGGAAAGAAACTGAACAACAATTGGTACGTCTCGACTGCTTTATCCCAGTCCCGGGTCATTTCCCGATAGCGTCCGGCAATCAGAAGACGCTCCTCGCGGGAAAGATTTGTCGACAACTCAAAAGCGCGTTTAGCTTCCACGCTGGCTTTTTCGTCATATCCGAGCGCGGACCAGGCGGCCGCGAGCGCGGAGTGCCCCAGCGCGTAGTTGGAATCGATCGCCAGAGCTTTGCTGAACAGGACCTGGGCGGCAGGCGCGTCAAATTCGCGCAGGCGCGAGAGACCTTGCGAATAGAAACGTGCCGCCTCGGGGCTTGCGGGCAAAGCGGCGCGCGCTTCCCCTTCCTCCAGGCTGGACGCTTCCGATGCCCCCAGCTTGGCCCGCAGTTCCCTTCCCGTGCGGCTGATCAACTGAAACAAGTCGGATATGGTTCCCACCTCCGCCACCGAGCCGATCGTTTCGCCCGCGATCGTGTCCTGAACTTGAATGTCGAGGCGGAGTTGGTGCGCGGCACCTTCCTCTAATTCGAGGTACGAACCGGACACGGTGATGTCGGCCCCGAGGTTCTTGCGAACCTGACTGAGCGTGGTTTTGGAGAGAGTATTGCTTTCGGCGATCTTGAGGTCACGCTTGACCCGTGCGACATCCTCGCCAGAAACCGAGCGCAGCCGCTCCCCCGCCGAGAGCTCGGTGTTCAGCATCTCAACCAGCGCAGTGGAAAGCCAATCGGCATCGGGCTTCGCCGCTAGGTTCTTGAATCCCAAGACGGCCACCGCGCGGCGGGATACGACCGGCGCGGTCGGGACTTGGCGAGTCGGCGCCCGTGACCAGAGCCGAAAGGAAATCCATCCAACCACGACGATTGCGAATGCCGCAATCGCCCAGCGCAGCATCGCGAGCCGCTGTTGGGGTGCAGACAAAGGCGCGGGAAGCGGCTGGGGCCCCTCGGCACGATCCGCCGGCTGAAGCGGGGTCTGGGTCGTGGAATCGAGATTCAGCCGTTCCTNTCGGTCCCTCGGCTTCGAACTCGCGCACCGGGGCCACGAAGCGATAGCCAATTCGCGGAACCGTCTCGATGTACTGCCGCTGATCGGGATTGTCCCCTAAGACCTTTCGCAGCAGGGAGATGTACTGGGTAAGGTTGTTCTCCTCGACGAAGGTGTCGGGCCAGATCACCTTCAGAAGATGTTCCTTCTCCACCAGGTCACCGCGGTGCTCAACCAGCACGAGCAGGGTATCAAATGCCTTCGGAGGAAGTGGCAACGGAGTGCCGGCGCGCGAAAGCACTCGATTCGAAGGGTCCAGCAGGAAGGGCCCACATTCGTATAAGCGCTTGTGCTGCCTCAACATACCCGTCTTCAGAGTTTCTTGACGACTTATTCAGCGGATCTTAACTACAAAACTCGGCCTGCAGGGGGATTGTGTCTCCCAGAGTTGCCCAATGACCACCAGCGCTCAGGAACGTAACGGGGACTGGAAAGCAGCCCCTCAGTGGGTAGTCGATTCTAGGACGCTTCGTGGTCAATTGCAAACCAAGTAAAGGAGAAACGCAAATGCCGACTTTTGAAGATTACTGGAGCGGAAAAGACCTGGCGGAAATCGAGAGCAACAGTTCGGAATGGGACGGGGCGGCCCGTCAGGAGTGGCTGAAGATCATTAAGTTTTCCTTCGAGGTCTTCCAGAACGCACGCACCAACATCAAGCAGTGCCCGGACTACAACCGGCAAAAGGCCCTGAATGAAGATCTGGAGAGCTGTGCCAATGAGGGCTGCTCGCGCTTCTTGAGCGGCGTGCTGGGGCTCAAAGAAGCGTTCGAGCATCTCGCCAAGAACAAGGGCCGCTGGTGCGATCCCATCGGACGATTCCAGCTCATGCCTTTTTATCACGAACAGCCGTGGAGTCTTTACAAGCCCTATTGGCACCACGGACATCGCGCCGGTGTTCGCTTCATGGAAGCCTTCGACAACAAGACGAAGGAAGGCCTGGAAGCCGTCGCCAAGATGCAGAGTCAGGCTGAGGAGCTGAAGAACAAAACCGAGCACGCGGAGAAACTGACCGCGCGTGAGTCCGGGGCGATCGCAAAGACTTTGGAGACGATCAAGGCAGCCTCCGATAAGGTCGAACAGGTTCTGTGGTGGACGTCCCAGGCGAAGGAGCTCGATAAAGTCAAAGAACTCCAGAAGAAGATACCCGCCTTTAAAGCCGCGGTCGAGAAGTACGAGAAGTACGCGCACATCGCCGAGACGATCAACAAGCCGATTTCCGAAGTCTTCGAGAAAGCCGACAAGGTCACGGACAAAATCGGCGAGGCCTGTGAGAACTACCAGAGAGCCAAGGAAATCAATCCGCAGCTGACGGACGGCGAAGCGGCTTCCATTGCCATCCTCCAGAAGGCGATGGAGTACGTCCCGGTCTTCGGAACCCTCTACGCTGAAGTCATCGGCGGAATTCCCAACACCACGGCGATGGTCCAGCAACACGCGGACGACCTGAAGGAGGCCATGCAGAGGCTCTTCTAGCCGCTCGGAGCCGACGGCGGCAAGCGAAGCACAGTTTGAGCATCGCCGTAGGCGCTCTTGAGAAGAAGCCTGACACCTGAGCGAAAGGAATTGCTGAATGCAGGAGTGGCAGCCAAAAGCTGGCCGCTAAGATCGGCCAAACTCAAGAACCGGGATGTTATTGATCCTTCGCAGTCTGAGGGATCGTGTGATTGATGGTTATCGCCTGTTCATGAAGGAGAGGAACTCACATGCCATTGAATCTGCCTAGACTCGCAAGCCTGAACCCGTCGGTCGCGTACAGCGTCGGCAAGCAACTTATGTCGGTGGTGGCCGGACGGCCCGGCACCAGGACAACTTATCAGTTCTACGAAGAGCTCGACGCCTGGCTGGGGCCTTGGGGACCGGACGGCTACCCCATCGGTTACGGGAAAAAGTACAACCTCGCATTTACCACCGATCCCATTCTGAACTCGCCGAGCTTTCCGGTCACGCGGCGCTGGGTGTGGCAAACGTCGATCAACCTGCAGCTGGCCTTGGTCGACGAAATCGTCAAGGCGATCATTAGCAACCGGCTGTACCGCATCGTGGCCGAGGATCAGATTCGCGACGCCGCGTTTTCCTCTCACCCCATGGCCTATCTGAATGCCGGATTACGCGAAGTGGCGGCCTGCGAGCCCGCCTGTCTGCCGCTCATCGCAATGATTCCCTACGAGCAGTTCAATCCCTTGAACCCGGACTTCTTCCGCACCTTTAACCAGGTCGTGGATGTCATTCGCGAGCCGGGCATAGCGACCTGGTTCGCCACCCTGCTGCGGGGCAACCGAGTGCTTCCCTTCGAGACACTCAAGCTCGCACTCGAGGAGGCCAAGGCTCACATGCCCAATCCGATGACCCCGAGCCTGAATCCCAAGCAAACGGTGGAGGAGCTGGCTTGGAAGGCGTTTCTTAACCTCGTCGACCGTTACCAGCCGCTGCGCCGAATCTTCGCTTACTGAGCCGCGGGATCGCGATCAGCTGCGTGGCAAGGAAGAGTCCGGCCGTCGCTGAGTAGGGAGGAACGAAAATGGCTGCAGGAAGAATTCCAGGTCCCCTGGGCAAAAATTCGATGGGTATCCACAGCGGCGCTGTGCAGGTGCAGCCTTCGTACCGCGCTGTGCCGGAGGGAACTCCGCCTCAACCTTTGCGTGAGGGCAGGCCACGCCGGTTACATGCCCAGAAGATTGTTCTGCACCTTGGCATAGCCGTGACCGCGCGCCCAAAGATCAAGTGGCAGGGCCGCTAGTTCATCGACGATCGGCTCGGCACGCCCGTTTTTGGTGAGATCGACGGTCTTGATGTAGGTCCGGCAGGTATCGCAGCATTCCACGCGAATGTAATCGAAATCGCTGGCGGTGAAGACAGGAAGCTTTGCATCGTTTTCCTCGCCGCACCCAGGACAGACGAGCCGCCGGAAATCCCATTCTGCGAGGCAGAAGGCGCACACCAGAGATCGGGCCGCACTATCCCCCATCGATCGCAAAACGCCGAAGCCGGGTTTGCGCCGGCAGAATGAACAAACGTGAGCCGCGGGCTGGTTGGCATGCGACGATACGCAGGAACGAAGCAGCTCCGCGTAGGGCTGGAGAAAAGCCTGCGCCAGCAGGACCTGAGCGTCGGAGCGTGAGGACGTGATCCAGTTGCCTTGAAGAAGCTCGGACCAGAAGTTCAGGCCGCGGGAGCGGAGTGCGCAGCTTAACTCGGCAAGTGGCCGCGGGCCGTATGTTTCCGCCACGGACAGGAACGATTCAAATCTGGCCACCAGCATTGACAATTCGGCCGGGCCGAGTTCCCGATTGAACGGATCGGACGGCAATGGCTGCGGTAACGCGACGCTCAATTCGTGATGCAGATCTTGCTGAAAACGAGCGAGGTGAATGTAGAAGTTGAGAATCTCTGCCGCGAAAGAGAAATGGCCGGCAAGTTCCTGTGCGCGCTGGATGCGGCGCTGCCAAGGGGAGACGGTCATCGGGCAATTATCAAGGCATACGGGGTGGCGAGCAAATGCGGCGATTTGCATTTGACTCACTTCCGACGCTGGCAGTATATTTCTCGCCACTGGTCCGGATACGATCTGGTCGTTGGGCGTGGGGGTTTCGCAACGGCCGCAACCTTCAACCTCCGTCTCACATCTTGGTTGCCCAGAGCCGCGTGGAGTTAGTCGCGCAGAGAAGTGCTGGAGGTTTCGATGGAATTCTCCCGCAGAACCTTTCTCAAAGGCAGCATCCTCGGCGGAGCAAGCTTTTCCGCCTTGGGATTCGACCTCACGCCGGTTTACGCGCAGACGCAAAGTCTGAAGATTTCGCGGGCGAGTGAAACGCGCAGCACATGTCCGTATTGTTCGGTGAGCTGCGGCGTCATCATTTACACGCTCGGCGATAAGGCGAAAAACGCGATCCCGCAGGTCGTGCACGTCGAGGGCGATCCCGACCATCCCATCAATCGCGGAACGCTTTGTCCGAAAGGCTCATCTCTCGAACAGGACATCCTGAACGATCGCCGCCTGCTCAAGCCGCAAGTGCGGCGGCCGGGAGCGACCGAGTGGGAGGATATCTCCTGGGAGCAGGCCTACGACGAGATCGCGCAGCAGGTGAAGAAGACGCGCGACGAGACTTTTGTGGAGAAAGACGCCGCCGGCAAAACGGTGAATCGCTGTGAGGGCATCGCGTTCACCGGCGGATGCACCGACACCAACGAGTTCAATTATCTGGTCGTCAAGACCATGCGCAGCCTGGGGGTCTGCTACCTGGAAAACCAGGCCCGGGTTTGACACGGGCCNTACGGTCTCCAGTTTGGGGCCAACATTCGGACGCGGCGCAATGACCAACGGCTGGATCGACATCAAGAACACCGACTTGATGTTGATCATGGGCGGCAACCCGGCCGAGAACCATCCCTGCGGCTTCAAGTGGCCGATTGAAGCCAAACTGCAGCGCAACGCCAAGATGATCGTGGTCGATCCGCGGCTGACGCGGACGGCCGCGACCGCAGATCTGTTCTTGCAGATTCGTGCGGGCAGCGACATTGCTTTCCTAGGCGGGCTGATCAACTACGCCCTTCAGAACAATCGCATCGCGCACGACTATCTCGTCAACTACACCAACGCTGCCTTCATCATTAAAGAAGGATTCAAGCTGCCCGAGGACGGCTTGTACTCCGGCTTTGATCCGGAAAAGAAGGTTTACGACAAGGCCACGTGGAACTACGAAGAAGGCGGAGATCTGACTGGAAAGCTGGCGACTACGAGTCATGCTTCCTCAGCGAAACTCGCGGCGCCGGGTGCGCCCGCTCCTCCGCCGATGCTGCCGCCGAAGACAGCCTACGATCTGTCGCTGCAACATCCGCGCTGCGTCTTTCAGTTACTCAAGAAACAATATGAGCGCTACACGCCGGAGATGGTCGAGCGCATCACCGGAATTCCGCAGGAGCAGTTCTTGAAAGCCGCCGACCTTTTTACATCCGTCCGCAAAGACGGCGACATGAAGAAAGTCGCCACCATCATTTACGCAGTGGGATGGACACAGCACAGCTTCGGCACGCAGATCATCCGCACGGCAGCGATGCTGCAGTTGATCCTGGGGAATGTGGGACGCGCCGGCGGCGGCGTCAACGCGCTGCGCGGCCACTCGAACATTCAGGGCGCGACTGACATGGCCGGAGTGTTCGACATTCTTCCGGGCTATTTGAAGATGCCAAACCCTGCGGATACCGACCTGGCCGCGTACTTGAAGCGCATCACTCCCACGGCGGCGAAGCCCGATTCCTGGGAATCGTTCAACTATTGGTCGAACACGCCGAAGTTTGCGGTGTCGTTCCTCAAGGCGATGTACGGTCCAGCGGCGACGAAAGAAAACGACTGGGCATTCCACTATCTGCCGAAAATCGATCGCAACTATTCATGGGTGAACATCTGGAATGACATGTACGAGGGCAAGGTGAAAGGGTTGTTCGCCTTCGGCATGAATGGCGTCATGATCGGGCCCGATTCGCAGAAGAATATCGATGCGCTGAAGAAAGCAGATTGGCTAGTGGTGTGTGAAATCTATCCTGACGAGACGAGCGAGTTCTGGCGTGCTCCCGGCATCACGACCGAGGAGATGAAGAAGATCAATACGACCGTCTATCGCCTTCCCGGTGCGGGCTTCGCCGAGAAAGACGGAACGTTCGTGAACTCTGCGCGCTGGCTGCAGTGGAAAAACGTGGCGCTGCCGCCGCCGGGGCAGGCCAGGCTTGACCAGGAAATCCTGGCCACGATCTTTCTGAAAGTGCGCGAACTATATCAAAGAGAGGGCGGAGTTTTTTCCGATCCCATCATAAATGCATCGTTTTCCTATACGAATCCGTATAGCCCTTCCCTGGCCGAGGTCGCCAAGGAAATCAACGGAAAGGCGCTCGCAGACCTGACCGATCCCAAGACGAATCAGACCATCAAGGCAGGCCAGCAGCTTCCAGGATTTGCCTGGCTCAAAGATGACGGCACGACTCTCTCCGGGAACTGGCTGTATTGCGGATCGTGGACCGAGGCTGGCGCGATGACGCAGCGCCGCGGAACAGAGGATCCGTCAGGCCTGGGCATTTATCCCAACTGGGCGTGGTCGTGGCCAGCGAACCGGCGCGTGCTGTACAACCGCGCCTCCTGCGATCTCAACGGCAAACCGTGGGATCCGTCGCGCCGTCAGGTTTGGTGGGACGCGGCAAAGCAATCGTGGGTTGGCAACGATGTGCCTGATTTCAAGCCCGATTCGCAGCCCAAAGATCACATGGGGCCCTTCATCATGAATCCGGAGGGCGTCGGGCGCTTGTTCGTGCCGCTGGGCGCGATGGCCGACGGACCGTTCCCTGAATTCTATGAGCCGATCGAGAGCCCCATCGCGAACCCGCTGCATCCTAATCATTCCAACAACCCGGTGGTCAAGAAATACAAGACCGATTTGGACAAGTACGGCACCGTCGACCAGGGATTCAATGTCATCTGCACGACGTACCGCCTGACCGAGCACTATCACTACTGGACCAAGAACAATCCCATGAACGTGCAGCTGGTTCCCGAGCCGTTCGTGGAAGTGCCGGCGGAGCTGGCGGACCAGATGGGCATTCGCGGCGGAGAAAAAGTCAAGGTCACCAGCGCGCGCAGCCAGTACATTGCGAAAGCCATGGTCACGCGGCGCATCCGGCCGATGAAGATCGACGGCAAAGAGATGTTTCAGATCGGAATCCCGATTCACTGGGGGTTCCGCGGCATTGTCGAGGACGAGGGCAAAACCGCAAAGACTTTAACGAATCAGCTTACTGCGACGGTGATCGATCCGAATGCGTTCACGCCTGAGTTCAAGGGATTCTTGGTGAAGATTGAGAAAGTGTAGGTAGCGCTGTCGCGGAGAAAGTAGAGTGTGTTGCATTTCAGACGTCATCCCGAAGCCCCGCGCTTTCATCAGCGGGGCGAGGGATCTCGCATGGACGACGCCGATTTCACTACACGCGAGATCCTTCGCTCCGCCTGAAAGACGGCTGCGCTCAGGATGACTTCGCAGACGAAATTCAAGCTGCATGAGCGATCGTAGAACACTTCAGATCAAGCAGATCTCGGGCCACTCGGGACTCGCGCCGGGATACGGCGTACAGCGTGAGCCCGAAGTCTGCAAGCTCATCGATACGACGATCTGCATTGGTTGCAAGGCCTGCGAGGTAGCGTGTGTCGAATGGAACGACATGCCATTCAGTCCTACGACTTTCGACAACACCTACCAGACTATGCCGGAGACGCGCTGGAATTTCTGGAATCTGATCAAGTTCAACGAACATCAGCGCGAGGACGGCACAGTTCAGTGGCTGATGCGCAAGGATCAGTGCATGCACTGCGCCGACCCCGGCTGCCTGCGCGCTTGTCCGGCGGACGGCGCCATCGTGCAATACGTCAATGGCATCGTGGATTTCCAGCAAGAAAATTGCATCGGCTGCGAGTTCTGCGTGTCTGGCTGCCCGTATGACATTCCCAAGTTCAATCCCGCAACGAAAAAGGTTTACAAGTGCACGCTTTGCTCAGACCGCGTGGGGCAAGGCCTGGAACCGGCTTGCATCAAGGCGTGCCCGACGGGCTGCCTTAAGTTTGGAACGAAAGACGACATGCAGTTCATTGCGGAAGAAAGGGTGAAGCAGCTGCGTGAGAATTTTGGGTTTGAGAAAGCCGGTGTATACGATCCGCAATCGATTGGCGGCACGCACGTCGTTTACGTCTTGCACGACGCTACTGATCCGGAACGGTATGGGGGGCTGCCTAGGAATCCGATAATTCCTTGGAGCTATACCGTGTGGAAGTGGCTGTTTAAGCCGGTGCTGGGGACGTTTGCCTTGTTCGGCCTGGTAGGAGTTCTGCTGCATTACGTGACGGTAGGACCGCGCCGTCCGCAACCGGAGCCGCCGCTCAAAGAAAAAGAGAAGGAGGCCTGATGTCGACCGCGATTGAACGCTTCGACCACAAGGCGCGCGCCGCCTTCGATCGCATCGGGCAGAACGCTGCTTACGAAGGCGAGTTGCCGCGCCATCCCGTCTATACCCGTTTTCTGCATTGGATGGTCGCACTTTTCTTTTTCCTGGCGCTGCTATCGGGGTTCAGTATTTATCTGCCCTGGCTGTTTCGCTGGTTCACTCCCATCTTTGGCGGCGGCCCGCTGAGCCGCGAAATGCATCCCTGGTTTGGGTTGGGCTTCGTCATTTTCTTCGCGTTGCAAATGCTGAACTGGCTCAAGCCGATGAAGTGGACGGCGGCCGACACCCACTGGATGCGCCGTCTGCGAGAGAACGTGATGGGCAAGGAGAAACTCGATCCGCCCGACACCGGCTTCTTCAATGGTGGTCAGAAGGTGCAGTTCTGGGAGATCGTGGCCGGGTGCGCAGTCTATCTCATCACGGGAATTATTCTCTGGGCTGGCGCGCGCACTTTCGGAAGATGGCCGGTCGCGGTCAGCTATGTGCTGCATGATATCTCTGCGCTGATCATGCTGGGCGGAATCTTCATTCACGTCTACCTGAGCTCGATCGGCCAGCCAGGCACGTTGCAGGCGATGATCCGCGGCGCGGTGAGCGAAGCTTGGGCCTGGACCTTCCATCCCGCGTGGTACAAAGAAGTCACCGGGCGCGCCCCCCTGCAAGCGTGCGAGGAA
>OCOJ01018668.1_pt1 | contig 26784 bp, 27 predicted proteins | sample 1539251 | NCBI WGS metagenome assembly OCOJ01 (sample SAMN01911457, study PRJEB22624) | soil metagenome | biome: Soil | place: Malaysia | collected 2012-04-30 | depth RA_metagenome m
TAGGGAACCCTCGATTCCATGTCCGCCAGATAGGCCCTAGGCTAGACCCGGAGCAAGTGCTTTCATGGCGTAGTCAACATTCCCTATGGGCATGAGGATGGGCAATGTCACGCCTACCTTCCTATACTCTTCGATGCGGTCGACGGCATGGTCCGGTGACCCAGCAATCGTCAGCGCCTCAATCGCCACCTCTGGGATGAGCTTCTTGGCCTCCGGAACGTTCCCCGCCTTCCACGCTTCCTTCATCGGGCGGAGGTCTTCCTCCTTCACCCCGTAGGGTGCCAGCGCCTGAGGCGGGACGACCTCGGAGAGCTGATAGACGAAGAAGTAGAAGTCACGGACGGCCGCCGCAGCCCTCTTCGGGTCTGGGTCTACGGAGGTCATCATATACGACGCTCTTTCGACATCCTTTCCCTTCCTAGCCTCCCCGCGCCTGACGTTTTCGACCATGCGCCCAGTCCCCGACGCCGTGTTCAACGCTGGAGAGAGTATCACCCCATCTGCAACGGTCGGTGCGAACGCCTGCGTCTTCGGGGAGAGCGACGCGATGAATACGGGGACGGGGCCGCTTGTCTTGAAGCCGAGCGTCAGATTGTGGACTTTGAAGAACTCCCCGTCGAAGTCGACCTTGCCGCCTCCCCATACCATCCTCAGGACCCTGACATATTCCGCGATCCGCCTTAGCGGCCTCGTCTTCTCGACCGGGAAGATCTGGTGCCCGATCAGCGGGATCGTCGGAAAGCTTCCCAGCCCCAGCCCGAGAGTCACCCGCCCGCCGGAGAGCTCCGAAAGCGTGGCGAAGGTCGTGGCAGCTGTTACTGGGTGCCTGGTGAAGGTGTTGATTACGCCGGACCCCAGGCGTATCTTGTTCGTGGCACCTGCCATCACGGACAGGTACGTCACCACGTCTCTCTGGAAGAGGCTCTCGTGAAGCCAGAGCGAATCGTACCCTAGCCCTTCCGCTTGGGAGGCGATCCGCTTCGCCTCCTCGATGCTCAGCACGGGGTTGAAACCGAGTGCGAGCTTCATGCTGTCCCCTTCTTTCAGGAGTCGCTTTAAGCCTTAGACCGGTTTCTCACGACAAGAAGCCCCAGAATCTCCTCAATCTCCCTGCACTCTTCCAGGCGCCAAAGGCGTTCGAGGGCTTTCGTCGCACCCTCAGTTCCAATCTTGGGGCCCGCTAGCCGGAGGAACTTGGCCTCGATGTCCTCCTTNGTCATGGGGTTCATGGGGTGTCCCTTCGGTACCTCCACCGCAGCGGTGATCTCCCTCCCGCCCTTCTCCCGCAGGGTGATCCTGTTAGCCATCCCCCTGGCAGGATAGAGGGAGGTGAGCGTCGGGTCCTCGACCACCCTGACCTTCTTCACAAAGGCGAGGTTCGCTTCGTTCCGGAGGTTCCGGTCAGAATAGGTGGAGTTGTCGACGGCACCGTTGATCAGCGCCATTCCGACGATGTACGGAAGGCTATGGTCCGCAGTCTCCCTGGTCCTGGGGGCCCATTTCTCGGGGTCTTTGCCGAGTATCGTGTACCCCGCCTCGTGCGTCTCCACGAGCACTGACTCCACGGCCGCTAGGTCGCTGACCCTCTTCCGCGCCTCAAGCGCAGCCCAGACAGCTGATTGGGCGTGGTACTCTGCCGGCCAGTACTTGACGTAGGTCTCCTTCACCTTGAACCCTCCCCTCCTCCCGCCGAACCTCCCGACGTCGAGCTCGAACGGGCCAGATACCTGCCTGAAGAAGCCCATTTCACCTTCGAAGATGGGCGCGGGCCCGGTCATCCCCTCCCGAGCGAGCATCGCAGAGAAGACCCCGTTCCTTGCTGCGTTGGCGAACGAGGCTCCCTTCCACATCGAAAGCTCGCCTGCCCTGACCTGCCTCATTGCGATGTGCGCGTTGAGGGCGATGTTCACCGAGTGAGTCGCCCTTTTCGCGTCAAGTCCCATGAGCTTCGACGCCGCAAGGGCCGTGGAGACGAGGCCGTAGTTTACGTGGTCCCATCCACGGTGCCTGATGTCTGCGGCGTCGCAGAGCCTGCACTGGACCTCGTAGGCCACGACTGCGGCCGCGATCAGCTCCCTCCCAGTCCTGCCTTCAGCCTCGGCGACGGCGAAGCAGGGCGCGAGGTTGTCGCTTGGGTGCGCCGGCTCCCTAGAGAGATAGGTGTCGTTGAAGTCGAAATAACGGACCATCAGCCCGTTGACGAAGGTAGCCAGCTCCGGCGAAGTCGTCGACTTCTCCCCGAGGATCGTGGACCTGCCTTCGTGGCCGAGGCGCAGCACCGCTTTCCGCGCCATCCTCGAAGGCTTCTCGTCGAAGGCCCCGATGGCGCACCCGAGCGCATCGATGACTCTCGCCTTCATCTCCCTGATTGTCCGGGGGTCCAGGTCCCTGTACTTCGTGGACAGCGCATAACCTGCGAGCCTCTCGGCTAGCTCCACGGCTCCGCCGACCCCTCTCCGCATTTAGGAGTTCGCGTCGTTCACGCGAATCATTAAATCCCTCCCGAAATCGGCGGACGCCAAGTCTCTGGCCTTGGCGATATACAGCGCCGAACACAGACGGCTGATGGAGATCTTCCATCCTTCGGGGAGTCAGGAATATGCCGAGGTCTTGTCGTCGCTGGGCGCCTTCATGGAGAAGGAGATTCTCCCTGTCTCGCCGAAGATAGACGCGGGGGAGGCGAAGATTCCCGGGTTGCGGAAAAGACTCTTCGAACAGGGGATGTCACAGATAGCGTTCCCCGAGGAGTATGGTGGTCTAGGGCTGCCATTCTCTGTCTACGCCAACGCCGTTGAACTTCTCGGGACTGCTGACGCTTCCATCGCCCTGAGCGTCGAGATTCACAACGCAGTGGCCGAGGGGCTGAACAGGTTCGGGAGCGCGGCCCAGAAGAAGAAGTACCTGCCCAACCTGCTCACGGGCAAGACCCTCGCTTCATTCACCCTCACCGAACCAGCTTCGGGGTCAGACGCAGGGACCATGGCCACCACGGCAGAGAAGAGGAGTGGGGAGTACGTCATTCGGGGTTCAAAGATGTTCATCACCAACGCCGGGGAGGCCGACCTTTACATGGTGTTCGCCAGGACGAAGAAGGGCCCGTCCTGTTTCCTCGTCGAGGCGCCCAACCCTGGGATGACATTCGGGGCCGACCTGAAGAAGCTCGGGATGAAGGGGTCCAGGACCTCGGAGGTCGTCTTCTCCGACTGCAGGGTCCCAGAGCAGAACCTCGTCGGAGAGGAGGGGAAGGGGGCAGACTACGCCAAGGAGATACTTCACGGCGCGAGGATCATAGTGGCCGCCCTGAACGTGGGCATAGCGCAAATCGCATACGACAAGTCCGTCGCCTATGCCAAGACCAGGCGCGCCTTCGGCAAGTCCATCTCCGAGTTCCAGCTCATCCGGCAGAAGGTTGCGGACATGAAGACTGAGATCAACGCCGGCCGCCTTCTCTACTTCTACGCCTCGGCCATCAAGGACTCGGGCAAGGATTTCTCCTCCGAAGCCTCCCAGGCCAAGGTCTTCTCGACCGAGATGTCCTTGAGGGTCTGCGACTCCGCAATCCAGATCCAGGGCGGATACGGGTACACTACCGATGAGCTGCACAGGCACTGGCGGGACGCCAGGCTCCTCACCATCGGTGAGGGCACCTCTGAAGTGCTCCGAATGCTGATAGCCCGCAGGGAGCTGGCGAGGGCGCAATGAAGATAGCTGTGTGCGTGAAGCATGCCATCGACGAGGCAGAGCTCAAGGTGGACTCGTCGGGCAACCCGCAGCTTGCAGGCGCCGCCAGCAAAATGAGCACCTTTGACAAGAACGCAGTCGAGGAGGCCCTCAGGCTCAAGGCCGCACACACGGGCGAAGTGGCGATCATCACGGTCGGGACGCCCGAGGCGAAGAAGTCGATGAAAGAGGCCCTAGCCATGGGAGCGGACAGAGGGGTGCTGATCTCTGCCGACCCGATGACAATCGACACGAAGAGAACAGCGGAGCTTCTCGCTGCCGCAGTCAGGAAGGGGGGCCCCTACGATATCATTCTCTGCTCTGAAGGCTCCTCGGATATCTACAGCGGCCTCGTACCACCGATGCTCGGCGAGCTCCTGGGGCTCCCCTACGTCGGATACGCAAGGAAGGTCGAGGTGGCCGGGCAGACGGCGAAGGTAGAGCGGGCTCTTGAGGACAGCATCGACGTTGCGGAGGTCCCACTCCCATTCGTCGTCTCGGTCGTCAGCGAGATCAACGAGCCGCGCTATCCAACCCTCATCCAGATCATGCAGGCGGGGAAGAAGCCCATGGAAGAGCTAGCCACTGGAGCCCTTCTCCCTGGGAGCGGGCCCGCTCCGACATCGGTTACCTCGATGAAAGCCCAGTCGATGGCACGGAAGAAGGTGGTCTTCGAGGGCGTACCCGAAGAAACGGCGAAGAAGCTGATCGACGCTCTCGCCTCGGAGGGGGTAATGCCAAGATGACCGCCAGGGTCTGGGCCTTCTCAGAAACACCGTCCTCCGCCAACGAGGCGGCAGCGGCCGCAAAGGAGCTGGCTGTCGCTACGGCGGGATCCCTCGTCGTAGTCGGGCTGGACGAAGGCTCTGGGCTCGCGGGAGAAGAGAAGATCATCCTGAGGTCGAACAAAGCGCTGGCTGCTTCCCCAGAGGCTGCGGCCGAAGCCCTCGCGCAGGTGGCAAAGGAGGATAAACCCGACCTGGTGTTGGTCGGCTCAACACGGAACGGGAAGGAGATAGCGGCAAGGTTGGCCGTCAAGATGGGCTGGCCCTGCGTCAGCGACGTCTTCGGCGTGGCGGTGATTGACGGCTCCCTTCACGCCAGGAGGAACGTGTTCGCAGGCAAGCTCCTGGCTGAGGTCGCAGTCAAGTTCCCATGCGTCGCCACCGTCAAGACTGGGTCCTACCCCGGGCTCCCCCCATCTTCCGTAGCGGGCACCATCAAGGAGGTGGGCGAGGTGGCCACCAAGACACGAATCGTCGAGCGTCAGGAGAAGAAGAGAGGGACGGTCGACCTGAAAGGTGCCAAGCTCATAGTTTCGGCCGGGCGGGGAGTCAAGAAGAAGGAGGACCTTGCGATTATCAGCTCACTTGCAGAAGAACTGGGCGGGGCCGTTGGCTGCTCCCGGCCCCTCTCATCCGACATGGGGTGGCTCCCGGAGGAGCATCACATCGGCCTTACGGGCATCAGCGTCCACCCCGACCTCTACCTGGCGGTTGGAATATCCGGCCAGCTGCAACACGTCGCAGGAATCAAGGACTCGAAGGTGATCGCTGCGATAAACAACGACAAGAGCGCCCCAATCTTCGACGCCTCCGACTATGGCATAGTCGGGGACCTTTACGCCGTAGTCCCTGCCATGGTGAAGGAGCTGAAGGCGCGCCGCCACTAGGAAGCTAGGCCTGCTTCGGCGTCTCCATCGCCTTCGCCATTAGCTCAGCGACGTCCATGACTTTGGTCCTCTCGTCCCCAAGCGCCTTGACCGCGTCCTCGAACATGGTGATGCAGAACGGGCAGGCGACCGCTATGGTCTCGGCACCGGTCGCCCTGGCTTCCTCAACACGTATCACGCCGATCTTCTTCTTCTCTGGGACCTCGTACCAGACGTTTGCTCCTCCTCCGCCGCAGCAGAAGCTCTTCTCCCTGGTTCGCCCCATCTCCCTGAGCTTCACCCCCTGAAGCGAGGACAGCGCCCGGCGGGGCTCCTCGACGACCCCGTTTATCCTCCCCATGTTGCACGGATCATGGAAGGTCACCGCCATGTCGAGAGCTGCCTTGGGGAGCCTCCCCTCGAGCGCGAGTTTCGAGAACAGCTGCGTGTGGTGGACAACTTCGAAGTCGCCTCCGAACTCCGGATACTCGTTCCTGAAGGTGTTGAAGCAGTGCGCGCAGTGCACAATGACCTTCTTCACTCCTGCTCCCTTGAGCGTCTCTATGTTCCTCATGGCGAGCTCCTGGAACCTCCCCTCCTCGCCCATCCTCCTCACGGGCTCCCCGGTGCAGACCTCGTCGTTCCCGAGAACAGCGAAGCTGACGTTGGCCGACTTGAGGACCTTGACGACAGCCTTCGCCACCTCTCTGCTCCTGGGGTCATAACTCGACTGGCATCCGACCCAGTAGAGGTACTCTGCGCCCGGGTTCTCCTTGATGGTCGGGACCCCCAGGGCCACCAGCCAGCTCATCCGGTCCTGCTGGGGCAGACCGAAGGGGTTCCCGGAGCGGCCCACGTTTTCCAGGAAGATCTTCTTCTTCCCGTCGAGCTTGCTCTCCGCGACGAGCGTCCTTCTGAACTCTGTGATGTAGTCCACCTGGTCGATGAAGACTGGGCAGGCGTGGACGCACGCATTGCACATGGTGCACGCCCAGAGCTCGTTCTCTCGGACGGTCCCCAGGGCGAAGGCGTCCCCTTTCGGTTCCAACCTGTTCTGCTTGGAGAGATCACGGACCACCAGCCGGGGCGAAAGGTCCCTCCCACTCGCGTAGGCGGGGCAAGCTTCCTGGCACCTTCCGCAGTTGGTGCACGCGTCTAGCGCGAGCTTCTGCAGAGGCGCGAAATCCTGGGCCCCCCTGTAGTTGGGGGGGACTTCTGTCTGTCCGCTCTCGACCATCTTCTGAAGGCTGAACGGTGTAGGGAGCTTGCCCATTGGATGCACCGGGGCGAGTGCGATGTTGAACCCGGACGTGAATACATGGATGAGCTTCGTCCAGGGCACTATGGCGATTAGGAACATCACCGAGAACATGTGGGCGAACCAGAACCCCTCGTAGAGCGCAGGGGCGTTCGCCACCAGGCCCGGGACTGAGGCAACGACGGATGAGAGCGCGTTGCCCACGGGGGAGTAGCTCGCCCAGCTCACTGGCTGGATGATGAACCTGAGCGCCTCGATGACGAAGCCAGAGATTCCGATCCAGATAAGGAAAGCAACAACGAACGAGTCGTCGAAGGCCGTCTCCAACTTTTCAAGCTTCTTCACATACCTCCTGTAGATCGCTACGGCAAGACCGATAATGTAGGCGATTCCGAATGTGTCTCCGAGGAACTCCAGGGTGAGGTAGGTGTCGCCCTGCAAGAAGTGGTAGCCCGTGAATACGGGCATTATGTCATCCTGGATGAAGATCAGAGTAGTGTAAGCCAGCAGGACGAGGAACCCGTAGAAAAGTGCCCCGTGCATGACCCCGCCGCCGGTGTCCTGGACGACCCTCCTCTGGCCGAGCGCGTACTTCACAAAACGGCCGAGCTTCACCCGGAGGTCTTTGAACACGAGCCGGACGAACTGGCCGATGCCGATGCCGTAGCTCCTAAGGTGACGAAGAAGACCGTAGAGGAGTACGACCAGGCTGACGCCGAAGGTCGAATATAGGACGACGTAGGCGTAGGGGAAGTAAGAGAGGATCAGGACTTCTCTGACCGGGAGGGCCAAGCGGGCATTGGCGGTTGATGACGCGTTTTACGGCTTATCCCGAAGGGGGGCTTCGGATCTTCGAGCGGACTACCTTCCCTCCACCTGAAGGGAGGGCTCTGAGGATCTCGTCGAGGAGCTGAGGGGGCGATGCCTGTTCGGCTCCGGTCAGAATCTTCTGAACCTTCTTCGCAGTCTCGGAAGCCTTCTCCCTGTGCGGGACCAGAACCACGTACCTGACGCATGCCTTTGAGACTGCTGACTCGGGCCCAGCCATCACGCGCCCGGCCTCGTCCAACCCGACAGCGACGTGCAGAAGAGCGTGTCTGACGAAGTTCTTCCTCCCCCTTATCACGAAGCTGCCCTTCGCGAGGTATTCTCCGCTCTCCGCCGACCCACTGACCTGGTCCTTGTAGACCCAGTAAGCATCGGCTGCACCTAGCCCTGTCTTCCAGCCGCTGCTGAAGCTGACTGTCGCCTGGGAGACTTCCAGCGTCTCGAGCTCAGACTGCTGCCTACCTCCCTTCAGGACGAAGAAGGGCGAGCCGAACAGGTCGGCGTGGTAGACCGAATCACCGTCCTCAAGGTGGCGCTTGATGAGGAGGGTGTTGGACTGGGCGTCCCTGCCGCCGACTGCGAGCCTCCCTTCGCTGGTGAGGAACCACCTGAACTTCTCGAACCATTCGGGCTTCCTCTTCGAGAGCGGTATGGTCCGCCGCACAACCCTGGGCACGGACTTGGCCTTCCTCCTCTCGAGCCGGGACATGGCTGCCAGGCTCTCGGCCGACTTCCGCTCCAGCTTCTTGGCGTGGTCAAAGAGCGCCGACGCGATGGCAGCAGGAGAGCTAGGGAGTCTCGACTCCGGGGTTCCCGACCCCCGGAGGATCGCAAGCGCCTCTTCCACCGTCCCCCCTACCGCTTCCTTCGCCATATCACGCGCCCTGGAAGCCTCCTGCAGCAGCGACTCCGACTCGGTCCTCAGCCTCGAAATGGTAACCTCCAGCTCCTTCCTCTTCGCGTCCTCGGCCGGTTGCGCCTCGACCCCCGAGACCGCCTCCTCAAGGAAGAGCTGGTCGCAGATCTGGGAGAGACTCGGGGCCGACTCTCTGACTTCTAGTCCTGTCGGTACAGTGGCGAACACCTCGTCCCCCCTCGGGGTCGCCGCGATGCAGGGACTCGGGCTCTCTGTTGCTTCGCGAAGCAATGCGTGGATTTTGCCCACTAGCTCCTCCTCTCTCCCCAGTAGCTGGGACGATGCCGATTCGTCCTCGAGGCCGAGTTGGGTGAGCAGGACGGAAACGTACTTCCTCGGGAGCCCGATGTGCCTCCCGATCGCGGCGCCGGCCGTCCTCTCCTGAGCGACCATGGCCTTCACTTCGGCAGCGTTTACGGCGGAAGGGCTGACCCTGGTCTGGGCCGGGGGGTGATACACCTCCCCCCTCGCCACCCGCCTTGACCTTGAACGCACCTCCTCCTCGGCAAGTACTATTCTCCCGTCCGGGTCGGTCACTATGATGTTCCCCGGGGGCATGAGCTCGACCACCATGGTCCTGGCCCTCTCTCCCTCGAAGTGCAGCTGGAATACTCTGTCCAGGTCGGCCTGGCTCGCCCCGGCGAACTTGGCCCGCTCAAGTTCGCCCCTGAGCTTGGAGGTGAACTCCTTCGTCCCGGCCCGTTCGTTGACTCGCTCGGAGATCCAGACCCCCTTCTTCGGGGAGACCATGAGCCATACGTCCTCGGAGCCAGCCTTCCTGAATCTGAAGACTTGAGACGCTCCGGCAGTAAAAATGTTATTAACGTAGGTTCCTCGAAGCGTCGAACCGATTTCTTTGAGCAAGCCCAAGACTTCGAAGCCAGATAGTTCGGCCACGAAGCATGTGCCATTGCCCTCGTTTGATAAGCTATACTGGCTCCGCGCGGGGTTCGCAGCAGTGGGAGGCCTCCTCGCAGGCGCACTTGTGGGGACGAACTACTTCAACGGGATAAGCCTTGGCATACTCATGTATCTTGGTTCCTACTACATCCCTCTGTTCGCCTGGTACAGACGTCAGCCGAGAGAGGTCCAGGGCAAGGTGTACACGACTGGCATAGGGACCTTCGTCCTCGTCTTCCTTTTCAGCTGGATCCTGCTCTTTACTGTGCAGACGCCTGGGTAACCTCTGTGAGCTTCGAGTAGTTCAGCAGGGTCTCCGCGTATCCCACATCGAACTCATCCGACATCTGGCTAGCAGTTATCGACCTGGCGGCCCGCTCGACCCTCGCCCTGTCCCAGTTCTGCATCGTCCCGTCCTTCGCCTTCAGCATCGCCGAGTAGATTCCTGAGGCAGCCAGCAGCCCCCCTCTTTCCCTTTCCGACCTTATCTCAGGTGCCAGGGCCTGAATCTTCCTCTTCGCTTCTTCGAGGTCTTCCCTCTTCAAAGAGTCGAGTATGGAAGCGATGTTCATCTGGATAACCTTAGTTGTAAGCACGGCCGTTACACGATATTTAACCTTCCTTTAGGACGGTGGTTGAGAGGGCTTCACTTCAGCATTAACCGGTTTTGACCCGAGGCTTGGTCAGTGGGCATGAGTGACAGGACTAAGATCAGGTGTCGCCCCCTGGCCTGTGGCTCACTGCTTCGACCGCCTCGAGTCACTCGATGCCTCCTGGGCCGATTGTGACAGTCACGCTCTCCCCTGTCGGAAGGACCGCCTTCACCCTGCTCGCCTCCCTCTCTAGCCTCACAGAAGACTGGACGAGCTGGTCTACAGTCCTGCCACCTATCCCGACGTCGTGGGTAGTCCCGAAGGTCACCCTGTTGGTGAGGAGGTACGCCCTCCTGTTGAGGTAGGCGTCCCTGGCCATCTCGCTCAGGTGGACGTCGAGGGCGCCCTGCCTGCTCGCCTGATTCGACCTTCCCGGGAGCTCCACGGAGAAGTTACGAGTAAGGGTGTCAACGACCACAAGCGAGCAGGACGAGGTCGCCTTCCTGCCTGACATTTTCCTGACCATCTCCATCTGCTCCGATGCCGAGTCGGTCCTGACGTAGAGCACGTTCTCGAGAATCCCCTCCAGATTCCACCCCCTCGACTGAGCGATCTGCTGCAGGCGCTCGGGCCTGAAGGAGCCCTCGGTGTCGATGAACAATGACTTCTTACCTCCTCTCGCAGCGAGCAGAGCAGTCTGCGCAGCAAGTAACGTCTTTCCACTCCCGCTCCTTCCGAAAAGTTCGGTCAGCCGGCCAGCCCTGAACCCTCCGCGAAGTAGGGTGTCTATTCCTGGCGACCCCGAAGAGTAGTACCGAAGAGCGGAAGCCCTTCCGAGTGCTTCGGCGGCTGAATGCTCTGTCATCGGGTCCGAGTCCTCCGTTTCCTCTCAAGTCGCTTTCGCCACCGATGTCTTTTTAACTGTGAATCGAAGGCCTGCGAAAAACACTGACGTGAATCCTCAACCTCCATCTCAGACCAAGCGTCCGCTGAGCGTCCTTCAGAAGGCGACCAACAAGCAGGTATCTGTCAGACTGAAGAACGAGATCGAGTACAGGGGGAAGATGTCCAACGTCGACCCGTACATGAACGTCATCCTGGTCGACGCGGAGGAGAGCGAGAACNGGAGCCAAGGTGGCAAACTACGGAAAGGTCGTCATCCGTGGCAACAACGTCCTCTACGTGAAGATAGAGGACAGACTGTAGGAGGCACCCGGCGAGTGCAGCGGTCGCTCCATGTCGAGGAAATCAAGGGGCACGGCGTCCAGGACCTCGATGTCGAAATTGTGGAGAGGAAGGGGAAGGGGCACCCTGACAGCCTCATCGATGGGGCTTCGGAGGCGGTCTCCCTCGGGCTCAGCGACTATTATCTGAAGCATTTTGGCGCCATCCTTCACCACAATGTCGACAAAGGCCTCCTTGTGGGTGGGAGGGCGGAGGCCAAGTTCGGAGGAGGGAGGGTCCTCGCCCCGATCTACCTTGTGGTCGCCGGCCGGGCGACCGAACTGGTCCCGTTCAAGGGGAAGGATGTGGAGGTGCCCGTCGTAGAAATCGCAAGGAACTCCATCAGGGGGTTCATCCGACAGACGATGCGCTTCCTCGACCCGGACAAGCACATGACGATTGACACTAAGATCAAGCAGGGGTCCCCCGACCTGGTCGCTGTCTTCATGAGGAAAGGGGCGATGCCCGTCTCGAATGACACTTCGATTGGCGTCGGCTACGCGCCTCTGACCCCTACCGAGGAGCTCGTTCTTTCGTCAGAGAAGCTGCTGAACTCGGCGGCCTTCAAGAAGAAGTACCCTGAGGTCGGCGAAGATGTGAAGGTCATGGGGATGAGGCGTGGGAAGAGGCTGGAGACTACAGTCGCCGCAGCCATGGTCAGCTCCAAGATTCCAGACGCGAGCCACTACGTTAGCGTCGTGGAGGACGTCCATGATGAGCTCGAGAAGATGGCCGAGAAGTCGAATCTTGAGGTGAAATTCAAGCTGAACGCCGCAGACAATCCGAAGCACGGCGAGTTCTACCTCACGGTCACCGGGACTTCCGCAGAGCAGGGGGACGACGGGAACACGGGGAGGGGGAACCGAGTCAACGGCCTAATCTCCCCGATGCGCCAGTACTCCATGGAAGCCACCGCAGGTAAGAACCCTGTGAACCATACCGGCAAGATACTCAACGCCCTGGCGGTGCTCACGGCCCGCAGGATCGTGAAGGAGGAACCTTCCGTGAGAGAATGCTACGTCAGGATTCTCAGCCGGATAGGGAAGCCTATTGACCAGCCGCTGATAGCAAGCGCGGCCGTTGTCTTGGAGAACGGGGGAAAGGTCTCGGCCGTAACCCGAGACATCGAGTCGATAATGAACGACTCGCTTAGCGACATCCGCACCGTCACCAAACTCATACTGCAGAAGAAAGTCGAGCTATTCTAACCGCGTAAGGCGTCCCGTAACATAGTCCTTCGCTCTCTCGGCGTCCAAATCGATGCCGTACACGCGGCGGAAGAAGCTCGATACCGCCCTGACGTCGTGCTCCAGGAGCTCGACGCTGTTCGGGTGTGAGGACTGGACGGCCTGGGGCCAGTCTATCAGCCAGACCGATGCCCCGTCAGTAAGAATGTTGTATTCGCTCAGGTCAGCGTTCACGAGCCCGGCCTCCAGGTAGGCTAGCCGGACCGCGCCAAAGACCGCCGCCAGGGCCGTTGCCGGGTCCTCTAGGTAGGGCCGCTGTGAGAGCCTTACCCCTGAGAGCTCTTCGAGAAGGACTGTGCTCCTGCTGTAAGAAATGACCTTAGGGAAGGCAGGCGACAGCCCTTCGAGCTTTCTAAGGGCGTGGTACTCTCTCCTCGCCGCCTCGTAGTTTGCTGTCATCCAGCTCCTGAACTCTGCGCTCTCCCGCACCCTCTTCTTCCTGACGTTGGTGAAGCTGACCCGTCCTATCTTGTAGAGCTTCAGGGCGTAGACTGTCCCCTCCTCGGTCAGCGCCTCGTAGACGTCCGACTCCTTCCCTTTCGCGATGATAGCCCCGAGTGCGAAGATGAGGTCCTTTTTGACGTAGTCCTTGAGAGCCATTGCCTCGACACCCTCTCGGGTCAATACGAACCCATGCCCGCGTCGGGCGACCAGCCCCCTCTTCTCAAGCGAGTCAGTGGCGAACATGACTCTATCGGGAGGGAGCCTGCTCATCCTGGACAGCCTCCCAAGGTCCGGCGTTCCGTACCCCGACGCCGAGCGCTCTAGCCCGGCGAGCGTCCTCCACTCCTCGTCCTTCAGGGACTTTAGGATCCTCGCTGCGTTTTCCGTGGTCGACATCTACCTGACCTGCCCCGTGGCCATCCCCCTCGCTATATCAAATGATTCGACTAGGCATGCTTCCGTGAGGCCCTGGCGTAGGCAGCCCAGTAGGCATCGGGAGCTGGCGCGAACCTTCTCCTCCTGCTCCCCCCGCCGGTCAGCCAGAGCCCCTCGCCGCCCTTCACTCTGCCGATTTCGGACATGACGATCTCCGCGCGCGTCATTTTCCTTCTGAGCTCATCTGAGCGGTGGGGGTTGCAGGTCAACAGCAGAGCCCCCTCTCCCATGGTCCGCAGCGGATCTAGACCGAACGCCCCGCAGGTCTCGGCAACCTCCTCAGGGACTGGGATCCTCGAGGGGTCAATCTCGAAAGACTTCCTCGATGCTACCGACATTTCGTGGAGTCCGCCAAGGACTCCCCCTTCGGTGGCGTCGTGCATGGACGTGACGCCCTCCTTCCCCAATCCGACCCGGCTTGCCACCCGTGCGTCTTCCACAGTGGAGCAGGAGTGTATCGTCCTCTTCGCCCGTGCAAAGGCCCTGGGCCCGACGCTCTCCTCGAGGGCCGGGAAGGAGTTCGCAAGAGAGCCGGTTGCCTCGATGGCAGCGTGCTTGGTGACGAAGACCTCGTCCCCGACTCGAGCCATTGCGGGGGTCACATACCTTCCCTTCTCGGCAAATCCCAACATGGACCCGGTCCCGACGACGGTGAAGGCAGCCCCTGGGTAGCTACCCGTGTTCCCCCCGACTATCGAGACCCCGAGTCTCCTGCATTCTTCGCCTACGGACCGAAGGTAGCCCTCTCTGTCGGAGGCGGGCATCTCCGGCGGGAAGTTGAAGCCGAAGGTGGCGAATTCTGGGTCGCACCCGGACGCCGTGTAATCGGATGCGATGAGACGGACGCTCAGCCAGGCGGAGAGCTTCGTCCCCAGACCGGGGATGACAGAGACCGGGTCCAGGGTCAGAATGAGCACTCGTCCCTGTCCGACCGAAATGACAGCGTTGTCCAGCCCGAAACCCGGTCCCACTCTGACTCGCCCGCTGGCTGCACCAAGATGGGAAAACACCGCCCTTGCCATGAAGCCAGGTCCCTCCTTCCCGCCGAGTGACATGCCCGTCGCTACTCGAAGCCCAGGCGGCGGAAGGCTGGCCGAGCGCGCGTGATGATGAGCAGGGCCACGGGGATGAACACCAGGTCGACCATTGTTGCGAAGTCGGTCGAAGCGGCTAGGAAGGCGCTTGTAACGCTAGTGGGGGAGCCGTACTGGAATAGACCGTACAGATAGAACGCCCAGTCGGGGAAGAAGAAAGCAAGGGTCTCGAAAACCGTGGCCCCCGCCATCGCAAGCACCAGGGTCCGCTGCCCCCTATTCCGAGCCCAGGCCACTATCAACACCTCCGGCGCCCTTGCCCAGACCATACCAAAGGAGTAGATTAGGGGGTAGCCGTAGAAAACCCCGTTCACCGACTCCCCGATGAAAGAACCTATCGCAGTTGCGCTGAACGCCGTCCACCTGTCGGATAGGACAGCCAGAGAGAGATAGATTGCTGGGGCCAGCGTGATTTCTGCGAGGGGCTTGGGGAGCGGGATAATGATCATGGTCCCGACCGCGATGAGCGCAGAGAATACTGCCGTCACTGCCAGGATCACGCTGGCCCTCGGCTTGGGCTCCGCCGCAGGGGCTGGACCGGCCACGCTGCTTCCCATGGCAGGAGGTCCCAGCCTACTCTTATAAACAGGTCAATAAACGGTTTATACCATGCAGCCTCCGGACGAGATGATGACCCAGACTTTCCTCCCGGCGATGAGGCAGCTTGTGGCCAGGAAGCTTCACGCCCAGGGCCTCCCTCAGAGCAGGGTGTCCGCCATCCTCGGGGTGACCCAAGCCTCTGTGAGCCTGTATCTCTCTTCCGCCCCCGACAGGGCCTACTCCGCGTTGTCCAAGTTCGCCATATCACGGAAGGACGCGGAAGTCAAGGCCGCACTCCTAGCAGACGCCCTCAGGGCAGACCCTGCCGAGGGGGTGAGGGCTCTTTTCTCTATCTGGACCGGACTGCTCGGCAGCGGATCAGCCTGCGCCTACCACAGGGAGCTGTACCCGTCGCTCGCCGACTGTGACATATGCATCACCGAGTTCGGAAAGCGTGGAGGAGCTCGCCCGGACCTGATTTCTGAAGTGTCATCTGCCGTCCGAATGCTCGAGGCGTCCCCGGAGTTCGTCCCTGTCATGCCTGAGGTCTCCGTCAACATAGCCTGCGCAGCGGAGGACGCATCGAGCCCAGCAGACGTCGTGGCCATACCCGGGAGGATCGTCAGGGTGAGGGACAGGGCGAAAGCCATGCTCCCCCCGGAGGCGGGCGCATCTGCTCACATGGCGAGAATCTTGCTGCTCGCGCGCAGCCGCCAGAAGGACCTGAGAGCTTGCATCAACATCAGGTTTGACGAGCGGATGGCCACGGCCATGAGGAAGTCTGGGCTCCGGAGCTTTTCCATAGGGAGACATTCGCGCCGGGACGTCGAAGATCCCACGGCCAAGGCAGTGCAGAGCCGGATAGGGTCCCTGAGAGGACCCTTTGACGCAATAATCGATGAAGGGGGGAGCGGCATCGAACCCAATGTCTACTTGTTCGCCAGGAGCGCCAAAGAGGCGGTGGAACTCGCGCTCAGGCTGGCTCGCGCCTACTCAGCGGCTTAGTGTCCGAATCTTCTCCGGCTCTCTCGTGGCAGCGCGCGCCCTCTTGACGCACGCCTCGACGAAGGCGACGTAGATCGGTTCAGGCCTCTCGGGCCTGCTGACGTACTCCGGGTGGTACTGGGTAGCCATGTAGAAGGGGTGCCCTTCGAGCTCGAGGATCTCCGCTCTCCTCCCGTTGTCGCTGAAGGCAGTGTACTTCATCCCCTTCTCCTCAAACCTCTTGAGGTACTTCTGGTTCAGTTCGTACCTGTGCCTGTGTCTCTCGCGGATCTTGTAAGTCCTGTAGAGCTCGTAGGCCCTGCTTGGTTTCTTGATGAATATGTCGTGTCCTCCCAGACGCATCGTCCCGCCGAGGTCAGTCACCACCCTCTGCTCCGGGAGCATGTCGATGACTGGGTGGGGGGTCGCCGGGTCGGCTTCGGTGGTGTTGGCCCCCTTGAGCCCGAGCACGTGCCTGGCGAAGGCGACGCTTGCCAGCTGGAAGCCGTAGCAGAGTCCTAGGAAGGGGATGCCAGCCACCCTCGCCCTGTTTGCGGCTGCGATTTTGCCCTCGACCCCCCTGGCCCCGAAGCCCTGGGGGAGGACCACGCCGTCGTAGGCGTCCATAAGGTCGAGCCTGGAGTCATCCTTCTCAATCTCTTCCGACTCGATCCACGAAATCCTGGTGCTCGCTCCGTTTACAGCCCCGGCCTGAGAAAGCGCCTGGTTCACGCTGACGTAGCTATCCGCCAGGTTAGCGTACTTCCCCACCATAGCAATCCTCACAGTGGCTCGATGGTCGACAAACCTGTCCGCTACCGCGTTCCATCCCGCCACGCTCAGCCTCGATTTCAGCCCGAACTGCCTCTGAATGGGCTTGAGGACCCCCTCCCTTTCGAGGAGCCTAGGGACCTGGTAGATGGACTCCACGTCCGGGTCGGATATCACTCCGTCCAGGGGGACGCTTGTGAAGAGCGAGATCTTCTCCTTGGCCTCCTGCGGCAGTGTGCGTGTCCCGCGGATGACGATTACATCTGGCTGAAGGCCGATCCTCCGCATCTCCTGCACGCTGTGCTGGGTCGGCTTTGTCTTCATCTCTCCGACGACCGAGAGCTCAGGCGCGAGGCTCACGTGGAGGAAGAGGGTCTTCGACGGTCCTTCTTCTATCCTCATTTGCCGGAAGGCCTCGAGGAACGGCAGGCTCTCGATGTCTCCCACTGTCCCGCCGCACTCCACGACGAGCACGTCCACCTTCTCCTTCTCGGCTAGGTTGCGGATTCGCCTCTTGATCTCGTCGGTTATGTGCGGGATAATCTGCACGGACTTGCCAAGAAACTTCCCCTTCCTCTCGTCATCGATGACCTTCTTGTAGACCTGGCCCGTGGTGATGTTGTTCTCCCGAGTCAGGTCGCGGTTGAGGAATCGCTCGTAGTTTCCCAGGTCCATGTCCGTCTCCCCCCCGTCGTCGGTCACGAACACCTCGCCGTGGGTGTACGGGTTCATGGTCCCGGCGTCGAAGTTGATGTACGGGTCTATCTTGAGGCAGGTGACTTCCACCCCTGAAAGCTGAAGGAGTTTGGCGACGGAGGATGTGACGATGCCTTTGCCTAACCCCGACATCACTCCGCCCGTAACGAAAAGATACTTCGGCATACGGTAGTGAAGCAGATTCTGTAATTAAGCGTTGCTGGGGGTGGCGGTCTAGGAGACCTGCTGGGTTATCACTGCCAGGTCGGCCACGTCCACCAGGAGCTTGCTGACACGCTCCAGGGAAGCGATCGCCTCGGCTGTGCCCGCTCCGTCCCCGGTTGGCATCTTCGCGATGCCGCCTAGGTCTATTGTCACCTCCTGGGCCAGGGCGTTGACCTGCCTGTTGATCGTGTTGGGGCGGCCCGGCCTTCGCGATATGAACGCCTGCGTTGCGAGGTCGTTCATGCTCACTAGCTTGGTCACGCACGCCGCGTAGTCCTTCGCGAGCGGCTTGGAGCCTAGGCCTCCCTGGAGCTTATGGGAGAGGTCGGTGACTGCGTCCCCAACGCTCTCGAGGAAGCTGGCGAGCACCCTGTAATCCAGCAGGTCCACGGCGGACAGCCCGTACCCCTCGGCCACTTCAGGCCTGACTATGGCAGCCCTGGTGGCTCGGACCAGGAGGAAGTAGAGCCTGTCGACCTCGTCGTCCCTTTCCCCCACCAATGCTAGGAGCTTGGAGTCCTGCTTGACGAGGGCCTCGGCAGTGTCCTTCAACATGCCGTCCAGGAGCCCCGACATCCGTCTGACGACCTTCTCGGGGACTATGGCAGTAGGCTCGAGCAAGAATTGCATCGAGATCTTCTTCGAGTCCTCATCCATTATCTCCAGGCCGACGAGCCTCCCGATCGTCTCCTTGATCACCGCCCTGTCTTCCCTGGTGATTACCTTGGACCCGGCTATCTTGATGACATCATAGCCGAGCAGGTAGGCGCCGGTGACGTCGTTGGTCACCTGGCTAATGTCGTCCCCCGGGTAGTCGATGACTATCTGCTTGGGCTCGTCTTCCCCGACCACCAGAGGCTTCACCAGCAGCTTGCGCGCAGAAAGTTCCTCCACCGATAGGTCGTCTCCCTTCCTGATGTTGTTACGTTTCACCCAGGCCTTGGGGAGCGATACCAGAATCGTGCCTTCGCCTCTGTCCCCTTTCTTCCCCATCTCGATGGCTTTCCGGGCCGGCACGTCTCTATAGCGCGGACCGCTTCTCTATAACTGTTTGAGCCTAGGCTGCCAACTCAAAGGGACCTGCGCCCACGAGCCTGAGCAGGTCTGAGCTGGCAATCCTGAACACAACGTTAGGAGTCCCTCCTGCGGCCCATACTCTTGAGAACCTTGTAACTGATGAATCAGGTAACACAGTCACCCCATCCACATGCGGGAATGGCGGGACCCCTCCGATGGGGAACCCAGTCCTCTCTCGAACCTCATCGGGCAGCGCAACCCGCATCTCTTCGCCCATGAGCCTCGACAGCTTGGCCGCGTCCACCCGTTGATCCCCCGAGATTATCACCACAGCCGTGGATTTCCCAACGAACACCACACTCTTCGCGATTTCAGCGACCGAGCACCCCAGGGCCTGTGCGGCTAGCTCGGAGCTCCTGGTGCTCGTTCCAAACTCCCTCACTTCCACGGGGACACCTGACGTGGAAAGGTACGCGACCACCCGCTCCTTGCTTCCCACGAGAATCCTCCTATGTAGTTGGCTGGGTGGGCCTGTTTACCTGCTTGTTGACTGCCTCCGCGAGGTAGTGCCCGCGGAGAGTGACCCTCGCGTCCGTTACTCCTGGCACCGAGAGGAGCCCCGCCTTGATGTCGCTCGCGATTTTGAGGGCGAACACTGGCGGGCAGAAAGGGGCTGTGAGGTGGAACTCCAGGTCCACCGTGCTACCTGTCACTGCCATCTTGTCCACCAGCTTCAGGTCTGTAATCGACCTTCCGAGTTCTGGGTCCATGATCTTCGAAAGGGCGGCCTGTATCGCGGACTCTTCGACCTGGGGCATCTCTTCATCGAAAAGGCTCAACCGTTTATTTATCCGTTTGGAGACTGCGAGGACCTGAAAGGATGTCGCTGGTCTCCTCCTTCTTTGCGTTCGATTTCGTCCTCTTCCTGGAGGCCTTCGTCCTACTCTTCGCAGTCGTCGACGCCATCGGCACGGTCCCAATCTTCATGGCTCTGACCGAAGGGTACTCCGGGGACAGGAGAAGGATCATCCGTCAGGCTGTGATGATCTCCACCGCCATCCTCGTCGTCTTTTCCTTGTTCGGGTGGCTCATCTTCGACGCCTTCGGCATAACCCTGGACGACTTCCGCATAGCCGGAGGGATCGTCCTCTTCGTCGTGGCCGTCGACCACCTGCGAGGCGGGGACGTCAGGTCAAGGGGGCTCGAACCCTCGGATGTGGCCGCCTTCCCCCTTGCCACCCCTCTCCTGGCCGGCCCAGGAGCCATATCTACAGTCATAATCATCTCCGGTCCTCCCTACGGCGGCCTGCTGGCGCTGATCGTGGTTGCCTGCAACGCCGTCCTTGCCTACGTCATCCTCTCCAGCTCAGACTGGGTGAGGAAGTTCCTCGGGAAGAACGGGGCCAACGCGCTCTCAAGAATCACGGCGCTGCTGATAGCCGCCCTGGCGATCTCATTCGTCGTCGGCGGGATTGTGGACATAGTGAAGGCGGTGTAGTGTAGCAGTTGTCCACGGCGATTCGCGTCAGAATAAAGGGAATAGTCCACGGCGTCTCGTTCAGGTCGAGCATGGCACAGGTCGCCTCTGATCTGGGCGTGAGAGGTTGGGTGAAGAACAACCCGGACGGTTCGGTTGAGGCGTTCCTGGAGGGGGATGAAAGGAACGTGAAGAGGGTGTTGGACTGGGCGAAGTTGGGCCCACCGAGGGCCAGGGTGGACAAGGTCGAGGTCGAAGAGACCTTCCCGAGGAATCACCGGGACTTCCGGATCCACGGCTAGCCTGAGCTACTTCTGCTGGAACGAACCCCATCTCGAGTCGAGGTGCGGGTCCCTCAGAGTCGCGATGACGTGGTCCCCGAACTGGCTGGCCGAGGCCCCGTCCGGCCTGCCCGTGATCTTGGCCTTCGGCTCGTAGAGAGCGCAGATGTCTAGCGCCATTGCGAGCCTCCTGCTCTGCACGAGCATCCCCACATGCTCCAGCAGCATGACCGCGGCCCTCATCAGGCTGAGCGGGTCGGCGTAGGCGCCCCTCCCCTCAGTGATCATCCTGGGTGCCGAGCCGTGAATTGCCTCGAACATTCCGAACCTGGCGCCCAGGTTCGCGCTGCCCGCTGTGCCCACCCCTCCCTGGAGTTCGGCTGCCTCGTCGGTCACGATATCCCCGTAGAGGTTCGGAAGCACCACCACCTGGAAGTCCCTCCTCCTCTTCTCGTCGATCAGCTTGGCTGTGAAGACGTCGATGTACCACCCGTCCCAGCTGATTTCTGGGTATTCCTTGGCGACCCTCCGCGCAGTCTCGAGGAAGAGCCCGTCGGTGGTCTTCACAACGTTGGCCTTGGTGACGACAGTCACCTTCCTCCTCCCCGTCCTGCGGGCATGCTCGAACGCGAGCCGGATGATCCGCTCGGCCCCGGGCTTCGTTATGATCTTGAAGTCCATGGCCAACTCGGGGGTCACCATCACCCCCCTGCTCCCGAGCATGTACTCCCCCTCGGTGTTCTCCCTGAAGAAGACCCAGTCAATCCCCTGAGAGGGGATCCTCACTGGGCGGACGTTGGCGAATAAGTCGAAGGCCCTCCGGATGGCTATGTTGGCGCTCTCGATGTTAGCCATCCCGCTCCCTTCCTCCGGAGTCGTCGTCGGCCCCTTGAGGAGAACGTGGCACTTCCTAATCTCCGACAGGACATCGTCGGGGAGGGGCTGCATCAGCTTCAGCCTCCTCTCTATCTCGAGCCCTGGGATTTCGTTGATCCTCACCCTTCCTGAAGAGAGCTCTGACTTCAGGAGTTCCTTCATCACCCTGACAGTCTCCTTCGCTATGATTGGGCCTATGCCGTCCCCTCCGATGACCCCGATGACAATCGTGTCCAGCTTAGAGTAGTCTATCCACTCGACCGGCTTGCTTATTCTTTCGACCCGCTGCACCTGCTCCTGGAGTAGTCTCCGCACGTGGGCTGCCGCGGCATCGAGGACCGCGTCCTGGCCTGACATTCTGTTTCGGGCCCCTTTCAACCCGATTAAAATGTGCTCCCGCACGGGCTCAGTGGAGCAGCTCCGCATCTGCCGACCGGCGTCTCCGCGCAACTGCTCGCAAGACAGGCAGAGACACCAGGGCCCCTACGGCGGTGAAGAAGATGCGTTCGACTGGGTACAAGGGGAAGAAGGAGAGCGCTACGGCACGCCACTCCTGGGCGCTCAAGAGCCCGTACACCCTCACCGCGAGGTTCTGCCCCACGAGGGTACCAGTGAACTGCCCGCACATTAGGGCCGCAAAGGTCGCTGACACGACAAAGACCGGGCTGAGGGTCGAGAGTTTCCCCTTCGCTTCGAGTAGAAGCGCAGGAGCGAACACGACCAGTGATACTATGTCGAGCCAAGCAAAAGGGACGGGCCCCACTAGTTGGACAGAAAGCGGGTCCAAAGAGTAGAGCAAGAGCACGGCAACCGGGAAGGCAAGCGCGAGAGTCCGCCGGTGCGCGAACGCGAGGCCCGAGGTCAGCACGACGGCGAGGTCGGCGGCGACCACCGAAGGCCCCGTGCCAGCAAACGAGACGTGCCCGACATAGGTGTCCAAAAGGTCGCCGACGAAGGCGGTGAGCCCGCCTCCAATCGGCCCAAACAGCATTCCGGCGAGAGGGGATATGAAGTTGCTCGCCGTCAGGAAGTAGCCCTGCCCGAGCAGGAGCCTGGAAATCGGCACCGCTCCGAGGACTGCGTAGAGGGCCGCGAAAACGCCCGCGGTTGCCACCAGGTGCGAGCGTCTCTTGGCGCGGAGCAACCGGCCGAGTCCGCCCGATGGCGTCTTAACACTTTCACCGAGGCCTCTCTCGCTAACGTTTTTAGCGGAACCCGGTCGGACGTTGCTCGATGGCTGTCGCCGACAGGGATACAAAGAGGGCAGCGGAGCTCAAGCTCTGGCTCGAGCAGAGGATTGCGCAGCTGAAGGAGGAGATAGACCGCCTCAACGAGACCCTGGGCTATGTCGACGCGACCCTGAGGGCCTCGACCTTCAAGCAGGCATCCGAGATGCTCGCGGAGACAAAGGAAGCCCCAGAGGTGCGCCAGCTGAAGAGGGACAAGGGGGGGCAGGTGATAGCCACGGCATCGATTACCTCGGACGCAGTCGAGGTAGAGCCGGTCAGCGGCGTGAACCTCAGGTCGTCGACCCCGCCGTTCAAGTCGTTCCTCGTGGGGAAGGTACTCCAGGAAATGAAGTCCAAGGACGAGGAGCTGGTACGCTCCGGGAAGCTCCCCAAAGGGAGCGAGCTTCGGTTCGACCTGGAGGAGGCCAACGGCTCAATCGGGAAGCTCATCATAGAGAACTACAGGGAGAAGACCAGGCTCAACGAGATTCTGAGCACTTTGTCCTGGACCTTCTCGAGAATGCTCGAGAAGTAGCGGGCCATCTCACTTCAGGATCTTGATGCTCCTCACTACCCTGAGCCCGTTGAGTTCCTCCATCGCCTGCCCGGTAAGGTGTCCTGCAACAACAGGGGTCATCTTCGCGTCGGGAACCATCTCAGGGTCCTCGGCGACTGCCTGCCTGACTACCATTCCATGCCTCGAGAGTATCTCTGCCACCCCGGCCATAACTCCGGGCGACTTAGGGTCGGCCTCGATGACTATCGCCGTGTATCCTAACTGAGACACCAACCCGACCAGGCTCGTCGACTAAGAGCCGGACGAGGCCTACCTCAGCCAAGCGCTGGACTCAGTCCCAACGGTCGGCTAAGACCGAATGGAGGTCGGGCTCGCGCCCGGCCTCTCCCATCCTCTATCCATAGGCGCGGGTTATGTTGACCCCTTCGGCCAGTATCCAGGGGCACAGAGTCGGAGTGTCGACTTCCCACCACTGGATCCACTCCCTTTCCTTCGAGAGCAGGGTTACGGAGGAGAAGAGCCTCTGCAGGTCGTCTCCGGCCCTCATCCCCTTCAGGGACTTCGCGACCTTCCCGCCCTCCACCAGATAGGCGCCGTCCCTGGGCACGGTAGAGAACTCTCCCGTCCTGTAGTTGTTGAACCGGGTATACCAGTTGCTCGTCAGGATTATCCCCCTCTTCATCTCCTTGACCATCTCGTCGTAGTCCGAGTCCCCCTCCCCGACTTCGATGTTCCAGGCGTGCGGCTGCACGAACCCGGCGCTCCCGGTGCTCTGGGTCTTCCACTTCTTCGCAGTCGTTAGGTTGTGGAGGTACCCTTGGAGCACTCCGTCCTCTATTATCTTGTTCGACCTCGTCCTGACCCCCTCGTCGTCAAACACGCGCCCTCCGAGCCCTCCTTTCACGACCCCAAGGTCTGTGAGCGAGAACCCCGGCGCCGCCACCTGCTTCCCCAGCTTCTCTGCCAGGTAGGACGTTCCGGCGTCCACCGAGAAGGCAGACGCCGCCCCGGCAACGGTCTCAACGATGTTGGACGCCACCGTCGGGCTGAGGAGCACCTGATACTTCCCTGCCTCAGGCTCAGTAGCTTCCTGCATCTTCTTGGCGCCCTCCCCCGCCCTCCTCCCTGCCTCTTCTGGGCCAAAGCCTGCGAGGGTCGAAGAGCACGAAAGGCCATGCCCGCTCGCCTCCTCATCGGCGAAGGACCTGATGTTGAGCGTGATCGCAGTCCTAGAGTCCAGCCCAGTGGTCCCGTTGGACGTGAGTATCGCGACCGTCCCCTTCCCTGCGTTGATCACCCCCGCCGACCTCTTGCCCCCTGCCGAAAGGGACGCCTCTATCGCCAGCTTCGCCAGGCCTGGGAGCTCGTCGTCCACGTCTTCGAGCTTCTTGTCGTAGCCGTGCCTGCTGGGCGTGTACTTCGCGGCCTTGGCCGGGAGCGGCACATACTCAGATTCCGGGAGGCCCTTCATGGACGCGAAGAGGTCGGCGACAAACTTCCTCACCGCTGTCCGATCCAGGTTCGAGGTTGACGCTATGGCCCTCCTCCTGTCCTTGGCGACGTAGACGGAAAGCTCCGCTTCCTCCACCCTGTTCACAACCGAGACCGAGTTGTTCGCGAACCTGATCATGCTGTCTGCACTCCTTGTACTGAGTGCCACTGCGTCGTCGGCGCCTAGCCTCTTCGCAGCTGCGACCGCTCCCTCGTTGAGTTCGTGAAGGTCCACTCCTGTCACCTCGCCCCCAGCCTGATCCCAGAGAGCAGGGTCTCCGGACCGCCAGTCCACACCGGCGCTCCCTGCTGCGGGTCTCCCTTCCCGCAGACCGCGGCCTCGAACTCCATGTGCCTGCTCCTCGCCTTTACACTCCCCCATAGCTTCGGCGTCGTGATCTCAAGGACAGGGGACTTCACCAGCCCCTTCAGTTCCCCCTGCTCGATGAGGTACGCCTCGAGCGCCACATACCTCTGATTCAGCCTCTTGTCGTCGATGTTCCACTCGGTGAACGTCTTGAAGAAGACCCCATGCCTGACCTCCTTTAGGAGCTCCTCGGTGGAATAGTCCCCGGGCTCGACAAAGGTGTTCGACATCCTGATTATCGGCTCCCTGTCGAATGCCACGCTCCTCGCCGCCCCGTTGCTCGTGAGCCCGAACTCCCTCGCAGTTGTCCTGTTCTGGAGGAACTCGTTGACGTACCCGTCCTTGATGAGGAGCCTCTTCCTCGCCTCGACCCCCTCGTCGTCCACTGGGACGAAGCCGTTCGAGTTCACGAGGGTTGGGTCGTCACTCACGTTCGCCTCTGGGCTCCCTATCTTCCTCCCAAGGCTGTCGGCCTTGAGGTAGGACTCCCCAGCCTGTGCTCCCTCCCTCCCCAAGACCCTGTCGGCCTCCTGGGGGTGCCCCACCGACTCGTGGGCTGCAATCCCTGAAAGCTCTGGGCTCAGCACCACATCCAGGGTGTCCGCCGGAGGCTTCGTGGCTGTCCTCAGTATCTTCCCCATCACCCTAGCCTCCTCCTCGACCTTCTCGACCAGCCTGACGCGCCTGACAACTTCGAGCCCTCCCGTCTCTCCCTGCTGGATGAACCGCTGCGCCGTGGCTCCCCCCTCCGCGCCGGTCAGAGACCCGAAGAATCCAACCCTGGGGAGCCTTCCGTCGACCCTTGCCCCGTCGCTGTTGACGTAGTGCCGCAGTTCGAGCTCCGCCCCGAGGAACAGGAGCCTTCCGGGGAGCTTGACCCCGGCCCTCCCTTCGGCTATCCTCCCCTCGATTTCAAGCAAGACCTTGCGGAGCCACGCAGCGTCGGCGTTCTCCACCTTCTCCTTCTCTGGTGGGGCCCACTTCTTCTTCGCCGGCTTCGATGAGTCGAAGGCTATCGGCTTCTTGAGAACCCCCGACGACGCCCTGGCGAGCTTGACCGCCTTCCTTGCGATCTCGTTGACGGCTCCCCTGCTCATGTCATTGGTCGCCGCGAACCCGAGGGCTCCGCCGGCGACCACCCTGATTCCAATCCCGTACCCCTCCGCGAAGAAGGAAGGCTGAGGTTCTCCGTTCTTCAGCACGAACTGCCTTTCCCACGTGCTCTGGACCCTCGCTTCGGCGTAGCTCGCCCCTGAGGCGAGGGCCTTCGAGATGGCCGAAGCCGCAAGGTCCTTGGCCTGCTCCGTCCCCAACACTAGGAGACCTCCAGCGATGATATTTCTAGGTTACCAGACACCAACCGGCACCCCTACGCTAGCCCCAGCGGCCTGCCCTTGACTGGGAGCTGAAGCTTCCATGACTTGGCCTTCATGAAGGATCGGAACTCCTCCGGGTTCTCGGTGTGGACGGGGACTACCTTCTTCGCGCCGATGCCATTGACGAGCGCCCCCACCTCATCCATCGGGGCGTGGCCGGACGCGTGCAGCTGCCTGTAGTGAAAGCCGACGTGCCCCACCCAGTTCCTGATGACGTCCTCCTCCCTCTCCCCTTCTTCGTTGAACGCTTCGGTTGCAGCGTGGATGTACGTCCCTCCCCTGGCGGGTCGGATGTCGATGAGCTCCGGGAAGTTCCAAGCTTCGAGGTGGAGGAAGACCCCGGCCTGATTCCTTCTCACGTCCGCCGCGCTTATCCCACTATCGAGGAAGGGCCTCTCCCAAGGGTAGTAATCCGCGTCGTCCAAGGTCCCTGTCTTCTTCCTCCTGACGTAGACGTCCAAGTCCTTGCCCAGCCGCGGCACCCTCAGTCCCTTGTCGGACCTCAGTTTCTCAAGTAGGATGGCAATCTTCATCGAAACTGCGAGCCTCCTCCCCGCTCGCTGGCACGCTTCGTGAAAGGTGTTGATCCTGTCGACGTCGTTCCCCCTAAACGTCGAAAACACGAGG
>OCOJ01033364.1_pt2 | contig 26738 bp, 25 predicted proteins | sample 1539251 | NCBI WGS metagenome assembly OCOJ01 (sample SAMN01911457, study PRJEB22624) | soil metagenome | biome: Soil | place: Malaysia | collected 2012-04-30 | depth RA_metagenome m
AGTCCCGAGCCGCCGCGTCGTACTGGGTCCGCCGACCATCCGCCGATTTGAGGAGGTCCGCGAGCTCCGTCTCACGCTGTCGGACCGCGGCCTCTCGCGAGGCGAGCTCGGATTCCTTCCGGGTCGAGCGCGCCAGAGACTCCTCCGCGGCTTTCGCCTGGGAGGCGATGTCCCTCGCCTTCCGGCCGAGGGTCACGTTCGTCTCGTCGAGCTGGTTCTTGAGCTGCTGCAGTCGCACTTCCCGCGCGACCTGCTCCTGCCCGGCGGCGGACGGAGCGCTTCCGGCGGCCCGACTTCCGCTCTCCCGGGCCGCCACCTCCCCTTCGCGCCGCAACAACTCGGCGGTCTTCTGGTCGAGCTCGGTGCGGCGCGCGGAGAGACGAGTCTCCGTCTCCTTGAGGTCCTGCAGCTGTTGGGAGAGGGCCTGCTGCCGCTGGGCCAGCTCGACGTCCCGCCGGGTCATGGCCCCCTCTTGCTCGATGAGCCGCCCCTCCCGCGTCGAGATCTGAGGGAGGAGTCGCGCGACCTCCTGTTCGCGAAGCTCGAGGGCCTTCGTCTTGTCCTCGGCCTTCTTCTCGCGTCCTTCGATCTCCGCGACCCGGCCGGCCCAGGCTCGCTCCTTCTCGACGAGCGAGTCCGACCGCTTGCGATAGTCCTCCTCGAGGGCATCGAGCTGAGTACGGGCGTCCTTGAGCGAGTCGTACTGCCGGCGGACCGAGAGGTCCGCGTTCTCGACCGCCGCCTCCCGCTTTACGAGGGCCGCCTCGCGGTAGAGAACCGCCTCCTCCTTTTGGGAGACCTCCTGGGCGAGGCGGAACATCCGGCTCTGTCCCGAGGTGATGAGCTCGCGCTCGTGGACCCGGGTTCCCGACGAGATCAGGTGAAGGAAGGAGCCCGAAGTCTGGTAGAGGATGGCCGAGATGAACAGGCTGACCGCGAGCGAGCTCGCCTCCGAAGGACGGGCGTACACCAGGAGAGCGCTCGCAATCGGGAGCACCGCCGAGATCGCGCTCGCCCACTGGCGAATGCTCCAGGCCGTCCAGGTGAGCGCGAGACCGAGCAGGGCAAGCGAGATTGCGGCGAGCTCGGCCGCGTAGAACCAGGGGTAGAGCGATTGGTGGGCGAGGGGGCCCTCGCCCGCAACCATGAGGCCATAGAAGATGGCGAGGACGACGTTCGCGACGAACGCTCCGACCGTCACCGAGAAGTGTCGCTCCCAGGGCCATAGCTGGAAGACTTCCCATTTCGAGGCCAGGGCGGTCGCCGAGAGGATCAGCCCCGCGATGAGGGGGATCAGGATGAAGAACGTGGACGCGAGCCGGGTCCCCGGGTCGCTATCGTCCAACGAGGGGAACGAGGAGTAGAGGAAGAGGACGAGGACGCCGTCAAGGGCCAGCAGCGCCGAAGCGATGACCGTGTAGAAGTGAGCGGTCCGACCGATCCGCAGCTGCAGGAGCGCATCGTCCTTCGCGAGCTCCAGGTCTTCGGGCGCCGGGACCGTGACCGCCCGGGTGGCGGGGGGTGGGGTCTTCGCGGCCGCTGGCTTGGGCATGGCAAGAACGCTATGGGATGGGGAATCCGGGTTACTTAATCATGCGCTTCGAAGATGGGCAACGGACCGCCACGAGGACCGCGGCAGCCTCGCCCCATCGCCCCGGGCGACGACCGATCTCTTCCTCGAGTTCGAGAAGATGCGTCCACGCGCTCGGCTCCTCCCGGATGGTCGCGGCCCGTTCGGCGTCGGGACCGAGGGCGGGTGCCACCGCGATGGTCTCGAGAAGCTCCCATCCGGCACGGAAGAACCGCTCGTGAACCTCGCGAACCGAGAACCGCCGGAACGCCTCGCTTCGATCGCGGCGGACGTGCTCGGTCCGGAACCCCTCCCGGTCGACGCGGGGCAGGATCGCCCTGACGGGGGCCCGGAAGAGTCGGCCAACGCTCGACGCCGGAAGGCGGGCGAGGTAGCGAGAACGCTCGCCCGGTCCCGGGGCGATCTCGAGGATCAGCACTCCCCCCGGGGCGACCATCTCTTCGACGCGGTCGAGAAGCCGTTCCGCCCGCGTGGCCTGGAAGCCGAGAGTGTTCCCGAGAACGACCACCCCCTGGAACGCGCGAGCGACGAACGGGGGTTGGAGGGCATCCGCCAACACTAGGTCCGGGGACGACCCCGTCGTACCGGAGTCGATCCACGCCCCGGGCACGAGGAGGAGCATCTGGCGTGAGATATCGACCGCCACGCGCCGAGAGGTCGAATCCCCGAGGAACGGAAGGAATCGGCCGGGGCCACACCCGACGTCGACGGTCCAGCCGTCGACCCGGACATGTCGTACGAGAAACCGCTCGCGAAGCTCGCGATACAGGTCTCGCTGCGCTGTTCCCTCGTACCGTTGCCATTCCCGGCGGGCCCGGTACGGGTCGATCGCTCGGAACCGCGCGGGTCCCCGCGTCGATTCCGTCGGCTCGATGAGCCTCCTCTTCGTGCCAGAACGGACCACGAGACCCCGGGGGGAATCGCGGACCGATAGTCTTTCCGCCAAACCCCGGCGAGGTCGGGCCATTTATAGGGGAGTCTGGTACCGTCTCGAGGAATCCGGATGCCGTACTACGAATGCCCGAAGTGCGGGGGCGGGTACGTGATTGACGTCCCCCCGAGCGCCCGCCCGCTCTGCGACCGTGACGGGGCCCGCTTGAAACGAACGAGCGACGCTTCGTACGAACGGAACTCGCGCCGCGCGTAAGGACCCGCTCTCGTGGCCGAGATCCAGGCACCCCCGCCCCGGTACGACGTCGCGGAGCGGTATGGGCCGCTCGTCCACCGTTCGGTCCACCACGGTGCGATCCTCCTCCTGGCGTCGGCAGCTCAGTTCATCCTCGCGATGGCGGTCACCCAGATCGGCTACGGTTCCTCCTACAGCCTGAGCCAGAATGTGATCTCCGACCTCGGCGCGGTCAATTGTGGGACGTTCGGAGGGTCCGGTTCGTTCAACGGCCACTACGCGTGCTCTCCCTGGCACGTCGTGTTCAACGCATCCGCGGTCGTCCTGGGCCTTCTCCTCATTCTGGCGGTCCTCCTGCTCCGCACGGCGTTCCCCACCCGCCGATCCCGAACGGTCGGCCTCTGCCTGCTGGGGCTTGCCGGAATCGGCGCCATCGGGGTCGGGCTCGCGCCCGAGGACGTGAACATCACGGTGCATTCGGTCTCGGCGCTCGTCGCGTTCGCGAGCAGCGCCCTCGCCTTGCTCGTCCTCGGATTCGCGATGTTCCGCGACACTCGATGGGACGGCTTCCGCGCCTACACGGTGCTCTCGGGACTGGTTTCGTTGGTCGCGCTCCTCCTCTTCGCGGTCAAAGTCTACGCCGGTCTCGGTCCGGGAGGGATGGAGCGGCTGATCGTGGGTCCGGTACTGCTCTGGTCGCTGGTCGCCGGAACGCACCTCGTCCGCATCCCTACGTTCGCGCCCCGGGCGCTCCCGAAGCCGGAATCTACCTAGCGAGCCGGCCCACGGACGGTCCCGCAAGGACCCCGGGCTCGGGCCGTTCGAACGGGCCTACTCGGACTTGGCACCGAAGTCCTTGATGTCGGAGGGCGCTGCCTTCGTCCGCACCTTCCCGGCTCCCTGGACCTGAAGACGGATCTGCTCGACGACGTCGGGGTTGGCGAGCGTCGTGATATCGCCCACATCCATCGTGTTCGAGATCGAGGCGAGCACGCGTCGCATGATCTTCCCCGAGCGGGTCTTCGGCATATCCGGCACGATGCGGACGGCGCTCGGCCGGGCGATCTTTCCGATCTCGGTCTCGATCGCGTGCGTGACCTTGTTCTCGATCTCTTTCGACGGCCGGACTCCGGGCTTGAGGGCGACGTAGACCTCGGGCACGCGCCCCTTCACCTCGTCCACCACGGGGACGACCGCCGCCTCGGCGACCTCGGGGACGGTCAGGCACGCGGATTCGATCTCCTTCGTGCCCAGCCGGTGTCCCGCGACGTTGATCACGTCGTCGATGCGACCCAGGATCCGGAAGTAGCCGTCGGCGGATTCCATCGCGCCGTCGCCCGCGAAGTACGGCCAGTCCCGCCAATCCTTGCTGTTCGGGTTCTTGTTGTACTTGGTGAAGTACTGGCGCTTGAACCGCTCCGCGTCCCCCCAGATCGTCTGCATGAGGCCGGGCCACGGGTTGCGGATGCAGATGTTACCGGCCCGGTTCGACCCGGCCGGGATCTCGTTGCCGTTCTCGTCGAAGATGACGGGGTGGATCCCCGGAGCGCCGGGGCCGGCGCTTCCCGGCTTCATCCGGTCGATCGCGGGCTTCGTCGTGCACACGACCCCTCCGGTCTCGGTCTGCCACCACGTGTCGGTGATCGACGCCTTCCCCTTCCCGACGACCTCGTAGAACCAGCGCCACGCCGCCGGCTCGATCGGCTCGCCGACNACGGTCGTCATCGTCTTGAAGTTCGTGCGGAAGTTCTTGGGTCCGTCCGGGGCGAGCTTCCTCAGCTGGCGAATGGCCGTCGGTGCGGTGTGGAGGATGGTCACGCCGAGTCGCTCGGAGATCCTCCACGGTCGGCTGGCGTCCGGGAAGGTCGGGACCCCTTCGTAGATCACGCTCGTCCCGCCGAGGGCGAGGGGCCCGTAGACGATGTACGTGTGACCGGTGATCCAGCCGATGTCGGCGAGGCACCAGTAGACGTCCGTTGGGTGGATGTCCTGGATCCAGAGCGAGGTCCCTGCGGCGTACGCGAGGTAACCTCCCGTGCTGTGCTGACAACCCTTCGGTCGGCCGGTCGTCCCGCTCGTGTACATCAGAAAGAGCGGCGCCTCGGCCGGCATCGAGACCGGGTCGACCGTCTTTCCCCGGAACGGCTTCAGCGCATCGTGGACCAGGATGTCCCGGCCCGGAGCGAGCGCCTTCGCAGAGGAGACCTTCCCCGGATACCGTTGCCAGATGAGGACCTTGTCGACCGTCTGTCCTTCCGCCTTCGCGGTGTCGCAGGCGATGTCGGCCATCTGGAGGTGGTCGATCAGCTTCCCGTTGCGGTAGTACCCATCCATCGTGATGAGCACCCGGCTCTGCGAATCCGCCGCTCGGCGGCCGGCCGCCTCCCCGCTGAATCCGCCGAAGACGACGGAGTGGACCACCCCAAGACGAGCGCAGGCGAGCATCGTGATCGGGAGCTCCGCTACCATCGGCATGTGGATCGTCACCCGGTCGCCGGCTTTGAGCCCGGCGAAGTCCCGGAGGAGGAGCGCGAACTCGTTCACTCGTGCGTAGAGCTCGTGGTAGGTCAACGCGACCGGCTCTTCCTCCTCGGGTTCGGGGACGAAGATGATCGCGGACTTGTTCCCGTACTTCTCGAGGTGCCGGTCGACGCAGTTGAAGGAAGCGTTCAGCTTGCCGCCGACGAACCACTTGTAGAACGGTGCGTTGCTGGTGTCGAGGGTGGTCGTCCAGTACTTGTCCCAGCTGAGGAGCTCCGCGTACTCCCGGAAGCACTCGGGGAAGTGCTCGAGGGAAAACCGCTCGTTGACCCCGGGGTCGGTCAAGTTGGCCTGTCCCACGAATTTGGGGTTGGGGATGAACCCCTCCTCCTCCTTCCAGTGGACCGCAATCTCGGCTTCGGACAGTTCGGTCTTGGCTTCCTTCTCCGCAGTGGAGGGCGGAACCGGCGCCATTGTGATCTCCGACCTTCGGGGACCGTGCCGCCGTATTTACTCTTTCGTCAAACGAATTCCCGGACGTGGCTCGGCGGTGGGAATCGTCGCGGAAAAACGATGGTCCGTCTCGCCCCCCCGACCGCTTTTCCGCGACAATCGACCCGTCGAATCCTTAATGGTCCCTCGGGCGATGGCCGTCCCCTCGGAGCCTCATGCCGGGAACGGGTCATACGACCGCGCGGCCCGAGAAGACGGTGCATCTGAGGATCGACCCGAATGACGAATCGACCACTCTCGAGGACGTCCTCAGCCGGATCTCGGAGCTCCAGCGGAAGCACCCCGACCGGGAGGTCTTCTTCGACGGAGACGAGTACGCGATCTGCTCGCGTCCCAAGCGAACCCGCGCCGCCCCCGCCCACTGACCTCCCCTCGCTCGGTCGTCCGCTCTTCGTGCTCAATCTGAAGACGTACCCGGGCCACATGGGACCGGGGAGCGTGCGAGTGGCGAGAATCCTCGAAACTGCCGGCCACGAAATCGGCGTGGCCACCGCGATCGCTCCCCCCCTTCCGGACCTCGCGCACGTCGCCCAAGCGGTGCGCATTCCCACTCTCGCACAGCATGTCGACCCCGGAGGAGGCGGCGCTCGAACCGGCTTCGTGCCGGTCGACGCCGTCGCAGCTTCGGGCGCTCGCGGTAGCCTCGTGAACCACTCCGAGCATCCGATGCCCGACCCCGAGATCGAGGAGGTAGTTCGACGCCTGGGGAGCCAAGGGCTGGTCGCGGTCGTCTGCGCTGCGGACGTTGCACCGGCCCGGCGGCTGGCCGCGTTCCGGCCACCGTACCTTGCCGTCGAACCTCCCGAGCTGATCGGAGGCGACCGGGCCGTCTCGACGGCGCGACCCGAGGTCGTGTCCGGAACGGTGGAAGCGGTTCAGGAGGTCTCTCCGGCGACGCTCGTGCTGTGCGGCGCAGGGGTGCACGATCGGCGAGACGTCGCACGCGCTCTCGAACTCGGAGCTGAAGGAGTGCTCGTCGCGAGCGCTGTCACGCGCGCCCCGGACGCTAACGCGGCGATCCGGGAGCTGCTGGCAGGCTACTGAGGGATTCGCGGTGGGACGGGGGGTCACGGGGTCGGTCCGGCTGTTCGGCAGCCGCCGTGGGCTTCATCTGTCCGGTCCGTTTCGCAGTTCTCCCGGGGAACCTGCGAGGACGGTCGCCGATGACGAACGCGAAACGACCTGCGGCCGAGCACCGGTCGGGGCGACCGACAGCGGCCCGGGGAAAGCTCCATCGTCGGGGTCGTGCAAGGCCCAAGGTCCGTCGAGAATCGCGGGTGCACGGCCGAGTGCACAGTGCACACTCCCGGGCGAGTTCCAAGAGCACCGTTCGATCGTCGCCGCACGGTAGTGGGCACGCCGTCGTTCCACCGTTCGGGGGCGCTCCGCGAGCCCTTCACATCGCGATGGTCGGTTGGGAGTTCCCGCCGAACCACACCGGGGGGCTCGGAGTGCACTGTTTCGAGCTGTGCCAGGAGTTGACCCGACTGGGTCACCGGGTCACTTTCCTGACCCCCTTCTCGGGGCCGTTCACCCCGGTACCGGGCGTCACGTTTCGCTACCCGGGGGACCGGTCGGGTGGCCCGCATCCGGAGCTACCACCGGCGTATTGGACCGGCGAGACCGCCAACAGCCCGTTCTCCGACTCAATCGATGGCTACAACGTCTGGCTCTCCCAGCTTACCTTCACCGACCCGGTCGACGTCGTCCACGTCCACGACTGGTTCGGTACCATCGGTGGGTCTGAACTGAGCCGCCGGCTCGGGGCCCCCCTCCTCATGACGGTGCACTCGACCGAGTACGACCGGTCGCTCGGGCATCCATGGGACCATATCCTTCGGCGGGAGCAGCATGGCATTGCGGCCGCGACCCGCGTCATCGCGGTCAGCCGCCATCTCCGCCAGCAACTGATCGACCGCTACCACGCCGAACCCGGGAAAGTGCGGGTCATCTACAACGCCGTCCGGCCGAGCGAACGGCTGGAACGGATCGACCCCGAGAAACGGATCGTGCTCTACGTCGGGCGTCTCGCGGTGATGAAGGGCGTCGACACCTTCCTACGGGCGGCTGCTCGCGTCGTCCCATCGTTCTCGGACGTCCTCTTTGTGATTGCTGGCGAGGGTCCCGAGTACGAGCGATTGGTCCACCTCTCTGCCCGTCTCGGAATCGGGGACCGGGTCATGTTCCTGGGAAAGGTCACGGAAGAAGAGCGAGAGGTCCTGCTCTCGGGCAGCTCGGTGTTCGTGCTTCCCTCGGTCGTGGAGCCCTTCGGAATCGCCGCACTCGAGGCGATGGCCGCGGGCGTACCCACGATCGTCTCAAAGACCAGCGGGGTCGCCGAGATGTCCCGCGGCACCACCTTCCGGGTCGACTTCTGGGACGTCGATGAGTTCGCGAGCCGCATCGCGGAACTCCTCGAATACCCCAGCCTGCGCGCCGCGATGGGGGACCAGGGTCGTTGGGCCGCCCTTCGTGAAGGATGGCCCGAGCGAGCTCGGGAAACCCTCGGGGTCTACGTCGAGGCGATGACCGGGCGGGGGGTGCGGCGCTGAAGGTTGTTCTCTACCTCCATATGCACCAGCCCTGGAGGCTGGGGCGGTTCCGGTTCTTGGACCTCGGTTCGGGAAAGTCGTACTTTGACGTTGAGCGGAACCTGGCGATCTTTCGGGGGATCGCCGAGCGCTCCTACCGCCCGGCCCTCGACCGAATCCGACGGGCGATCGCGGAACATCCCGAGTTTCGACTGAGCCTCTCGATCACGGGCACGTTCCTCGAACAGGCCCGGCTCGCGGCCCCCGACGTGATCGACCGACTCCGCGAGCTCTACCGGACCGGCCGAGTGGCGCTCCTCGCCGAGACGTACTACCATTCCCTCGCGTTCCTCGTGCCTCCCCCCGAGCTGCACGAGGAGGTCTCGATGCACCGAGAGATGCTCGCGAGCGAGTTCGGCGCCGCCCCGAGGGTCCTCCGCATGACCGAGCTGGCTTACTCCGACGACCTCGCTCGGTTCGCTGAGGGAGAACGATTCCATGGGATGCTGGCCGAAGGGTGGGAGGGGGTCCTTCGCGGGGAGCCTCCGACCTACCCGTACTGCGCCGCACCGGCACCGACGCTGACCCTGCTCCTTCGTCACTATCCGCTCAGCGACGACGTCGGTTTCCGGTTCTCCTCGAGCGGCTGGAGCGAGTACCCTCTCTCGGCGGACAAGTACGCGAGATGGCTCGCATCTACCCCCGGCGAGGTCGTCGGTCTCTTCATGGACTTCGAAACGTTCGGAGAGCACCATCCGTCGCGCTCGGGGATCCTCGAGTTCCTGAGCGCCCTGCCGGGCGAGGTCCGGCGTCATCCGGGGCTGGGCTGGGCCACGGTCGAAGAGGCGATCACCCTTCCGGTGCGGGCTCCGCTCTCCGTGCCCTACACGATGAGCTGGGCCGACCAGAACCGGGACCTGGGGGCCTGGCTCGGGAACGACCTGCAGCGTTCCGCCTTCGAGGCGGCGAAGAAGGTCGGCGTGCTAGCCCGAAAGAGCCAGGACCCGACGATCCTTTCCGACTGGAGAAAGTTGCTGACCTCCGACCACTTCTACTACATGTACGTGAGCGGCCACGGCGCCGACCAGGGAGTTCACGAGTACTTCTCGAGCTACGAGAGCCCGTACGACGCGTACGCGAACTACATGAACGCACTCCAAGACCTCCGGCGGAGAGCGCTCGACCGTCTCGGCGTTCCGATCCTGAAGTGAATCGGTCGGCCTCGCCGACCGGCATCGACGGGGCCCGCGCTACTTTCCGTATCGCGCGGGACCGCGGCCTTCGACAGGAACCAGAAAGATCGTTCGAGCGCGCCCGGTGGCGGAACGGTCACACGAACCGAACCGTTAAAGCGTCCCGTCGTCCCGAACAGTTTCCGGATGAGAGACACGGTTCCGGTCCCTCCGGGGGCATGAGGCTCTTCGGATGATCACACAGCTGACCGGGAACGGCCGCATCTTGTTGACCGTCAACGAGAACGGCGACTGGAACGAATTGTTCTACCCGTACCCCGGTCAGTTCCAGCAATTGCGTGAGGCACGGCTAGGCGTCTTTGATGTCACGGGCTCCAAGTTCACCTGGCTGCGTCACGGCAACGGGTTTGAGGTCCGGCAGTCCCCCTGGGGAGCGGGGCACCTTCCCGAATCGGTGTGGGTCGGACATGGCCTGACGATATCGGTTCGCGACCACGTCCACCCCAACCACGACCTGATCGCCCGCGTCTTCCGAGTGAAGGCGGACACTCCCCGGTCGGTCCGGCTGTTCGCCTACCATGCATTCCAGATCGCGGAGTCGATGTACCAGGACACCGCGTTCGTGGATGCGAGCGTCCCCTCGCTCGTCCACTACAAACGCGGCTACTTCTTCGAGTTCTTCGCGGACCCGCCGTACTCTCGGGCCGTCTGTGGCGAACACACTCTCAAGGGACTGCAGGGAACGTACGTGGACGCGGAGGACGGACGGCTCGAGGGAAGGTCGGTAGCGCACGGGGCCGCCGACTCCGTCATGGAATGGGACCTCGAGTCGGGGCCGGACCGTGAAGCGGTCGTGCGCCTCTTTCTCGCCGCGGGTCGGAGCCTTCCCGCGGTCCATCAGGTTCGGGACTACGTCCGTAACGGTGGGTATACCCGGTTCGTCCGCGAATCGGAGGCGTTCTGGGAGACGTGGGTCCAACGGCGCCTTCCGCACCCGCCGGAAGGACTCAGCGAGCGTGCGCGCGACGTCTATCGCGCGAGCGTCCTCCTTCTCCGCCACTCGACCGGTCCGAACGGTGCGATCATCGCGTCGCCCGACACTCGCTCCCTCGTGGCCGCCGGCGACACGTACAACTACTGTTGGTGGCGCGACGGCGGCTACGTCTCGAAAGCGATGGACGAGGCCGGGCTCTACGAGAACGCAGCGCGTTTCCTGCACTTCGCCCAGCAGTGCCAGAACCCTGACGGCTCCTTCTTCCATCGGCATTACCCGGACGGTGCCGTCGGGAGCACCTGGCATCCTCCGCCGTTCCTCCAGATCGACCAGACCGCTACGGTGGTCGCGGCCGCGTGGCACCACTTCAAGCGCGGCGCCGACCCCGACGTGCTCCTCGACCTCTGGCCCCTCGTGAAGGGAGCGGCCAACTTCCTCGTAAAGTTCCGAGACCCCGAGACCGGCCTTCCGGCCCCCAGCTTCGACCTGTGGGAAGAACGCCTCGGCATCCACGCGTACTCCACGGCGGCCGTGAGCCATGCCCTCGAGCGAGCCGCCCGGGTGGCGACCGAGATCGGGAAGGACCCGAACCCGTGGCGGACCGCGTCTCAGGAGATCGGTCGGGCAGCGGTCGAGCGTTTCTGGGATCCAGAGCGGAAGCGGTTCGTGCGGTCTCTCTCGCCGCGGGATGACCGCGTCGACGCGTCGATCCTCCTGGCCCTGAAGCTGGGCCTCATCCCGTGGACGGATCCCCGAGCCCGGGCCGTCGTGGACGGTATCGAAACCCGCCTCTGGGCTCCCGGGACCGGTGGAGTCGCCCGGTACGAGGACGACAAGTACTACGGACACGAGAACCCGTGGATCGTCTGCACCCTCTGGCTCGCCGAAGCGCGACTACGTCTCGGAGACCGGGACCGTTGCCGAGAGCTCGTCGAGTGGGCCGCCGTCCACGCAACGCCGACCCGTCTCCTTCCCGAGCAGATCGACCGGGCGAGCGGAGAACCCAAGAGCGCGACGCCGTTGACCTGGTCCCATTCCACGTTCGTGGACGTGGTCCACAAGTATGCCGAGGCGGAGCACGGCGGAAAGGTCCCCGAGGAGTAACCCTTCCGACCCGGGGTCGGCCGAGGACCTCGTGCTCAGTGTCGACCTCGGCGCCACGAAGGTCGTGAGCGCGCTCGTCTTGGCGGACGGTTCGATCGCTCACCGAAGCGGACGGATCGTTCATGCGAACGACGGTCCCGACGGGGTCCTCCGGGCGCTCTCCCGGAGCATCCGCGAGTGTCGGGCGAAGGTCTCCTCATTGGCCCTTTCGCGTGTGGGCGTCGCGGTCGCCGCCCAGGTCGAACCCACGACCGGGACTATCGTCCACTCCCCGAATCTCCACTGGAGGGACGTTCCCCTCGCCGCGCGACTCCGGGCCGAGCTGGACGACGTCCCCGTCACCGTGGTGAACGACGCTCGTGCGGCCACCCTCGCCGAGTGGCGCCTCGGCGCCGGGCGCGGCGTCTCGGATCTCTTCTGCCTCGTCCTCGGGACCGGCGTGGGCGGCTCGGCCGTGGTGGGAGGTCGACTGCTGGAGGGCGGAACGAACGCCCTGGGGGAGGTCGGACACATCACGATCGTCGGCGGCGGCCGAAAGTGCCACTGCCCGAACACCGGGTGTCTCGAAGCGTACGTCGGCGGCTGGGCGATCGCCGAGCGCGCGCGAGAAGAGGTCGTAGCGGACCCGGTACGGGGCGCGGAGCTCATCCGCCGGGCCGGTTCTGCGAAGGAGATCACGGCTCGAACGGTGTTCGATGGGTTTCGCGCCGACGACCCGCTTTCGGTCGAGATCGTCGAGGAGACGGAGGATCGGCTCGCGGACGGAGCGGTCAGTATCGCGAACGCCTTCAACCCCCGCCTCGTCGTGCTCGGAGGCGGTCTCGTCACGGGGCTACCCGAGCTCGAGAACGTAGTTGCGAGCGCGATCCGGACCCGGTGCCAGCCCCCGGCGGCGATGGCTCGCGTCGTCATCGGGCGGTTCGCCGAGGACGCTCCCCTCGTGGGAGCCGCGGAGGCGGCTCGACTCGACCGACGCCCGGTGGCTCGCTAGCGTCCGCCCCGCAGGAAACGAAGACCGCCACTACCCGGGCAACGGGGGGATCCCCGAAAGCTGCGCACAGACCTCGAACAACTGACGCGCTCGGCCCATATCCCGGGAATCGGCCGTCCCGGGTTCCTGCTTTCGGTTCGCAAAGTAGGCTCCGCTGACGGCCGAGAGTTCGGGAGCGGACGCCACGTAGATCGGCGTGTCGGCGCCCTTCGCGAGCCTCCGGCCGAACAGGAACCCGAAGAACCAGACGAAAGCGGCCGTGCCACCGCCATTGTTGAGCGCGAATCCGGAGTGGACGAACCCCGGGTGGACAGCGTTCACCGTCACGCCCGTTCCCGCGAGACGTCGCGCGAACTCCCGGGTCAGCCAGACGAGCTCGAGCTTGGAGTTGCTGTAGGCCCGCCAGCCGGCGTAGCGGCGTACTCCCTGAAGGTCGGAAAAGTCGACGTGGGCCCCCTGATGAGCGGCCGAGCTCACGTTGACGACCCCGGCGGGCGCGCTCTGGACCATCCGCGGAGCAAGGAGGGTGGTGAGCGTGTACGGTGTGAGAACGTTGAGAGCAAAAGTGCGTTCGAGCCCCTCCGAGGTCGTTTCTCGCCGAATGAAGATGCCCCCCGCGTTGTTCACAAGGATGTGGATCTTGTTGTAACGGCCCAGCAAGGTCGTCGCGACGTCCCGGACGGTCGACTCCAACGCGAGGTCGTCCGCACGAAGCGAGTCGACCGGGGACCCTCCGACCGCTTTCGAGATCTCCGCGGCGACCTGGGCCGCCCGCCCGTCCCCCCGACCCACGACCACGGTCGTGGCGCCCTGTCGGGCGAGGCCGAGAGCGGTCTCCTTTCCAAGTCCGGAGGTCGCACCCGTGACGACCGCAACGCGTCCCGAGAGAGGAGTTGAGCTTGCCATCGGCTCGCCGCGGGGGCGTCAGCCCCCGGGGGGCCATCTCACTTTCGGGAGCGAGATCCGGCCGACGGAACTAAGCGAGGCGGTACTCCCGCCGGCGGGAATCATGGAGCGAGATCGTTTCTTGGATCAGCCCCTGCCGGCGCAGCGATTCGAGAGCGCTCTGGACCGTCCGGCGCGGGAGCCGGGACATGTGCGCGAGCTGGGTCTGGTCCAAACCCCGATAGGTCTCGAGGAGGAAGTAGAGGAACTTCGCGGCCGGCGGACCTCCGATCGGCCGCGCGTGGCGGATCATGCCGAACGTCTCTCCGCGGAGGCCCAGGCGCTCGGACGCCAGCGGGGCGATCGAGCCGAGCGCGACGTTTCCGAGGTTCACTTCCGCCCCCAGCCCGCGGAGAAGCTGGACCTGCTGGGACTCCTGCGGCGCTTCGAAGATCAGCTCGTCCGCGGGGTGGTCCGAGAGGATCGAGCGGACCCAGTCCCATTTGATCGCTCCGTCGCTGTCGTAGATGCCGACCCCGCGCCCGGACTCCCGGCTCTCGATGATTACCTTGCGCGGTTTGAGGGTCCGCGCGTGACCGATCTGAGCGCTCGTCTCCTTGAGGGAGAGCTGGTGCTGCGGGTCCTTCTTGCCGACCTCGATGAGGTAGTCGAGGCTGCGCTTGCGAACGGCGTCAACGAGGTGCTCGATCTGGTGGTACGACAGCTCGATGATCCCGCTCGAGACCTCGATCAGGTCGAACCCGAGCGCGCGGGCCTCGTCGATCATCTGAGGAGCCCGGTCGTGGGCGACCGCGTACTCGAGCAAGGTGCCTCCCGTCGAGACCTCGATGCCCACATCGTGATACAGACGAACCCGTTCGCGCACCTTCTCACGGGGAAGGAGAAGCGGAAGACCCCAGCCGATCTTCGCTACGTCAACGTACGGCGCTAGGTAGCCGAGCTCCTCTTTGTGGAGACCCTGGAGTCGGTCGAGGGCATGCGTAATTCCGGTGGTCCGGGGACGCAAAACCCGCGGTGCATCGGCCGGAAAGAACGCATTCTTGGACTTGAAGAACGCAGGATTTGCCGCCAAGGGGACCCTTCCGAGCAGGATGCGGCATGTACTTTGGTCGACGGGGTCTAAATACTTAGCCGTCCCCCGGGATGCGAGAGCTCATTCCGTGAGCAGTACGTCGCCGCGGGAGAGGACTCGAGCAACTTCTGGACGGATGATCTCCGAGGGGAGCGGTTCTCCCTTCGAAAGCGCCTCCCGGATGAACGTCTGGCTCGTGTTGAGGCGCTGGTCGGGGGAGTGCGCGCAGGTCCGCGCGGACGCCATCCATCCGCAGACACGGCAGAAGAACGTCTCGGCGAACTTGAGGACCTGCACCCCGATCGGATAGTCGTCGAAGATCCGCTGACAGGCGTACGGTTCGTAGTAGGAACCGACTCCCGCCTGGTCCCGCCCGACGATGTACGACCCGCATCCATAGTTCTTCCGAACGATGGCGAGAAAGAGCGTCGCCTTGGGACCCCCGTATCGCATCGTGATGCTGAGGGAGGCCAGTACGACGCGGTCGGAGGGATAGTAGTTCCGGACGAGCGCCTGGTAGGCTTCCAGGATCACCTCGGGGCGGTAGTCGCCCTTCTTGAGTCGACCGAGGACCGGATGGACGAACAGTCCATCGATATCGTCGCGCTCGAGGGTGCAGCGTTGAAGGTACTCGTGCGCCGTATGAGGGACGTTTCGGGTCTGGTACCCCGCCACGTTCTTCCAGCCTCGGCGAACGAATTCGGCCCGAGTCTCGGCGGGTGTGAGCTCATTGGCCCCGGTCACCAGTTCCAGACGGCGCACGAGGTCGATCCGGCCCGCCAGCGCGGTCTCTCCCGCGGCCAGGAGGTCCGCGACGTTGGGGTGCTTCGGGTCCGTCGTCCCGTACACCACCTGGGCGACCCGCGAACGGGGAAATGGGAACTTTTCCTCCAGATGGAGCAGCGCGAAGAGCCCGCCTCCAGCGTCCGTAAGACCAATCTCGTCGCCGGGACGAACCGACCGCACGATCTGCTCGTTGGTCTGTCCGGTCGGAGTGAGGACGATGGGCATCGTCCAGGGAAGTCCATTGGGGAGGGTACCCGCCGTGAGGACAGACTCGAGTGCAGCGCGATCCTGGAATCCCTCAAGAGGGCTGTACGCTCCGACCCCGATCTTCTCCGCGTCGTAGACCTGGTCAATGAAGGGGGCGATTAAGGGGAGGTCTCGAGCCTCCCCCTCCCGTCGAACGCGCTCCCGCTCAGGGACGAGCCGGTCGACCAGGTGGCCCCCGTGTGCTTCGGGAATCATGAGCGTCGGCTTCGCTGAGCCGCGTGCGTATTAGAGATACGCGCGAGTTCCCAGCGCTCGCGCGACGTGGCAATTCGTGGACGGGCGCAGAGGATAGGCCGTGCGCGGATCTACGCAGGTCGTGGCGGCCAGCCGAGACGGTCCAGTTCGGCGACGAGCCGACGGGCACACTCCTCGGGGGTTTGAGACACCGTGTCGATCCGGATGTCGGGGTGCTCGGGAACCTCGTAGGGGTCGTCCACCCCGGTCATCTCCTTGATCTCTCCTTGACGCGCTCTCCGGTAGAGCCCCTTGACGTCCCGTTGTTCGCAGAGTCCAATCGGCGTCGAGACGTAGACCTCCACGAATCGCCCGATCTCCGAACGGGCGCGAGCTCGAGACGTGGCGTAGGGAGAGATCAGCGCAACGATCGGGATCACGCCGTTGCGGGCGAGAAGCTTCGCAATGAACGTGACCCGCTCCGCGTGCGTCTCACGAGCTGCGCGACCGAAGCCCAGGTCCGAGCTGATCCCTCGGCGCACTTCATCACCGTCCAGGAGCTCGACATTCCAACCCCTCTCCCGGAGCAGGGGGGCGAGGGCTTGCGCGAGAGAGGTCTTTCCCGAACAAGGCAGCCCGGTGAGCCAGATGCAGAAGCCGTTCGTCGCCATGAGTAGCCGACCCCCGCCGGAACCTACCCCGGGCGGGAGTCCGGGACCCAGTCAACGAGGAGTATTTGTCGCCGGGCCACGCAACCCGCTGCTCTCCGACGACTCGTCATGTTACACAAAAGCGGGGATCGCGCGCCCCTGGACGTTCGGCGGGACCGGCAGACCGAAGAAGGAGAGCAGGGTGGGTGCGACGTCGATCATATCGTGGGAAGCGCCCAGTCCCGCGCGTCCGCCGGGCGGGTCCACAACTAGGTACATCCCATCGAAGGAATGAACGGCGTCGTCGGGGCCGGTATCGTTCTCTTCGAGAAAGAGAGACCCATGGCCGAGGGTGCCGGCCGACCTCCAAGCCGCCTGACCGAAGTACGCCATCAGGTCGGGCGCGTCCCCGTTGACCTCGCGGTAGATCTGGCTGGGGACCTTGATCTCCGAGCCGAGGGGTCGGCCGTCCGGACGCCGAACTCCTTGAAGTTCCCGCGAAAGCCGTGCCGAGAACTCGGGGACTTGGGACGGCTCGAGCGCTCCGTCCGGCTCACGGCCTTTGACGTTCAGAAAGATCCGCGCGTAGTAGCCTCCGGCTCCCCACGCCCATGTCTTCGGCCAATCCACGGTGGCTTTTTCCAGAGGAGTGCCCGGCGGGGGCCGCGGCCCTTTCAGGGTGAGGTACCCTCGCGAGATGAGCCACTCGTTGATGCAAAAGCACCCCTGCATCGCCTGACTCCCGTGGTCCGATGCGAACATCACCTGCACGTCGTGCGGGACGAGGTCGAGGAGCCGTCCGATCTCTTCGTCGAGCATCGCGTAGTATCCCTCCGCGAGCCCCCGGAGCGTGGCATTCTCCTCGAAGCGGGGGTGCGCGGGGTCGAAGAACTTCCAGAACGCGTGGTTGATCCGGTCGGGACCAATCTCGTGCATCGCGAAGAGGTCCCACTGTTCCTTCGACCAGAGGTGCCGCGCGGCGGCGAAATGGCGTCGCGTCATCTCGATGAGCTCCCGCCCGACCCGCTCTCGGTCGTCCGCGCGAAAGAGCACGTCGAACGGGTAGCCGCCCGTCACGCGCTCGAGCTCGGGCCGAAGCGAAGCCGGCGAGACGTAGTCGGTCGCCGCGTCCGGGGTCAGGAAGTCCGAAACGTAGACCCCATTGATTCTCGGGGGCGGGTAGCCCGGCGGCATCCCGATGACGCAGACGCGCCGCCCCTCCCGGGACAAGAGGTCCCAAACCCGGGGTTGGAGGATGGTCGCGGAGGAGGGCACGTACTGGTCGAAGTAGCTCCCCGGTCGGCGATGGCGGAAGCCGTAGAGTCCCAACGTGCCCGGATCGACTCCCGAGAACATCACCGCCCAGGCCGGCACCGTGATCGGTGGGTCGACGCTTCGGAGGGTCCCGTAGCTCGAACGCCGAAGGAGCTCGCGGACCCGCGGCATCTGGGGCAAGAACCGCTCAAAGAGGACCCAGGGCGACACCGAATCGAGCCCCAAGACGAGCAGGCGGGGTCGAGAGGTCGACACGACCACTTTCACTCGGGTTTCCAAATAACGATGACTCCGGGACCACCAACCGGAGCGCGCCCCGGTGCGCGCGGATCACGCCGCCGGGGAGGACGGGCGGGTCCCGGCAGCCTTGGGTCGGGTCCCGCCGCTCAGACCGAGAAGGGCGCGAGCTACCATCGTCCGCGCAACCGCGCTCGCCGATCCACCGAATTTCTTGAGACCTCGCTCGCCGAGGATCCTCGGTCAGTGCAACCGCACCGGCCGCAGTCCATGGACCACCGCGTCGCCTGGCGGTCCCGTGCAATTCTCCCGAACAAGTCCCCTTATGTAGAACATATGCATATGCATATTCATGCCATCGCGAAATATCGCCGTGCAGGAAACGGTGTACGAAGCTCTGTTGAAGGAGAAGCGGCCCGGGGAGAGCTTCACTTCGGTCCTCCGACGATTGCTCGACCAGAGGGGCGGGGTCGAGGAGCTCTCCGGAGCTTGGGGGCCCGGAGGTCGACAATCTCGCGACCGTTTGAGGAGCCTTCGAGGGACAGGACTCGGAGGACGGCGATGAAGGCGCTCGATACCTCGGTCCTACTGGCCCTCCTGGAGGGTGACCGATCGGCCCGGGATCTCGTCCGGAAACTGCGGGAAGTCGAGGTGGCGACCACCGAATCCAACTTCCTCGAGCTTGCGTATCTCGCGGCGCATGGCTCGTCCAGGATGCGAGCGCGTCGAAAGGAGACACTCGCTCGCCTTCGTCGGAAGCTCACCGTCCTTCCGATCGACTCCCGCGCCGTCGCCGAGGCCGAGGGCTCGATTCTGAAGGGGGATGGCCCGAACTCGCCGCTGGTCGCTGCGATGCTGGGGGCGCTGGAGGCGGCCGGGTGCGACGAACTGTTCAGCTCCGACCTGCAGGAATGCCGAGGCCGCTGGAGGTTCCGACTGACCCGATTCACAAGACACAGGTCTAAGTAAAGCTATAATCGTTGTTCCATTTCTTCGGAGCTAATGATACACGACCTGACCCCGATCCTACACCGACAACGTCGGAAACGGCCTCCGGAGCCATTCTCAGCGCTCGGGTGCCTAATCCACAGCCCCCCTTGCTCGGCCTCGTTTGGCGCGTTTGGTTACTTGGTATGTGAAATAACGGTAATATCGTTACCAAGATGCGTGTATCGCGACTCCACCCGGACCGTGGTGCCCGGCGGTCGACGGGGTCCTCGAGGGGGCGGCGTATAACACGAGTTATACGGCCCCCGTGGACCTGGTCAGTTCTCCCGCTCCAACGAGGAAAGAGTCGAGGAAGGGGTTGGATGCCGCGTCCCTAGGCGATTCTTTAGGACGGCGGTGCCGCAGGCGGTGCTCCAGCGGGCGCGGGAGTCCCAGCCATGGGCGCGGGCGCGGTCGCCGGCGCAGGCTCCGCGTCCCTCCGGAAGCGCATGATCAGGATCGCGCCCACCAGCATGAGGACGAAAGCCGCGATGGCGAGGTACCATCCCACCGCTGGCCCCCAGGTGAACGTTCCCGACAGGGGGACCCCGAAGACCCCGCTGGTGGTGCTCGACCCCGCAAAGGACGACCAAGGTCCTGACCCGGAGTGACCCGGCGTGTCGTTGCCGATAGCCCCGGGCAGGGCGGCAGCGAACAGACCGACCGCCGCGATCGCGATGATCCACGCCACGGTCGCAAGCGCCATGGCGGGTCCGGCTCGCCGGGGGTTGTTGCGTGACATCAATCCAAGAATCGCCCCCACGAGACCGAGGACAAAGCCGACAATTGCAAGGAAGTAACCCGCTTCAGCAATGTTCCCGGTGTTGTTGAGGTGGGAGTCCTTGTAGGAACTCTGGGAAAGGCAGTTCGCGCCCGAGGGAAGCCCGCTGCACGAGAACTGAATCGTCCCGTTCGAGCTCGGAATCCCCGGATACGCGTTCGACGTTATCGTAGCTCCGTTGCTCGAGAATTGCTCCATGTACCAAGGCATGAACGCTGACACGATCAGCAGCAGCGCCCCGATCAAGACGACAATCGCGCCGACCAGTCTCCATCTCTTCGCATCTGCCATGCTAGGCCCTGACGTGGACGTATTCTGTTCACCCCTTTAGACCCTCGGATAATACGGAATGAGCCGACTCTCTTCCACCCCGACCTGGGAATATGGAGGCTGCCCGGTGTAGCGTCTATAGCAATACTGTGGCAATCATCATACGCGATATGATTTCTCACGGGTCGTACTAACAGAGATACAGCACTGCCCAGCACCGCCCCTCGCGGGAGTGCGCCTGCCGGACATCAGCTCGGAGTCCGTTTTTCGGCCCGATCACCGTTGGATAGTCCCTCGATGCGGTTCCAGTATGCATATGCATATACATATGCGCTCATGGTTGCAAACGTGGGACTCGTTATGGCCAAGCGGCTGGACCGACGACCTAGACCTCGAGAGGGAAGATGCCGAATCCGTGGGGAGCCAGTAATGAACCAGGAGCCGACAATTCTGATTCGACCAATTGGACAAATGGGGGCCGTGCCTTAGAGTCGGGGCAACATTTGACGAGCCGAGCGGAGCTTTCGCCGCGGAATGCATCGCGCCGAAAAGCGAGGTCTTTTGTGGGACGCCGCTCTCGGAACTGGTAGGTCAACGAAGACCCACGGTCGGTTACCTCAATGATGGCGGCAGATGGCAAGAAGATCTGGATGGACGGTCGCCTCGTCGACTTCGCCGCGGCGAACGTCCATGTGCTCAACCACACGCTGCACTACGGGGTGGGAGTCTTCGAGGGGATACGCGCCTATCCCACGGCGAAAGGCGGGGCAATCTTCCGGCTCTCCGAGCACGTCGATCGCCTCGTGCGGTCCGCCAACTTCTACCACATGCCGATCCCATATTCTTCCGAGGAGATCGCCCAGGCGATTCTCGAGACTCAGGCGGCCAACAACATCCTCCCGTCCTACATCCGCCCCCTCGTCTACCGGGGCGAGCCCGCGCTCGGCGTCAAGAACCTCAAGGGGAAGGTCTCCCTGGCGATCGCCGCCATTCCCGCCAAGAAGTACCTCGGGGACGGTTCGGAGACCGGCGTTCGCGCGAAGATCTCCCCGTTCCGCAAGCCGTCCTCGGAGGCCTTACCCTCCTATGCCAAAGCGACGGGGAACTACGCCAACAGCTACCTCGCGGGAGCCGACGCGATGCAGGACGGTTACGAAGAGGCGATCCTCCTCGACAGCCGGGGGTTCGTCGCCGAGGGAACGGGGGAGAACATCTTTGTCGTACACGGCGGGACGTTGTACACCCCCGGCCTCGAGTCGGACATCCTTCTGGGGATCACCCGCGACTCGGTCCTCCGCATCGCCGCCGACCTCGGGATTCCCGCGATTCAGAAGCTCGTGTCCGTGAACGAGCTCCTCTCCGCGGACGAGGCGTTCTTCAGCGGAACGTACGCCGAGATCGCCCCCATCATGTCCGTCGGAAGCCACACGATCGGCGCGACGGCGCCGGGTCCGGTAACTCGGAAGATCATGGACGTCTTCTTCCGGGGTCTGAGGGGGGAGCTCCCGCAGTATGCGCAATGGCTGACTCCCGTACCTCCCCTGGTCCGGGTCGCCCCGCCCGCCGCCCTGCGGCAGTAGCCCCGGTCGACTCTACTCGGCCGGCTCGGGGGCCGGAACGGTCGCACCGTGCGTGTGAGTGCTCGGGTGCGAGTGGGGGTCGGGACGCCAGACCAGCTCGATCTTGAGGCCCTCGGGACCCCGGAGGAACAGCGAGCGTGAGTCCTCCCTCTCCTTCTCGCCCGTGATCGTGACCCGGGCCCGGCCGACGCGACTTCGAAGCCCCGTCCACTCGCTGACTCGGAGCGCGATGTGGTCGATCCCCCCCAGCGTCTCGCCGTCCTTGGCGTCGCGAAGCCCGAGGACCTGGTCGCCGAAGAGAAGGAACGTGTGGTCGTCCCCCTCCCCAATCACGTCCATCCCGAGCTGCTCTACGAAGAACCGCTTCGCCTTGGCACGGTCTCGAACTCGGACCTCCACGTGGTCGAAACCCAGCAGACCGAACTCGCGGGGGGCGGAGTGGATTGGCACGGCCGCCCCACATCCTCCCTCTCTATATGCACTCGGGTGGGCGGCCCGAGCGACCGGGCGAACAGCGATGGGACTGGGGGTGCCACCATAATTACCCTGGACCGCTCTCTTCTTCAACGGGCCGATGGGGGAGCTCTCCGACGCGGAAGGGAACCTCTACCATACGGTCGCCCGATTGGGACAGCACTCCCCGTTCGTAGAAGTTCTCGGGGAGGCGGTCACAGGACTTTCGATCCACACGAACGGCCGAACGTCGACCTTTCAGACGCCCCCCCATGTCCGAGGGGCGGTCTTCCGGGCCTGGACCGGGACCGGTTGGACCGAAGTGTGCATCTCGGGGCTCGACACTCCTTCGCTCCGGTACGCCGAGGGGGCGCTGGAGCGGGTCCTCGCGCACCGGCCACCGCGCCAACCACCTCCGGGGGCTCCCTCGACCGCCCGGATCGAGAAGTCCACTCCCACCCCCCGCCCCATCACCGATATGGGGGAGGAAGAGATGCTTCGGCTCGCCCAGGACGCATTCTCCTGGACCGCGGGAGTCCCGGACATCCACGAGACCGAGGTCCAGATTGGCTGGCGGCTAGACGAACGGCTGTACCTCAACTCGGCCGGAGCGCGGTGCCTGCAATCCATCTGCCGGGTGCGCGCCCAGGTCGCAGCGATCGCTCAGGAGAATGGACGGGTCAGCTCGGACCGTGTCGTCCACGGCGGGGTGGGCGGACGGGAGCTTCTCAACGGGGTGACGCCCGACAAGGTCCGTAAGGCGGCGGAAACGGCACGAGCGCTCCTGCGGGCCAAGGCCCCTCCGAGCGGGCGTCTCAACGTCCTACTCTCTCCCAGCATGACGGGCTACTTCGCGCACGAATCGTTCGGGCATGGCGCCGAGGCCGACCAGTTCGTCCGGAACCGCTCCTACCTCCAGCCGCTGCTCGGAAAGCTGGTCGGCCCCGAGATCCTCACGATCGTCGACAACGGGAGTTATACCGGCGCCTGGAGCGAAATCTACGCGGACGACGAGGGCCATCCTGCGCAGCGGACGGTCCTCGTCGACCGCGGCCGGTTCGTCGGCGCCCTCCACGACCGGGACACGGCGGCGGCCCTGGGGGCCGAGCCAACGGGGAACACGCGCCGCTCCGACGTCTTCAGCCGCGCCTATGTCCGGATGACGAACACCTACGTCGAACCCGGCACGAGCACGTACGACGAACTCGTCAAGGAGGCCGGGAACGGAGTCCTGCTGGAGTCAGGGACCGGTGGGATCGAGGACCCCCAGGGCGGTCAGATCCAGATCAAGGCGCGCATGGGCCATTTGATCGAGAACGGGAGGGTCACCGACCTCGTCTCCTCCATGGCGCTCTCCGGGCGAGTGCTCGAGTTTCTCTCCTCCATCCGCGGAGTGAGCCGGAAGGAGGACTTCGTCCTCGATTCGGGAAGCTGTGGCAAGGGCCGGACCGACCTCCTCCCGAACTCGGCCGGCGGGCCGTACCTGCTCGCGTCGGCGGTGGTCGGACAGGCATGAGTCAGGCCCGGCTCGGCGATGCGGCTGCCTTTCGCGTGGTCGACCAGCTCGTCGGCAAAGAGCCTTGGGAGGTCTTCGGCGAGAGGATCCGCCGCTACGAGATTCACCTGAGCGGAGGGAAGGTCGAGATGACGCGCGGCCCGATCGCTCTCGAGGGATACGACATTCGCGTCTTCCGGCCGAACGACCACGGAACCGGTGTCGGCTCCTACGCGTCGACCGATTTCTCCCCGGAGGGCGTCACGTCCACGGTGGAGGTCGCCGAACGCTCGGCGAAGTACGCGACCTTCCCTTCCCCGCGGGTCGACCTACCCTCCGGTCGCGGAGCGACCGGCGGGATCGTGGAGGTGCTCGACCGCGGCCTCTGGGAGTACCCGATGGACTCTCTCGATGTGTACGTCGCCTCGCTGGTCCAAGCGTTCGAAGGGCGTAAAGAGTTCGCCCTCAGTTTCGGCTCGGTCCGGGCGACGCTCGTGGAGACCTCGATCTGCAACTCGGCCGGGCTGCGGACGGGCTACGGCCATACCACGGTGGACCTCGAGGTAGGTGTCAAGGCGTTCGGAGGTCCGGAGGGGCCCGCGCCGGGGGAGTACTGGGTCAACGAGTCCGACCGGCGGCTCCGTCCCGCCGAGCTCGGGATCCGTGTCCCAGAATGGTGCCGGTACGCCGAGGACGTCCGCCGCGGTCGCCCCCCTCCAACGGGCGAGATGCCGGTGGTCCTCCCGGCCCCCGTCCTCGCCGGCATCCTTCCGGCGGTCTTCGGCGGGAAGTTCACGGGCCCCGCCCGGATTCGCGGAATGGCGCCCCGGCCCGGTGCGACACTTGCATCGGAGCTGATTACGGTCCTCGACGACGGGCGGGTTCCCTGGGCACCGATGTCTTCGCCTGTCGACGACGAGGGGATTCCCCAGCGCCGTCGGACGCTGCTCGAACATGGGGTGGTCTCCGAGCTCCTCTACGACCTGTTGCATGCAGGGGCGTACGACACGAAACCTACCGGCAACGCCTTCCGGGGCTCGGCGAGCGGCTTTCGCAGCTGGTACCGGTTCCTCTTTCCTCCGACCGCCCTCCCTTCCACCCTGTCGGTCGCGAGTGGCCAGGGCGGGACCGACACCGAGATCATCGAGGCGGCCCGGGAGGGCGTTCTCATCCAGGAGATCGGATGGGCCTCTCCGGACCCCCTCACGGGGGCGTTTGGAGGGGAGATCCGCCTCGGCTACCGCATCCGGAACGGCGAGCTCGCAGAACCCATCCGGGGTGGGACGGTCGGGGGCGTCGCCCTGGCTCCAGAGGGTTCTCCCTCGCTGATGACCCAACTGGTGGCGGTCGGTTCCCGGGTTGGCTTCTCGGAACCCGTGTCCTCCCCGCCGCTGCTCGTCAAGTCCCTCCCCGTCGGGGGCGAGCTCTAGGCCCGCGCGGGGGCGGGTTGGACCTACTTTCCCTCGGGCAGCGCGAGCAAGATCGTGTGGCAGTGTGCGCACCGCTGGCCGGGAAGGTTTGCGGAGAAGGTCCCCCCGAACCCGGTCCCGACCAGGACCTCGAGTCCCTTGGGGCGGAACCGCGAAGTCGATCCCTGATGCGACCAGAAGAGCCCCGAGCCGTTCGTGGTGGTCACGAAGCCGGGTTCTAGAGGACCCCCGCACACGCTGCACTTTCCGTTCGGCATCGGGTCAACCCGTGGCGCGCGCACGTGACCCAGGTATCTTTCGTTTGCGCTTGGGGAGGACGAGGGAGGGACTCGCACTTCCGCCACCTCTCCCGTCGTCGGAAAAAGACGACCCCCGCGGGGCCGGGTACCCTGCGGGGGTCAGGTCATCGTGAATCGGATGATGTCGACCATCGGAATCTCACCGATTTTCCTCGAGCAGGCGGATCTCGGGCTTGTGGCCACCGGACCGATAGGCTGGCATCAGCCAGCTCGGCCAGCCTTCGAGCGCGAACGACCGCGATGTCGCCGGCGGCGGGGCCACCGCGAGAAGGAGCTGACGGGACGCTACTTGCGCGCGCTCCGGGTTCGGAGGGTCGCTCGGAAGCCTCGGTCGCTCGTACCGCAACATCAGAGTACCTCGCCGAGGTCGGGCGGGGGCAGCCAGGGAACGCCCAGTCCCCGGGACCGGGCCGTTTCGTGAACTCGCGCTGCCTGGACGGTCACGAGCGGGTCGACCTGGAGAAGCTCGCCATCCGACGGAATCCCGAAGCGGGGGGACTTCTGGGGGGCCGTCACGCGGACGATATCCCCATCCGAGGATGCAGGAAGGCTGACCACCGGGAAGTTCCCCGTAACGACGAGGGGGCACTCGCGAGGAGCCCGGTGCTTGAACCCGTACTTGCGACCCTCGTGAACCTGACCGCAGGAGGGGCAGACGTGGGAGACTTGGAGCATCGCTCCGATCCCCCCGAGGTAGGCGCCGCTCTCCAGGGTTTGGCTCATGGTGATGGGGTATCTGTCGAACTTGATACTTAAACGTCCGCCATTATTTTGTACAAAATAACTTCATGTAGGGGAGGACCCATACTCCTTGCGAATGGGTGCCCAGACGTACCTTCCCATCGAGATTCTCGACTACGTCGANAACTCATGCGGCCCCCGCGGAGTCCCCCTTCGGAATCAGCCAGCGTGAGCTTGCCAAAGCACTGGGCTACCACCCATGCTCGATGTCCCGTCCGCTAAGTGGGCTCGTGAAGGACGGGTTCCTCACGCAGTTCCGTGGACTTGTGCGCGATGGCCAGCGCCGACAGCTTACGTATCGCATTACCGAGACGGGTAAGGTTCGCCTTCGGCGGGAGACCAAGGAGGTACCCTTGCTTTCGGGTGAACTTCCGCCTCCCCCACACCCCTTCCTCGGACGGAAGGAAGAACTGACACAGCTCTCCGACTTCTCTAGGGAAGGAGGCGGCATCACATTCGTGGACGGTCCTCCTGGGATGGGAAAGACCGCGCTGGTAAGTCGGCATCTGCGGTCAATTCGGCGGGGCAAGGTGCCATTCTGGTTCACGATTCGGCCCGCAAGCTCGCCCCGGCAATTCGTGAGCGCACTCAGCCGAGCGCTGTCGATCCTGGGCGCGCAACAGCTGGCCTACTACGCCCAACTTCCCCGCGCCCCTGTGGCGCGTGAAGTGGCAGACCTAGTAGCGAGATCTCTAGGTGATCGCCCGATTGCCGCGGTGGTTGATGACTTGCACCAAGCAAGTCCGGACATGAAGGACTTCCTGGACTCGTTCACACACTTTCTCGCGTCGAGGGGTGAGCACCAATTCAT
>OCOJ01043130.1_pt1 | contig 26732 bp, 25 predicted proteins | sample 1539251 | NCBI WGS metagenome assembly OCOJ01 (sample SAMN01911457, study PRJEB22624) | soil metagenome | biome: Soil | place: Malaysia | collected 2012-04-30 | depth RA_metagenome m
GGCCGTGCAGAATTCCCGCCTCTACGAATCCCTCGAGCAGAAGGCCGAGCAGGTGGAACGGCTCAAAGACTTCAGTGAGAACATCGTCGGCTCGCTCAACGTAGGGGTGATGGCCCTGGACCTGGCCGGCCGGGTGGACTCCTGGAACCCGCAACTGGAAAAGCTCACCGGAATTCCGCGGGATCAGGCCATCGGCCAGTCCGTGGACGCGCTGCTGCCCGCCGGTCTGGCTGCGGAGCTGGAAGCGCGCACGCGCAGCCCGCAGGGCGGGGAAATTTACAAGTTCCCGCTGGTGAACCGCGCGGGCCAGGGGCTGATTGTCAACGTCTCGGTGGCTCCGCTCGAAGACAAGAAAGGCGCCGAGCTGGGACGCCTGGTGTTGCTCGACGACATTACCGAGCGCGTGCAGCTCGAGCAGCAGCTCCTGCAGACGGAAAAACTCACCTCGCTCGGCTTGCTGGCCGCCGGCGTGGCCCACGAGGTGAACACCCCGCTGGCGGTGATTTCCAACTACATCCAGATGCTCGCCCGCCAGCTTCCGGGCGACGATTCCCGCCAGAAAATCATCGAAAAGATTGTGAAGCAGACCTTCCGCGCGAGCGAGATTGTCAACAACCTGCTCAATTTCTCGCGCACCGGAGCGGCGGAATTCGCCGCCGTCAATCTGAACGAGGTCATTGAAGAGACGCTCTCCCTGGTCGCGCATCCCTTCCGCGCCGGGCACGTGAGCGTGCTCCAGCAGCTCGAGGAAAGTCTGCCCGCTATCAACGGCTCCGGCAACCGCCTGCAGCAGGTGTTCCTCAACCTGTTCCTGAACGCGCGCGACGCCATGCCTTCCGGCGGCATGCTCGAGGTGCGCACCGCCAGCCAGAACGGAACCGTGTCCATCGAAGTGACCGATACCGGCGTGGGCATTCCCGGAGAGAATCTGCACCGCATCTTCGATCCCTTCTTCACCACCAAGGCCACGGGCCGCGGCACCGGCCTGGGCCTCTCCGTGAGTTACGGCATCGTGCAGGAGCACAAGGGCCGCATTGACGTGCGCAGCACGCCGGGCAAGGGCACCGCGTTCCGCCTGGAATTCCCCGCTGCGGGAAAGTCCGTCCATGTCTAAACCCACCATCCTCGTGGTGGATGACGAGGCGGAAATCCGCGAGGGCCTGGAAGTCCTGCTGACCTCGGAAGGCTACCAGGTGGACCCCGCGGAGAACGCGCAGCAGGGCTGCGAGCGCCTGGAGGCGCGGCCCTACGACCTCGTCCTGCTGGACGTGAGCCTGCCGGACCGCAACGGCATCGAACTGCTGCGCGAGCTGAAGCAGCGCGACCCGGGCCTTTCCATCATCCTGATTACCGCTTACGGCTCGATCGACATGGCCCGCGCCGCCTTCAAGAACGGCGCGCTGGATTACATCACCAAGCCCTGGTCCAACGACGAGCTGCTGGCCCAGGTGGCCCAGGCGGTCGAGGGCCGCCGCCTGCGCGAAGAGAACCTGCAACTCAAGCGCGCCTTGAAGCAGCGCTACAACTTCCCGAACATCGTCGGCCAAAGCGAAAAAATGCTGGCCGTGTTGGACCTGGTGACCCAGGTGGCGCCTTCGCGCTCCACCGTGCTCATCACCGGCGAAAGCGGCACGGGCAAGGAGCTGATCGCCAAGGCCATTCACTCCGCTTCTCCCCGCGCGGATAAAGCCTTCGTCCCCGTGAACACCGGCTCCATCCCCGTGGACCTGCTCGAATCGCAGCTCTTCGGCCACGTCAAGGGCGCGTTCACCAGCGCGGTGGCCTCCAAGAAGGGCCTCTTCGAAGTCGCCGACCAGGGCACCATCTTCCTGGACGAAATCAGCACCGTGGGCCTGGAGACCCAGGCCAAGCTCCTGCGCGTCATCCAGGAGCGCGAGTTCATGCGCCTGGGCGGCACGGAAGTGATCAAGGTGGATGTGCGCATCCTGGCCGCCTCCAACCAGGACCTGATGCTCCTGGTGCGCGACGGGCGCTTCCGCGAGGACCTCTATCACCGCCTGAACGTCATCAACCTCCTGCTGCCGCCCCTGCGCGAGCGCCGCGAAGACGTGCCCGCGCTCGCCGATATCTTTCTGGCGCGCTACTGCGCGGAAAACGGCAAGGGCCCGCGGCGCTTCAGCGCCAACGCCATGAAGCTGCTGCTCGACTACGGCTGGCCGGGAAACGTTCGCGAGCTGGAGAACACCGTCAACCGCGCCGTGGTCCTCTCCTCGCAGGAAGTGATGGACGTGGACCTCTTGCCGGAAGTGATCCGCACGCGCGAAATCGTCAAGGGCGTGCGCCTGCAGCTTTCCGAGTTTCTCCCCTCGGAAAACGGCACCTCCCACGCCGAGCCCGCGCCCTCGCTTTTCGCCATTATGGAAGAAATCGAGCGCCGCATCATCCTGGACATGCTCGAGCGCACCAACTGGAATCAGACGGAAGCCGCCGAACGCTTCCAGGTGCCGCTCTCCACGCTCAACCAGAAAATCAAGCGCCTGGGCATCGAAGTCCGCCGCCGCGCTTCTTCCTCAGGCCCGGATACAGGAAGGACCGGAGGCTCTGACCCCGGCCGCGTCGCAGATCCCGAGCGCGGCCGGGGGACGCGCCCCGCTTCCGCCGCCGCCGAAGATTCCTCCAAGCTGTCCGTCAATTGAAAGCCGCTGGCGGAGCAAGAGGCGCGGCAGAAGGGCGCCGGCCCTGGTCCCCGCCTCCACCCTGAAGCGGGCGGAGCGCCGAGCGCTCTGCTTCGCGCCTGCCCGGAACGCATCCAGCGCATCCCCGCATCCGGCGGATGCCCCTGCCTGGGCTCCGGCCATAATATGCCTTGACACGTATATGCTCCGCAGAGTACATAATGGCCGTGGAATCCGTCTTTGAAATCATCGCGGAGCCGAACCGCCGCGCGATCCTGAGCCTGCTGGTCTCCTCCCAGCAATCGGTGGGAGAGATCGAGCGCCGGCTGCGTCTGCCGCAGCCGGCTGTGTCCAAGCACCTGCGCGTGCTGCGCGAGGCCGGTTTCGTGGAATCCACCGTGGACGCACAGCGCCGTCTCTACCGGCTGAAGCCGGAACCGTTCGAGCAGTTGGAGGCCTGGCTGGCCCAGTTTCGCCGATTCTGGTCCGCGCACCTGGATGCCCTCGAACGCCACCTCGGCCGCATGGAGGCGTCAACATCAACCAGAAGGAAGGCAAGGAGAAGACGGCGCGGCGCAAACCGTGAACGTGACAAAGGAGAAAGGAAATGAAAATCAAGCTGACCAGCGTGTATGTGGACGACCAGGACAAGGCCCTGCGCTTCTATACCGAAGTGCTGGGCTTCGTGAAGAAAGCCGACTTCAGCCAGGGGCCGTTTCGCTGGCTCACGGTGGCCTCTCCCGAGAACCCGGACGGCACGGAGCTGCAACTGGCGCTGAACGGCAACCCGGCGGCCAAAGCCTACCAGCAGGCCCTGTTCCAGCAAGGCCAGCCCGCGGCCATGTTCTTCACAGACGACTTGCAGGGCGATTACGAGCGTATGAAAGGGCGCGGTGCCGAGTTCACCATGCCGCCAAAGGACGTGACCGCCTCCAAGATCGCCATGCTGAACGACACTTGCGGCAACCTGATTCAGGTCACGCAGTTGATGCGCTGGTAGGGCGGAGAAGGAAAACAAGATGACCGATCGCGAGCAGTACACACCGGGTCCGGCCAGCGGCGCGCAGGTACGAAAAGAGGGAGAAAAGTGGACGCTCATTCTGGTCAGGGAACTGCGCCACCCGCCGGAAAGAGTCTGGCAGGCGCTTACCGACCCGGCGCATCTGCGCGAGTGGGCGCCGTTCAACACCGATGGGAGCCTGGGCACGGTGGGAACGGTGAAGCTCACCTGGGCGGGAACGGCGCAAACGACCGAAACACGGGTGACGCGAGCCGACGCCTTCAGGGTGCTTGAGTACAACGACATGCGGTGGGAGCTCGAGCCGCATGGCGGCGGCACGCGCCTCACGCTCTGGCACAGCATCGATCGCCGCTTCATCTCCTGGGGCGCGGCGGGGTGGCACATTTGTTTCGATGTTCTGGATCATCTCCTCAACGGAACTCCCCTCGGCCGCATCGTTAGCGGCGAGGCCATGAAGTTCGGCTGGCAGCGATTAGTCGCCGAGTACGCAATGCAGTTCGGCGTGGAAGCGCCCCACTGGCCGCCCCAGGCGGCGCAGAAGCCGTGAATCGAGGGGGGATGCCCCGGCCATGAATGACGCCACCAAACGCTCGATTTTCCGCTGGATTCACATTGTCTTCAGCATTCCCATCGTCGGTTATGTTTATAGTCCGTTTGACCAAATTCCGAATTATGCTCCCCGTGTTCGATTTGTCGTCGTTCCGGTAATGGTCCTTTCGGGACTTTGGATGTGGAAAGGCCATCTCTTGCGACGGCTGAATTCGAAAGGGCCGGCCCAGTGACTTGCAGGCGCTCTCGCGCAAGAATGTCCGGCGAGCGCCTGACCGGCACGGCCGTCTGTTGCAGCCGCAGGAGTGCGAGGAGAAACGATGTCGCGCAGCGAAGAAAGAACAAGAGGACGAAGCGTCACCTTGCACATGGTTTCCAGTCTGGATGGTTTTATCGCGAAAAAGGACAACAGCGTCTCCTGGCTGGAGAGCACGGGAAGCGTCTACGAAGCCGGGGTTTCCATTTCGGAGGAAGAAGCCGCGGCCTTCGTCAAAACGATCGACTGTTATGTGCTCGGTTCCCGCACCTACGAACACGCGCTGGAGCTGGGCTGGCCCTATGGCGATACCCCGGCCGTCGTGGTGACCAGCAGAGCATGGCCGGGGGCGAAAAAGAGCGTCGAGTTCTATTCGGGCGATCTCAAAACACTCGTGGACGTGAAACTTGCGCCACGATACCGGAACATCTGGCTGGTGGGCGGGGCCATGTTGTGCCGGCATTTTCTCGAACTCGGGCTGGTGGACGAAATCAAGCTGACGATCGCGCCGGTCCTATTGGGGGCAGGACTCCGGCTGTTCGATGGCTCTCCAACGGAGACGAGGTGGAATCTGAAGGACGTGGCCGCTTACAAGAACGGCTTTGTGGAACTATCGTACTCCGCCCCTTTCACGCGCAGCTAAATCAGGCGCGAGTTGGAGCTGAACATGAAAAGGTCCGTCGCGGTGGAATCCGCCTCTCGATTCATCGACCAGAAGATCAAGGAACTTGGGGACTGGCGCGGGCAGACGCTCGCGAAAGTGCGCGAAATCGTCCACGCGGCAGACCCGGAAATCGTTGAAGAGTGGAAGTGGATGGGGACCCCCGTCTGGTCTCACGGCGGCATCGTGTGCACGGGAGAGACGTACAAGAACGTCGTCAAGATGACCTTTGCCAAGGGAGCTGCGTTGCAGGACCCTTCCGGCCTGTTCAACTCCAGCCTCGAGGGCAATGTCCGGCGCGCCATCGACATCCGCGAAGGCGACAAGATCGCTGCGGCGGCCTTGAAGGATCTCATCCGCGCGGCCGTGGCGCTCAATCTGAAGGGCAAGAACAAGCCGAAGCGCCGGTGAGCGCGCAGCAAGCGGGCCGGCTGGTGTCATTGCAGTTCCCGGCTGTATCTCCTCCCATAGCGGAAGGGCTTCGGGCTGGTGGCACCTCTACTGTTGCCGCTCCTGAAAGTCCGGCTTCAGTGGTACTCTCGCTGCCCGGATGTCTCGGGCGATCGAGAGATCGGATTTCCCGCTTTCAAATTGACGCGTCTGCTGAGGAGATTGTGGAGCGCCGGCCGGGTAGTGGATGGATTGTGGTGGTGCTTTTCGCCGTGGCCGCGTTTCCGGCTGGCCTGCGCGCTCAGTCTCCCGCGCGGCCTGGATGGGGCCCGCTACTACTCGCCAATGCGCAGCAAGAGTTCGAGGGCGTGGTGGCGCCGGCCGCCATCGCGGCCCCGGTCATCGCAGGCTTCTTCAACCTCTCGCAACCCGCGTGGGCGGATGCGGGAACTTTGCCCCCGCTCCCTCCTTCCAGCGCCGATTTGTTTGGCAGATTTAGAGAAGACCTTTCCAAACCGCTCACTCCCAAACAGAAATTGAAGCGGGCGATTAGGCAGGCGATTTTTCCGGGCCTTCCAGCCAGCGCCGGCAGCGCCGGAATCGGGATGGCCGTGGACACCCGCCTGAGCCGGGACTACGGGATGGGCGCGCGCGGCTTTCTGCGGCGCTGGGCTTCGGGATTCGGTGACAATGCTGTCGGTCTGTTCGTCGGCGATTTCGCCATGGCCTCGATGCTTCATCAGGACCCGCGCTACCATTTCGAGAAGCGGCGTGGGTTCGGCCGGCGGCTGAGCCACGCTCTGGCCGCGGTGTTTGTCACCCAATCGGACAGCGGCCAGAATGAATTCAACGTCTCGCACCTGACCGGCCTGGTGGTCGCTGCCGGCGCCTCCACCGCCTGGCATCATGCCAGCGACCGCCGGGCGGATTATTTTGGCGAGCGCGTGGGCACCGAGCTGGCCGGTTCCGCCGCCTACAAGGTCCTTTCTGAGTTTCTCTTCTACCGGCATGAACCAAGGCAGTAGAGGATGTGTGGCTGTGTGGACATCCTTGTGCCCGCCGTCTTGCCAGCGCGTTTGCCATCCCGCCTGCCCTGACCACGGTCGAAGGGAATCCCCGCGTCCCATCCCGAAACTTCGGGACCGAAACTTCGGGATTCGGGATCGCGTGGTGAGGGATCTGCTTTAGCCTTTCGCGCAGCCGTCCGCAGAAGAAGTCAGGAATGCCGGATGAGTTCCACCACTTTCCATGCTCTGGAGCAGGCTACCCGGCCCTGTGTGGACCCGTTTCCCGGAAAATTGCTTGCGCCGCTTCGGGGAGCAGCTTACTTTTCAAGACCGCGGAATTGCGTGCTGGCGGAAGGGGGAGAGATTCGGTGAGGGCAAGGGCTTTCTGGTGGGCCGGAATGAGCGTTGCGCTTGCCGCGGCGGTTTTTGCGCAGCGCCGTCCGGTCCTGCCGCAGATCGACCTGCCGCATCCCTACTACTACCGCGAGATGTATTTGCCGCAACTGACCACCGGCCCTTCCAGCGCCGCGTGGATGCCGGACTCGCGCACGCTGGTCTACTCGATGCGCGGCACGCTGTGGCGCCAGGCGTTCGATTCTGACCGGGCAGAACAGCTCACCGATGGTCCCGGCTACGATTACCAGCCGGATTGCTCGCCCGACGGCCGCTCGGTGATTTACGTAAAGTACCAGCAGGACGCCACGGAACTCTGGCTGCTCGACCTGCCCACCGGCAAGACTGCGCAATTGACGCATAGCGGCGCGGTCAACGTGGAGCCGCGCTGGTCGCCGGACGGCCGGCGCGTGGTGTGGGTTTCGACCGGATACAACAAGCGATTCCACATCTTCGGCGCGGACTTCCCCGGCGAGAAACTGCAAAACGTCCAGCGCTGGACGGGAGAGACGAGCACACCGCTGCCCCGCTATTACTACAGCCCGTTCGATACGGAAATCAGTCCAGCCTGGCTGCCCGGCGGCAAAGAAATCATTTTCATCTGCAACCGCGGGCACATCTACGGCAGCGGCGGGCTGTGGCGCATGCCCGCACAGCCCGGCGCGGAAGCGCGCGAAATCCATTACGAGGAAACCACCTGGAAAGCGCGCCCGGAGGTATCGCCCGATGGCGGGCGCATCGTGTTCGCCTCCTACGCCGGAAGGCAATGGCACCAGCTCTGGTGGATGCCCGCAGCGGGAGGAACTCCTTTGCCGCTCACCTTCGGCGACTTTGACAACATCAACCCGCGCTGGTCTCCCGACGGTCGGCAAATTGCCTACGTGACCAACCGCATCGGCAATTTGCAACTGTACTTGCTGAGCTTTTCCGGCGGAGGGGAGCGGCCGGTTCTGGCGAAGAGCCTCTATTTCCGCAGCCATGTGGGCGAGCTGCGCATCTCCATCCTGGATCCGGAAGGCAATCCGGCGCCGGCGCGCATTTCCATCACCGCGGCAGATGGCCGCGCCTACGCGCCCGTCAATTCGTGGATGCATGCCGACGACGGATTCGACCGCGGCGAAAGCCCCTTTGAGGCCCACTATTTCCACGCCTCCGGCAGCTCCGTCGTGATGATTCCCCCGGGCAAGTTTGCGGTCGAGGTCTCGCGCGGTTTCGAATATGCCGTCGAGCGCCGCAGCGGAGAGATGCCGCCGGGAGGGAAGGCGGAGGTCGAAGTACGCCTGAAAAGGCTTGCCCTCCCCGATGACGCCACGAGCCGGTGGGTGAGCGGCGATCTGCACGTGCACATGAACTACGGCGGCGCTTACCTGAACTCTCCGGAGAACGTGGCGGCGCAGGCCCGCGCGGAAAATCTTTCCGTGGTGCACAACCTGATTGTCAATAAAGAGCAGCGTGTTCCAGACGTGGCTTACTTCAGCGGGGAGCAGGATTCCGTCTCCGCCGCGGACTTCCTGCTGTGGCACGGTCAGGAGTTCCACTCCAGCTACTGGGGACACCGCGGGATTCTGCGCCTGAGAAGCCACCTGCTGCTGCCGGACTTTGCCGGCTATCCGGCGACGGCCTCGGCCAGCCTGGCGCCCACCAACGCCGATGTTGCGGACTGGGCCAGGGAGCAGGGCGCGCTCATCGGCGCCGTGCATCCCTTCGATGAGCCGCCCGACCCCGGCAACGCCGTGGTCCCTCTGCATGACGAGTTGCCGGTGGACGCGGCGCTCGGGAAACTCGATTACATCGAGGTGCTCGGCTTCAGCGACCACAAAGCCACGGCCGCGGTTTGGTACCGGCTGCTCAATCTCGGCTTTCGCCTGCCCGCCGGAGCGGGTACGGACGCGATGGCCAATTTCGCGTCGCTGCGCGGCCCCGTGGGAATGAATCGCGTTTACGTCCAGACGCCTGCCGGCGCGCTGAACATGGACGCGTTCCTGGATGGCCTGCGCGGCGGCCATACGTTTGCCACCAACGGGCCGCTCTTGCGCTTTTCACTGGGCAGTCCACCGGCCGGTCCGGGCGATGAACTGAGCCTCGAGCAGCCGGGAGAGGTAGCGTTTTCTGCGGCGCTTGCTTCGATTGTGCCCGTGGACCATCTGGAGATGGTGTGCAACGGCCGCGTGGTGCGTACGCTCGAGTTGGGTGCCGGCCGCGTCGCGGCGCGCGCCAGCGGCACGCTGCCCATCGACACAAGCGGATGGTGCCTGCTACGCGCCTGGGCCGAGCGCGCCGAGGATCCCGTGCTCGACCCGTATCCTTATGCCACCACCAGCCCCGTGTACATCACCGTGGCAGACCGCCCGCTGCGGTCGCCGGAAGATGCGGCGTATTTTCTCGCCTGGCTCGACCGCCTGCGGGAAGACGTGGAGCATTATCCCGATTGGTATTCGGGCGCGGAGCGGTCGCATGTGCTCGGGCAGGTGGCCGAGGCACGCAGGAAATTTGAGGCCCTGCACCAATAGTTTGCGAGGTGTGTGCAGACAGGAGAACAGTCCATATGAACCTGCGAAGAAGAGTGCAATCAGCGGTTCTGGCAGCCGCAGTGCTGGTGCTCCCGCTGGCTGCGTTGGGGCAGTCCGTGGCTCCGCCTGCGCCGCAGGCCGGCGCGGCAGCCGCCCCGCCCGCCCCGCGCAGTCTGATGGTGGACGACTTTCTGGCGATCAAGGACGTGGCGGACGCCCAGATCAGTCCGGACGGCAAATGGGTGGCGTACACGGTCCGCACGCTGGACCTGAAAGAGGACAAATCCGCGTCGCAGATTTGGATGGTGCCGGCCGCCGGCGGAGAGGCCATTGCGCTGACGGCGAAGGATGCGAACTCCTCCTCCCCGCGCTGGAGCCCGGATGGAAAATACCTGGCTTTCCTTTCGGCGCGCGGCGAGGGCGCGAAGACGCAGGTCTGGACGCTCTACATGGGTGGCGGCGAGGCGCAGAAACTCACCGACACGGTGCAGGACGTGCGCGCGTTTGAGTGGTCCCCTTCGGGCGGACGCATGGTCCTGGTGCTCCAGGATCCCGCGCCGGAAGAACTCGAGGCCGTGCAGCGCGCCAAGGAAGGCAAGCGGCCGGAAAAGAAAGCGCAGCGCCCGTGGGTGATTGACCGCGAGGATTTCAAGCGGGACACCGTCGGCTATCTGGAGCGCCGGCGCGCGCACCTGTACGTGTTGGACGTGTCCACGTGCAAGGCGGCGCAGGTGACCAGCGGCGACTACGACGACTCGGAACCTGCCTGGTCGCCCGACGGGCGCTTTCTGGCCTTCAGCAGCAACCGCACGGCGGACCCGGACAAGAATTACAACACGGACGTCTGGGTGGTGGCCGCGGACAATCCGGACAAGGGCAAGAGCCTGGTGCAAGTGACCACCAATCCCGGCTCGGATCATGCCCCGGCCTGGAGCCCGGACGGAAAATGGATTGCCGCCGTCAGCCAGACGGACGCGAAAGCCCTCGACTACGCGACGCGCCATCTGACTCTCACGCCTGCGCTGGGCGGCGAAACCCGGGTGCTCACGCAAAAGCTGGACCGCAACGTGGCGCGCCTGCACTTTGCGCCGGATGGCCAGAAGATCTACGCGCTGATTGACGACGATGGCGTGCGCCCGCTGGTGAGCATTTCCGCGGCCACGGGCGAAGCCACGCGGCTCACCTCCGGAAGGATCGCGCTGCGCGACTATTCCATGAACCGCGAAGGCGCAGTGGCCTTCACCGAAAGCGAGCCGGACCGGTCGTACGAGGTGTTTGTGCTCCGGGCCGGCGAGCCGCAGCGGCTTTCCGCCGTGAACGATGTGTTCCTTGGAAAGGTGCGGCTGGGGAAAGTCGAATACGCCAAGGCGAAAGGCAAGGATGGGGTGGAAGTGGCCGGCAACATCACCTACCCGCCCGGCTACAATCCGGAGCTGCGCTATCCCACCATCCTGCGCCCGCACGGCGGTCCGGTCAGCCAGACCAGCGCGGAATTCGATTTCACCGCGCAACTCTTCGCCGCCAATGGCTACGTTGTGCTGCAGCCGAATTACCGCGGCTCCTCGGGCTACGGCCAGGCCTTCTCCCAGGCCATCTACGCGGACTGGGGCAACAAGGAGTATGTGGACCTGATGACCTTCCTGGACGCGGTGATTGCGCGCGGCATTGCGGACGCCAACCGGCTGGGTGTGGGCGGCTGGTCCTACGGCGGGATCATGACCAACTATTGCATCATCAACACGAACCGCTTCAAGGCCGCCATCTCCGGCGCCAGCGAGGTTCTGTACATCACCAACTACGGGCACGATCATTACATCAAGCAATACAACCTGGAATTCGGCCCGCCGTGGAAGAGCCGAGCCATCTATGAAAAGCTATCGCCGTTCAACTCCGTGGAGAAAGTGACCACGCCGACTCTGTTTATGGGCGGCAATCAGGATTGGAATGTGCCCATCATCAATTCCGAACAGTTCTACGAGGCGCTGAAAACCCTGGGGCGCACCACGGAACTGGTGGTTTATCCCGGCGAGTCCCACGGCTTCACCAAACCGACACACCTCAAAGATCGCTTCGAGCGCTACCTGGCCTGGTATGCGAAATACTTGAAGGGAGAAGGCAGTGGGCGGCCGGTGGAAATGAAAGCGGAGTAGGACGTGAAAGCGAGAAGCGAAACTCGAAAATCGAAACTCGAAAGGCGAAAACCGAAAAGCGAAAAATGAAAAACGAAAAACGGCAGGACCGTGACGTGCCTTTCGGGCTGCGGCGCGCCGCCGTTTGCCGGGCCGATTTTCGATTTTCGCCTTTCGATTTTCGCCTTTAGCTTTTCATGAGCGCACCAAGAACACCTGCGCTTCCCCCAGCACCCCAGCCGGTGAAGGCCGCTCCCGGAATCGGCCGGCTCATCTGGCGGGTCATTTACTGGGGCTCGATTCTGATCGGCCTGTGGTGGCTTTTCCTGATGTTGCGCCGCGCCCCGGCGCCCCCGGTGGCGCGCAGCCCGCAAGCCGCGCGCAGCGCGCAGGAAAAGCTCCAGTCGCTGGCCGAACCGCCTTCGCTCACCACGGGCGGCCATGTGCGCATCGTGCTGAGCGAGGAAGAGCTGAACTCCTATCTGGCCGCGCGCCTGGGGATGGGCCTGGACGCGGAGAGCGAGCCCAGCGTCGAGCAACTGAAATCCTCCGTGCGTAACGTGGAGGTTTCGCTGGTGGAGGACCGCGCGCGGGCCTACGTGCTCTTTAATCTCGCGGGCAAAGACCTGACGCTGCAGCTCGAAGGCCACCTGCACGTGGGGGGTGGCTACCTGCAGTTCCAGCCAACGGCAGGCAGCCTGGGCGAGCTGGCCTTGCCGCAATCGGCGCTGGATGCCGCGGTGGCCCGCATCGCCGGCGATCCGAAAAATCACGAGGCGTTCCGCGTCCCTCCGGACATCCGCGACATCTTCGTGGAAAACGGCGCGCTGGTCATCGAGCGGCAATAGCGGAGAATCCGCTTTTCCGTGTTCTCCGGCCGATTATTTGCTGGCGTACTGATCCGCGCCGAGAAAGTGCAGCGAGACGTAGGGCTCATCTCCCACCACCCAGCTATCGTGCCCGGGAGGACCGGGCGGAATGTGGAAGAGCATCCCGGCGCGGAGTTCGTGGATGGTCCCATCCTCCATTGCCGCGGTGGCGCAACCGGAGAGCACCAGGCCCACGTGCTCCACGTTGCATCGTGCTGCACCCACGCTCGGCCCCACGTGGAGCGACCATTTCCACCCCGGCTGGTAGGTGGCCCGGCCGATGACCATGCCTCCAATGCGCACCAGCTCGAATTTTCCCTTTTCAAACGCGCGGACCTCGTCGGGCTCTTCGAAGCGCTTCAGGACGGTCTGCAGCATTGGCCTTCTCCATTCCGGGCCGGACGAACCATGGCGCCACGCTTCATCCCGCGCGGAGATATTCCAGCCCGAACAGGGATTTCCAGTCTTCACCGTTCTTCTCGAACACTTCCCAGTGATACTGGTCGTTCGTCTTGCGCGTCACCTCCACTTTCATGTCCGCCATCTTTCCTTCGAAGTCTTCTCCGCGAAACAGGATGCGCAGCACGGTGCCGTCCCATTGCATCGGTCCTTCCAGGATTTGGCCCTTGGAATTCATGTACCACATGGCCAGTGTCTTGCTTTCGGAATTCCAGAAGAAATTGCCGTCGTAAGTGTTGGCCGTGCCCTTGTCGAACACAAAGTGCGTGGTGAAACGCAGGAAGGCTTTGTTGTCCGACCATTGGTACCGGGTCTCGATGCGCTGCATGCCCGGGGCCAGTTTGCTTGCGTCCGCCGTCCACACACCGCCCACCAGCCAGTGGAGCGCGCCGATCGGCGGAGCTTCCGGTTTTTTAGGCGCCTCCTGCGCCCAGCCAAACGCGGCAGCCAGAAGAAATATTGCAGTGCAAGCCATCCATCGCTTCATGTCTCCAACCTCCCAGGGGAATTTACAGTGCGCTTCTCGTCTCCTCCCCAGCCTTTTCCCGTTCCCGCGCCGCGGCGAGAAGCTGAAAATAGTTCCGCAGGTGGGCCACGGAGGCGTCGAAAGGCTCGATGGCACGATGCGCGCGCGCCTGCATCACACCGCCTTCCATGACCGTGAGGACAAATTTGGCGAGAGCCGGCAGGTCCGTGCCGCAAGGGAAGCGCTCGCGGGCCGTCTGGAGGCAGGACTCGACGGCCGCGGTCCAGCCGTCGAAGTTATCCGCCAGGCGCTTGTGTACGCGGAATTGCTCTTCGGGAATCTCCAGCGCCAGCCGCCCGATGGGGCAGCCGTAGTTGCACCCCGTGGCAATGAGGTTGCGGCGATAGAAGGAGAGAATGCCGAAAACGCGCTCGATGGGGTCGGCGATTTCGTTGAACACCGGCTCGACCACAACGGGCTGGAGGGAATGGATGTAAAACTCCAGAACGGCTAGCAGCAGCTCTTCCTTGGTCTTGAAGAAATAGTAGAAGCTGCCGGCGTTCGCTTTGGAGCGCTTGAGGATCTCGGCGATTCCCGTGGCGGCATAGCCTTGCAACCAAAAGAGATAGAGCGCGGCCTCCATGATGCGCTCGCGGGTTGGCTTGGCCTTGCCCACAGTGAGTTGAATGGTCAACTAAGAGGCGCGGATTGTCAAGCCAATTCACGCCGCTCCGCGCCATCGAAATTCTCCTGGTCCTCCGCGGGTTTCGTAGCGCCAGCTCCCCACTATTCGGGAGCCGGTGCTACGCGATCGGCTCGATGGCAGAAGAAGGGCCCGTCTTCCGCTGGAGAGATCAGGCACCGATGTAAGAAATGCGGGCAAACCGAAGGTGCCGCATGCCGTTCTGGCGCGCCGCCCAGGGCGGCCGGGGCGAAAGATTCAGTGCGTTCAGCGGCTCGGTGAATTGACGAATGCGAGGGCTGTGGCGGCAGATGCGACTTGCCTGACGCAAGTTTGGCGCAGATCCGCTTGACCCGCGCGCTGGCTACCGGCTCTGCTGGTGATGGGAACCGGGAACGGCCCTTCGGGAGGAGCCACATCTCCACGGAGACTGGCGAAAATGCCATGAGCACGGTGGTGATCACGGGCGCTCTGAGCTACACGGGGAAGTACACGACGCGGCTGCTGCTCGAGCGCGGTTACAACATCCGAACGCTGACGTTTCACCCCCAGCGCCCCAACCCCTTCGCCGGCAGGATGGAGGTGCTCCCGTATCGTTTCGACGACCCGGGGAAACTCACGGAGTCGCTCCGCGGGGCCTGCGCGCTGATCAACACCTATTGGGTGCGCTTTCCGCATGGCGGGTCGTCATTTGAGGATGCAGTGCGGAATACGCGCGTCCTGATCCGTGCAGCGAAGGATGCCGGCGTCCGGCGGATGGTGCACGTAAGCATCGCCAATCCGTCCCTTGATTCTCCGCTAGGCTATTATCGCGGGAAGGCGCAACTGGAAGAGGCTGTGCGCGATTCCGGACTGTCGTACGCGATTGTCCGGCCCACGGTCATCTTCGGCCTCGAGGACATTCTCATTAACAATATTGCCTGGTTCCTGCGCCGGTTTCCGGTGTTCGGGATTCCGGGCGACGGCCGTTATCAGGTCCGGCCGATCCATGTGGAAGACATGGCGCGCGTATTGGCCGATTTGGCGGAAGGCGATTCAAACCAGACACGCGACGCTGTCGGGCCCGAATCCTTCGCCTTTGAAGAAATGGTGCGGCTCATTGCCGCGCAGATCGGGCGGCCCGCGAATCTGGTGAGCTTGCCCGCGCTTGCCTCACACGCGTTTACAACCGTGGCCGGCTGGTTTATGGGAGATGTCATCCTCACCTGGGAGGAGTACAAAGGCCTGACGGGTAACCTGCTGGCCTCAGACGCCCCCTCTGCGGGTGAAACACGCCTGAGCGAGTGGCTGGCTACTAACCGGGAGAATGTCGGAAGGCGGTATGCCTCCGAGGTGGGCCGCCACTTCAGGCCGTGATCCTGAGCAACCGTGATCCAGTCATGACTTTCGTTTCGATTTGCGGCGATTGGATGGTGGCTTACGCAGCGCGGCCAGTTGCTGCTGGGTTTTCTTCGGCAGGGCGGCGCGGACGATTTCATATGCGGAGCGCAACAGGTCGCGGATTTCCGGGTCGCGCAGAGCGTGCGGCGGAAGAACCGTGACCCAGTGAAAGCGCGCAGCGTAGGCCGCCGGCTTGATGCCTTCGCGCTCGGTAAGCTCGGCAAATCCTTGCGGCGTGCTCTTGAAGGAAAGCTGGCCCAGAAAGCGGCCCTCCAGCACTACCGCGGCATACATTTTCCCGCCCACTTTGAAGACTAGGTCCGCGCCCCATTGAATCTTCTCCGTGGCTCCGGACATCGAAAGGCAGTAGTCTCGGATGGCCTCAATATCCACTGGGGGCTCCCATGAATCGCTGGCTGCTCGCTTCATCGCTGACTGTAGCACTTCTGGGTTCAGGTTTGTTTGCCTCGGCTGTGCCGAAAGGCCGCGCCTCGCAGTCCGCTCCCGCCGCTTCCTCGGCTCCCCAGGTGCATGCGCTGAAGATCACGATTCTCTCCACGATGCTGGCCGATGCCGGTATCGGCGAGTGGGGCTTTGCGGCGCTGGTGGAAGCGGACGGCAACCGCATTCTTTACGACACCGGCGCGCGGCCCAACACTGTGCTGGAGAACGTGCGGGAGCTGCACATTGACCTTTCCAATGTGCGCGACGTCATCCTGAGCCACAACCACACGGACCACACGGGAGGTCTGGTGACTCTGCGGCGCGAATTTTCGCGGCAGAATCCTGAGGCGCTTTCGCGCGCGTACGTGGCGCCGGGGATTTTCTGGAGCCGCCCGGACGGCAAAGGCGGCGAGGACAACACCACCATCGCGGCGCGCAAGGAATATGAGGCCCTGGGCGGCACCATCATCGAGCACGACAAGCCCTTCGAGATGTTTCCGGGCGTGTGGCTGACCGGCCCGGTGCCGCGGAAGTATCCGGAGCGCAACTGGAGCGTCTCGGGAAAGGTGGCCACGCCCGCCGGGCTGGTGGAGGACACGATTCCGGAGGATCAGGCGCTGATTTTCAATACCGACCGCGGGCTGGTGATGCTCTCCGGCTGCGGGCATGCGGGCATCATCAACATCCTCGATTACGCGCGGCACACGGTGCGCGACGCGCCAGTTTACGCGGCCATCGGCGGATTCCACCTGTTTGCGGCCGACGACGCAAAACTGGATTGGACCGCGGCGAAGCTGCACGAGATGAACGTGCAGAACTTCGTGGGGGCGCACTGCACCGGCCTGCATACCGTTTACTACCTGAAGGACAAGCTGGGCCTGCCGCGCCAGGCATGCCTGGTGGGCGCGGTGGGCGCGGTCTTTACGCTAGACAAGGGGATTGCCCCGGGACGCCTCGCGCGGTAGGGGCTGCTGGTATTAGCAGCGCGTCAGCAAATCGAGATCGCAAAAGAGCCGGTTGCCCATCGACTTCGCTCAGGGTCTTCGAGAAGCCGGCGCTACAAGATCAGTCGAGCGGCGAGAGCCAGCGCTCCAGAATGTCCCGCGTGGCCACGCCGGTAGCTTCCTGAAACCTGGCCGGCAACTCCTCGACGCGGAAGGCACGGTGATTCTGCGCCGACCAGGCAAGGAGAGCGCGCAGCGCATCCCGCAGACTTTTCTGACCGTGGGTCTGCTCGCGGATGCGGCCGTCCATCTCCGCGGCCATCAGGCCGCCACGGGAAAAGGTGAGCTGCCCGATGCGGAAGTCACGCGCGTATTCCGTCGAAGCGCGCAACGAGAGCTCCCGGAGCGGCATCCGGCGCAGTTCTGGCGCGGCCTCCCGCAGCACGCTGCGGAACCGGCGCTCGAGCATGCGCTGCAGGTCGTTTTCGTTCGCGGCCAGCGCGACGATCGCGGCGTACTGGGCGAAGCCCTCGCTGAACCAGATAGTGTCAATCTTCGGCGCGGCTTCCCAGGTGAACGGATAGTAGCCCGCGCCGTAGCAGCGCTTGGGAATCCACGCGTGCGCGATGTGATGAGCGATGTGGTAGCGCAAACGGTTATCCGGAAACGTGGCGGTGTCCGCATCGGCCACGCTCATGGCCGCGTGGAAACTTTCCAGGTGCTCCATCCCGAAGCCGTAGGCATGTTCTTTGGAGAGCGGCTGCAGAAACTCCAGGAATACGCTGTAGTGCGCATACGGAGGCGGGTTTGACCCGTCAAAGTAATCCTGCATGGCGGTCATCGCTTCGCCCGAAAGCCGCGCCAGCCGCGCCGCGTCCACGGGAACTTCGGAGTAATAGGCCAGCGTGAGCGGGGCATCCTTTTCCCGCGCATACGGAACGGGCGCGCTGTGCGCTTCGGGTCCCATCAGAATCTGCGAATCGGCCAGCGCGTAGAAATCCTCCGCGACGAGCGGCCCGCCTGCCGGGGCAAGCGTGGAAAACACCGGCCAGCCCGGTGGCCCTTCGATGAAGAGCTCAGGACCGCGTTTTTCTCCTTCTCCTTCGAGAAACCCGAATACCGAATATCCGAGCACGCTCACGTAACCGGGCCGAACGTGGGAACTGTCCGTGGCGGCGGCGATCTCCTGCTCCATTTGCTTCAAGTCCACGTCGTATTCCACCCAGGCGGCAGGACCGACGCGCCAGCGTCCCTCCTTCTCGCGCACAATATTGAGTGCCTTTCCATCGGAATCGAGCGCGCGCACGTTGGATACGAATCGAGCGTAAGGCTGTTCCCCGTAGCCCATAGGCACCGCGCGCGGCATCACCAGCACGCGCTCCGCAGGAAAAGCCACGAGCCCGATCCGCACGTGGACCGTGGCGCTACCGGGAGCGGAGTAACGCAGCGTGTAAAACAGTCCCTCTGTCGGCCCGGCGCTCCGCGCCGAGGCGAAAGCCAGAAGCAGACACATGGAAGCAAGAACGGTCAGGCGCATGGGTGTGCCAACATCGTAGCTAATGCGGGCTGCGAGTCCAAGCAGCGGCATCCGTTGACGGCTGCGCCGGGGACGGTTAGGATGGCGCGACGTTCGGCCTGCCTCCGGCAGGCAGGGTGGAGGAGAGCATGGCGCAAAAACTTACGATCAAGGGCGCGGCAAAATCCATCGGCGCGGCCATTGGCAGCGCGGAAACCACGGCGCGCAATGCCGCAGAGGCCGCGGAAAAAGCGGCGCGCGCGGCCGCCGCGGCCGCCGAGGACGCCCTGAGCAACGCGCGCAAGGGCGTGGCCCAGCTCAATAAAACGGTGAGTTCGCTCGAGAAGGACCTGAAGAAGCTGCAGAAGAAGATCAAGAAGTCGTTCCGCTGAGCCGCGTCCGCCGCCCACGGGGCGCGCCGGCGGGCGGCGCGCTCGCCTTTGCCGTTTGCCGGCGGTTGCGGTGCTTTTCCGCGCGCGCCGCAGGCAGCCCGCAAGCCTTGCGGCACCCGAACCCTGCCGGCAGAAAGCGGACGCCGGCAGGGGCGCATACTTTCACCACACCCGGCAAAAGGAAGATCATGCAAGCCAGTCCTGCTGCCCCCAAACACGCCGCGCTCGATGTGGAGTGGGTGCGCGCGCAATTCCCATCGCTCCGCCTCACGGTGAACGGCCGTCCGGCCGCGTTTCTCGACGCGCCGGCCGGCACGCAGGTGCCGCAGCAGGTGGCGGACGCCATGCGCAACTATCTGCTGCACGACAATGCGAACACCGCGGGAGCCTTTGCCACCAGCCGGCGCACAGACGCCATGCTGCTGGAGGCGCATCAGGCCATGGCGGATTTTCTGGGCTGCGGGCGCGACGAGGTGTACTTCGGACAGAACATGACCTCGCTGACGTTCGCCCTGGCGCGCGCCATCGGCCGCGAGATGCAAGCGGGCGACGAGATTGTGGTGACCACGCTGGACCATGACGCCAACGTGGCGCCGTGGCGGGCGCTCGAAGAGCGCGGCATCCTGGTTCGTAAAGCGGACATCCACACCGAAGACTGCACCCTGGACATGGAGGACCTGCGGCGGAATATCACCGGGCGGACAAAGCTGGTGGCCGCGGGCTATGCGGCCAACGCCGTGGGCACCATCAACGACGTCCACGAAGTGGTGCGGCTCGCGCGTGAAGCCGGCGCGTGGTCGTTCATCGATGCCGTACACTATGCGCCGCACGGGCCGATTGACGTCCGCGCGCTGGGCTGCGACTTTCTGGCCTGCTCGCCCTATAAATTTTTCGGCCCGCATCAGGGTGTGATCTACGGAAAGCGGGAGCACCTTGCGCGGTTGCGTCCCTGCAAGGTGCGCCCGGCGCCGGAGACGCTGCCGGACCGCTGGGAAACCGGCACGCTCTCCCACGAAGCGATTGCCGGCGTGGCCGCCGCGGTGGATTACATCGCCGGCATCGGCCGGCGGTTCGTGAGCGGGATGGCAGAAGGCGCGGCCGGGCGGCGCGAGGCCATTCTGGCGGCCTACGGCGTGATCCGGGAATATGAAATGGGGCTGGCGCGGAAGATGATTGCCGGCCTCTTGGAAATTCCCGGCCTCACGTTTTACGGCATTTCCGATGCCGCGCGTTTCGCCTGGCGCGTGCCCACGGTGGGCATCCGCCTGGCGCGCGCCAAGCCTGCGGAGATTGCCGCGCATCTGGGCGAGCGCGGAATTTTTACCTGGGACGGGAACTATTACGCCATCAACCTGACGGAGCGTCTGGGCGTGGAGCAGGATGGCGGGCTGCTGCGCATCGGCCTGGTGCACTACAACACTTCAGAAGAGGTGGATCGCCTGCTCGCCGCGCTCCGCGAACTCGCCGCGCGCTAACCGGTTTTCGTAGCGCCGGCGTCCCGCGCCGGCCCTTTTGCAGCCCGGGCCCTCAAGAGGAGGGCCACCACGACTTGAGCCGGCTCGCGCGCGCGAATCACCATCCGCCATCAGGAACTGCAATGGGTGTCGTGAGGAGTCCGCGTTAGTCAATGGCAATGTGGGTCTCCGTGCGCCCCACACCCTCGATTCCCTGAATTTTGTCCATCACCAGCTTGTTCAGGTCTTTCTGATCCGAAACTTCCACGACGGCGAACACATCCGGACTGCCCCAGCAGGCGTTGGCCATTTTCACGCCGGAAAGCCCGACGACACTTCTGGCCACGTCGCGCGCTTTGCCCGGCCCGACGGTGATCACGACGTATGCTTTCATGGGACCCTCCTGTCGCTCGAATACTGCGGGGAGATGCGCCGTGCATCTTCGGAATGCAATGGCGCAACACCGCGCCACGAGGGAGATGAGCGATTTGGCGGGTATTCTACACCCGCAAGCCCGCGAAGGATTCAACGGGCTGGCGGCTGGCGATTGTCCAGGGCGTAATCTCAGGCGTGAGAAGCGAGCGCGCCGCCATGAGGATTTGGGTGACCTCTCGCAGAGCCGTCTCACACGCAGCCGGCGGAATTGGCCGGCTTGGTGACGGCAGCGGAACCTTATGCCGTGGCCGGGTGCTCGCCGCTCTTGCCGAAGCCGGGCAGGGGCTTGGCTTCGCGCGTGGGGGCTTCCTTGCCGGTGGGCGCCACGGGAGGAACCGGAGGCGCGGGCTTGGTGCGCTCGGGGAGCGGCTTGCCCTCGATGAGCAGTTTCAGTTCGTTGGCGTCGAGCACTTCGCGGTCGAGCAGCGCGAGCGCGATGCTCTCCAGCGTTTCGCGGTGGCCTTCGAGCACGCTGCGCGCGTCCTGATAGGCCTCGGTGACGATGCGCTTGACCTGGGCGTCAATTTTGATGGCCGTGTCTTCGGAGTAGTCGCGGTGCTGGGCAATCTCCCGGCCCAGGAAGATGGCTTCTTCCTTCTTGCCGAAGGTGAGCGGGCCCAGCTCGCTCATGCCCCATTCGCAGACCATCTGGCGGGCGATTTCCGTGGCGCGCTCGATATCGTTGCCCGCGCCGGTGGTGAGATGGTTCAAGAAAATTTCTTCGGCGGCGCGTCCGCCCATGAGCACGCGGAGCTGCGCCTCGAGGAACTCGCGCGTGTAGGTGTGCTTATCGTCGATGGGAAGCTGCATGGTGACGCCCAGGGCCATGCCGCGGGGGATGATGGTGACCTTGTGCAGCGGATCGGCGTGCGGCGTCATGGCCGCGACCAGGGCGTGTCCGGCCTCGTGATAAGCAGTGTTCTTCTTTTCCTCTTCGGAGAGGATCATGGACTTGCGCTCGACGCCCATCAGGACCTTGTCCTTGGACATCTCGATATCCGCCATGATCACCTGCTTGCGGTTCTGGCGCGCGGCCCACAGCGCAGCTTCGTTGACCAAGTTGGCCAGGTCCGCGCCGGAAAAGCCCGGTGTGCCGCGCGCAATCACGGAAAGGTCCACGTCGTCGCCCAGAGGAACTTTGCGGGTATGCACGCGCAGGATTTCCTCGCGTCCCTTGACGTCCGGACGCGGGACCACCACGCGGCGGTCAAAGCGGCCCGGGCGCAGCAGCGCGGGATCGAGCACGTCGGGGCGGTTGGTGGCGGCGATCAGGATCACGCCCTCGTTGGATTCAAAGCCGTCCATTTCCACCAGCAGGGCGTTGAGCGTCTGTTCGCGCTCGTCGTGCCCGCCGCCCAGGCCGGCGCCGCGGTGGCGTCCAACGGCATCGATTTCATCTATAAAAATGATGCACGGAGCATTCTTTTTGCCCTGCTCGAAGAGGTCGCGCACGCGGCTGGCGCCCACGCCCACGAACATCTCGACGAAGTCGGAGCCGGAGATGGAGAAGAACGGCACATTGGCTTCACCGGCAATGGCGCGGGCCAGGAGCGTCTTACCCGTTCCCGGAGGGCCCACCAGCAGCACGCCCTTGGGGATGCGGCCGCCCAGCTTCTGGAATTTTTGCGGGTCGCGCAGGAAGTCGATGATTTCCTGCAGCTCTTCTTTGGCCTCTTCGATCCCCGCCACATCCTTGAAGGTGGCTTTCTTTTGATTGGCGGTGAGCAGGCGGGCGCGGGATTTGCCGAAGCTGAGCGCCTTGTTTCCGCCGGCCTGCACCTGCCGGAACATGAAGAGCCACAGTCCGATGATGACGATGAACGGCAGGATGTTGACCGCGAGGTTCACCCAGTCGCCGCGGGAGACTTCCTTCACCTTAATCTGCACGCCCTTGTCCCGCAGCATCTTGCTGGCGTCGGGGATGGATTCCTTGGGCATGGTCACGCGGAACTTGCTGGAGGGCTCGCGCAGCTCTCCCTGGGCCTCGGCGCTGATGGGCGAGAGGTAGAAGGTGACCTCGCGGATGTTGCCGCGCTCCGCGTTCGAGTAGAAGTCGGTCAGGCTGAGATCCAGTTCGCGGGCGGAGTTCGAGGAGCCCTGGGTAATCTTCCAGAGCACCACGGCCAGCACCAGCATCACCAGCCAGAACAGAACGATTCGGATAGTAGAGTTCACGTCTTACCTCGCTCGCAGGCGCGCCGCCTGCTTGCCCCTGCCGGCATTTCTACCGCCGGCCGCCGGCCGGCCCGAACGCCGCGTCCTTGCTCCGTCCCAAGCGCTGATGTGCGGCAAATTCCGGTGCTGCCCCTGGGCGTCCGGCAGGCCGTAGCCCACCAGATGATTATTAGATGCATCGGAGAAGCCCAGGTAGTCCGGCTGCAAGGCCACCCGGCGGGCTTCCGGCTTATCCACCAGCACGGCGATGCGGATGGAGCGCGGCTGGCACTCGGCGAGCCGGCGGACAAAAAAGTCCATGGTCACGCCCGAGTGCAGCACGGCATCCACTACCAGAACGTCCCGGCCCTTCAAATCCGGATTGTAACTGAAAAACACCTCGCGCCGCTGGTGGCCGTTCAAATGCACGTCGCGCAACTCGGCCTCGACGAAATGGCACACCACCGGTGAAGTGATGTGCCGGACCAGGTCCGAGGCAAAGATAAACGCGTTATCGAGCATGGCCACAACGTCCACGCGGTTCGGGCCGTAGGTTCGGGAAATCTCCCGCCCCATCCCGGCTACGCGCTCGGCAATTTGCCGGACGGTGTAACGGACGCGGGGAGCAGAATTCCGTTTCACAATGCTTCCTCGCTGATCAGCAGGGCGCGGCGCGTTTCGCTGCCGGCCGCGCAGGCGGCGTCCGCGGGCAATCCGCGCACCCAGACCACCTTCCCGCAGCACTCCACGACGGGCCAGAGCACGCGTTCCCCTGCAGGCACCCGCGCCTCGCGCAGCAGTTCCTTCAGCTTGCGCCCCTGGTGGCGGCCCCGGGGACAAAACACGTCTCCCGGTCGCCAGTTGCGGAGCAAAAGAGGGGATCGCAGACGGCCTGCATCGAGCGCGCTGTCGCTCTCTCTAGTCTCCCCTGCCCCTCCGCGCCAGTCAACCACTTTCAGGCGCAGGAGGCGCCCGATTGCCGGAACAATCACCTCAGAAATGCCGCACTCGGGCAAGTCAACGGAATAGGAATACGCCCTCGATTCCTGCTCCATTAGACGCGCGCGGCGCCCCGCCGGGTTCCCCGCAGTAAACACGATCTCGCGGAAACTGCGCTCTGCTCTTACACCGTGCGGCAACTCCACGTGTTTTCCACTCATCGGCGCCCCGGCAAGATGCAGGACATCCTCCACGTGTTTGGCGGTGAGCCCGCGGCGGTGGCCGAGTACCGCCTCCACGGCGCAGCGCACCATCCGCCGCGCCAATGCCGTTTGCGGCCCGGCATCGGCAAGGAGGGTTGCCGGGAGCGGGGCCAGCAGATCCGCAGCGCGCAGGGCCACTGCGGCGCCCCGCCGTTCCGAGAGCTGAGAGAAGCGCGCCTGCGCCAGCGCGCCGCCGAACTGCTCCTCTTCCCGCGCCAGAGCGGCCAGGCGGCAGAGCTGGTCCGCGATCCGCGGCTGGTATTCGCGCTCGATTACGGGCAGGAGCCGCTGGCGCAGGCAGGCGCGCAGCCGCGTGGTATCCGCGTTCGTGGCGTCTTCGCACCAGGGCTGCCCAATGGAATGGAGCCAGTCGCGCAATTCCGCCCGGGGGATATCGAGGAGCGGGCGAATTACCACACCGGACTGCGGGTAGATGCCGGCCAGGCCGGCCAGGCCGCTGCCGCGCAGCAAATGCGCGAGCACGGTCTCCGCCTGATCGTCCGCGGTATGCGCCGTGGCCACGCGGGTGACGCGAGCCTCGCGCGCCGTGCGCTCGAAAAATTCCGTGCGAAGCTGGCGGCCGGCTTCCTCCAGGTTCACGCCATGCTCGCAGGCCCAATCCGCCACGGGGGCTTCGTCCCTCAGGAATTCCACGCCGAGCCGGGCGGCCAGTTGCGCGGTGAATTCCTCATCCGCCACGGACTCCGCGCCGCGCAACCGGTGCTGGAAATGCAACACGGTGAGGCGAACCCCCAACTCCTCCTGGAGATCGTGCAGGAGGCGAAGAAGGGCCACAGAATCCGCGCCTCCGGAGACGCCGATGCCGAGGTGATCGCCAGGAGCCAGCAAGTGCCGCTGCTTCAGAGTTTCGCGGATGCGGCGATGGAGAGAGGTGCGCATGTCCGGGTGAACCGTGGGCGAGCCGGCTGCCGCAATTCTACCCCGGCCAGGCGCACGGATGGAAAGACGCGGGCGCAAACCAATACTGGGAAGAGCCGGCAGCGGGAGGCTTACGATAAGGTGGGCGAATCGCTTTCAAAAATGCGGCGTGTGTGCGCAATCCGTGCGTCCAGGGTCACCGCGGCATAATAGGCGCAGCCGGAGCGTTCGTTGGTGGCCCAGGCCGCAGCGAGCGGAACGACCGGGCCGAACAGTACCTGAAAGGCCTTCAAGAAAGCATGGTAGGCGCGGATCGCTCCCAGCCGGTAGCCGTCTCCGTTGGTTTCCGGGCAGAGCTCCACCAGGCGGCGCAGGCGCGCGAAATCTTCTCCGCTTACCGCCTGGCCCTCGATTCCCGTCACCGCGCGGACGGAATCAGAAAGCTCTACGCGGCGTCCGGCAGCCACCAGCAGGCGGCAGTAGAAGACGAGGAACTGCAGCAGCATGGCAACCGCCACCACGAGGATGATTGCCGGGAGAATCATCGCGCATGCGCCGCGGCCAGACGAGCCGTCTCAAGCCGCGCCTCTTCAGGAATTCTCCACAAGGTGTACGCCCAGGCAAAAGGCAGCCAGGTGCCCACCAGCGGTGGAAGTATGGTCTTCACCAGAACCAGGTCCGGGAACAGATTGCGCAAGGCATAAGTGGCCGAATAGGCGCTGAAGAAAATCCCCAGAGAAAGCACGAGCTGGATGACCCGGGTGCGGGTTTCCCGCAGCTTCATCACCGCGCCCCACAGGACGTAGGTGAGAACCAAGCCGACGAAATAGAGGTTTTGCGAGAGTTCCACGACGAAGCGGCCGGTAAGGTGGTCCTGGCTCTGGCGGACAATCAGGAAGCTGACGCAGGCGGTGCCCAGGAGCAGAAGCAATGAGAGCCCGCGAATCTGCCGGCTCGCCTTCATCTCCGAAAAAACGTGCTGGTAGAGGCTGAACACGGAGAAATAGAGCAGGATGGTGAGCAGCGATTCGGAGTAGTAATAGAAATAGCGGTAGGCGAGAGACGTGAAGCCGTAGTGGCTAATGAAATAGTATTCGCCCAGGTTCCCCAGCGCCGTCCCGATCATGTACAAATTCAGGGGCAGATAGCGCAGGAACTGTCTGTGGGCGAGCGAATACACCACGACGCAGGCTTCTAATGCGGTGCCTACGCACCAGATAATGTAGTCTGCAGGCCCGAGCACTTTTCGTGCGCATGCCTGGCCGGTCTTGGGGAGACTAGCGCCGGTTTAACGAGCCCAGGGCGTCGGGGGAACCGGGCCGCTGGTGCACGCCACTGAAGGCGCCGAACCCACTGCACTTCCCACTGTCGTGCGGATGCCGACCGCGGTGACCAAGGTAAGCAGACCAAGAACTGCCAGTTTTGACCAGCGAGACATGTTGGCTCCTGTGGCGCAGTGGCGCCGGGAGCCAATTTATCTCTTGTCCAGCAGTTCTGGTACCTTTGGTCTTGCAGTGTGTCTAAAGGGTTAACACCCCTCCCTTTGACGCTGCCAGACAGGCGACCTCCTTTACACCGCCGCGTATTCTGCTCTTTCTCTCCACTCGGGTCAACGGTACCCAAGTACTATTCCGGGACGCGGATACAGGCCAGTGCCGTGGCTCCCCGGGTGGCTCGCAGACTTGCATTCCCGCTCCCTGGAGCGGGCAGTGACTCAGTTTGCTGTAGCCCGGGTCTTAATCTCTGGGCCTCATGGCCGAAATGAGTCGCTATTCTGGCGCACGGCCTTGACACTCTCCTTCCAGGCTCCCTACCATGATGGATTACGTGCCGGCGTAGCTCAGTGGCAGAGCGAGGGTCTCATAATCCCTAGGCCGTGGGTTCGATTCCCCCCGCCGGCACCA
>OCOJ01034413.1_pt6 | contig 26698 bp, 20 predicted proteins | sample 1539251 | NCBI WGS metagenome assembly OCOJ01 (sample SAMN01911457, study PRJEB22624) | soil metagenome | biome: Soil | place: Malaysia | collected 2012-04-30 | depth RA_metagenome m
ATGCTCGCCGCGGGGCGCACGCGGCTCGGCGTGAACCATCACGTCAGCCGGCACAATTTCGCCGATGCGCTTTTCGATGGCATCGCTCAGGGCATGCACTTGTTCCAGGCTGGCAGTGCGCGGCACGCTGACGGTAGCATCCACGAAATGCCGGTTGCCGGCGCGGCGCACGCGGATGCGCTCGACGTCCAGCACGCCATCCATGCGAGCTACTGCGCGTCCAATCTCCTCCTGCAAGCCTACAGGTGCCGCATCCAGCAGGGCGTCCAGAGTGCGCCTTCCGAGGCGCGAACCAAGCCATAGGATCACGGCGGCGACGGCGAGACCAGCCAACGCATCGGCGTAAACAAGCCAGGGCAAGTTCTGAGTCTGACCGACCCAAACGAGTCCGACGCCCAGGATGACCACGGTGGTGCTCCACACGTCGGTGGAAAAATGCAGGGCGTCGGCTTCGAGCGCGTCGCTAGCGAATTTTCGCGCTGCACGCTTGAGGGCCCGTGCCCGCGTTAGATCGATCGCCAGAGCGCCGAGAAGCACCAGAATAGCCATGAGGCTAGGTTGAATGTGCACGGCGCGGAAAAAGAGGCGGTCGAATGCTTCATAAATGATGTAGAGAGCAGTGAGAAGGAGTAACCCGGTTTCCACGAAGGCGGAGAAATTCTCGAACTTGCCGTGCCCATAGGGGTGGCGCTCGTCGGCGGGCTGGTCGGAAACGCGGACAGAGAGATACGTGATGATGGCGGCGATGAGGTCAAGCCCCGAGTGCAAGGCCTCGGAAAGGACGCCGAGGCTTCCCGTGCGAATCACGAGAAAGGTTTTGAGGGAAACCAGAAGAAGGGCGGAGCCGACGCTCAGCAGCGCCGCGCTTTTCTTCTCCCGCACTTCTTCGACTTGCCGTGTAAGCATTTGCTGTTTGCTTAGACTACCTCATGTGCTCAATTTGCTCATACCGGCGCGGGGCGGACTTGCCACAACCAATGGCTGGTTGCTGAACAGGTCGCGAAGGAAGCCTGGAGGTCTCGTGATTTTAGTTTCCGGATACTTACATTTCTTGTGCTGTTTGGTTCGAGGCTTTTCAGTTATACTGGCTTCGTTCTTCCATTAATTAATTTCTTCGGGGGATCACATGGGGGGCCAATTCCGCCGTGTCCTGTTTTCCGGCATGAGATCTGAGGAATATCGTCTTGAGGGCAAACTGCCTCGCCGCAATCGCCCGGTGAAGACCGAACGATTTTACCTTGGAGCACTCCTTTTTGTGGCAGCAACCATTCTAGCCGTTGTTTCCGCGGCGTGGGCGCAGTCCAGCGCGAATTCCGATCCTGCCTACGTTGCGCTCCGCAATCTGAGTCTTGGCAGCGAAGCCGTCAGCGTCACGAATCTGGACCTCAAGCGCGACGCGGGCACTTTCCGGCTGAATTCGGGCACGGTTTGCTTTGCTGCTCCGGTAAACGGCAAGGTAACCGGAGCAGTCTTCGTCGGCGACGGCACCTTTCTTCTCACGCCACCCACAGAAACGGAGCGAAAGAGCCTGCGATATTTGACCAAAGAAGACGAATTCAACGAGAAGTTCGATCATCTGGTGCTGCGCTTCAGCGATTCTACTTACGAAGAGATCAAGAAAGCCGGAACGGCAGCATCCGGGGGCTGCGACGCGGGTCTGCTCAAAGATACTCAAAATACGACGCGCCACAGGCTAAAGCACAACCTAGAAGTGGACCTGCTTGCCGAAGTGCTCAGTCCCCAGCCCCGGGGGCTATTCGTTGCGTTCATTCACGGGAAGCGCTACGACGGCAAGGAGATGTATTCGCTCAGCCCGAACCAGGATTCGGACCAAGTGGACTTTTGGACCTACGACGAGAACAAGTTTGGGGATTGGGCATCCTTCAACTTCACGCAGCCCCATGCCAAAGGTTCCGTGGGCAACAACATCCGGATCGAACACCACGAGCTCAACACTACGCTGGAAAAGAGCGGCGCTCTTTCTGGCAAAGCAACGACTACCTTTGTGTCGCGGCGCGACGGGTTGCGCGTCGTCCCATTTGCGTTGTTCCACACTTTGCGAGTGCAATCCGTTACCGCGGACGGGCAACCGCTTTCCTTTATTCAGGAGGACAAGAACGACGATGCCGATTTTGCAGTGATACTGCCGAAGCCGCTCTCCGCCGGGGAGAAATACAGCGTAACGACGACGTATAGCGGCAAAGAGGCAGTCTCGAACGAGGGAGCGGGCAACTACTTTCCAATCGCACGCGACGATTGGTATCCCAATAACGCGAACTCCGGGCTAGGCGAATATGCCTCTTATGACATGACCTTCCACATTCCCAAGGGCATGAAGATTGCCGCTACTGGTGCGCTTGTAAGCGAGTCCAATCAGGGCGGGGAAAACGTCAGCGTCTGGAAAAGTGAAGCTCCCCAGACGGTGGCAGGATTCAGCTTTGGGAAGTTCAAGGTAGAGGAAGCCAAACTCACTAAACCAGAAGTATTCATCCAGTCGTTCGCCAACGAGCAATCGCCTGACTGGGTCGAGTCGCTGAAGCAGGCCACTAGTGCTACTTTGCCGGGGGAAAGCTCGATTACCGGATATGCGCTGGGCTCGATGAGCACTACGTCCCTCAACAAGAAAGCGCTGGCCGAAGGGGAACTAGCTATCCCGCTCTATACGGAATACTTCGGTCCATCGTTGTTCACGCACCTGGAGATTACGCAGCAAACGGCCTGCAATTTCGGCCAATCGTGGCCTGGACTAGTGTGGATTCCTATCTGCTATTACTTCGATACCACGGTTCGACATCAGCTCGGCATGGACTGGGGCGACCGCGGCTATTGGAAGGTGGTGACGCCACACGAAATCGCGCATCAATGGTGGGGTCACACGGTCGGCTTCAGCTCCGGCCGGGATCAATGGATGAGCGAAGGCTTCGCGGACATGTCGGCGTCGCTTTACCTGAGCTTGATTGAAAGAAACCAGAAAAAGTTCAACACCTTCTGGAAGGATGAGCGCGAGTTGCTCACCGAGCGCAATCCCCAAGGTTTCCGCGCCATTGATGCGGGCCCTTTGACCATGGGGTACCGCGCCAGCAACTCACGCACAGGCGGGGACATCACTCGACGTCTCATTTACCCCAAGGGCGCTTACGTCCTGCACATGATCCGCATGATGATGTTCGACAGCCGCAACGGCGATAAGTTGTTCAAGGAGATGATGCAGGATTTCGTTGCTACTTACCGGGGCAAAGCCGCAACCACCGAGGACTTCAAGGCCATCGTCGAGAAGCACATGACTCGCAGCATGGACCTCGACGGGAATCACAAGATGGACTGGTTCTTCAACGAATATGTCTACGGTGTAGGCGAGCCGCAGTACACCTTCCAGGTTGCAGCGCAGGCAACGTCTGACGGTAAGACCCTGCTGAAAGGGGCGATTACGCGCACGGGTGTCGCGGACAGCTGGAAAGACGTTATTCCTCTCTACGCCCACATTGGCGACAAAACGATTCGCCTGGGGTCAATTGGCGTGATGCACGCGACCGAGCCCATCGACGCCACGGTCGCGGCGAAAATCGACAGGGTTTCGATCAACGACTACGAAGATTTATTGGCCGAGGTGAAGCAATAGAACGCGCCGGGAGGCGGCCTCGAGGCCTGGCGTTCTAGCTCAGGTTCACTTGGCGGCGGTCATGGGCGGAGCGGGCAGGAGCGGGAGCCGCTTGGGCTCGCCGCGGGCGCCGCGGACTTCCAAATCATCAAAGAGAAGCGACGGAGCGACGACCGAAGCCGGCAAACCGTTTTGCGCAGAGCCAAAGGCGCCGAGCGCGGTTCCGGCAAAGCCGGATATCTGGCTCTGCATGTAGTTGTAGACAAAGTTGTCGTTGCCGATGCCGCCGAGGTTGCGCAGGGCGCGAGTGCTTAGTCCGATGATGCGAGCGCCGCGAACAATTTCTTCCCGGCCATCTTCCGGATAGACTTTGTAAACGACGAGAGGCAAGCGGTCACCGGTGCCCGCGCCGCCGCCAAAACTGGCAAGCAGTTCGGAGAAATCATCCTGGTGGAGCAAGCTGATGGTGGGATTGTCCATTTCGCGGACCACCAAGCAATAGGGCAGTTTTTCGGAGCGGCAATCGTCGAGAAACTTCTTTTTCATGTCCGCAGGAGGCAGCGTTTCAGTGGAGCTGAAAAAGAGATTGCTCATCGTGGGTTTCGCGTCGTTGAGGAATGCCGAGCGGCCGTGCCCGTTGGACTTGTCGGAGTCCGGCCCAGGCCGGCGCGACATCAGAAGCTCCTTAACGTTGCCGTTATCCACGACCGTCACCTTTTCCGCGCGCACGCCTTCATCGTCGACCGAGTAGCCTCCAACGAGCGGCGTGCCGCGAAATTCCTTGGCACCAGGATCATCCACCAAGGAGACGGTTGTCGGCAGCACGCGTGCGCCGATTCTTCCGACCCAGTCGCTCCTGCCGCCAAGTCCCGTGAGGAGCTGCTCCATAACCGGCGTAAACGAAACAGGCGGGCGCGAGCCGTTCATCGCTGGAGTGAGCACCTGAGCCAGCAGAGGCGCGGCGGCGCGGGCTTCGAAAAGCACCGGCCCGTTGTAATCCTGCGCCGGAGGCGCGGCGCGCATGGCCATTAACTCGCTCCCCGTAACGTTCAGAGCCTTGCGGACTGTTTCCACGTTCGGAAGATCGGCAGGGCGCGGAGCATAGGCCGCATAGAAATGGTTCAACTGCATGCCGTCGTCGGCCAGAGTGTTCATTCCGGATTCGATCGCGGCATAGCTGCGGTTCATGCGAATTTCGGTGCCCTCGCTCGTCAGCAGGTATTCAGTTGCATAAACGAGGTAGTAGGTGACGCGCGATTCGTAGATTTGCGGAAAGGCACGCAGCGCGGCGGAGGTTTCGCGCGCCTCTTGCTCCCAATTGCGATTGCTCCAATCCGGGGCCATAAGTGGTTCAATCACCTGAATCGGATCCGCTTTCGAGAAATCGTCGATGTCCGACTGCCGCGCCAGGCTGCTGAGGTACGCCTGCTTCCGCGAATAGGTCTCAACCGCTTCTTTAAACGCCTGGTCGGTGGCAATCCACAAATCTTGACGCAGGGAATCGTAGTCGCGATCGATTCCCACCGCGCCAGTCGGCCCGATGAATCCGCGAAACCCTTCATCGCTCACGAAATTCGAGCTGTCCTGGCGGTAATTTCCGACGCGGGCTTCTACGTTCATGAAGCGGTTACGGGTGCGTGTGGTGGAGAGCAAAGCGCCAAATTCGGCGACAATTTCGCGGACGTCCAGATCGAGCAAGCGGTATTCCACATAATAGGGCCGTTCCGGCTTCTCCGTGCCGGGGATTTCCAGTTCGAGCCGCGTCTTGGAGCGAGCCATTTCGTCGCGCATGGCCTGTAAGGTATGGTCGTTGTCTTGCGGCGCCACAGTGGCAGTGGCGGCTTGAGGAGACTCGGCGAGCACCACTGCGGTGCAGCTCAAGAATCCCGTAAAGAATAGCAATCCAGAAATCGTTTTTGCGCGCCTCACAGTTGGCCTCCCGTCTTGATAACGTCATGAGCGGGGGGCGGTAGGATGGGGGGCCGGTCCGTCGAGCTTTCTTTTTTCTGGACTTCGAGTTCGGAGGTGAGAATTGCGGGGGAGGCGGCGGAAACCGGCACGGAGCCGGACTCCGCGCCACAGTAGCCGTTGAATACTTCCGTAGTATCCCCCGTGGCTACAATTTTTGTGAGCGCGGCCAGCGGGGTTCCCACGATGTCCACGCCACGGACCAATTGATCGGGGCGGCCGTCGGGAAATACCTGGTAGACCACCAGCGGCAAAACCTGAAACGCTTGCGGCTGACCGCGACCGGTAAATGTGAAGCCGCCGGCAATGTCATCAATGAGCAGGCCGTAGGGTTTTCCCTGTTCCTTGATGAGTTCGATCAACTTGGCGCGCAACTGCGCATTGGTCATGGTCTTCGTACTTTCCACAATGAGATTGCCCTGGCGAGAAACGGGCGTGTAGCCGATCTGTCGGCGTCCGTGACCGTTGGAATGCGGAAAGCCAATGAGGGGCGAGCGCGACATCTCGAAATTTTTCAGCACTCCATGATCGACGAGGGTCACGCGCTGCGCGGGAACACCTTCGTCATCAAACTGGTAGTAACCCAGCAAATCTTCTTTACCAAGCTTCTTCATGGTGGTGTCATCGACAATGCTGATAAATTCCGGCAGGATTTGCTCGCCCACTTTTTTAGCAAAGGTCTGGCCCTCGGCGACGTCTTTCTGCCGGTGGCCTTCGGCGCGGTGGCCGAAGACTTCGTGGAAAAAGACGGCGGCGGCGCGGCCGGTCAAGAGTGCTGGGCCCACAGAAGGCTCATTGATCGGAGATGCCACGAGGCCTTCCAGTTCTTTGCGCATGGACGCTTGGGCGGCGTGGACAGTCTGGTCCGTGGGCGCATCCGCGGGATTCACCCAGTCGAAGTTGTAGTAGCGGTCGATGTCCATGCCGTCGGGAGCCTTGCCCTGAATGAACAATTCGAGGCGGTAGCGAATCTGCCCGAAATGCAGTTGCGTGCCTTCGCTGGTGACTTGGTACGTATTTTCGGCTTGTGCAGTGAAGGTGACGATGGAGTTGATGATGGCCGCCGAATCGCGGAAAGCACGCGTGTAATCCCGCACTTTTTGTTCCCAGGGCTTGCGGTCCAGCGTAAAGGAGACTGGCGCTTCAATGTTCGTGTGAGGCTGCTCGCGGGAAAAATCGGGCGCGCTGTTTTCCGCCGAATCGACTTTTACTTCCTTACCCGTCTTGATTTTGATGAGCGCTTCCNGCGGCTGCGCGATATTGCTTGTCGGTTTCGAGCCACACCGCCCGCCTAACAACGTCGGCATCATCATCGACAGGCACCGGTGTTCCGGGCCCGGCGCTGGGGGACTGGCGTTCACCGACCTTGTGGGTATCGTCAAGTTGGTAGGTTCCCGTGCGAACGGAGACTTCCAGCCAGCGGTTGCGCGCTTCGCTGCTGGAGAGCAAGGCGCCATTCGAGCCGGACACTTCGGCGCGCTGCGTGTCTGTGATGGTGTAGCCGATGAAATACGCAGGCGGGTCCTGGGCCCGGAAGGCGCTCATCGAACGGTCGAGTTCCGCTTGCAGCGTGGCGAGGAGGGGCGACTTCTTTGCTGACGTGTCAGGAGGGCTGGCGCCCGCAACGCGCGCTGAAATTGCCGTGACGGCGAGGAAAAGCAGCAGCCCGGAGAGGAAGTGCGTCCGGTAACTTCGAATCGATTTCGTCAAGGAGAGCCTCACACAAAATTAGTCGGCAGCGACAGACAAACAGTGTACGCTACGCGAGCTAGCTGGACAAAATATGCGGCTGCGCCGTGCCTCTGGGACAACATTATTTCGACGGCCACGGAGCGCGGGGAGTTGCACCAGCCGAAGAAAAAGAAGGCCCTGGCCGCATTGGGCAACCAGGGCGCGAAACCGCAAGTTCAATCACTTGACGGCTGTCCGCGGACTCATCCGCAGCCGGTAGGATTCGTCTTCGGATTGCATCCAGTGGTTACAGGAGGAGCTGGAGGCGTGCCACCGCCGCGGGCGGCCACGATGGCGATAATAGCGACGGGCAGCGTAGCAGCAATCCCTGCCACGATCCCTCCGCCGTGGCCGACGTTTCCGGCGCGCTCGAGTCCGGGACCGGCCTTGCCGCCCACTTCCGTGTCATTGGCGGCGGCCGTGAGCATGTCGAGGGTCGCTTGCTGCGGAGGAGCTGGGCCGGAACTGTTTCCGGTGCGCACGATGGTGAACTGGCCGGCCTTTAAAACAACGCAAAGCCCCGCTAGATCACATACGCGTACCGGGTCGTCATAGGCGACCACGTTCATGGTGTTGTTTTCGTAGCCGACGTAAAAATCCGTGCCCACTACGCCCGCCACGCCTGCAGGCGTCCGCACTTCGAATTCTCCGTCCGGCTTGGAGATTTTTTGCGCTTGCGAGCGGAGTTTGCCGTAGGCCAAATCCAGTTGTGTTTGTTGCGCTCCGGAGTCGTGCTTTGTAACTTTTATCGAAGAGTCCGACCCCACATTCAGCACAGACCCGTCATCGAGCGCTATACGAACACGGGCATTGGCTTGCGTATTTACCAGGTCCAGCCAGTCCACCACGGATTTAGGCGATGCCGTAACCGTTTTTGTTCCGCGCGCAATCCTTACTGCCGGAATCACCCGGGCGACCTCGCCAGCGCGTTGTGTAGAGGTTTGGGCCGGGCTGTCCATAGGAACGGCGATGGCGGCTGTCAGCACTCCAGCCAGGATGAGAGTGCAGGGGGACTTCTTGTTCATCGGGGGACTCTCCTCATTAAGTTGCTTGGTGTTGCCCCTACTAGTTACTGGAGAGCGCCCTTCCTGTCAATCGAAAACGCGCTGGCTTTGCCCACTCTTTATATGGCGGAGTGAACAAGTCTCGTTGGATTGCCTAGCTGGAAACATGAAATAGCGCCGCGGTCATGTCGTCGTGTTGCTCTCGCCCGCGCGCGAAGCTCTCTACCGCTGCGAAGATTCGCCCCAAGAATTCTGTGGGAGAGCAGTCGCTTTGGTCGCCGCAAAGAGTCTGTAAGCGCTCCAGCCCAAACTGTTCCCCGTTATCGCTGAAGGCGTCCATCAGCCCGTCCGTGCAAAAGAGGACGTGGTCGCCGGGCTTTAAGCGGAGCGTCCTGGTTTCGTAGCTCGACTCGGCGAACAAGCCGGGGGGAATACCGGAAAGCTCCAGCAATTGGCAGCCGCCTCCCGAGATGTGAAATGGACCGGGCATGCCGGCGCTCGAGATGCGCAGTTCCAAGCTGCACGGATCAAACAAGGCGTATTGAATCGCGGCATGGCGGCGAGGGACGCTGCGAAGGATCAAACGACGATTTAGCATCGCGAGGACTTCGCTGGGAGCCGTTCCTGTCTTGTGGACACCGCGCAAAGTTCCTACTGCCAGCGCCGCGTACATCGCCGCCGGAAGCCCCTTGCCGGAAACGTCTCCGAGGTACAGGCCAATTGTTCCGTCCGTCAACTCGAAATAATCGAGAAAATCGCCGCCTACGGCTGCAACCGGCTGGAATTCGTGCGAGATGGTCACGGAGCTGGTCCGCAACGGCTCCGCCGGCAGCATGAGGGTTTGAATCGCGCGTGCTTCTTCGAGCTCTTCTTCCCTCAGTTTTTCGAACGCGTGCAACTCGGGAGGCGGCGCAATGGTTTCCATTGGGTCTGCCAAGCAGGTAATGTACCGGGAAGGGGGATTCGGCGGTCACATGAAGTTTATCAGTGCGGCTGTGACCCAAGCGGAAAAACCATGCCGTTGTTTCCTACCGCACGCGCTCGCACACCGAGCTTGCTGTCATCTTGCCGCGCATACAGAATGATGATATGCGCGCACTGGTCGCGATTCTTGTAGCTGCTGCGGTGGTATTCGGGGTGTACGAGTTCTATTTCAAGAGAATGCCGACGACTGATGAAGGCACCGCGCCCACGCAGGCAATCAGTCTCACGGGAGTGCGCAGCGATCTTCTGCAAATCGCACAAGCCGAGCGCGGCTATATCGCGACAAATGGCCATTGTGCTTCACTGGACGAACTTATTTCCTCCAACTCCTTAACTATTTCGCGGCCCGAACGCGATGGGTATTTCTATTCCGTCGAATGTTCTGGCGGCGATTTCACCGCCATCGCCCGTCATGCCGCCGCTCCCGCAGGCTCGTCCATCCGCTATCCAACCCTCGCCATCGACCAGACCATGCAGGTCCGCGAAATCAACTGAGGTGTTGGCTTTCATTCAGCGCCAAGAACCGCCAAAATACTAATTCCACGTTTTAAGCTTGGACCAAGCTTGCGAGAGCGGCATCTTGAAGTTGTGACAGATCAAAATTGTGTAGTGTTCCCACCCCATGCTGTAGTAAGAGCCGACCTTGGGCCCTTCTTCGACGCTTCCGCACCAATACTGAGCATCGTCGAGGCGCCACCCTAGCAGGATAATGCTCTCTCCCGTGTACTGGCGTGGTCCCCAATAGTAGTAATTCTGGTGCGCGCTAATGGCTTTCGGTAGTCCATAGCGAGACCCGAAGAAATCGACTGCTCCCGCTTCACCATAATTCCCGCAGAGGATGGCTGTCTTGACTCGCTCTTCTTGCGGCAGCGCGTTATAGACACCAGCCACTAACTCAACCATTTCTTGCCAGCCGAATTCGTCTCCAAAATGCTCCGGCAGCGGCCCGCTCATGCTGGTTTCGGTGCGAGGCAGCTTGATCCCTAGAGCTTCTCCGTACGGACCGACCTTGTCGGGCGGAAGAATTGGCAGAGCGAACGGAGCGGAAATCGCGCCAGAGATAATCACCGCGGTCGGCAAGGCCGTCCGTAACCAGCGCAGCCGCAAATGTATTTCCGTCAGCTTTTCCCAAAACGTCCCGCCAGCGGCGAAGAGCATCGGATAGATGGGAGCCAAATAGTAGTCCTTCCCTTTGAGGCCCATCATCACGGCAAGAAACGCGAGATACGTAAAGCCGAGGAGGCGGCAGCGTTTTCCCTCGCTATGAAACAACAAGAAACCCAGACCGGCCACCCACACCAGAGAATTAACTGGATTCAACATCATGATTTGTTGCCCGAGGAAAGGGAGCGGCGGCAACTCGATATTCTTGTGGGTGGCTTTGACTTTTCGCAAGTCTTCCCAGGTTGGAAAATGATGCTGATATTGCCAGACGACATTGGGAAGAGCGATGACCAGCGCAATCAAAGCAGCGAGCCACAACCACTTTGTTGCAAACAACCGCCGCTCGGGAGCCAGCAGCAATCCCACGATGAGTGCGGCGAGGAAGAACACTGTGGAATGTTTATTTTCTAAGCCTAGTCCCAAAAGCACGCCGCACCACAGCAGGAGTTCCGGCTTTTGCCGATTCATTGCCAGCAGCAGGAAATAAACGCATCCCATCCAGAAGAGCGGCTCGAACGCGTTCATCGAAAGACGATCCGCGTTGCTGAGAAATGTCGGAGTCAGAAAGACCGATAAGCAGGCTAAGAACACGCCCCAGCTTCTGGCGCCGAGCTCCCGGGCGATATAGCCGCTCAGGACGACTTCCGTGCCGTCGGCCAGCGCCGGCAGCAGGCGCAGAGCAGGCAGAGAATCGCCGAGAAGGGCGCGGACCGCATGGGTCACCCAAGCTATCAGCGGGGCAAAATCGACGTAGCCGAAGGCAAGATGGTCGCTCGCGGCAATGAAATAGAGCTCGTCGCGAAAAATGCCATAACGCTTGATTACCAACAGTAGGAGAAGGACCGTTAATCCTCCAAGGAGCCAGGCGACCCACATCCTTGGGCTGGCTGCTTTCTGTTGGGATTCAACGCTGGAAGTGTTTTGCACCAAGGCTGCTCTTCCGGAGCGCAATATAGCACGGGGCACGCTTTCTCTTGCCGTGAGCGCGGTCACAGGCCCGATGAGATTTGGGGAACTTTCTGTGGTCCTTCACCGTACCTGTTAGTGAGAGTGGTTGCCCAGGTTGGAGCGAATTAAAGCGCTCAAGAGCGCGGGAAGAAGGAGTCATGATGGGCGGAGAATTGATTGGATTGGTGGCAGTGATTCTTTTCATGGGCATTCCCCTTGGAGCTTTGTACACCTACTATCGCGTGCGCAAATTGCGCAGCGAAGAGCGGCTCGCTGCCATCGCGCGTGGCGCGAGTATTCCCATGGAGCCCGAGCTTACTCAGGCCGCACGTTCGCGCCGGGCCGGGATTCTGCTGATTAGCGGAGCGGGCGGCTATATCGCCACGTTTGCGTTGATCGCGCAGATGATGGAACACGACGCTTGGGGCGCGGCGGCGTTCGGTCTGATTCCTCTGGCTGTCGGCATTGGCTATTTGCTTGATTTCACGCTGATTCGCCGCGATCTTCGCGCTTCCGGTTAAACGGTTATTCCATAGCTTGGGCAGGTTTGCAGGGGCAGGGGCGCTCCGCATGGAGCGCCCTTTGCGCTGTGCTAGAATTATAAGCCCATGCATCCGGCCATTTCTCACCTAATCGAGCTGCAGCGAGTAGACCACCAAATCGCTGCTTTACGCGCCGAGCTCGACTCCCTGCCAAAGCGCATTCGTGACGCTGATACGAAGCTGAATGGTGCGCGCGCCGCAGTCGCTGCGGCCAAAGAAGCTCACACCAAAATCCTGAAAGAACGCAAGAAATTTGAGCTGGATGTCGAGCAATGGAGAGATCGCGCGCGCAAGTACCGCGACCAGAGCGGCGCGGTCAAGACCAACGAAGCTTACAAAGCGCTGCTGCACGAAATTGCCAATGCGGAAGCCGAAGTGACCAAAGCGGAAGACCGCCAGCTCGAAGTGATGATGGCCGCCGAAGAGGTGGAACGCCGCGTCAAGCACGCGGAAGCTAATCTCCGGGAAGACGAACAAGCGGTCGCGGAAGAAAGAAAACAGATCGACGCTCTGCAATCTGCGAAAAAGAAACAACTCGAGGCTGCGCTTGCAGAGCAAGAACGCATCATCGCGCCTGTTACCGAGGAGATGCGCGACCTCTATCAACGCATCGCCAAACGCCACAACGGCTCGGCTCTCGCCGAAGCACGCGATGGGCAATGCCGCGCCTGCGGCATGCGCGTGCTGCCGCATGTCATCCAGGAATTGCGGCGCGATGCCAACGAGGAACTCTTCCGCTGCGAGTCTTGCGGCTTAATTCTCTACACGCTCGAGCCTATTCCTCTTCCCGATCCCAATTCCGGGTCCGCGCATAACGCTTCCTCGGCTTCTTCGCACACCTGATGCCGACCCGTCCCCCATCTCCTCGCGGCGGCGCACTCTTTGCCGATTCGCCCGCGGAGCAAAAGCCCGCTTCGCCCACCTATCGCATCAACATCGATGGCGCCGCGCGCGGTAATCCTGGCCCGGCTGCCTATGGCATCGTCATTCGCGATGGCCGCGGCGAAGTCGTCGCAAAACTCAAAAAGTATATCGGCCGCATGACCAACAATGTGGCTGAGTACTACGGCCTAATCGCTGCGTTGGATTATGCGCAGTCCCGTGGCGTCCGCGCGCTGCGCGTCGAAAGCGATTCCGAGTTGTTGGTCAAGCAAATGCGCGGCCAGTACAAAGTGAAGAGCGCCGACCTGCGCCCGCTATTCGAACGGGCCAAGAAAATGTCCCAGGGATTCGATTCCTTCCGCATCGAGCACGTCTACCGGGAGCAAAATCGTGAAGCCGATGGACTCGCCAACGAGGCCCTCGACGAAGTCTCCGGCGCTCGGTTATCGCCCTCTGCTGGCGGAAAAAGGAACGCATCCGTTGCACCTAGCGGGCCGCGTTGGATTCCAGCTCGATTTCGCGGTGGAATTCTCTATCCTCTCGAAGACATTGAGCTGCCAGACGGCGCCGAAGTGGAAATCGTCCTCCGTCCCCAGCGCCGTTCCGGCAAGCAAGATTAGCTTTTTGACTTACTTCAGCGAGTACGAGCGATACAGTGTGTCGCGTTGCGCCGGGATGAACCCCGCGTCGGAGATGATGCGTCGCAATTCGCTTTCATTGGTGCGGTTTTTCACGCCCGCGGCAAAGACCACGTTTTCTTCAATCAGGATGCTGCCAACATCATCGGCCCCAAATTGCAAGCCAATCTGGCAAACCTTGATTCCCGGAGTCAGCCAGCTCGACTGAATGTGATCGATGTTATCCAGATACAACCGGCTGACCGCTAGCGTCTTTAAATAATCGACGGCCGTGGTCTCCTGCACTTTTTTTCCCAACGCCGTGTTTTCCGCCGCGAACATCCAGGGAATGAACGCCGTGAATCCACCCGTGCCTTCCTGAATCCGCCGCAGCCGCTCGAGATGATTTACGCGGTGGCGCAACTCTTCTCCGCAGCCGAACATCATCGTTGCCGTCGTGCGCAGTCCTAGAGAATGCGCGATCCGGTGCACGCTCTCCCATTCATGGCTTGTACATTTCAGCCGTGCAATCCGCGCGCGGACTTCGTCGTCCAAAATCTCTGCTCCTCCGCCGGGAATGGATTGCAGCCCCGCATCCATCAGCCGCTTGATGGTGTCGACGACGCTGAGCTCGCTCACGTCCGCGATGCACAAAATCTCCGGCGCGGAAAAACAGTGCAAGTGGACTTGCGGATAGCGCATCTTCAGCGAGCGCAGCAGATTCTCGTAGTAGCCAATCTGCAAGTCCGGATGCAGCCCACCCTGCAGCAGAATCCCGGTGCCGCCCAGCGCCAGCATCTCTTCAATCTTCTGATAAATCGTTCCGAACGGCAGGATGTAGCCGTCCTTCGCGCCCAGCGGGCGGTAAAACGCGCAAAACGAGCAATACTCGGTGCAGAAATTCGTGTAGTTGATGTTGCGGTCGATCTGGTAAGTCACCACGCGCGGATCGTTCTTCTTCAACCGCAACTGGTGCGCGGCCATTCCGATGCCCACCAGGTCATCGGATTCGAGCAGTTCCAGCGCTTCTTGCTTGGTTAGTCCCAATGCGCTTCCTTTTCACGGGCTTCAACTTCTTGGACAACGTACTCAAACCAAGCTTCCGCCCGTCTTCACGGGGGCGCAGCATGCTGCGGCCCTACAACTTCGCTGACACTTGTGCGGCTACATCTCTTGCGCCAGCCCACTCGATCGTCTTGGCCTTCGGAATCAACCCCAAGTCCGCCGCCTCGTGAAAATATCGTTCCAGCCCCCGCCGATTTTCTTCGTTCAGAGAAAAATCAATATTCTCCCGCAGATACGTCTCCAGCTCCGCTTGTGGCAACTCCAATTCCTGTGCCGCTTCCACACAAATCTCACCGATGCTGATCAATCCAAAGTCGCGCGACGAAACAAAATCCGCAACCAATTCCGGCGTCGCAACTTCGCGTTTCGCCGCCCACACGGCCATCACCGCGGGCAGCCCGGTGAAGCTTGTCCATTCTCCCACCACGTCGTACACATGAAGAATCTCTGCGCTGGTGAGACCCAGTGTCGCGGCATAACACACGGCCTCACCGCGCGGCCCAACGCTGCAGTTCTTTGCAATTGCAATCGAAAGCCGGAGCGCCGGATCGCCGATCAAAAGCGCCGCGTCGGCTCGCTCGAGCATTTCGTGCAAGTCAGGGGCTGCTTCGTAAAATTCAGGAATAATCTTCCAGTGCCTGTCGGCCAGGATTCGCGTCAGCGCCTGCGTGCTCCGCGAGCTGCGGTCCAACGCGATACTCCTCACCTGTTGAATTGGCTTCTTCGCTACAATCAGCAGGCTCCGCACGCGGTTCTTTGCCGCAATGGAAATGTGCGGCAGAATCACCAGGCCGTCGATGCGCTGATACTCGATCGCCGGAATAATAGCGATGTCCACGGCGCCCGTTCGCAACGCCTCCGCGCACTGCGAAGGCACGGTAAACGACAGCTCATATTTCCCTTCGTGCGGCCCGTGCGTGAAGCCGCGCACCAGCGGCGCCGTATTCAGATATTGCACAACCGATATGCGCAGTTTTGCCACTCGAGTGTTCTCTCGAATTCGCTCAAGTATAGCAGACAGGAATTTCCCCGGCGCCAGCCCTCTTTTCTTTCCAAACCTTCATTCCCTTCGCAATTTCTGAACCTCCTGAAATCTCGCGCAATCACAAACGGCTACCCAGTACTCGACGCTTGCGGTTTATGCTTGCATCTGCATCCGGCTCGAATGGAGACTGTCCCAATACACATGGCAAACGCACTGGCGAAAACCTATATCATCCTGAGCGCGGCCATTCTGATCATCGTCGGCATCGCTGGATTCTTTCGACACGAGATGTTCAATCTGACCTTCCCACCCGTCCACAACATTTTTCATCTTGCCAGCGGCGCAATCGGTCTGTGGGCCAGCCTCGGGAAAAACGTCAACGGCCCGCGTCTGTTCGGCCTCGTATTCGGAACGATTTACACGCTGTTGGCTCTCGCAGGATTCGCGGGCCTGCACGACCTCGGCCCCATCGCCCTCGGCCTAAACTCGCACTACAACGTCATCCACCTCGGCATCGGCCTGCTCACTCTCGCCGCCGGCTTTGCGGCCGCAAAACCCTCTGCCGTCCCTTAAGATGGCTCGCTTTTTCCGGCCCAACTCTGCTACTCACGAGCTCGCCCGATACCGTTAATTGACATCTCCTCTTCGCCTGCTTACGATTCCGACCGCGTTGCGTCCTTCGTTCGGCCGATTTCCAATTCACGCGAGCGCGCAACCCGCCCGACATCCGAACCTGAAGGAGGCCGTGCATGCTTAACAAATTCTTCTATCAGGCAATCGTGCTGCTCGTTGTCGCCTTGTTTTTGACCGTGGCTCTCGCTGGGACAAGAACGCCGCAGCTCCCCGCCGACACGGTTCGCCTTGGCAATAACGACATTGGCGGCGTCGTAGCCAGCGCCAAAGGTCCTGAGGCGGGCGTCTGGGTGATTGCCGAAACCACCGATCTCCCCACCAAATTCGTCAAGATCGTTGTCACCGATGATCGCGGCCGCTACCTTCTGCCTCAGCTTCCCAAAGCCAACTACAAAGTCTGGGTGCGCGGCTATGGCCTCGTGGACTCCCAGCCAGTGCAATCCGCCCCAGGAAAACTCCTCAACTTGAGCGCCGTCGTCGCTCCGAACCCCCACGCCGCAGCCGAATACTATCCTGCCGTCTATTGGTTCTCTCTCCTTCGCGTGCCGGACAAGAGCAATTTTCCTGGCACCGGACCCAAAGGCAATGGCATTCCCGAGAACAGCAAGGCCCAAGGCCAGTGGCTGCATTTGCTCAAGACGGACGGCTGCTATGCCTGTCATCAACTCGGCGACAAAGCCACTCGCGAAATCCCCAGTGTCCTGGGCCATTTCGACACCACGACTGCCGCGTGGTCCCGCCGCCTCCTTTCCGGGCAAGCCGGGGGCAACATGATTGACAGCCTGAATCGGCTTGGCCCGGAGCGTGCCTTGTCGGCCTTCGCCGATTGGACAGATCGCATCGCGGCGGGCGAATTGCCGCCGACCCCACCTCGCCCGCAAGGAGTCGAGCGCAACGTGGTGATCACAGAATGGGATTGGGCTGACCCCAAAGCCTATCTCCACGATGAAATCGCTACCGACAAGCGCAATCCCACCGTCAACGCCAACGGCTCCATCTACGGCGCCCTCGAGCTCAGCGCCGACTATCTCCCCGTCCTCGACCCAAGCAGCAACACCGCGAGCCAGATCAAAGTGCCGGTGCGCGACCCCAAGACGCCCTCTTCGGCCGACGACCCCATCGCGCCTTCGCCCTATTGGGGCAACGAGCCCATCTGGCGCAGCCAGGCCAACGTCCACAATCCCATGTTCGACGAAAAAGGCCGGGTGTGGTTCACCTCGCGAATCCGTCCGCGCGAAAACCCCACCTTCTGCAAAGACGGTTCGAGCCATCCGTCAGCGGCTCTTTTTCCATTGGCGAACAGTGGCCGCCAGCTCGCTGTCTACGATCCGAAAACGAAGCAAGTCACCCTCATCGACACCTGCTTCAGCACGCATCATTTGGTCTTTGCCGAGGATGCCAAGGACACGCTCTGGACCAGCAGCGGCGGAGGCGGTGGCGCTGTCGGTTGGCTCAACACCAAACAGTTCGACGCCACCCATGATGAGCAAAAATCGCAAGGCTGGACCGCGCTCATCCTCGACACTAATGGCAACGGCAAGCGCGACGGTTACGTCGAGCCGGACCAACCCGTCGATCCGACGAAGGACAAACGGATTAACGGCGCGTTCTATGGCATCACTGTGAGCCCTGTTGACGGCTCTATTTGGGGCACAGTTTTGGGATTCCCTGGCGCCGTCGTTCGCCTGAACCCCGGCTCCAACCCGCCCGCCACCGCCCTTGCCGAACTCTACGAACTCCCCAACAGTCCTAATGCGCCTGCTGTCGGCTATTCTCCTCGCGGCCTCGACATCGATCGCAACGGCATTGTTTGGACCGTTCTTTCCAGCGGCCACCTCGCCAGCTTCGACCGACGCAAATGCAAAGGCCCACTCAACGGGCCCACCGCCACCGGTCAGCATTGTCCCGAGGGTTGGACTCTCTATCAGCTCCCCGGCCCCCAACTACAAGGCGTCTCCGACTCGGGCAGCGCCGAAGCCAGCTACTACGACTGGGTCGATCAATTCGATACGCTTGGCTTGGGCAAAAACGTCCCCATTGCCACGGGCAACGGCAACGAAGCCTTGCTCGCCCTGCTCCCAGACAACGGCAAATTCGTCATCCTTCGCGTCCCTTACCCGATGGGCTTCTACGCCAAAGGTATGGATGGTCGCATCGACGACTCCAAAGCCGGTTGGAAGGGCAAAGGTATTTGGGCCACCTATGGCACTCGCACCCCTTTCCACGTGGAAGGTGGCAAAGGCACCACCAGCAAGGTCCTCCACTTCCAGCTCCGTCCCACCCCTCTTGCCAATTAGAAACTGCGTACATGGGGACTTAGCGTCGCGGGGCCCCGCTTCTTAAGCTCACTGCCTGACTCAAACCAACGGCCTAGTCGATTCGTCTATACCGCAAGGGAGGGTATGTCAATGAGATTGCGTTTTCTCGCTGTCAGTCTGATTGCTCCGGTGTTGGTTATTTTGCTTATTCTGGTTACTCAGCTCCCGGCTCGGCCTCAAGCCGCTCCGCCAACTCCTCCAGCCCCGGCGTCCCCGCTAGTCGTCGAGGCTTCCGTACCTGCGCCTCCCGCAGAACCGGGCGCTCCCTCGGAACCAATTCCGCCACTGGTGCCAGCGCCTCCCGCCGTGCCAGGCCAGTCGCACCACCATTCTTCCGGGATTTCCACCAGTTCCGACGGCCCTGCCTCCACCTGCTCTGATCTGCGCATCCAGTTGAATGACGAAGAGGCCACGATTCAGTCCGAAGAGCAAACCATACCCAAAGCGCAGGTTCCCGTTCTGCGCATCGAGGAAAAAGCGAATGGCGGCGTGCAGCTTCAAGGCTGGGACAAGGACGTTTACTCTGTAACGGTATGTAAAGCAGTCGCCGCGTCTGGCGGCGAAGCCCAGGTCCTTCTCTCGCAAATCCACTTTTCTATTCAAAACGGTGAGGTTTCGGTTTCCGGGCCCTCCAACCACGAAGACTGGACCGTGTTCCTGCTGATTCGCACACCCCGTGCGGCCACTGTAGAACTGAACGCCCACAACGGCCCGATGAGCTTCTACAGTGTCGATGGAAAAATCACCGCCCGCGCCACCAATGGGCCCATCACTACGAAGGATTGTTCCGGCCTGGCGGATATTTCCGCCCAGAACGGGCCCATCAGTTTTTCCGGCACTGGCGGCAAACTTCATTTGCATACGGAGAACGGCCCGATCACCGTATCGCTCGGGGCGGGCAATTGGGAGGGTTCCGAGCTCATCGCCGACGCCGTGAATGGCCCGGTGACGTTGCGCGTGCCTTCCGGATTCCAGGCGAGCTTTATCGTGGAGTCGGATGGGAACGCGCCGGTCAGTTGCCAGGCCAGCATCTGCTCCGACGCGCGCAAAACCTGGGACGACGAGCATAAGCGCATCGAATACGGCTCCGGCCCGGCGACGATTCATATCTCCACGGTGAACGGTCCTGTTTCTGTGCGCACTCTGCACGAGGAGTTGCAGTGGCGGATCTTTAGATCCGCGTGAACACAGAAAAGCGAACAGGCGGCCACTGCCCGGAAGATGGACGCGCTCCCGCGATTGCAGATAAGATTTTATGCATGATGCCCGAAGCGCGCGTGGCTCAGCCTGTCACCGACCTGGAAGCCCAGCGGCTCGCCCGTGAACTTTATTCCCTCGAAGCGTCCGCTCGCTCATTGCCTGGCGAATATGACGACAATTTTCATTTGTCCTCGGCTGATGGACAGGAATTCGTACTAAAGGTGATGCATCCAGCGCGCGAGTGTTCCTTCATCGACTTGCAATGCCGCGCTTTGCAGCATCTCGCGGAACGCGCGCCGCAGCTTTCTCTTCCGCGCGTTCGTCCCACGCAAACTGGCGAAACGTTCGCTACCGCGAACGTTTCTGAAAATGGCGGGCGGCTCGTCTGGCTGCTCACTTATGTTTCCGGTACGGTTCTCGCGGAGGCGCGGCCACAAAGCCCGGAATTGCTGGAAAGCCTAGGCCGCTTCCTGGGCCAGATGGATGCGGCGCTGGCCGATTTTTCCCATCCCGCCGCACAGCGCGATTTGAAATGGGACCTCGCCCGCGCCGGCTGGATTCGCGACTATTTGCATTGCATCGGCGATCCAACACGGCGGAAACTCGTCGAGAAATTCCTGGCATTGTACGAATCCGAAATTGTTCCCGCACTGCCGCGCTTGGGCCGCAGCGTCATTCACGGTGACGCCAACGACCACAACGTGCTCGTGAGCGCTCCGTGGCCGCAGCCCCGTAGAGTCGTCAGCGTCGTGGATTTCGGCGACATCCATTGTGGCCTCAGGGTTTCGGAAGCCGCGGTCGCGGCAGCTTACGCAATCCTGGGCAAAGAAGAACCGCTACCAGCTGCTGCCAATGTTGTCGAGGGCTATCACAGTGCTTTGCCCCTCGAGGAAACTGAGTTGGCAGCGCTGTATGCGCTTATCGGCATTCGCCTTGCCGTCAGTGTTGCGAATTCCGCGCATCGCAAAAGTCTGATCCCCGATGATCCGTACGTAACGATTAGTGAAGCGCCCGCTTGGGAAGCACTGGAAAAATGGGCGCAAGTACATCCTCGGTTTGCCCACTACGCGTTCCGCGAAGCGTGCGGGCTGGAGCCCGTGCCGCAGAGCGAAATCGTGCAGCGCTGGCTGGCTGCCCAGGCACCAAACGCGGCGTCAATTCTCGATGCAGATTTGCGGACGGCTCCGTGCTTGGTTTTCGATTTCGGTGTCGGGAGCACATTTCTCGGTGCCGATCCGAAAGCCAGCGAGGCAGGAAACCTTACGGAAGCTATTTCTAGAAAGATTAAGGAAGCCGGGGCTTCTTTCGGCGTAGGCCGCTACGACGAAGCCCGGCTTGTCTACACTTCACCGCTATTTGGCGCCAGCGCGAATCCGACCGACGAGCGGCGCACTATTCATCTCGGGATTGACCTTTTCGTCGAGCCGGGCACATCGATTCGCGCCCCGCTCCAAGGAACAGTTCACGTCGTTGCGAACAATGCCGCGCCGCTCGATTACGGACCGCTCGTGATTCTTCGCCACGAAACCAGCGACGCTCAGGAATTCTTCACTTTGTATGGGCATCTTGCGCTCGATTCGGTCGCTTCCCTGCGAAGCGGCCAACGGATCGAGCGTGGACAGCCGTTCGCGCGAGTCGGCGCGACACGCGAAAACGGCGGCTGGGCTCCTCACCTGCATTTCCAAATCATTTTCGATTTGCTCGACCGCGGTGCCGATTTCCCCGGCGTCACCAGAGCTTCGGAGCGAGACGTTTGGAATTCGCTCTCGCCCGATCCCAATCTGTTGCTCGGCATCCCGGAAGAGCGGTTCCCCCCAAAGCCGCCGCATCCTCATGAAACGTTGGCCGCCCGGCGCGAGCGGCTCGGGAAAAATCTCAGCGTCTCCTACGAGCGGCCCATCAAGATCGTCCGCGGCTGGATGCAATATCTTTACGACGAAACCGGCCGCGCCTTTCTTGACGCTTACAACAATGTTCCCCTCGTGGGGCACAGCCACCCACGGGTGGTACGCGCCGTGCAGGAGAAGATGGCGCTGCTCAACACCAACACTCGCTATCTCCACGACTATGTGAATCGCTACGCAGAGCGGCTCACGCAGCGGCTGCCCGAACCACTCCGCGTTTGCTACTTCGTGAATTCCGGCAGCGAAGCCAACGAACTGGCGCTGCGTCTCGCTCGCACGCACATCGGCCATGAAGACGTAATTGTGCTCGAACACGCCTACCACGGCCACACCAACACGCTCACCGACATCAGCCCCCACAAGTTTGACGGCCCAGGCGGACGCGGGCGCAAGCCATGGGTCCACGTCGCGCCAATCCCTGACGATTACCGCGGCCTATATCGCCGCGGCGACGCAGACGCTGGAGCAAAATATGCGCGGCACGTCGCGGAAATCCTCGAACAGATGCAAGCGCAAGGCCGCAAGGCGGCCGCTTTCATCGCCGAGACGCTGCCGAGCGTCGCCGGACAAATTGTATTTCCCCCGGGCTACCTCGCCGAAGCGTACAAGCATGTGCACGCCGCCGGGGGAGTTTGCATCGCCGATGAAGTCCAAGTCGGTTTCGGGCGGCTCGGGACGCATTTCTGGGGATTCGAAACGCAAGGGGTTGTGCCGGACATCGTGGTGCTGGGAAAGCCTATCGGGAACGGATTTCCGCTGGCTGCGGTGATTACCACGCGCGAGATTGCGGATTCCTTCAGCAATGGAATGGAATTTTTCAGCACCTTCGGAGGAAATCCCGTGGCCTGCGCCGCAGGCCTTGCCGTTCTAGATGTGCTCGAAGAAGAAGATTTGCAAAAACGTGCCCTGCGCGTGGGGACTCATCTGATTGCGCGGCTGCGCGAACTACAAGAAAAACACGCGCTCATTGGCGATGTGCGCGGTTCCGGCTTATTCCTCGGCATCGATTTCGTGCAGGATGGCGCCACGCGCGAACCCGCGCCTGTTCAAGCGGCCTACATCGTCAACCGCCTTCGCGAGCGCGGTATTCTGACTGGCACCGACGGCCCCTACCACAACGTCATCAAGCTACGCCCACCGCTTNCCACAATGTCATCAAGCTGCGCCCCCCGCTCATTTTCTCGGAAGCCGACGCGGACCTGTTCGCCGCCACGCTGGACGACATTTTGCAGGAAGATGCCTCGCAACCTCCGTGAGGTTTCTCCAGGCCCGTTTCCGACTGAGCCAGCCCAATATTTCAGAACCGCCGCCAGTTCCGCTTGCGTCCGAGCAAAGTCAAGCACATACCGCGTGGCCGCTATGGGCTAATTCGTTTTTTGGGCAGCAGCTCGCTTTTTGATGTAGGCAATCAAGGCATCGAAGCGAGGATCACCATGAAGCGATTTTGGACTCTCGTCTTCTTCAATAATGAGCGCCCGGTTGGATGCAAGTCCGTGATGCGGTTCGCACGGTCACGTTCGCGGGTAATCCGGCGCACCCGAAGGGCCTGCATGACGGCGAAAGCAGCCAGCAGGATCAGCAAGCCGGCAGCTATGGCCACTCCCACGCGATGCCGACGAACGTATTTTCGCAGGCGATAGGAAACGCTCGCAGGGCGCGCCGTCACTGGTTCGTTGTTCAAATATCGCCCAATGTCGGCGGCCAGTTCGGACGCGGCGCCGTAGCGGCGGCTTCGATCTTTCTCGAGGGCTTTCATCGTGATCCAGTCGAGATCGCCGCGCAGCAGGCTTACGAGCTGTTTCGGTTCTGTGCGGCGCGCTTTGGCCGCGGCGGAGGATGTCTCGCGGTCTTCGCTGACCTTCGAGCTGGGAGAGGGGGGATCCTCCTCGCGGACCAGCCGCAGCATTTCGTCGACGGGCGGCTCTTTTCCCAGTTTTGTCTGAAAAGGGAGGCATCCAGTCAACAACACATAAAGCACGACGCCCAGCGAATAGACATCCGAGCGTGTATCCACGTCCGGTGCTGTCCGATCACATTGCTCCGGGCTCATATATCCCGGAGTTCCCACAAAGCTACCCAATTGGGGATGAAACGACTCCCCAAGAAGCTGTGGGCTAATTGCTTTTGCCAGTCCGAAGTCGATGATGCGAGGGAAAGGTTTGCCATTAACTTCCTGCACGCGGATGTTTGCGGGCCTCAGGTCGCGGTGGATAATGGCCTTCTGGTGAGCGTGTTGAACGCCTTCGCACACCTTGATGAACAGTTCGAGCCTTACACGAATGTTGAGTTTCTCAAGATCGCAGTAGTCGGTAAGTGGCAGGCCGGCTACGTACTCCATTACGAAGTAGGGTTGGCCCTCGGGCGTTGCGCCGGCGTCAAAAACCTTGGCGATCGAAGGATGATCCATAATTGCCAGTGATTGCCGCTCCGATTGGAAGCGCTGCAGAGCCGACGCGTCGAACAGCCCGCCTTGGATGAGCTTGAGCGCCACCTGCCTTCGCAGGGGAGCTGTTTGGTGCGCCAGCCACACCTGGCCCATTCCCCCCTCGCCAAGTTTTCTGAGGAGCTTGTATGGCCCGATGGCCTCGATTTTCGGTGGAGCAGCTAGTTGGCTGATCCAGGGATGTTCGGATAGCTGATCCGAGTCTTCGTAGGCCGCTACAAGAGACTCGACTTCCACCCGCAGCGTGTCATCTCGTCCGCAGGCGGCTTTGAGAAAGGCGGGCCGCTCGCTCGCCTCTTTCTCCAGCGCCGCACCGACGATTTCTTTGATTCTTTCCCACTGTTTAGGCTTCTCCACGGTGCCCTCTCTTGATTTGCCTGGAGAGCCACGCCTTTGCCACGTTCCACTCCCGCTTGATCGTGGAGATGGAAACTCCCAGCAGCCTGGCGATCTCCTCGTTGGTCAAGCCCCCAAAGTATTTGAGCTCAACAATTTGGCATTGCTGTTCATCCACAGTCGCGAGTTCCTTTAGCCCATCGTCGAGCGCGAGCAGATTTGCATCCACTTCCTGCGGCAAAACAAGGCCGTCGTCCAGCTGGATTTTGCGGCCAGCGCCGCGTTTGGCGGCACCATGACTGCGCGCATAGTCCACCAGAATCTGGCGCATCAAACGGGCCACCACTGACACAAAGTGAGCGTGATTCTCCGTTTCGAAGGGGCATTGCTCGGCGAGCCGCAAATACGCTTCGTGGACCAAAGCCGTGGTTTGCAGAGTGTGGTCGGTACGCTCTCTTTGGAGAGAGCGGTGCGCCGCCGCATGCAGTTCCTCATAAACCTGCGAGATCAAGGAGCGAAGGGCATCGGGGTCCCCGGCCCTCCATTTCGTAAGGAGTTCGTTGACGGATTCGGGAGGCACCTGCAAAACCTCATCACGCTCACTCGGGATTTGCCCAACGATATTCCCCTCAGGGGCGAGCCGCAAGTTAATTCCTGTCCATAGCTGGCAGCGGCAGGCTTTTCGCACGCTGGAATCCCGGTCACAAACAGCAACATCTGCTGAACCTTTTTGCCTCAATTTTTCGCAGCAATAGGTAGGGAGCAAAAGCGGCTCCAAAAACTCATCCCGTTGGCTCGCGGGCCGTCCGATGCGGCCGAAAGACCCAGAAAGGACTTGACGGCGAGTCCAGCGCTCAAGAGGAGGATCTCTCATGAAATCCTTTGCTTTGTTCAAGATACCGTTGATCCTCAGCGGTATCTCTGCAGTATTGCTTCTGGCTCCCGCCTGCAAGGCCCAATCGGAGATCGCGCCGGACCATTTCGATGGAACTGATTCCTGGGCAACTCAGAACCTCAAAGATGCTCAGGTCAAATCTCTCCAGCCGCTGGTGCCGTTGCAGACCACGGACCAGCGGCGAGGCTCCCGCGACACCTTGAAGTCCGCGATGAAACCGACGCCCCTTATGCCCGCGCGGAAGAGGGCCCGGGATATTCTTGCGCGGCGCAGAGCGGCTGCATTCCTATCGAAGCAGCAATAAGGATCTGGATAACGCACTGTCCCAGAAAGGCGGCTAAGTATGAAAAACAGACTTACTCATTTTNAAACAGACTTACTCATTTTGCATCAACCTGCGAGAAGCTGATTGTCGCAGTTGCGGCGCATGTTTCCCGCCGTCTCTTTCGACCTGTGCGAATTGCACCCATCGCTGCCTTGATTGTTCTCGCCGCAACTGCGCTGGCAATTGCCGATTCTTCGGATGAGATTCTTCCCCAGTATCAAGTATTCGACGATCCTTCCGGAAGGTTTGCCAATGTGAACCTCGGCGGGCCCACGGATACCACCACAAACCCCTTTTTTCTGGACATGGGCACGAATGGCCGTCGCTGCGTGACTTGTCACGAGCCTAGCGACGCCTTCTCCGTGACGCCTCCCCACATCCGTGAACGCTTTGAGAACACTCAAGGGACGGATCCCATATTCCGCCCCGTGGACGGAGCAACCTGCCCAACGGCCGATGTCTCTACGGTGGAAGAGCGGCGCGAAGCTTACAGCCTGCTGCTGAGCAGAGGCTTAATCCGCATCGGAATTGCTGTTCCCGCCGACGCGGACTATGACGTCGTAAGCGTATACAACAAGTACGGATGCAACGCGATCGATGTCGTTTCCATGTATCGCCGCCCGCTGCCGTCCACCAATCTTCCTTTTTTGAGCGCGGTGATGTTCGATGGAAGAGAATCTTCCCCTCTGACCGGCACCACCAAAATCGTTTTCAACAATTACCCCACTTCGCTTTTGAACGATCTGGCGCACCAGTCCCTCGACGCCACCGTCGGCCATGCGCAAGGAGACGGGACGAGACCAACCCCAGAGGAGCAGAAGCAGATTGTGGATTTCGAGACAAAGCTGTTCACCGCGCAGATTCAGGATCGCTGGGCCGGCGCGCTCGACGATGACGCCGCAAACGGTGGACCTAATGCTCTCACCTCCCAACCCTTTTTCATCACTGTCAACTCCAGCGTTCATCCTTTGGTTCCCGCTCTCGAGCAGCCTGGTGGGCTGGTAAATCCGGGCGACGGTCAGTTTACGTCCAATATCTTCAACCTCTTCGGCAATTGGGCGCAGCTCCAAGACGACACCTACGAAGAGCGCGCTGCCGCCCGCCGCTCTATCGCACGTGGCGAGCAGCTCTTCAACACCTTGCAAATCCCCATCAC
>OCOJ01053187.1_pt5 | contig 26688 bp, 21 predicted proteins | sample 1539251 | NCBI WGS metagenome assembly OCOJ01 (sample SAMN01911457, study PRJEB22624) | soil metagenome | biome: Soil | place: Malaysia | collected 2012-04-30 | depth RA_metagenome m
CTCCTCCAGGCCTGTCCTCCGCCTCTTCCGGCGTTGCCAATCGACGGTGGCCTTGACGGCCGCCGTGACGGCCAGCGGAACGGCGAAGATCCCCAACGACACAACCACCCCAATTACGATCTTCTTCTGGTCCACGTGCGACCTCCAGGCATGGCACCTATCTAAGAGCGTATACGTGAGGCCCAACGGGCAGTTCGATTTGTATCTCCTTTCCAGTAGTGGATGCAACCTTAGCTCCGGGCCGAGCATCGTTTTTCAGTGCCCGATTAGTCGGCAATCGGGAAAGTGGTGGCTAGTACCCACATGGACGGTTTCCCGGTTAATCGGGACCTTGGCTGCGATGTGGACGGGTCCGGGCGGCCCAGGGGTGCTGCATGGGGACAGAGGACGCTCTTCGAAAAGGCGTTGCGGCCTGAGGAAGTGCACGCCGACTCCAGTCGAGACATGCCGCTTCCGGGAACTCTAATCGCACTTTTCGAGAACGACGATGGGTGACGAATCGAACTGAACATGTCCGAAACTAATGAACCGGCTTGCCCGCAGATCTAAGGCAACGAGCAGGCGGAGCCGGTAGCCTTCGACGAGGTATTTTTCTATTTCGGCGGAGAACGACTGATTGTTGTAGGTCGAAATAATCTGGTAAGAACACCGGGTTGCTTCTGTTTGCTCCGTGCGTTCGAGGACGAGCTGGTCCGGAGCGATAGCCAGAGGATGAAAACCTTTTGCGCCTTGTTCGTCCAACCGTTGCCGGATTACCTCCGGGACATCCTTGGTGGACAAGAGTGCATATTCTGAAATGCCTGACTCCGCGGGAATGTGCACTAATGCATGCGGTAGCCCCCTACGCCTCACGTATGAAGTCCACAGAACCAGGCGATAACCCCGGGCTCCCAAATCGTTCAGCTTCTTGATCAATTTGCGCGAATCTTCGGGCCCGACCTTAAAGTATGAGTCGACGCTTGTCTCCACGGCAGCATCGGAGCTGTGCTCGGAGAGTATCATCGTCGTCGAATAGTCCGTGAACAGTAGGGCAACGGGCGAGTATAATTCGGCGATCTGTTTATTCTTAATTGAGTAGGAATAGGCTCCGCCTTCTGGAGGTTTCTCTAGAACGAACCGCCCCACAAATCTCGCACCCAAGAAGCCCTTAGTGTCAACGGTGTCAGTGGCTTCGGGAAGCACGCGAAAGCCAGCAGCGCCGTCACGGTTCAGGACACTTTCGCATTCGCCTTTCTTCCAAAGGTTGGGACATTCCACGAAGTCATAGGCGAATTTCCCGGGACCGTCGGCGTTATGTTCAAGTAGGGCGACATCGCCCTGAGGAGCAATCAGTGCCATACGATATCCCTGTGTCGCTTTCTCGCGAATCTGGTCTTGAGATTTTTTGCTATGGACGTTCCCAACGATCAGGAAGCGCTCGTTTTGGTTTGTCGCGAGTTGCCGCGGCAATGTGAAGAACAAGCAAAGGCCGAAAGGAAGTAGAGCGAGAAGAAATCTTTGGTGTGTAATCATGAGGTGAATTCCTCAGTTCCGTTCCAAGGCACCACAGAAAAGGAGAGTTTCACAGCGAGGTGTGCGCCAGTGAGTGCCGCAATTGGGATTTTATTTGTCGCCAAGTCCTGTTGCAGCCAGGCGCGTATTTCTTCTGCAATAGTTAGCTGGCCAGTAGTCTTGCCTTGAAAAACGCATTGTCCAGTGATGGCGTCTATTTCAAGTGTGCCTGACCCAAGTTTCAACAGATTCGGCTTGGACTCAATGAGACGCCAACCGCAGAACATCTGGCACATCGCATCGGCAACGTGTTGGATTCTTTTTCTGCGCATCCCTCTTGGAATTGTGCCGATTATGCCACGGAACCAGGTCAAGTCCTGATTAGTCCGCTAACCGGAAAAGTTGATCCTAGTACGAACTTCGGCGGTAACCCGGTTAATCGGGACCTATGCAGTTACTTCTGGATTGCCGACGATGCGTCCAGAAAGCTCTCTGGGGCTGACCTCCCCAACACGGGCTGCGAGCGGCGCGTGAATCCACTGAGTCTGCAGTGCTCGGAACGCTTTTCCATCCATTTCGTTCGAGATATCATTAACTTGTCTCCTCCCAGCTGGCTCGCGGGACCAGCTCGATGCGCACCAGCAAAGCATGATCGAGCGAAAGGAATCTGAAGATGCGCACAATTCTTCCTACTCGAATTTTCCCTGTTCGTTCGTTGTTTCTTGCGCTGTTTCTGCTGGCCGCGGCGACGGTTTCGTTCGGGCAAGTCAGCATTGGCATTTCAGTCGGCTTCGCTCCGCCGTCAATTCCTGTCTATGAGCAACCTATCTGTCCGCATGAGGGCTATCTCTGGACGCCCGGCTATTGGGCTTGGGATCCCGACGACGAGGACTATTACTGGATTCCTGGCACCTGGGTCGAAGCTCCCGAAGTTGGCTTCCTCTGGACGCCCGGCTACTGGGGCTGGGAGCGCAGCGCCTTTTTCTGGCATGAAGGCTATTGGGGCCCGCACGTTGGCTGGTACGGCGGCATCAGTTATGGATTCGGCTACTTCGGCCACGGGTATGAAGGCGGCCGGTGGGATCACGACCACTTTTTTTACAACCGTTCCGTGACCAACGTGAACATCACCGAGATTCACAACGTCTACAACACCACCGTCATCAATCGCAACGAAACGCGCGTGAGCTACAACGGCGGCGAAGGCGGTATCCGCGAGCAGCCCACGAGGGAAGAAGAATCTTATTCTCGCGAACGGCACATCGCCCCGGTTGCCGCGCAAAACCAGCACATTCAGGAAGCGCGCGGCAATCGTGAATTGCGCGCTTCCGTCAATAAGGGCAAGCCCTCCATCGCCGCCACGCAACACCCCGGATCATTTCGCGGCTCTGGTGTTGTTCCGGCCAAGGAAGCAGGCGGGCGCTATGAGCCTCCCGCCAATCGGCGCGGTAGCAGTAACAACGCTGCTCGTACCGAAAACAATCCTAATCGCCCGCCAAACGCGGGAGGAAATGCCAACCGTCCGTCCTTCAGTCACGCTAAGGACATTCCGCCGCACGACCGGCCGGCTCCGCCGAACACGGGCAATCCGAAGCTGGACCAGAAATACAAGCAACAGCAGGACAAGCTTTACGCGAAGCAAGAACAAGAGCATCAGAACCTCAAGCAAAGACAGGAGCAAGACCACCAGCGCTTGGCGCAGCAAAATGCCAGTGAAGCCAAAAGGCAGCAGATGGAACAACGCCATCAGCAGCAAACCCAGCAAATGGAGCAGCACCACGCACAGCAGCAACAGCGGTTGCAGAAGAAGCAGCAGCCAAAGCAGTCCGGAGGCGGAGGCAAGCCGGGTCGTCCGTGAAGCTCTCCCAGAACGTTTGAAGGTTTGCAGGTTGAAGGTTGGAAGAGGGGAAGGTACTCTCGCACGGCGCTTGGCGCGATGCGGCGAACTANGGGTAAGTCGGCAAACCGGAAAGGTTGCTCCAAGTGTCGAACTTGGGAGGTTACCCCGTTTACCAGGAGCTGGACGACTCGTGTCGCCTACGTCTCCGCTTTCTTGACCGTCAAGCGACGCTCGTCCTTATGAACATCGTAGTAGTGGTTTTGGCCTTCATCCTCGTACTCACCAAGGACGGAGAGGCCGACCGCCGAAAGCTGCCTGCGGTACTCCACAGCTCCAAGAGANCCGAGACTCTAATCCTGTCATCGCATCGTTCCAGACTAGCGGGTCAGCACCAGCACACGAAGTAAATAACAGCCGGCCACCCGGCACCAATATGTCGGCGATCCTGTGAATCACGTGCCGCTGGTCGTCGGGAGAAAGCAGGAAAATGAGACCGCATGCGAGAACCGCATCGAAAGTTCGACCAAAAAATGCCGAGTCTTGGACGGCTTCACAAACCACGGGTGTATTGGGGAGATTGCGTCGGAAGGCCTTCACGAATGATGGCGCTGCATCAACAGCAAAGACGTTCAGCCCTTCGGCAACTAGAACCTCGGTGATTGGAAATCCGGGACCGCAGCCGAGATCAATCACGGCGGCGCCGTGTGGTAGCGCCTGCGCCCACTGTCTCACCGCATTCACGCCGACGCCGGTGGAGCGGCCACTGCCACGTCGGGTCAGAAACTCCCTGGCGACACCCTCGTAGCCATTCGACCGGTCTATCATGGACTCAGAATATCAAGATTACCTGAAAGGTTCGTTCCAGTACGAGCTTGGGAGGTTACCCGGTTAATCAGGGACATGCCGTTTGCAAGGAATCGACCTTGGCGCGCCTATTGACNTAGCGATAACGCAAGCGCCGCCGGTTGGGCAGACGAACCCTATAACTCGCGATCCCTTAATGTTGACAGTCGATGTCGCCCCTGCCGCTGGCACGCTAACAGAGTCTACGAACACGGTCCCACCTTGGGCTTTGACCGCCCGAGGCCGAATCAGAATCATAAAAACCACGCCGATAGCGACTCCAAGCAAAACTGCCAAACATGACTTCGCCAAATTAATTTTCATTTAGTGACCTCTCAATGGCTGTAGCCATTATGATCCGCCAAGTTTAAACCGAAGAGGAATGCTGTAAAACAGGCCTTCTGTTGAGTCTTTTTCGGTATGTAGGGTTTTGTTCCATTCGACGTTTCTCTTCTCTCGTTTCTTCGCTCGTGTCAACTCCTGGTATGTCCCGCAAATCGGAAAGGTAGGTACTGGGTCCCAGCGCGTCGCCATGTCTCGATGCGTTGGTGTCGCTACGTGGCAACGAAGAGCTTCTCGAAGAGTTCTTCTGAGAGCTTGGCTCCAGTCTCGGTCAGCCAGACCGACTTGTTTTTGTTTGCGGGGTTCGAGATATAACCCTTCTCGTACAAGGCGTCCAGAATCGCCCAAGGCAGGCTCTTCCACGCACGTTTGCCTTCACCTTCCTTAAACGAGTTCAAGTGGAGGAGCGCGAGTACGACTTGTTCCAGTTTTTCCCCATCAACATCGGCATCCATGCAGCACCTCTACACTACACTCCCGTGGCCACACTCACCGTTGATACTCCCGTGCCGCGTCTATGTCCAGGGATTGCAGGGTAACGACGGGTCCTGCGATTTCCAACTTCCCACGTCAGGAGGTGGAATCCATGAGAAGAAGGGCAAAAACGAGAAGAACGAGCCAGCAGAAAAGCAAGCTGGGTCTGCCCGATTTGGAGCACGTCAAGTCGGCCGTGCTGGTGAGTCTTCGTTCGCCGGAATCACAGCGCAGCTACCGGCGTTCCATCGATGACTTCGTTTGCTGGTATTGCTCCGAGCCTCGGCTGTCGTTCAACAAAACCGTAGTGACGCGATACAGAATCCACCTCGAAGAAAGATTGCTCGCACCTGGAACCATCAACGTGAGGCTTGCGGCAGTTCGGCGACTCGCCTATGAAGCGGCAGACACCGGATTGCTCAGCCCAGATCTGGCCGCTGGCATTCGGCGCGTTAGAGGAGCAAAGAAACTGGGCATGAGACTTGGAAATTGGCTGACTGTAGAACAAGCCCGTGCGTTGTGGCAGCTTCCCAACATGCACAGTATGAAGGGCACACGGGATCGCGCCATTTTAGCAGTGCTTCTCGGTTGTGGTCTTCGCCGAAGAGAACTCGTCGATTTGAACTTCGACCACATGCAGCGGCGGGAAGATCATTGGGCCATTGTTGATCTCGTCGGAAAGGGAGGGCACATCCGCACAGTGCCGATGCCGGATTGGGTGAAACAAACCATCGATAATTGGCTGAGCGTAGCGCAAATTACCCATGGTCGGGTTTTTCGATGCGTCTGCCGCCGAGGCATGGTTTGGGGAACGAAGATCACGGAGAAGGTCGTCTGGCACGTCGTGAAGGAATACGCAGCGAGGTTAGGCGTGTCAAAACTCGCGCCGCATGACCTGCGGCGGTCTTGCGCTCGATTCTGTCACGATTCGGGAGGTGAATTGGAGCAAATCCAATTTCTGCTGGGTCATGTGTCCGTGCAAACGACAGAAAAGTACCTCGGATGCAGGCAGCGATTCCGTCAGGCCGTGAATGATCGGCTAGGCATTGAACCGCTCGCATAGAGCTGGGCTACGAGCCTAGCACGGTCCTGGTGCCCATGTTTCCGATTTCGCGTTTATCAGGACTTACGGCTGAGGTGTGGGTTAAACTTTTGGGTGCCTCCCTTTTGGGATATTTCGCTTTACGATCGCGAGCTCCACTCTCCCAATGCCGCTCGGATCAAATGACTGGGGAAATGCTGAAAAAAGTCCATCTCTACCTCATCAAACCCACCCAATACGACGACGATGGTNTACGTGGTGCGACACTGGCGTGGCGTCCTGCCCAGCAACACCTTGGCTTGTTTGGCCGGGCTCACCGACGAGGTCGTCGCACAAAAGCGCCTTGGCGAAAACGTGCGCGTGCACGTCCATCTGCTCGACGAAACTGTCGACAAGCTTCTTATCAAGCGCATCTGTCGCTCTCAGCGCAACGCCCACACCAAGACGATCGTCTGCCTCGTGGGCGTGCAAACCAATCAATTTCCCCGCGCCTGCGACCTCGCCCGCGCTTTCCGCCGCGCTGGCTTGACCGTCCTCATTGGCGGCTTCCACGTTAGCGGCTATCTGGCGTTGCTCCCGGAGATTCCTCCCGACATTCAGCAACTCATGGACGACGGCGTGACCATCGTCAAAGGCGAGGTCGAAGAAACTTGGGGTGACCTGCTCTGCGACGCCGTCAACGGACGCCTCAAGCCTCTCTATGATTTTATCGACAATAAGCCGGATCTCTACACCAAACCGCTTCCAGCCATTCGTAGAAGCTATCTGCGCAAGTTTGTGGCCCCGAATTTTGGCACTCTGGATTGCGGCCGCGGGTGCCCGTTCGAATGCACTTTCTGCACCATCATCAACGTGCAGGGCCGCAAGATGCGCTTTCGCTCCGCCGAGCACATCGCTGACGCCGTACGCCGCAACTACCGCGAACACGGCATTTCCTTCTACTTCTTTACGGACGACAACTTCGCGCGCAATAAAAACTGGGAAGCCATCTTCGACGCCTTGATCCGCCTCCGCGAAGAAGAGCAAATCCCGCTGCAGTTCATGATGCAGGTCGACGTGTTGTCCTGGAAAATCAAGAACTTCGTCGCCAAGGCCCGCCGCGCCGGGTGCATTAACGTCTTCATTGGCATGGAAAGCGTCGACCCCGGGAATCTGGCGGCAGCCGGCAAAAAACAGAACAACGTCCGCGAGTACACGAAGCTCATCGAAGCCTACCGCAACTCCGACATTTCCACCCACGTCGGCTACATCATTGGATTTCCTTACGACACCGTGGATTCCGTCCGCCGTGATCTGAACTTCTTGATGCAGGAAGTTCGTCCCGACCATGCTTCCTTTTTCATCTTGATGCCCCTGCCCGGTTCCGCCGACCACCTCATGATGTTGCGCCGCGGTGAATGGATGCACCCCGACTTCAATCTCTACGATTCTCACCACGAAGTCAGTCATCACCCCCAGCTCAAAGCCGGCGCCTGGAAAGAACTTTACTTCGAAGCCTGGCGCACTTTTTACAGCCTCAAGAACATGAAGGAGGTCTTGCGCCGCGGTTCAGGCGTCAACTACTGGCACAATTTCCTGCGCTGCCTCTGGTACAAAAACTCCATTCAAACCGAAGGCCGCCATCCTATGATGTGCGGCTTTTTTCGCCTGAAGGGGCGCAAATACCGCCGCCCCGGCTTTCCCATCTTGTCCCGCTGGAAATACTACACTTCCCGCCTCAGGGAAATTCGTGCCCATCTGGTAGGCATGCTTCGCGTCCTCATTGAAATGGAAGAGTTGTGGCTGCAAACTCGCCATCCTTCGGAAGCGGAGCAGCGCGTCGTCGAGGAACTGGCAAAGATTCGCCTCAAGTACGGCAAACTGAAGCTCGCGGATCTGCAATCCGCTTTCCAGCGCGCCAAGGAGCACTTTCCCACCTTGCGTGTCCCCTCGAAGCTCCAACTTTTCTGGGCCAAATGGAGTCCCTTGCTGGTCCCCAACAAGGTCTATACTCGGGACGATTTGCGCGCCTTCTGGGGCAGGGTGGGGCTGCGGTGGCGCGCTCGGCATTGGTTCCGCATCCCCGTGCACTTGGTTCCCTTGAACCTGCTCAGAGACGTGCAGATTAGCTTGCTCTTCTTCATCCACATGGCTTTAGCGCGCTAACTGCGCGCGAAAATTGCCCAATGCCGTACTTGGAATAGCTTTCTTCCAGGCCTGCGACGGCTTAACGGGATAGTTCCTGAAGTCAGCTTACCGGCAACTTAGGTACTGAAACCCACTTTACCGGTTACCCGGGCGGTTAATCAGGACTTGGCGATTACTTCCGGGTTGTCGACTAACCGAAGAGGAGCGAGCTGCGCATTGCGGGAAGGAGCTGTTAGCCAAAACTCTGATACTTCTTCCAGACCTCGGGCCACGGTAGTCTCGGCGGCCCGCAGATAAAGATGTCAGGGTGATCTTTGCTCTCTTCGTTCTCGACCCCTAACGAATTGCCGTTGTGACCTGCGAGACGGCAGGAGGTAAAGACGCGATCGGCAGATTCTTGCGAGATACCGAGCACGATGAGCGTGCCCGGAGGCGGCGTGGGATATCCGCGCAGCCAGGCCGAATTGGTAGTGCTGATCGGCGGCGGCAGGTGATATGGGCGGCCGAGGATCTCAATGGCACCTTGCTCGCCATAGTTCCCGACCACAATGCCGAGGCCCTTCTGCTGCTCTGGCGACAAAGAATCACGGATGGCGGCAACGGTTTTCACCAGGTCATCCCAGCCAATCTCCTCGCACAGATCCCCGTTATTACGGAGAGCAAAGTCTTTCAGCGGTCCGCTGGATTGCCAGGGCAGAATCACAGTGGAAGCACGCACGCCCCAAGCCAACAAGGCGAGCAGATAAACGGTCCAAAGGGCGGAGCGCCAAAATCGCGGTAGTCGCGCAAGCCAATCGGCAATGGTCACCGCGCCCATAGCAAACAGCATCGGATACGCGGCTCCGGTGTAGTAGTGGCGGCCCTTACTCAGCCAGAAAAACGCGACGGGGAAAAGCCACATCCACAGGAGCGTCCGGTATTTCGAGCTGCGCAAGAATCCGAACAGGCCTGCGATCCATAACGGCAGAGAGTATCGGTTGGCACAGAGAAAGAACTGACCAGCCCAGTAGCCTTCAGCGCGGCCTTCACCTACGTCCCGTTTATGGATGTGCTGCAGGAAGTGTAGTGAGATGAAGTCGTGTCGGAACTGCCAGATGAGGTTCGGCAGGAAGATGAGAAACGCCAGCCCAACTCCCAACCCGAACCAGCGGGTAACGACGTATCGGCGCGCCTTCGTGATCAGCAACCCGAGCACGAGCCCGCCTGCGTAGAACGCCATGGTGTACTTGGTCAGCAGCCCGAGACCAATGAGAGCGCCAATGGCAAGGCACCAGCGAGGATCTTCGGTCTTCAGCAGGCGGATGACGAAATAGGCGATCAGCACCCACCACAGATAGTCGAAGCTAGTGTATTGAAACTCAGTGCCCTCAAATAGCGCCAGCGGGGCGACCGCAGTCGCCAGAGCAGCTGCAACTTGGGCCCATCGGTTTCCGCCGAGTTCACGCGCCATCAGTCCGGTGGCGAAAATGGCTGCGCTTTGCGCGATCACGGAGAACAGGCGCAATCCCACCATCGAGGTCCCGAAGAGCGCCATTGCGATCCGCTCGACAAAAGGCGTGAAAGGCGGGTAGGCGACGTAGCCCCAGTCCAGGTGCAAAGCATCGCTGAGTGTCTGAAGTTCATCGCGATGAAAGCCGTATCGGCCGTTGGTGAGCAGATGGGCAACTGCAATGGCAATCGCGATGGCCGCAACGGTCCAAGTGGCTGGCCGGGGTTGTAGTTCCGGCTGCGTGGCTGTGAACGCCGGGCTAGTCAGAGTCATGAAGCGAAAATATCTGCAGGCGAGAGCAACAGCAACCAAACTGGGACAAGAGGGCCCAACTCAGGGATAACCGGGCCCAGGTTGCACAAGCTCGATTACACGCTCGCCCACCTATTGACCACTAGCGACGAGCGACGGCGGAACGCCGCACCCATGGACGGTCAGTCAGCGAATGTCTGACTCCTAGTGAGTCGGGAAACCGGAAGTTATCGTTGGGCGACGCGGCTAAGTCCCGATGAGTCGGGAAACCGGAAAAGTTCCGGCTAGTACTTGACCTGTCCGGTTACCCGGTCTATCAGGCGCTTTACCCGGAGTCTAGCTCGCGGAGTTCTACCTTCCCTCTACAGTGAACGAATGCGGCAGCCCTCGGCGAATGAAGGCCACAGGCTGCAAGCTTGCGCTAGGAACGGGTGCTAGCAGGAGGGGTAGGCGGCAGAACAGTGCGTGGGAACGCAGCTCGGAGCGGAGTCTTGGCTTCAGCACGCTTGAGTCTACGAGGGTGTGGCCGGGGGCGTGCCACAGCGGGAAAGCTCGCGGAGCAGCCAGACCTTCGCCATTTTCCAGTCACGCAACACAGTTTCCGGCGAGATGCGCAGCAGCTCGGCTGTTTCTTCCACGGTCAGGCCACCGAAAAATCGCAACTCGACGACGCTGGCTTTGCGGGGATCACGCTTGGCCAACGACGCCAGCGCATCGTCCAGCGCCAGCACTTTGACTCCGCGTGCCCGNCGTCCCCAGCAATGTCTCTTCCAAGGGAACCCGCACCTGGTCGCCGCCTCGCTTCGCATAGCGAAGTCTACGCGCATGATCCACAAGAAGGCGCCGGATAATTTGTGCGCACAGAGCAAAGAAGTGCAAACGGTTTTCGCAGTGGATGCCGCGGGCGCGAATCAATTTGAGATAAGTCTCATTAACCAAGGCGGCGGATTCCAGGGTGTGGTCGCGGCGCGCCAAGTGCGCTCTGGCAATTCTTCGAAGCTCGGGGTAGACGACTGATATCAGGCGACTTAGCGCTTCCTCGTTCCCTTCGCTCCAGGCCGCCAGCAGCCCAGTGATGTCTTGGGAACTCGCGGGCGTCATCCTGGCTGCGAGTCTATCAAAAAAATTCGCGAACGATGACAGTTTTCGGCCGCCGTTCTCGGAGTATATAGTGATGACAAGACGGCGACCAGGCCGGGAGGATGGTGATGTTGACTGACCGATGGCATGAGATCGAAACCCTATACAATTCCGCCTGCGAGCGAAAGCCCGAAGAGCGACGTGCGTACCTCGAAAGCGCCTGCGGAGGCAATGAATCCCTTCGCCTCGAAGTCGAGTCGCTGCTGGCCCAGGAGGAGCTGGCTTTGAACTTCCTGGAAACACACGAATCCACAACACCTGGAAACGCAGTAGAGGCTTCGGTCCCGGCGGGTGAGCAGCTCGGGCCTTACTTGGTGCTGGAGTTCCTTCAGAAGGGCGGAATGGGGGAAGTGTATAAGGCCCGGGACATGCGCTTGGATCGCACCGTGGCCATCAAGTTTCTTCCCCGCGCGCTCGCCGCCGATCCCGCGGCGCTCGAACGGTTCCAACGCGAAGTGCGTGCTGCCTCCTCTCTGAATCATCCTCGTATCTGCACCGTGCACGATGTGGGCGAGTTTCAGGAGCAGCCATTCCTGGTGATGGAATTCCTGGAAGGGCAGTCGCTTAGGGACCGCATCGCTGGCGAACCCCTGGCGATTGCGGAGCTGATGGGCCTCGCCGTGCAGATTTGCGACGCGCTCAAGGCCGCGCATGCCAAAGGCATCGTCCATCGCGATATCAAGCCGGGGAACATCTTCATTACGGCCGGCGGACAAATCAAAATCCTGGATTTCGGCTTGGCAAAGCGTCCCGGCGAGGCACGTGTCGTTGCCAAGGCAACTGTCCCTGCGCCAAAGGAACAAACGGCCGCCACCAGCATCGGAATCACGGTAACGCGGCCCGGAAGCATCAGCGGGACGCTCGCGTATCTCTCTCCCGAGCAGGCGCGCGGCGAAGAAGTGGACAGCCGCACGGACATCTATTCCTTGGGCGTGGTGCTCTATCAAATGGCAACCGGCCGCCCCACATTCAGTGCCGAGACATCTCAGGAACTCGTCGCCGCAATCCTGCACCAGACTCCGGTCAAACCGTCGGCTTTGAACGCGGCTGTGCCTGCCAGCCTGGAACGAATCATCTTGAAGGCGCTCGAAAAGGAGCGGACGGCGCGATATCAATCTGTGGCAGATCTTCTGGCCGACCTGGGGAAGATTACCGCTAGCAGGTCGCTAGCAGTGTTGCCGTTCGCAAACCTATCTGGTGACCTGACGCAGGATTATTTCGCTGATGGGATGACCGAGGCCTTGCACACCGAGTTGGGCAAGATCAGCGCACTGCGGGTAATTTCTCGGCAGTCCACCATGCGGTATGAGGGCACGAAAAACTCAGTTCAGCAGATTGCGCGCGAATTGATGGTCGACGCGGTTGTGGAGGGTTCCGTGCTCCGTGTTGGGGACCGCGTGCGCGTCTCGGTGCAGTTAATCGAGGCAGCGCCGGAAGGCCATCTTTGGGCCAATAGCTATGATCGGGAGGTGCGCGACGTTCTAGCTTTGCATGGGGAGATGGCCCGGACGGTCGCCCGGGAGATCAGGGTCACTCTAACACCGCAGGAAGAGACTCGCCTGGCTCGCACTCGCGCAACCAGCCCCGCCGCCAACGAAGCCTATTTCCGAGGCCGCTATTTCCTGAACAGACGGACCAAAGAAAACCTCGATAGAGCTCTCGCAGATTTCCAGCAGGCTATTGAGCTCGACCCCGCATTTGCACCCGCCTACGCCGGCCTTTCGGAAGTCTACTTCTCTCTTGTAATGTACGATTTTGCTCACAGCACAGAACTACTCGCGAAATCCAAGGCTGCATCGTTGCAGGCACTCGAGCTTGACGACAGCCTGAGCGCAGCGCACTACACCCTGGCTATGCATCATCTGTCCACCTCTTGGGATTGGTCGGGTGCCGAATTCGAGGCCCGACGTGCTATTGAAGTCAATCCCAGCAACGCCTCCGCGCACTCGTGGTACTCGGATCTTTTGATCTTCCAAGGCCGGATGACTGAGGCAGAGGCAGAAATCCAACGAGCCCAAGAACTGAACCCGTTCTCGGTTGAAATATACATGGCTGCGACTGCGCGTCTCTATTATGAGCGCCGCTACGACGAATTCATCGAACGATGCCAAGAATGGGTGAAAAGAGATCCGAGCCTAGAATGGAATTATCATCACGGCCTAGGGGCTGCTTACGTGCAGATGGGCAAGCATGAACAGGCGATTGCTGAGCTTCGAGAGGCGCTCAAGTCCTCCACGATCTATGCGCACACTGCGACGGAGCTAGCCAACGCGCTTGCCGTGGCGGGGAAGCGAGAAGAGGCGATGAAGCTCCTCGACACTGTGGAGTACGTCCCCTGGAAGACCATCGGCGCTGCCCTCGTCTTCGCCGGCCTCGGAGAAAAGGACGAAGCATTCCGCTCGCTGGAGAAAGCTATCGAGCTCCGAGCGCCCTTCGTTATTGTTCTCAAGGTGGATCCTCGATTCGATTCATTGCACGAAGATCCGCGTTTCCAGAACCTGCTCCGCCGAATGAATTTACTGTCATAAGTCTTCATAAACGTCCGTGAGCTAGTTAGGTTTCGNCTGCATGGCTATAGCCTATGGAGACTCAGGCTCTCGCGCCCAGTCGGCTTAACGGCGAGACCTGGCAGGCCGCGCGCTGAAAAAATCCGTTTCCTCCTCGCTAGTCTAAGCTGCTGTGATCGTTTGCGATTGGGGGTTTCTCTTTACTGGGGCATCAGCCAGGCCAAAGACCTTGTGACCGATGTCACGGGCTTATTGACTTCCAGACCGGTCCTGGAGTATAAGGTCTATTAGTATGTTGTTCTCGCGCTCAGCGGAATATGCCATCCGGGCCATGACCTTCCTGGCCACGCGAAAACCCGGCAAGCTTGCTGGCGCGAAGGAGATTTCCGAGGCTGAGAAAATTCCCATGCCGTTTCTTTGGAAGATTCTTCAGATGCTGACGAAACGGAGGCTCGCGCGCTCCTTCAAGGGAATTCACGGTGGCTACGAACTCGCCACGGAAGCGGGGCGCATTCCTCTGATCGAAATTGTAAGTGTGACAGACGGGAGGGAGTTCCGGGACAGCTGCATTCTCGGTCTTCCGCAGTGTGACAACCGGAATCCTTGCCCGTTGCATGAGCAATGGAAGAGCATCCGGGCTGGGGTAACGCGAATGTTGGATGAGACATCGCTGGCGGACCTGGCCCAGGCAGCGCAAGCCAGAGGCAAGGCGGGAAAGAAGTAGTTGTGAAGCACTACTGGACAACCGTATCCAGTCATCTACTGAGTGAAACAAAAGGAGACACCAATGCTCGCAACAGAAATGCTTCGCAAAGAACATGACGCGATCCTGAAGATGCTGGACGCCTTGGACCAAACAGCCCGGCAGCTTCTTGCCGGCACAGCGGTCCCGACTTCCACGCTTCAGGGTCTATTGGAGTTTTTCCAGCTCTTTGCAGACCGGTGTCATCACGGGAAAGAGGAAGAACTGCTTTTTCCGCTGCTCGAACAGAAAGGAATGCCGCGCGGAGGCGGTCCCATTGGGGTGATGTTGTTTGAGCACGACCATGGCCGAGAACTCATCCGGGAGATGGCTGCTGCCGCATCGGAATACGAGACGAATCCGGGGCCAGGGGCAAAGCGTTGGGTGGCGGCAGCCGAGAATTACTCCGCCCTGCTGAGGGAACACATCATGAAGGAAAACAATGTGTTGTTTCGGATGGCGGAGCAAATGCTAACTCCCGACGAGCAGGCGTCATTAGCCGCGAACTTTGAAAAAATTGAAATCGAGAAAATGGGCGCGGGAACTCACGAGCGACTGCACGCTCGGATGGAGCAGCTGCTTGCCCAAGTGAGCAAATCACACGTGGCTGTGTCGTAGGTCACAGCGTCGGCGTTGAGTTCCCGGCACAAATGGCCTGTGTGGACCCGGGAAAAGAGTTGAGGTGAGTGTCATTGAGTCCGGCGTATAGGGTAGGGATCGCCGACGAAAGCTACTGGCGCGAACAAATCAAGTGCCAGTTCGCTTGCCCCGTGCATACGGACGCGCGCGGTTACGTTCGCGCTATAGCCGAAGGCGATTATGAACAGGCTTACCTAATTGCCCGAGGGCCGAATCCCCTGGCTTCCATCTGCGGGCGAATCTGCGGCGCGCCCTGTGAAGCGGCTTGCCGCAGAGGAGCCATTGATCAACCCATTGCGNATTCGCGCCCTCAAGCGATTCGCCTGCGAACGCTTTGGGCCAGAATCCCGGGCGAATGCGAGCAAGGAACAGTTCCCTTATGTGAGGGAAGCAAGCAGTACGCGCGTCTGCGACGATCAGGATGAACTCCGCCATCTTCTAAGTTTTCTTGTGAATCCAGAGTTCCCCAAGCCGACGGGCGAGAGGGTGGCCGTCATCGGTTCCGGTCCGGCGGGGCTGGCAGCCGCGCACGACCTGGCGCTGATGGGTTTTCGTCCGACCATCTTCGAAATGGAGCCTGTTCCCGCCGGAATGCTGTACACGGGTGTCCCTGGTTACCGACTTGCTGCAGATCTGATTCGCGCAGAAATCGCAGTTATCGAAGCACTCGGCGTCGAGATTCGCTGCAATACAGAAGTCGGGAAAGACATCTCTTTTGACCGTCTGCGCAAAGATTACGGCGCTGTGATCATCGCAGTAGGTGCGAAACGGTCACGCCCTTTCCCGATTCAGGGGACGGATGCCATTGGGGTTTTCGGCGGTGTGGATTTTCTGCGGGATGTTGCGCTAGGCAAGTCCGTAGAACTGGGCGCCCGGGTCGTGGTGATTGGTGGCGGGAACGTCGCCTATGACGTAGCCCGTACCGTGCTTCGGCAAGAGGAATACGACGTTTCGCGAACCGCGGCGCGGTTGCGCGGCGTTCGGGAAGTGAACCTTGTATGCCTCGAATCGCTCGAAGAGATGCCCGCCGACACAGTCGAGATCATCGAGGGGGCAGAAGAAGGAGTCAATCGCTACAACAGTTGGGGGCCGCGTGAAGTTCTCGTTCGCGAGGAGAACGGAAGAAAATTCGTTCGGGGCGTGCGTTTTGTCCGTTGCAAGTCCGTCTACGATGAGAACCGCCGATTCGCTCCGAAATTCGATGAGTCCGAGGAACTGATCCTTGACTGTGATTCCGTGTTGCTTTCCGTGGGGCAGTCAGCCGACTTGCGTTTCCTCGACGCAGCGCGCGACGGAATCGAGATGCGCACGCCGCAGCAGATCGTCAATGATCCATCGACAGGCTCCACTTCTGCTCTGGGAGTTTTTGTGGCGGGNGGCGGGCGACGTCGCCTATGGCCCGAAGCTTCTAATTCATGCCGTGGCGAGCGGCAAGCAGGCAGCGCGATCGGTCTACCGGCTCCTCAAGGGAAAAGAGATCAGCCACGACGAAGTGCAATTTCATTTGCCGATCGAACATTACAGACGCGAACAGCTCTACGAAAGACGGCTGCGCCTGCACATTCCTACCCTGAGCCCGCAAGAGCGTCTTCTCGACGCAAAAGCGCTGGTGGAAAAAGGCTACAGCGAGACGGAGGCGCGGGAAGAGGCCGGCCGCTGCCTCGACTGCGGCGTGAATACGATTTTTGACGGCGAGCGCTGCATTCTTTGCGGCGGCTGCGTGGACGTTTGCCCGACGGTTTGCCTGAAGCTCGTCTCGATTGACCGGCTGGAGCGCACGCCCGAGCTTGAGGTGGCACTTAGAAACCTGCTCGGCGAAGCAGCTCCGGAGTGTTCCGCAATTTTGAAAGACGAAGAGCGCTGCATTCGTTGCGGCCTCTGTGCCGAACGCTGCCCCACAACGGCCATCACCATGGAACGGTTTTCTTTCGCTAGGGAGTGGACACTATGTCCGAGCTGAATGGAAAAAAACCTTCACGTCTCGAACCCCTCCANGGTGCCGCGCCGGAGCTTCTTGAGTCTGGCGGCTCTTGGAAGCTTTTTTGGCGCAGTGGGCATGGCGCTGGCGGGGGCGCTTCGCTTGCCCGGCCCGGCGGTGCTTCCGGGTCCGGTTCGACGATTCAAGATCGGTCATCCTGAAGAATTTGCGGTCGGCAGCGAAACTCGAGTGGACGAGGCCAACTTTTTTGTTTTTCGGGATGAGCAAGGCGTTTATGCGATCTCCGGAGTCTGCACGCATCTCGGGTGTTCGGTCGCACGTTCGCCGAATGGCTTCGCGTGTCCTTGTCACGGCTCGCGCTTCGGACACAAGGGTGAGGTCACGCGAGGGCCAGCGCCGCGGGCTCTTCCCTGGTTGGAAGTTGGACGAGCGGCGGACGGAGAGCTCGTCGTGTATGCCGACAATGAAGTTCCGGAAGGAACACGGTTCCTAGCGTAGGAGGAATTATGGGCACAGCCAGCCAACCTGTTGTGCCAAGCGCCACGCGGGAATTTTTACAAAACCTACGCCGCCTTCCGCGAACTTTGAAGGAAGCCTGGTTTCGTCTGGGCCACGCGCCGGAGTCCGAGCGCGAAGAATCTCAGGCGACATTTCATAATCTCTTCCTTCACATCCACAGCGTCCGCACCCATGTGCGCAATCTCTCGCCGGCTCTTACTCTCGGACTCGGCCTAATCTCTACAGCGAGCTTCGTCATCCTCTGCGTCACCGGGGTTTTGCTGATGGTGTACTACAAACCATCGACGGCGCTTGCCTACGATTCGATCAAAGATCTGCATTACGTTGTTTTTACCGGACGCTTTATTCGCAACATTCATCGCTGGAGCGCGCACGTCATGGTGGCAACTGTTTTTCTGCACATGGCACGCGTGTTTTACACCGGCAGCTACAAGAAACCGCGGGAATTCAACTGGCTAGTGGGACTAGGGCTGCTGGTGATGACCTTGGCGTTGAGTTTCACCGGTTACCTTTTGCCATACGATCAATTGGCTTATTGGGCTACTACGATCGGTGCCAATATAGCCAATTCCCCGCGTGAGCTGACCGACGCACTTGGGATCACGCGCTGGTTCAATCCCGGCGGCTTCCAGCGGCGCCTCTTGCTCGGCGCCAATTTTGTTGGGGAAGATTCGCTGATCCGCTTCTACATCCTTCATGTCTTCATCCTCCCAGTCGCACTCATCACCTTCCTCGGCGTGCATTTCTGGCGGATTCGCAAGGACGGCGGACTCGCGCGCCCGGATGATCCCATGGGCGGGGCAGCGGAATGGGGCGGGAAAATGAAGCAGGTGTTCGAGCCGCTGGCCACCAAAACCTACGGNGCTGATGGCCCTGGTGAAGGGAAGACGAGCGGCGGTCAATCGCGGTCCTGAGAATACGGTCATGAGCTGGCCGCACCTCTTTTGGGCAGAGCTGGCGGTTTTCATGCTGACCACCGCTTTCACGTTGATTCTGGCCTTTCACTTCGATGCGCCTTTGAAAGAGCTTGCTAACCCCGCTGTCCCGGAAAATCCAGCGAAAGCTCCTTGGTATTTCCTAGGTTTACAGGAACTCGTCTCCTATTCCGCGTTCATGGGCGGACTAGCGATTCCGGCAATCGCATGGATTGGCCTGGCACTGATTCCCTTCCTCGATCAGAAGCGTGGCGGAGAAGGAGTTTGGTTTGGCACTCCAGGAGAAAGGCTGGTTGCGCTGAAGTCTTTCTTTGTGGGGCTGGTGGCGGTGATAGGAATGCTGGCCCTCACAGTGAATTACGGTTGGATGCGGAACTGGTGGCCTTCGATTAATCAGCTCTGGATCATCTTTATCAACCCCGGCTCACTTCTTGTGCTGCTGTACATGGCGTGGTCGCTTTGGGTTTTGAAGCGCCAGAACTCCGTTAGGCATGCTGCGGTCGCATTGTTCACCTGCTTCCTCATTGGTTTTTCTGTGCTGACCTATTTCGCCACAGTGCACCGCGGGCCGAACTGGGTTTTTTACTGGTGGCCGTCGCAATGGCCGGTTCATTAGGGGCTGTCCTATGAACGATCCCTCGCGCAAATATCGTTGGATCCTGCTGGGAACGAGTCTCCTGACGATCGGTTATCTCATCGCTGCCGCAGTCCGGGAAAACTTTCTGGCGGAATGGTACGGAATTCAGAAGCAATACCAGAAGATTTTGGAATCCAAAGCCACGGATGAAAACGGCCGCGCCATCGCGCGGGATTTTCGCATCGAGCTGAAGCAGATCAGCGTCCCTCAACTGAAGGCAGTGGATCGCTGCGTCTCCTGCCACAACGGGATCGACGATCCGCGCATGACGGACGTTCCTCTGCCTCACGCGGTTCATCCGGGAGAAATTCTCAAATTTCACCCCGTGGACCGGTTCGGCTGTACCGTGTGCCATCAAGGCCAAGGGCCAGCCACATCATTCCATGACGCGATGGGCGTGGACGTTGCCTGGGACTATCCCTTGCTCGACCGCAATCTCACGCAATCGTCCTGTTTCGCTTGCCATGATGTAGAAAAGCTCCCGCCGCAGGAAGTTTCGCTGGTCCTGGAAGGAAAGAAGATTTACGAGGATAAAGGCTGTGGCGGTTGTCACCGGCTCGGTGGACGCGGCGGAACTTTGGGACCAGTCCTGGACAATGAGGGGGCAAAGACCAAACACCAGTTGATCCTGGCGAATCTCGAGCCGCCATTCACGACCTGGGATTGGCATAAAGAGCACTTCCGCGACCCCGGTGGCGTCGTCGACGCAAGCCAGATGAAGAATCCGGCACTGTCGCAGCCACAGATCCTTGCGCTCACCGTTTACATGCTCGCGCAGCGGCAGCGCGATGTGCCCGAGAGTTATCTCTCGAGCGACAAGCTGGAAGAAAAAGTTCGCAAGCTGCATCCGCAGCCGCTCAGCGGGTCCCAGGTGTATCAGCAATACTGCATGGTCTGCCACGGCGAAGGCAGTTATGGTCGCTGGGACAAGACGTTCAGACGTTTTGTCCCTGGGATTCGCGGCGTGTCGCTCCAGGCCACTGCGGATCGCGCCTACCTCGAAGCGCAAATCACCAATGGACGGCCGGGCACGCAAATGCCCGCCTGGGGAAAACAGGCCGGTGGATTGCTCCCGGAAGAAATCAGCGCGGTCCTTGACTACATCCAACCCGCCCAATCGCAAAAAGCTGGCGCTCTGGCCGCTAAAGCCCTGCCCGTACCGGCTCGAGGCGATGCTGACCGTGGTGAAGCTCTTTATATGGCGTATTGCTCAGGCTGCCATGGAATGGCCGGGCACGGCGGCATCGCTCCCGAAATTGCCAATCCAGTTTTCCAGAAGGCCGCCAGCGACGAGTTCATTATCACGACGATTCGAAACGGGCGGCGCAATACGGCGATGGCAAGTTTTCAGCCTCGAGTTCCCGGCGCGGCGGGTTTCAGCGATTCACAGCTAGGCGACCTACTGGCGTTCATCCGCAGCCTGGGCGGGCCGCAAACCGCCGCCCTCGCCGCGTCGTCCGGCCCCTCTGGAACAAGTTTGAAGAAGCTCGGAGAGGTTCCCCGATGAGGACGAAAGAAAAGAACACGCGCCGCTCGAAAAGCGGCACACGTGCGCTTAGCCGCCGGGGATTTCTTTACACCGCGGCAGCCGGAACCGCCGCGCTCGTCTTTCCTGGTTGCGGGAAGCATGAGAAACCGGTTTTGACGACGCTCGCAGGCGACTTTGATCCTCTTCGCTCCTATCCCTACCGCGGCTGGGAGGATTTTTATCGTAAGATCTGGACCTGGGACAAAGTTGTCCGCTCAACACACTCCGCCAATTGCACAGGCTCCTGCTCCTGGAAAGTTTATGTACGCAACGGCGTGATCGTTCGCGAAGAGCAGGCTGCGGACTATCCTCGCATCAGCAAGGACCTCCCTGATTACAACCCCCGTGGCTGCCAAAAAGGCGGCTGCTTCACAGAGTACGTCTACAGCCCGCAGCGCCTCCGTTATCCATTGATTCGGACGGGCGCACGCGGGGAGGGCAAGTGGCGTCGTGCCAGCTGGGATGAAGCGCTCAATCTCATCGCCGAAAAGCTGCTGGACAACGTTTACAACCACGGGCCGGACACCAACGCCTTCTTCAGCGTGATTCCAGCCATGAGCCCGGTAAGTTTTTGCGCCGGGTCGCGCCTGGCCCATTACCTCGGCGGCGTCATGTGCTCTTTTTACGATTGGTATTGTGACCTGCCGCCAGGCGAGCCGCTGACGTGGGGAGTGCAGACGGAATCCTGCGAATGTGCAGATTGGTTCAACTCCAAATACATCATTCTTTGGGGATCGAACATCTCCCAGACTCGCATTCCGGATGCGCATTTTGCCTATGAAGCGCGCTACAACGGCGCAAAAATCGTCGCCATTTCTCCCGACTTCAATTCCAGTTGTATCCACGCGGATCTCTACTGGCGCATCAATCCAGGCTCCGATGGGGCGCTTGCTATGTGTGTGGCGCGCATTTTAATCGAAAACAATTTGATTGATGCTCCTTACGTGAAGGAGCAGACCGACCTACCACTGCTTGTTGTAAAGGGATCACACCGCTTTCTGCGCGAGTCCGACTTGCAGAAGAGCGGAAAAGAAGATGTGTTTTATGTATGGGATGCACACTCTGGCTGCGTTGCTCCTACGCCGGGATCCATGGGCGCCGGGGAAAAGACGATTCGCTGGAAGGGAGTAGACCCCGCACTCGAAGGCACATACTCCGTTCGCCTGGCTGATGGTCAAACGGCGGAAGTGACTCCGGTCTTCGCCCTGCTGCGCGAAAGCCTTGCGGCATACCCGGTCGCGAAAGTCGCACAGGTCACGGGACTTCCTGCGCATGAGATTCGAGCTTTTGCGCACGAGCTTGGGACCCGCAAGCCGGCCATGATCATTCACGGCGCAGGCACCAATCACTGGTTTCACAATGACCTCACCAATCGGGCGATGATTCTTCTCGTCGCGCTCACCGGCAACGTCGGCAAAAACGGCGGAGGGTTCAACCACTATGTGGGACAGGAGCGCGTTTGGCCGGAGCACGGCTTTTTCGAGCTAGCTTTTCCCGAAGGCAGGAAGAAGCAGCGTTTTCAGAACACTACGCTCTGGAGCTACGTCCATTCCGCAAGCAAAGATCCTCACCTTTACAACGGCAAGCCTGTGGAGTGGTACATCCAGGAGTCCGTGAAAAACGGCTGGATGCCGCTGTGGCCCGCGCTGCGCGAAGGTGAAACTCCGAAAACCGGGCGCAAGCCGCGCGCTTTCATCGTCTGGCGCGCAAACTACCTGAATCAGGCCAAAGGGAACGAGATCATCGAGACTTCACTCTGGCGCGATCTCGACCTCGTCGTGGACATCAACTATCGCATGGACACGACCGCACTCTATTCCGACGTCGTCCTGCCCGCCGCCAGCTATTACGAAAAAGTTGACATCAACTCAACCGATTGTCACAGCTACATGCATACCTTCGGCAAAGCGGTGGATCCACTTTACGAAAGCAAGACGGATTGGGATGTTTTCCACGCTTTGGTTCAGAAGATCGCGGAAGTGGCAAAGCGCAAAGGGCTCAAGCCATTCCGCGATGAACTTTTTCAGTGGGACCGCGATTTCGCAACTCTTTCCGACCAATGGACTGGCAAAGGCTCCATTGTTACGGACGAGCAGGCTGTGGACTTCATCCTGTCTAATTCCAAGGAAACGCAGGGGATGACCTACCAAAACCTTCAGGAGCATCCAAAGCGCTTCGTTGCCACTGACTCCGAAAGCTGGAATAGCGATGTCGAGGAAGGAATCGCCTACACTCCCTTCAAGCATCAGGTGGAAAAGAAACTCCCCTGGAGGACGCTTACCGGACGCCAGCAGTTTTACATTGATCATCCCTGGTTCTTGGAATTGAAAGAAGAATTGCCGGCGTACAAGGAACCTCTCCCTGAAAAATATCCGCTCTACTGGAATACGCCTCACGGCCGCTGGTCGATTCACTCCACGTGGCGTGACCATCGCGCTATGCTGCGTCTCCAGCGGGGCGGCCCGATTGTCTATATGAATCCCGAGGACGCGCGCAAAAGAAGCCTGCGGGACAACGACTGGGTCCGCATCTACAACGATATCGGACACTGTATCTGCCGCGTCCAGATATTGCCCGGCGAAAAGCCCGGCCGTGTGACCATGTACCACGGCTGGGAGAAATTCCTCGGCTTCCAGCAAGGCGGCTGGCAGTCTCTCACCTACATCAAGATCAAACCGACGCAGCTCATCGGCAAGTACGGTCACGTTAATTTCCGCCTCAACTACTGGGGCCCAACCGGAAACAACCGCGACATCAAGGTCGACGTGGAAAAGTACACCGGGCCGCTGGCGCATGGCACGCCGGAGAGCGCATAGGGAGCAGACATGTCTCGCCACCAATACGCGATGGTCATGGACCTCAACAAATGTTTGGGCTGTCAGACCTGCACGATCGCCTGCAAGAAGCTCTGGACCGATCGCGACGGCACACAGCACATGTATTGGAATAATGTCGAGACGCGCCCGGGAATGGGCTACCCGAAGCAGTGGGATCAGATTGGTGGTGGGTGGAAAGACGGACAATTGCAACCGAGCCGTCAGCCCACACTCGATGATTACGGCGCTCCCTGGGAATTTGATTACGAACAAAGGCTCTACGAAGGAAAGAAAAAGCCGGTCCTGGCTTCCCCGGATCCCATTTCCGGGCCGAACTGGGATGAAGACGTTGGCGCATTGAACGNGCGACGACAACTTTTATTTCTATCTGCCGCGCATCTGCAATCACTGCACTAATCCGGCGTGCCTTGCTGCCTGTCCGCGTCAAGCTATCTACAAGCGCGAAGAAGACGGCATTGTGGTTCTAGATCAGGAGCGCTGCGAAGGATATCGCTACTGCATCGCGGCTTGCCCCTATAAGAAAATCTATTTCAACGAAATCACGGGGAAATCCGAAAAATGTATTTTCTGCTATCCCCGACTCGAAAAAGGGGAGGTCAACGCATGCGCCGCGCAATGCCCTGGGCGCTTGCGTTTCGTCGGTCTTCTGGACGATCCGAATTCCGCGGTCCACAAATTGGTGCTCGTCTACAAGGTGGCTCTGCCTCTTTTCCCGGAAAAGGGCACATTGCCCAATGTTTTTTACGTGCCCCCCTTCAATCCGCCGAAGCGAACGAATTACGGCAAAAGCATTCTGGAAGATCCCCGCTTGCCGCTTGAGTATCTGTTCTATCTCTTTGGGCCGGAAGTGAAAACCGTCATTGGGCGCCTAGAGGCAGAACTCACCGAGGCTCAGAACGGCACGCCTAGCGAACTCCTTCAACTCCTCATTGGCCGCGATGCTGAAACTCGCTATCAGGTCCGGCCGCAACTTGTACAAATTCAGTCCAGGATTGGATGACACCTATGAAGACAATCTCCATCAACCTCGCTGCGGCACGTACGGCATCGCTTCTATTCATCGCGTGCCTAAATTCGGCGTTTGCCCAGCAAAAATTGACCAAGACTACAGTGCCCGCTCAATCGGGCTTGGCGCTTCATGCTTCCGACTCAATCGCCCGGGCGCAAGTTCTTCTCGACCCTCTGGCTGCGGAATGGGCAAAACTTCTGCCGCAGCGCATCGCCCTGAATCGCACCCCGCGCCTTTACGACACGGAAGCTCCTTCCGAATTGGAAATCTCCTTTGTCGACGTTCGCTTGGCGCGCTCAGAGGGCAAGCTCCTTGTGCACATGACTTGGCACGACTCCACTCAGGACACCGCGCAAATAGCAAAACTACCTACCGCACCCACGGAAGGCCGTCCTCACAAGGAACTCACGGAAGCAACGGACCGCTTTTTTGATTCGGCTGCGGTCATGCACCCGCTGCGCCTCCCAACAGAAGGCGCGTGGCCATCGCTGCAAATGGGCGATGCGGGTGATCCCGTCTCAATCTATTTTTGGAGTTCGGCGCGCGGCACCGCTCGCATGCAGGCCGAAGGTCGTGGCACCACCAGACGAACTGGCGAAACCTTTCCGGCCCAAGGCGTCTATCGCGATGCTTCCTGGCACCTCGTGATGGAACTGGAAAACATTCCCTCAGGGATGCCTCTGGCCTTCGCGGTATGGAACGGCAGCCAGCAGGACCGCGACGGCCGCAAATATTTCACCACCTGGCTGAAACTGGAATGAATCCATGGAGACCACTTTGCTTTCTCATTCCTCCGCGCAAAGGAACAAAGAGGCTGCAACTGCCGACCAGATTGATCTCTTCCGGCTTTTTGCCCAGTGTTTCGGCCAACCCTCTCGCGAATGCTTTGCTTGGCTGTCAGGAGAAGATTCCCGCAATCTTTGGAATCAATTCGGGCGCCACTTAGGCGTGGCTGTGAAGCTCATTCGTGCAGACAGCTTCTCAGACTATTCTTCCTACGAAGCTGCCTATCTCGCGTTGTTCGAAATCGGCGTTCCTCAACCGCCCGTCCCGCTGCTCGAATCGGCTCATTCGAAGCGTGCCGTTCCTCAGGAGATTGTTCTCGAGTGCGTAAACTTTTACGATGTGCTTGGCTTGCGCCCTTCCGGCTCGATCTTTCCTGCCGATCACCTTGTCACTCAACTCGAATTCCTCGCGGCGGTGCGTTACGTCCGCGAACACCAGTCGGACTCTCAGAAAGCTGAGCCTTTGCGGCGGCTGGAGCGTGAGTTCGTGGAACGCCACCTCCTCAATTGGCTGCCCGTCGTTCAGGAAAAAATCGACAGACTCAATGCACCTCTCTTCCCGGTACTCCTTCGGTTGCTGACTGCACATTTGAGGGCGGAAGCCAGTCTGCTAGTTCCCCAAGAAAAAGTATGCTGAACTCCTTACGAATCTCTGTGCTTGCAAGCGGGTTCGCCCTTCTCTGCTCCTTCTGGCCTTGTCAAGCCGCCGCACAAGAAAATTCACCCGGCTCGGCCGTCCTCGCGTCGGCACAGCAGGAAACTCCGCCTCCATCGCCATCCAAATCAGCGGCGAATCCTGAAGAGAAGTCCAATCCCCTGGAGCTCGGAGGCATCACGATTTCCGGCAGCTTGCGTGGCCGTGCGGAGAGCTGGAGCTGGTTCGATTCTCCTCCGGGGCAAGGTGATTACACGTTTGGTGCGCTTCTCTTGCGTGTCGCTCTCAGCCAGAAAAGAGAGCGCTTTGAGTGGTTCGTCGAGGGGATGTCTCCCTGGCTCATGAATCTGCCCACGCAAGCCATCCTTCCTGCTCCACAAGGACAACTTGGCCTCGGAGCGAGCTACTATGCTGCAAATCAACACCAGGACGGCAGCGCTGTGTTTCGCCAAGGATTCTTGGAATTCAAAGGTCTTTTCGGCGATTCGCCGAGTAGCTTCCGGTTTGGCCGCTTCGAGTTTTCAGAAGGTGCTGAAGTTAAGCCCGCAGACGCAACTCTCGCTGCGCTGAAGAACGATCGTATCCAGCAGCGTTTGATCGGTCCTGTTGGCTTTTCTCACATCGGCCGCGGTTTTGACGGGATTCATTTCGATCGGACGACAGCGCTCAACAATTTTACTTTTTTTGCCGCCCGCCCTGTCGAAGGCGTGTACCAACTTCGCAGTCTTTATGAGCTGGACGTAGATCTTTATTACGGGGCCTTCACCCGGCAGTTGCCTTCGAAACGCGCTCCGAGCGAAGCTCGCTTCTTCGTTCTCCATTATCATGACGGCCGCCCCATCTTGAAGGTAGACAACCGTCCTCAAGCCGTTCGCGCTGCCGACCACCACAACATTCGCATCACCACGTTTGGTGG
>OCOJ01035053.1_pt2 | contig 26674 bp, 18 predicted proteins | sample 1539251 | NCBI WGS metagenome assembly OCOJ01 (sample SAMN01911457, study PRJEB22624) | soil metagenome | biome: Soil | place: Malaysia | collected 2012-04-30 | depth RA_metagenome m
AAGTACTGCCCTCGGAGCGGCCGGATCTGGCCGGGCGAGTAACCTCGACGCTGGAGCTCGGCCATCAGGGCACCGTGCGCCCGCTGGTTCTCCTTCTTCGGTCCCTTGGTGTAGGCCGAGATGATGCCGAGCGGCTCGCGAGCCGAGAGCGCCATCTGGAGCTCCTTCACTCCGAGCGGCGCGAGCGCTACACGCCGGGCATCGTCGGGAGTGGCAACGGAGCGTCCGTCACCGTCGTCTCCCAGGACAAACGCAGTTGCGCAGCGGCTAGCGTTACTTCGTCGGTCGCCCCGTTCCGTGCGACCACCGAACAGGTTACCTGTGATAGGTCCGTCGGTACCGGCTGACCCATGCTGCGGAGCGCGCGCAGTACGTCCTCCATTGATATTGTGAGTCGTTCCTGCGTTCGTTTCTCGTAGTGCGCCACCGATGACCTCGACCGCGGAGACTACAGTAAGCCCTGCCCACTGGCCACTGTCCGTAGGCGCGTCCGACTGCTTGCGCCGCTCTTCCTTCTGATGGAGGTGCCGCGTCTTGCGCCAGCTGGCCATCTCGTCGGGCGTGAGCTTGGTAACCGGGAACTCCCATTTCGGGCTGAGCCGAACGTCCATCGAATCCCAGGTCGCGGGCTCGTCGCTCAGCGGAAGGCCGGTCGGCCCATGGACATCGACCAGCAGCGCGTCGCCCGGTGCGGTCCCGACGACGGTGCCGCTCTCGCCGGTTTGCCGGTTCTCGACCAGCATCTCGGGCTCGGCCCACACCTTGATGGTGCGCGGGACCTTGCCCTGCTCGAATCCCGGGAACACCGAGATCGGGACGCGTGCCGCTGGCGCGGGCGGGGTCGCCCATTCGTGCGGCCCGCGCGGTTCTTCGGCCATGACCGGGACGTCGTACCGGCTCGGCGCTGGCGGGAGAGGCTTCGGCGCGTGTGGACCTTGAAGCGGCTCTGGCGCTTCCGGCGCTGCCGGTGCGGGCAGCGGCGCGGGCTGTCCGGGTGCTTCGAGTACGACTTCGCCGAGGCTCTCGGGTTCAGGTTCGAGTGCGGGCTCGTCCTCGGGCCCAGGCGGCGGTTCGAACGGCGGCGGTTGTGGCGCTGCTGGTGGTTGCTGCTGTTGATACTGCTGCCACTTCTGCTCGTGCTCGAGCTGCTCGGGCGAAGGTCCCTTCGGAGGCAAGCCTTGCGTCCCGCGCGCGTAGTCTTCGAGTTGCTGCATCTGCTGCGTGCGCTTTGGCTCCTCTTTGACCGGAAGGCCCATCCACTTTCGGTAGTCCTGCTCGAGCGAAGGGTCGTCCATCAGCTCGACCAGCTTCGGGAGCGTACGCAGCCACTCTTCGTCGTTCGAGCGCTCGACGAGGCCTTTGAGCGCGTCGATCTCTTTCACGAGCGTCGCGTTCTCCTGGTCCTCGTCGGTCCAGTCGAGCTCGTGCGCTGGGATGACGCCCGAGATGTCGTCGGCGAGCTGTTGGAGCGCCCAGCTGACGTGCCGGCGGTTCTTCAGGCTGAAGTTGCCCTTCCCCGGGAAATCGGCCTTCGCGATGTGCATCGCCCAGAGGACGAGCGGGAGCCACTCGCTGATGTGGGCGGCGGTCTTCACGAGCCCCGCGCCGAGCACGTAGTCCGCCCATGCCTCGTCGGTCGTCCGTGCAACGACGCGAGCGGCGTTCCGCGCGCCGGCGAGCGTGAGCGCAGCGACCAAGACCCGCCGCTCGGCCGCCAGATACGGCGGCAGCTCGAAGCCACGGATGATCGCGTCGAGCTCGGCCGGCGCGAGCGAAGCTTCAGTCTCCATGATGCGATTCCCGCTGATGCGCGGGTCGCGCGTGTCGACGACCAGGAGCACGTCCTCGGGCGGCACGACCATCTCGGTCTCGCCAAAGATCCGACTCCCCATCGACGAGTGTTCGCACGGCACCTCGACCAGGATGCCAGGCATCATCGGATAGACCTCGAGGACCTCCCCGAGCTCGCCGGAGCTGACCTTCTTCTCGTCGTCGCCGTCGCCGCGCTTGATGAAGTCCGCCTTGAACTTCACGATGTCGCCTGGCTTCATTTTCTCGAGGTCGAGCTCGCCCGCCTTGCCCATCTCATCGACGAACCGAATGCGTCCCACGGCTACCTCCTCCGTTGCCGGTTGAGCTTGGCTTTGCGGGTCATGCTCTGCGGCGTTGTACCTGGCGTAGCCGCCCCCTTGGGTCGCGGGGCCGGCGATGCCGGCCCAGCGGACCCGTTCTTCACTTGCGGCTTCCAATCTGGCGGACGGTGCGCGACGGCGAACACCGTGACGACCTCATCGCAGATGAGGCACTTGAGAACGAGCTCCTTGGTCTCGAGGCTGTAGATCGCCTTGACCGCGAGGTTGTTCACCTCGACCTTCGACTGCGGGTCCATCAGCTTCGCGTGACAATCCGGCGTGAAGGTCAGGTACTCGTTCTTGTGCTTGCACCTCTTCTTGGTACAGACGGGCGCGAGGTCTTCTTGATGAATCGCCATCTCGACTCCTACTGCTTGTTGAGCACCACCACGTCGACGTCGATGGTTCCAGAGCTCGACACCTTGACGGCGATGGTGTGGTTGCTCTGAGAGCTCACGGTGAGCCCGGTCGAGCCGTTCAGCCACTGCCACGCGCCGCCATCGTATGAAACCGCTCCCCCGTCGTTCCACGAGCCGCTGTCCCATTTGTAGGACCAGTGCGCGGTCCCGCTCGAGGAGCTTTGGTGCGCCGAGATGGCGACCTTGTACGTACCCGCCGCGAGCGACACGGACGAAAACGTGGTCGTGCCCGGACTCATGCTCGAGTACTGGAGTGCCTCGTACTTGTTGTTCGAGGCGGTGTTGTTCGCGGTGACACCAGTGGCGTGCCCGCTCAGGGTGCCGTTCTCGGCTTCGAAGAACAGCGGGCCCTTCGCAGTGTACTGGTCTGGGAGCGGCGAGCCCGGGAGCTTGAACGAGCCATCGGAGCAGTGCTGCTCGTTCCCGACGCAGTGATGCGCGAGCACCGTCTGGACGTTCGCGATCTCCGTGCTCGAGAAGTAGCCTTGCGCCTCGTAGTTCTCGTACCAGGTCTCGACGTCCTTCATGAACGCCTCGACTGGCTCGCTCGAGGTGCCATAGGTCCAGGTGTCGGCGAGCGCGTGTGCGTACGTCGCGTTCGCGAAGACCCACGGTGTTGACGAGCCGTAGGGCCCGCTCGTCCCGACGATCTGTCCCGAGCAGCCGTTGTAGCTGAGCCGGCAGGTGTTGAAGACGAGCTCCCAATACACCTCGCTCATGACCGCCGCGCACTGCCATGGATTTCCAGAGTAGTCCTGATTCGTATCGCAGCCTGCGGCCGGGAAGTAGAACGAGCCGCTGGTCCCTGACACGACCTCGGAGGCGACGTGCTCGCCGTTCACGAGCTTGTCTCCGTGCTGCGCGACGAAGCCGGTGCCGTTCGCCCAGAGCGTCGTCGAGTAGCTCAGACCGGACCAGTCGTTGAGGCCGAGCTGCCACCAGTACACGAGCACGCGCAGGTAGCTCACGTCCGCCCAACCTTCATCGAGCGCCGTCGTTCCGTAGAAGCCGTAGGTATCGTGGACGAAGTGTCCAGCCGACTCGCGGCTCATCGAGAACATGTTGGTGGCGCCGTTGAAGTTGTTCGCAGGACTTTGCGTGAGGCAGAGCTTGTGGTCGAATGGCGTGTAGATGCCCTCGATGGCGGTGCCGCTCCCGTTCGTGCAGTAGACCCCGCCGGCGTAGTTGTTCTCGATGTTCACCCAGAACTGGTACGTCGTCACCGGCGTCGGGAAGAAGTTGCCCCACCATTGGTGATAGCTCCGCATCCCGCCGGTCGTCGGGTTGTCGCCGAAGAACACGTACGCGTTTGAGGTGCTCGTGTCGACGCCAAGCGCGGTCCACGGCGACGTCCCGCAAGTGTTCTGCTTGCAGAAGACGACGTTCGAATCGTTCGTGTCGTTGAACTCGAAGTTCGGCGAGTCGTACATCGAGTTCCGCTGGAGGCAGTAACTGCAGGTGTGCGTCGACGTGTTGGTGCAGCCATCCGCGCCGGTCGTGAGGTCGGTGCAGAGCACGGTGTCGTTGTATGTACCTGCATCCGTACCCGGCCGTCCTGGGTTACCGATGTAGTACGAGTACGCTTCGAGCCCAAGGTTCACTTCTTCGGGCCCGCCGAGCTTGAAGCGACCGGTCTGGATGGGACCGAGCCCGCCGTCCGGTAACGAAGCGAGCCCGATGTCTGGACTTCCATCGCCGGCGGGCGCGCCGCAATGGGCGCAACCTGTTAGTGCGACGGTGACTGCGAGTGTGATGATTTTGCGCATGACCTCTCCTACCTGCTTTCTACAAGCCCGGCAACTCGGCCCATTCGATCGTGAAGTATAGCTTCGCCACGCCGGCGGCGCCGAACGCGGTGACGTTCCTGATCAAGAAGCCTTCGTTGTTGCCGAACATGTGAGGATGCACGTTGCTGTTCGGCATCGAGTAAAGATCGAAGTAGCCGCTCGTTTGAAACGCAGTGTTGGCCGCGCTCGGAGTAGCTACACCAGTCGCGAAGGCGTTTGGGTCGAGCGTACGCGTACCAGCGCCGAGCGCTGCTGTAGTCGCTACGCGCATGTCGGAGATCTGGGACGTCGCCATGATCGTCCGAGCCTTCTGCGCATTACCGGTGAAAGGCGTGAGCGCAGTTCCGCCGGTATCGGGTGCGGTGAAGCCGCTGACTCTGATGACATCGAGGTCGACTTGCTGCGCGGAGGTGAACGCAGTCGTCAGGATCGAATAAGCCTGGATTCGTCGGAGGACCAGGAAACCGACCGGCTGTGCCCATCGCACTGAGAAAAGCGCGCTGGCCGCTGCAATGCCTGTTACCAATCCGGTTGCTACGGCAAGCCGGTAGTGGCCACCCGTAAACACGCCGAAGTTGTATTCGTCCGGCTTTTCGGTCACGCGCGCTGACCCAAACGTGGCGTCGACAACGAGGCGTGTCTCCTCGATGCCGAACGAGGTTGCGCTGGGGGTGCCGCCAAGAATGTGAGCCATGATTCCTCCCGCCTATAGAGCCTGAATGGCCCTTCGGTTCTTTTTCAGTAGTTTTTCGATCTTTTTCAGCGTGCTCGCGATCCGAGTAAGCTGGTCGAGCATCTTCGCGGTTTCGGAGATGCCTTGAATGGGCAGGTTCGCTTTGTCGAGCCATTGCCCGGTGAACTCCGCGACGTCGACATCGTTCTGCGACTGCGGATAGGAGCTCGGCCACTGGATGTTCGGCGATTGCGTCGACACGACCAGCTCGCACGCGAAAAGGATCGGGCCGATTTGCGAGAAAACGGTATATTTATTTGTGTCGTACGCGTAGAAAATTGGCGCATTGTTCGCAACGAACAGCGAGCGAAAGTCACCCCAACGTAGGAATACAACGTTCCCGTAGACGTTTGGGGTTGCATCGATGAGTTGAGCTGGCATGGGTTAGAGCTCGTAATACTGAAAATCGGCGCTCGTCGTCTGCCCGACGATACCAGAAGGAGTTGCGTAGATACGGATGCGTGCTGGTCCAGTTATGCGTTTCACGACCGGGAACGGGATGAATGTACCAGACGCGGACCCTCCTGCCAGGACGTCGCCGACTACGATCTGGTCGGACTGGTTGCCCTGGTCGTAGCGCAGCGACTTGAGCGCGAAGCGCGAGCTGTTCCCCGTCGGCGATGAGGAGCTCGGGGTGATACCGACGACGTGGCAGCAACGCCCAGTTGGGACGTAGTGGTGCGCGTAGCGAGTCTCGTTGTCGCCTGGCGCGATGGAAGCGAAGATGGACCCTGTACCATTCGCGCCCGTCCAGAACTGGATGGTTCCGTCGTTCTGCCCATCCGTACCGAAGAACGTGATGACGGCGCTTTCAAGGAGTGCCCACGTTCCCGCCGAGTCGACCGGCGTCGTTCCGTTGAGCGAGATCGCTTCGGTGAATGGCCCGTCGATGGGCCCGGGTAAGCCGTTCGGCGCGGTGTAGTAAGTAACCTGAACGAACCGAGCGCCGGTTCCGCCACTCGCGTCATTCGGCGAAGTCGACGACACCGAACGAATCGCGTTCGTAGCCTGTTCGACGTACGGCGTTGAGCCGATGAAGACTTCTTGCCGGCCAGCCGTTTGAATGTGGCCAAAGTTACTCTTCGCGAGCTGCGCCGAAAGATACGGTCCACCGGCGACTTTCTGAAGAAGCGCTACAGTCATTGTCCAACTAGGCGTCGTACCGCCAATCTCGAGCTGAAGCGCGATGGCGGACGAGAATACGTTCGGTATGTGCAGGATGAACTCTGTCGTTCCTGTCCCGGCCTGGATGAGGCCTGACTGCGCGATGGCCTGTCCGAACGTGGTCGTCGAGTTCGGGTCGAACTCGAACGCGAAGAATTGGAGCGTAGCATCGGCGCTTCCAGTGTTCACCGCCCGGATCACGAAGTCAGCTTCACGCGCGCCAATGGGGCGTGTGTACAGAGTCGTGGTCCCGGTGACCGCGATCTGGTTCATGATGAGGTCGACGCCAGGGTCCGGCGTCGATGCGGCACCGTAATGCTTGCAACCGACCTTGAGGTAGACGCCCCAGCTCGGCGTCGAGCCGCCGACCGTCCAGTTGATCTGGATGTACGGCGACCGTGTCGACGGAATAGTAATAACCTGTTGACCGCTCGTCGTGAACTGCGCGCCGTAGCGATGTTGACTGATCTGAAACGCCAGTTGGTTCGGGTCCATCTCGACGATGTCGAAGTAGATGGTGGGGTTCGTGCCGGTCGGCGCGACCGGAATGTCGATGTAGAGCGAAACTTCTTTCGCGCCGTAGCCGACATTGAGGACACCGGAGTTCCCGCTCGCGGTAATGGTCGCATTGTTCAAAACCGTCGTCAGGTTCGGATCCGGAACCATCAGCAAGTGCCCCACTGCATCTACTGCGAGTGGACGCGCGGTATTGCTGGAGCTGCCGTCCGTGTTTGTCTGGAGCGCTGCGATGTACGCAGCGGCTGTCGGCGGCGTGCTACCAACCTGCGCCTCGTATTCGGGCGTAATGTCGACGATCTGCGAGCCGCGAAGAGAAATTGTGCCCGACGCCCCGCTCGTAAAGGCAGTACAACGCACGCGGTAGTTGGACGCGCCTCCGCGCGGCTGGAACGTGTACCCGAATGCTCCTCCACCGCCGGCAAGCGCAAGGCTGCTCACCATCTTACGTGTGCTCGTCTGATACCAGAGCGAGTTCTCCCACGTCGTGCCACCATCAAACGAGACTTGCGGGATCAGCGTTCCGCTCAACGTACCGCCGTTGATGAGGACCGATACGGAAGCCGAACCCGTCACCGCAAGCGATACGGTCTGGCCGCTGCCGCTGATGGTACCGCTCGCGGTGACATCGGGAACGCCGCCGCTTAGATTGACGGAGCCACCGACCTGGATGTTCCCGCTTGCATCGGTGAGCAGCGTTCGGACGTTGCTCCCGTCGGTACCGGCGATGAGGACCGGGTTCCCGACAGGAGCAGACCCGGCAGGGCCAGCGCCCACCATGACCGGGCGCCCGGAAGCGTCGGTCATGAGGACGCGCAGATTCGTTCCATCCCACCCAGCAATCTGGAGCGGGTTGTCGACGGGCGCTGACCCCGCTGCCGTCGAACCGACGGCAGTTATTGTGGTGTCACCGAGAGGCATATTACGGCGTAAGCTCCGTGACCTCAGCGAAGCCCGAACCGCTGGCCAGGATCGCGTCGATCTGTCCTGTGTAATCGAACGGGACCTCGTAGTAACCGAGAGCCGAGATCTGAACCGTGTACGACGTCGTCGATGCGGTCGCTCCGAACTTCACGTAGAGGACCTTGTTCGACTCGTTCACGATGGTCGCTCCAAGACGCGACGTGTTCGACGCCAGAATGGTCGCGTTCGAACCCGACGTCGCGGTGCGCGAGATGGTCGACGTCGAGGACCTTTCGTCGATCATGACGAGACGGCCGGTCGTGTCGGTGAGGAGTCGGCGAACGTTGCCGGAGCCGTCGATGCCGGCGACGAGCACCGGGTTCCCGACGGCTGCTGCACCGGCGGCGGCCGCGCCGACGACGATGGACGCGCCGGTTGCGTCGGTCAGAATGGCGCGGAGGTTCGCACCGTCCGTGCCCGCGACGTATACCGGGTTCCCGGCGGGTGCTCCGCCGGTCGCGGCGGGGCCGACGACGGTCGGCCGACCCGAGGAGTCCGTCGCAAGCGCGCGCAGGTTCGCACCGTCCGAGCCGCCGATCTGCGTGACGAGCGGTGGAGCTGCAGCCCCCGGCGCGCCGGTCGACAGGTTGACCGGTCCGTTGACCGTCGACGAACGAACGGTGATGGCGGCAGTGCCCGACGTGAACGCCGAGACGCGGACGCGCGCGTAGCCCGCACCGGTCGGGCAGTAGATGCTCCGCGCGGTGTGCGTGTTGTTCGAGCCGAAGACGATCGACGCGACCTTGTTCCCGGTGACCGGGTCCTCGAAGTACGTCGTCTCCCAGGACGTGTTGTCGTAGCTGATCTCGGGAACGATGGTCCCGATGAGCGTACCCGCAGCGAGGTCGAAGCCTGCACCGCCTTCGCCCGCGAGAGTGACCGAGACCGCTGCGTTCAGCGCGTTCAGGTTGCCAGTTGCGGTCGTGTCGGAAATGGAGAACGACGCCTGCAGCTTGCCAGTCGCATCCGTCGACAAGACGCGTAGGTTTGCGCCGTCAGTGCCTGCAATTTGAATTGCGCCAGTTGGTGCAGCAGCTCCGGCGTCGCCAGAAACTGGATTTCCTGATGGGTCGTACTGAACACCGAGTGCGTTTGAGAGCGGCATGACTTTCTACCTCACGACGTTTCCGTCACTTGGGCTGTTCCCCCGCCAGCAACCGACCAGACGCCCGTAATCTGTCCGGTGTAAGCGGGAAAAGGGAGCTCGTACACGTACCCGGGTGCGATCTTGACGCCCCAATCGGCAGGGGTCGCGCCGGCTCCAAGCTTGATATAGAGAAAGCCGTTCGAAATGTTGTTGTAAATCGTAGCGCCGATGCGCGCGGCGTTCGCGGCGAGCAAGACGGTTCCGTTGGTAACAGTCTGAGGCACCGCAGTCGTGGCACCGGAAGCTGGTTGAGTCAGCGTGAACGATGCAAGGATCTTGCCGGTCGAGTCGACCGCGATGAAGCGCGCTTTTCCGGTATTGTCTTTTCCGACGAAGATGATGCCGTTGGTGTTCGGCGGGATGGCGACGCCGTCGGCGACGTCCATCTCGGTCGGTGTCGCGAGCACGTTCCCGAAGAGAACGACGGCTGGGGACTCACCGCTCATTAGAAGATGGTCCTCACGCGCTTAGTTTCAGCGATGCCGGTGTAGACGATGTTGTCCTGGATGTGCTGCACGAGCGCGCCGGTCGCGTCGTACATGTACCAGTCGATGGGCGTCGGCAGGACCACGCTCGCCGGGAACGAGCGGTTGATGGTCTTCTGCACGATCTTCTTCGCGCCCGGGTTGATGCCGGGGTCCGAGTCCCACCAGGTCACGTCGGTCGGGAAGAGGCCGCCGGTGACGACCTTTGCTGCGCCCGAGACGAAACCGTGCCCGGGCCCTTCGTCGATGAAGTGGATGAGCTGTCGGAGCTGCTCATGCTGTGCGGCCGTGATGCCGCTTCCGCTCGCGGCGAGGAACAGGAAGACGAGGTCGTCCGGCGTCGCGATGAACGTGACCTCGAGGACGCCCGGCGGCGAGCCGATGACGGAGTAGCCGCCAGGTACGGTCGTTATGACCGCGGTGCTGCCGGACGGGACGACCATCGCGCGCACGATGGCGAAGGTGTTCAGGTCCCATGGGTCGACGCGGCTCCCGATGTCGATGGTGTCGCCGTCGGTGCCTGCGATAGCGAGCAACGGACGGACCATGCCGTCGTCGAACTCGCCGAGGTCGACCGACTGCTGCGTCGGGAGCAGGTTCCGGAGCAGGATCTTCATCCGCTACCTCCACCAGCGTCCTGACGCTTCTTGGGCGCCTCGAGCCAACGTCGCCGCGCGGGCGTCCGCTCGACCGCCTTCGGGTTCAGCACGATGAGCCTGTCCTCGGTGCGGACGGCGTCGTAGCCGCTCTTCTGCCCGAGGAGCTCCTGGACGAGCGCGGTTAGGCTCTTGATGCCTTCGGCCTGCTGCTGGACCGCTTNCGATGAGCCGAGCGACCTCTGGGTCGTGCGCTGCGCTCTTTCGGAGGTCATCCGAGCTCATGTCGAGAACGCGCGCCCCGTCGCGGAGCTGGATCTCGTCGCCGTCGGTCCCGAACGAAGCGTCGTAGGCGATGCCGCCATCGCGGAGGTACCAGGTCGGCCTCACGAGGCGCTTTCGGTTCGGCTTTCTCTTCTTCACGCGCCGACGACCTGCGACGCGCGCCTTGTCCTCGAGCACGTCGTCCGAGCTGATCCGGATCTTCTTGCCGCTCAGCCGATAGGTCGGTGTGTCGGGCCAGCCCCAGAGCTGAACCGCATCTGCGGTGAAACCGCCCTCTGGGATGGGCCCGTGGTAGTCGCCTTCAGACGTACAGTAAGCGAGCGTCGCGTGCGCCTTGTACTCGTCGCGCACAGACGGCTCAAAGCCGGCGTCTTCGAGCTCGTCGACCAGGTCCCAGTGGAGCGCAGCGAGCCGCTCGACCGTCTCCGAATGCACGCCTTTGTGCGCGACCCAGGGAGCAGCGCTTTCCTTTGGGTTGTCAGACTTGAACCACTCGACGCCCTTCTCGAGCTCGACTGGGATCGGGCCGTGTCGCGCCGCGACCCGCGCGACGATGTCCTCGAGCGTCCGCTTGGCCTGGTCGTCATGCGGCCCTGGGATGTAAACCGCCGTAAAGTGCGGCGGGCCGTTCTTCTCGGTGATCTCCTCGGGCCACATCCGCCCCAGGGCGCTCGGTACCCGCACGACCACGACGGCCTTCTCGCCGGGCTGCTTGCCTTCGCGCAGGTACGCCTGCTTGCGTCGCTCGAGGAAGGCTTCGATATCGGCGTCGAACTCGGCCTCGGTTCGAGCCCCGAGCACCTGCGTCGGCTGCGCGGGCGTCAGCTGCGGCTGCTGTTGATCCTGCTCGCGCGGGCGCTGCTCGTACGAGACGATGCGCTGTTCGAGCGCGTCGAGGATGTTCTTGTAGTCGCTCGGGTCCTTGATCGAGCCGAACGCCGCTGGCGACCAGACCCAACCGAAGTTCCCGAGCGACATCGTCCCGGGCCGGACTTCCTTGCCACCGGCGGCCATCGCGCGTTCGTAGAGCTCCTGGTTCCGAAGCTTCAGCGACTTCACCGCGACGCTCTCTTGCGCAGGCGCCGCACCAGGAGTTGTTTGCGCGCCAGGTGGCTGCGCAGGCTGTCCACCGTCGGTGAGCGGTGGCTGGCCGTCTGGTCCTAGCCCTTCGAGCTCAGGCATCGCATCTTGCGTGGGCGGCTCCTCGCCTTCGTTCCAGTTTGGCCCGACCAGCACTTGCTGCGCGGTCACCGCGACGAACTCGGTCGCGCCCGCTGGCAGCGCTTCCTCTTCCGTCGGGCTCAACGGACGCTCGTCGGGCTCGGGCTCAACCGACTCCCAGGCTTTGTCGACGAGTCGGTCATAGACCTCGTCCGGGAAGTGGAGCGCTTCGAGCCCGGGCACCTCGCGCAGAACGTCGAGCACCCGCGACTCATAGAGCTGGTCCCAGGTCGTGATGTTCCGGGTGAGCCGCTCGAAGGCCTCGAACGGGCCCGACACCCGAGCTGGACCTTCGAGGCTCAGCGCGCGGTTCGGGCCATCGGTCTCGCCACCGACGTAGACCGGCTTCGGGCCGAGGCGGTGCTGCGCGTACTGCTGCTTCCAGCGCTCGTAGCGAGCGTCGGCCTGGACGAAGTCGCGCGGGTACTCGACTCCACTGCTCTCCAAGAGAAGATTCCAGAGCTGGCGCTTCGGCGGGAGCCGGTTCTGGATCCCGAGGACCTGCTCGGCCGTCAGCGTCAGCGCGCCGTGCTTCGCGGTGTCCCAGGCGCTATCCCGCGGCTTGAGCGCTGATGGCGTCGCCGCGACCTGCTCCTCGACGCGCGGCCCGGTGATGAAGCGGACGATGTAGCCGTTGATGCCGCCCCCGCTACGCTCGAGCTTCTTGATGATCCGTACCCGTTCCCCCGAGCTGTGAAGCGCTTCTTCACCGCGGCGCCACTCGCGCTGCGAGCCCGTAAAAGCCGCTTTGCTGGTCGTCATCACGAGTTCGGTCGGGTCGACCTGCTTCACCTCGCCAGTGTTCACAACCTGGACGCTCTCCTCGTCGACCTTCCGGAGAAGGAACTTCTCGCCCTCGAGCGTCATGAACAGCGTCCCGAGCGGCACGTCTCGGAACTGCATAATCGTCTGGGCTTCGTGCAGCGCGGACGATCGCGTTGTGAAGCGGACCTTGTTCTTCTCGGCGAGCTCCTCGAGCATCAGGTCGTACGCTGGCTGGGTCGACGGGTCGGCCTTCAGCATCTTCTCGAGCGCGCGGGCGCGGTCGTAGTTGTCCTCGCCCTCGTCGAGTGCGGTGTAGACCGCGTCCGGAAGGTCCTTGTCTTCGATGAGCAGGACCGGGATGCGCTCGAGGCCAGCTGCCCGCGCGGCCGCGATCCGGTGCGAGCCGGTGATGGCCTGGTACCCGCCGCCGCTCCGGTAGGCCAGCACCGGCCGTCCGTCCCAGCCGTCGGCCTTCATCGCCTCCGTCAGCCGGCGCAGCTTCTCGCGGTTCTTGACCGGATGCGGGGGGTTTACCCTTCTAGGCTCTACCTCCACGTGCAGAATCGCTAGCTTGTACAGGCGATTTTGTGCTGTTCTTTGCCCATGGCCTACATCCGTCGAGAACGGGGGCGCAAGACCGAGTACCGCATGGTCCAAGTGGCACCGGGCCAGGATCGTCGAGAGCATCGCGTGGTCATGGAGGAGGTCCTCGATCGCCCATTGAAGCGCTCGGAGATCGTCCACCACTGGGACGAAGACGGCCTGAATAACAACCCCAGGAACCTCTATGTAACCTCGCAAGGGGAGCATGTTCGAATCCACCTTCTCGGAAAGCTCACCTGGGATTTGCAACGTGCCTTGCGTATGCGGGAGCGCGGTTGGACGCTGCAGCAAATTGCCGATGACGCCGGTGTCAACATCGTGTGTATTTGGCGCATCTTCCGCCGGCTCGGAGTCACTACCAAGCGTGTTGACTCTGCCGATAACCTTGACCCCGAGCGCGTCGTTCGCCTTTATGCGACGATGACCGCGCTCGAAATCTCGCGCAAACTCAGGGTGGCGCCCAGTGCTGTCCGCGCTGCCCTCGTTCGTGCTGGCGTCGACATCCGCAGGCAAGGTCAGCGTCCTCCCGGACGGAAGCGCAGGCTGCGTTGACGCTTCCTTCGTGAGGCGTGGCAGAACGAGCTTCCGGAAGCGCTTTGCCGGAACGGTCCACATCCCGCCGAAGGTGTCGCCGGCCCAGACCAGCTTGAACGCGGCCTCGGCCTGCGCTTCGTCAGCGAACGCGAGGAACACCTTGAACTGTCTGAACCTACTTTTGTCGTCGAGCTGGATGCCGAGGTGGACGTCGCCGTCGAGGTCCCCGGGCCCGATGACGACGTCAAGCTCCTGCTCGTCCGGGTCGTTCTTGTCGCGGAGGTCCTCGAAGTAACCGAGGCCTCGCCACTCGTTCGGGAGCTGTTGCTCATCCCCGCTCGGACGCTTCGAGCCGCCCTCGGCTTCGAGTACGATCCGGAGGTCGTGCCACACCACGACGTCTTTCGCCGCTGTACGGGCCAGCTGCGTGAGGAACGCCTCGGCCGCTTCGAGGACATCGTCCACAGACTCGACGCTCGACCGGAACTCCTCTTCGGCGGCATCAGCGCGCTCGTGCGCCTCGTCGTACTCGAGGCCTTCGCTCTCCATGAGGCGCGCCTCGACGAGCTCGTGGACCAGGATGGCGGCGGCGTCGTGAGGGACCAACGTGTCCTCGAGCCAGACCTCATGCGCCGGAATCCACGGGTAGGCTTTCCAGTTCCCGCCCTCGGTGAAGTCGATGTCGTAGCGCCGGTACCGGTCACGGACGGCGTCGCCCTTGACGAGCCAAACTTCGACATCGCCGACGCGTCCGAGGAATCGCTTCCCGAGCGCGTTGCGGTCGCGCACTTCGCCGGTAGCCATGCGCCCGTTGAATTTTGCGGCCAGCTCCGGCCCGACCGTGACGCCCCATTGTGAGCAGAACGAGTCGAGCACCGCGGCCGCACCCTGCGGCGTCGCGTCCTCGCCCCAAACGAGGTGCCGCAGGATCTTACCTGCGTCGCCCTCGTTCATCTTGAGTGCGTTCGCATCGTAGTACTGCGCGCCGCCGTGGGGCCCACGCACCTCGAGCACGCCGTTCTGCACCTTCAGCTGAAAGCCGCCGCTCTCGAGCGCGGTCTTGAGCTCGATTCCGTCGTTGCTGGCTTGGCTGACGACCATCTTGAGGTCGGTCCAGACGGACCCATCTTGCTGCCAAGAGATGCGTGCTGCAGTTGCGGCTGCTTGGAGCGCGCCGTCCCAATCTCCGCTCTTCGCCGCCGCTACGGCGCTCTCCGCCAGCCTGAGTGCCTCTTTTAGGCGACCGACCTCTTGTTGACGCTTCCGAGTCTCGTAGGGGTCATCACCCTCGAACCATTGTTCGGTCCGCACGATGAGCTCACGCGTCTCCTCGCTGGCTTGAGCGAAAGAAGCCTCGAGGCGGGTCAAGATCGCGCGCTCAGCCGCCGGCAACAGCGGCATCGCAGCGGCGGCCCGGTCGATGCGGCCGATGTCGTCATCCGAGCAGCGATGGAACCACCTGTCCTCGCTTCCGAAGATCTCGCTCTCGAACATCACGCGGCCGCAGTGCGGGCAGGTGTCGCCGACGAGCGCCTTCGCGATGCGCGACTCCGGATACACGCTTCGAGTCATCGGCGTGTACTCTTCCTCGGTCACCCAGGTTTCGGGCTGCTCAGGTTCGATTTGCGTCTCGGGCTTGAATTGCCGAAGCACGCGCCAGTTCTTCCCGAGCTTGAGCGCGGTCCGGAGCTCGTCCTGGTCGTCGTGCTCCTCGAGCGGTCGGTTCAGCTTGTAGACGTTCAGCCAGCCCTCGGCTCCGATGGCCTGTCCGACGGGCATCTCGAGCGCGAAGATGGAGTAACCTTCGCTGTGCGGGATGGCGCCCACGTCGGGGCTTGTCGACAGCTCGAGAAGGTCGCCGTTCGCGGCCTCGATACCGTAAAGCGTCATCGGGACCTTCTTCATCGCGTTGAAGGCAGCCGCTCGAACGTTGCCAGCGGTCGACGCGAGAAGCTGCGAGCGCCCACCGATGTCCTTCAGAAGGTCCCACGCGCGCTCGTCGGCGCCCTCTATCATGCCGAGCAGGAAGCCCTTGAAGCGCCGCCGTACGTCCTCTTCGGGGAGCCCGCGTTTGAGCGCGTTCTTGAAGACGTTCTGTGCTTCGGCGAGGAAGCGGTTCATCCCCTGGACGAGCGTCACGTTCGTACCGCCGAGGTCGCCCGGTTCCGGAAGTTGGAGCTCGACGTGCGGCACGCGCACGGCGTTTCGGACGAAGTGCTCGAAGGCGTGGTTCCGGAGCGCTTCGGCGACCTCGGGCCAGCTCGGCAGCTCGAGCCCGAGCGGAACCTGCGCCGCGAGAACCGTCTCGGCGGTGATGGTTGATGGCGACGAGTCCGCGGCCAGTGTTGCCCGCCGGTCGGATGGCTCCGACGCACCGGCCGCGGACCCGTCATCGACTACGAGCTCGGGAAGGACGGTCTTTCGGAACTCGGAGGCTTCGACGGGCTCGACGCCGCCGAACATGTGCTCCGGCCACATCGCGAGGAAAGCTTTCCGAGCGTCCTCCTCGCTCTCGAACCCGAGCAGCGTCTTGTACTGGAAGAACGAGCCGTCGTTCGGGTCGAGCTGGACCGCGAGCCAGACCGGCAATTCTTCGTCCGCCCAACGCGGCCCCGCGATCACGTCGAGCGAATCGCCGTCCTCGGCCGGCAGGTCGATGAAGTAACCATAGCCGGCCCAGTCATCAGGCAAAGTAACGTGCGGGACGCCGGGAACCTCGCGCGTCTCGCCGCCGCGGAACTCGATGCCGATAGGGAGGCCGCGCCACGAGAGCTCCTCGACCGGAGTCTCGTCGCGCGCGAGGAGCTCAAGGGCGGTGACTCGGAGGCCGCTCATGGCGCCCCCATAGGAGCCACACTGCGAGACTCGCCGTCGCTACGGCTAGGACCGCCGCCACGTAGGGGACCGCTTTCAGCCGCTTCATCCGCGACACCTACCACGTCTCCCCGCGAAGAGCCGCCGAGATCGCCGACTGCGAAACGCCGAACCACCATGCCAGGTCCACTTGGCGCGTTATTTTCGGAACGTAGATTCGCCGGATGAACTGCACCGTCTCCTCCGTCAAGACCGCGCGCCCGTTCCTTTCGCCTTTGAAGAGTTCTGGGTATAGCACCGCCGGCGAGCGATCCGGATGCTTGCGCAAGCCGTTGTTCGGGCCGGCGGCTGTCCGGCCCTTCTGATGTCGGTCGCGGTTGTTGTCTCCGCGGGTGCCCAAGAACAGATGCTCCGGCCGAATGCAGTTCTTGATGTCGCAGTGATGTAGTACGCACAGGCCGAACGGAATCGACCCGCAATGAACCGTCCACGACAGGCGATGAACCAGGAAGTATTTCTTTTCCAACATGCAGCGACCATAACCCGTCTTGCGGTTGATCGACCCCGTCCAAAGCCAGCACGTCGGAGTTACTTGAACCCGGGCCCAGAACGGCGCTTCGCGCTCCCCGAGGTTCATAGAAGTCGCTACAGTAGGCGGAGGGGTCGTCCGTCGGCAAGCGCGGGTTGCCGCCCTGCCACTTGATGAAATGCGGGCTTGAACAGAGCAGCTCGCCATCACTATTCTCAAAGAAACGGCAGTTCATGCAGCTCGAGCCGCCCTTCGGAACGGCCATACCCGCAACGTGATCGGGCGGGAGCTCGAAAACCACACCGCCATAAGGAGGACTTGGACAGTTAGTCTGCGCTTCGCGGTCCGCCCACACACGCTCCTCTTCGAGCCGGAGCGGGACCAGGTTCGTACGGTTGAAACCGAACGTCCATCCACCCTGGCGCTCCATGACCTGCTTGAGCAGACGCTCCTCGCGCGCCGACAAAGCTCCGTCGGCGATGGCGACGTCGTGCGGAGCGACGCGGACGATGACCGTGTTCTGCCCGAGAGAGGCGACGGTGCCTTGCGCCGCGTTCCGGACGCGGACCGCGCCGGAGGGCAGCCCTCGGTACGGCAGCATGCCCTGGTCGATCTCTTCCCTCGTCAGCCGCTTGGGCGGTCCCGACACATGGACGGCGTCGACCCACTCGCCCTGGCCGGCGTCGAACTCGACCGGGTCGCCGACGTTGAACATCAGGTGCCCATGCTCGGGATGCTTCGCCCAGTCCGGCACCGCGAGCGCCGGCGCAGGCTTTGGTTGCTTGCCCCACGGCGTCGGCCCGGGCTCGGTCACCGACACCGGCTCTGGCGCGGGCGGAGCAGGCGTCGGCACGCCGCTCGGCGGGACCGCACCAACAGGCACCTCACGGCGCGGCCGCTGCTCGGGGACGAGCCGCTTGAGCCGCTCGGTCAACCGCTCACGCAGCCGCTCGTGAAGAGGCTTCACCGGCACGGGTCATGCGCCTCCGAGCCGAACTGCGATCTGGAGTCCGTCGGCGCCAGCGTTCACGCGGAGCACGTGCCGCCCACTCCCGAACGGCCCGAGGTGCGGGCGCCCGGCGAACTCTAGCCAGCCTTCTCCAAGCTCGGTCACGTTCCGAGCGACGACGCTGAACTGGTCGGCCACGCGCGTGAGCTGCTCGGGAGTCATGTACTCCGAGGTCTCGATGGTGTCGCCGCCGGCGGTGTTGAACGCGAGCACGGTCTCGTAGCGCTTCTCGGCCGCATACGGCGCCGGGCGTCCGGGCACCGTCGGCGCCTGCTGCGGTTGGTACTGCGTCGGTGCGCGGGGCATCGGGCGCGCAGGTACCGTCTGCTGCGGTGCTTGCGTCTGCGTCGTCGCGCCAGGGATGTGTTCTGGCGACCAGCCATGCGGCATCTGGAGGAACGACCAATCGCCGGCGGTCCCCGGCTCCGCTGCTGGCGGCGGCGGGATCGGCTGCGGGCCGCTCCGCGGGAGCGGCTGTCGGCGCGTCCGTTCCATCTCGTTGACGGTCTGCTCCTGGTTCGGCTCGCGGATGGTCGGCATCCGGCGCTGGAACGTCGTCTCGTACGGGCGCTCTTCAGCCGGCGTCGCCCACGGCTGCGGCGTAACCGGCGCTTCGGTCGACGGCGGCGTCGACATGAACTCTTGGACGTAGCGCTGGTGGATCTCGTGCGCGCGAGCTTGCTCTTCCGGAGTCTCTTCCTCGGTCGGGACCTCGCCAAGTTCAAGCGCACCCGACGCCGGCTCGAGCGGCTCGAGGTCGCGTGGCGCGAGTACGACGAGCTGGTGGTCGGGCGTCATGAAGCGGAGCCGGAGGTTGTCCGCGGGCGAGCCGCCAGCTGGCTGCCCCAGGTCCTGGAAGCCATAGAACTGGTCGTCACCTGGTCGATGGAAGCCTTCGAAGTAGAGCGTCTCGCCCTGCGGGATCGAAAATCCAAAGACGCTGGTGAGGTCCGCCGGCGCGATGAACTCACGGTGCGGCACGATATCGTTCATCGACGCCGCGTCCTTCAGGAACGTGAGCCGCGGATGCAGCATCCGCGTGACGACGCGTCGCCAGGCCTGGGTCCGGAGCGCGGCCTCGGCTACGACACCGATGCAAGCCTCGTCCGGGTTCGAAACGCGCAGCTCGTACTGGCCGCCGTGCGCGACCAGCACGTCGCCCGGTTCAGGCGCGCTGACCGCGAACGCCGATGCCGCGCGCGACAGCCCGTCGAGCGAAGCTTCGGCCTGCCAGACGACACGGCCCGCGCGTCGCACCACGATCTGGTAGTCGCCGCCAAGATCATGTTCGGCGGCTTGATGTCGCGGTGGACCATCCAGGCACGAGCGGTGGAAGTAGCAACCGTCCGAGCCGAAGCCGTCCTCGCCGACCGGCTCGCCGCACTTCTCGCAGGTCCGTTCGGCGGTGAGGTCGAGCTCAGCCACGCCGGCGAAGCCTTCGGGCTCGTCGCCGGTGAAGTGCTGCTTCGCCGGATGCGGCCCGCGCTCGAGCTGGCGCCGGCGCTCGAACATCTCACGCGCCCGCTCGGCCTCGTCTTGGGGCTGGTACTGCGGGAAGGTCCGCTTTGCGTAGTCCGGCCAGTAGCTCGACGGATGCCCGCGCGGTCCGGACTCGAGCGTCGTTCGGAGCACCGTCTCGTCCGCGGTGAGGTCGATGTCTCCGACGGCCTCGCGCTGGCGTTCCGTAAGCAGCTCTCGCAACCACTCGTCGAGGAACTGGATGGCCTCGGCCATTTCTTCGGGGCCACGCCCTTCGACGCGCGAGAACGTGTCGATGACCTCGTTGATGACCCAGTCCTCGCCGAGCTGTTCGAGCTCCTCGGCCATCCGGAAGATCTCAGCCTGCCCCGGCGCGTCGACGCGCCAGCCGTCATCGGCCTGCGCGAGATGCATCAGCGCGAAGTCGACCTGGCCCCAGCCATCCGAGCTCGCCTCGACCTGCTTCTTTTTCTTGGGCTGGACGGCGTTCCGCCAGACCGACCAGGTGATGGCCTGGACCTGCTGTGGTGTGAGCGGCTCGTCGAGCTTGACGCCCTTCGAAGCTAAGAGCTTGGTCGCGCGCTGAGCGGCCTCCTTGTAGTCGGCGATCATCTGCTCGCGGAGCTCGACCGGCGGCGCGGCATCCTTCAAGTCGTCGAGCGGGCGCGGCTCACCGCGCCAGATGTTGATGGCGTGGCCGTCGAGCACGACTTCGTTCTGCCACTTCTCGGGCTCCTCGATGGACCGGTAGAAGGCGGTCACCTTCGGGGTCGACTTCTGCTCGGCGCCTTTCTTCTTCGGCGGCGCGTGGAGCTTCATCGGCGGCACGAGCACGGCGCGGCCAGCGACTGGGTCGAAGCGGTCCATGCGCCCCTGCGCATCCCAGGTCCGCTTCATCTTGCCCTTGCCGTACCACCGGTCCTCGGGCACGCGCTTCTTCCGCATGAGCGCTTCGTAGGCTTCCTGACGGTCCCAGATGCTGCCGGCGCCTGTGGTCTGCTTCCACGTCGCGACGTCGAGGGGCTTCGGTTCGTACTCTTGCTTGGCGTAGAACGTGTTCCATCCGCGCGACCGAGCGCGCGCGAACTCGGCTTCGGCCTTCGCAGTCTGACCAGCGTCTTTCGGGTCCCACGTGAGCGACGTGGGTGGCCCTTGGTCGATTGGGAAGTTCGCCGGCTCGCCGGCTTCCTCCCACGCATCGAGCACGCGCTGCGCCTTCTGGATGTTGACCAAGTACGACGAGGCCCCCAAGGTCGCTTTCTCGGTGTAGAGCGACGGGTAGATGGCGGCGGCGAGGTTCTCGGCTGCTTCCTGGTCGAGCTGCTTTCGGTACTCGATGACCTTCCGGCCCTGCCCTCGAAGGACCTGCTCAGCGGCGAAGACGTTGTCTTCCCACTTCGTGTTCGGCGACAGGAGCGCGATGACGGCCGCGCTCACGTTCCGAGGGACGCCGTACTTGTCGGCGAGCGCCTGCGCGTCTTGGCCGGCGTGGATGTACCAGTGCCGCCAGTACTCGATCTCATCCGGGCGCGCGAGCTCGAGCACGCCCATGATGTTCGCGAGCCCACCGTCCTTCGTGACCGGCATGTCTTTGACGCTGAAGTCGGAGGGCTTCGGGATCTCGCGCTCGGGGATGTAGCGGTCCTCGGGACGGCCGACCGGTTCCTTGAGGCGCTTCTTCTCCTCCTCGAGCTGGGCGAGCTGGGCCGGCGTGAGGAGCGGCTTGATCCGCTTCATCAGCTCTTCGCGCTGCTCTTCGCCCTTCGTCGAGATATCGGGTCCGCGCAATGAGCCTTCGGCCAGCGCCTTTTGCTCGGCCTTGGATAGGGCCCGGTCCTCCCACATGTTCCAGAGCTTGCCGCCGGGCATCTGCCGGACATGCCAGGGGGTTTCGGGATGGAATACCGGGTCCGGTACCGGGAGCGGACCAGCCTCGGGAGCCTCGGGTTGGTCGAGCGGAATTTCGCCGACCTGGTACTGCCCTTGCAGTAACCTAGGGGCATGATGACCCCCGACACCCGCGAGCGGCTGATTGGTTACTTGCTCGACCATCCAGGCACCCTCTTCACCGAGCTCCAGCAGAAGTTTCACATCGATACGGCCGACCTGACGGTGCTCAAGCAGGACGGCGTCGTTTCGGTCCACGGTTACCTGCGGAACAGGGCCGTCTACGCCCTCCCCGAGCTGGTCACCGACGAGGCCGACGCCTGACCACGTCCTCCGCGGTGATCAGGATCGGCCCGGCGTCGAGCGCTCCTTCGTGTTCGAACAGGTCGTGCTCATCATCGTGCTCTGTTGGCGGCGCCGTCGGGTCACCGTCGTGGTGCTCCTCTTCGTGCTCGTGGAGGTGCTCGTGCATGTGTCCCTCGAGCAGCGGCCTCAACATCTCGAGCAGCGGCTCGAGCACCTGCTCGAGAGCCACCGGCTCAGGCTCACCCTCGCCGAAGTCGGTGAGGAGGTCGCCCATCGGCAGGACCTCGACGACCTTCCCCTCGGCGACGCCGCCGTCGTGGACAGCGAGGATCTTCATCCCGACGATGGAGGCGACGACCTGGCCGCTCCCGCGGCCGCCGGCCGAGGCGCAGACGTGTCCGGGCTTGCCGTGGTCGGCCGCGCCGCAGGCGGCCATCGCCGCGCTCGGACCCGGCGGCGCAGCGGCGCCCTCGTGCGGCTCGTAGCCCTTGTCCTTCATCCACCAGGCGAGGGCCCACGGGTTCGAGATGTCCTTGTGCTTCTTCATCTCCTTGACCGTGCCCTCCCAGCCTTCGGGAGCGACGCCCTGATGGTCCATCGCGGCGTCGGCGTAGGCGCCGCCTTCTTTCTCGCGGTTGTACTGAGCCCATGCGACTGCGTACGGGTTCTCGATCCCGGGCTTGTGCTTGAGCTTCTTGACCTGCTCTTCGCGTCCCGGAGGCGCGTCGCCGTAGGTCGCCATGCCCTCCATCGCGCCTTCGGGCTCAGCCTCGTCGAGGAAGTTGTAGTCGTCGGCGCCGGCGCCACCATTCTCCATGACCTCGACCATCGACGATGGGAGCGGCGCGCTCGGGTCGTAGACCGGCTCGCGCCCGTGCATGATCTCGTGCGCGTCGAACAGCTCCTGCGCCTGGTCGAGCTCGAACTCATCCGTCGGGATGGCTTCGGGGGGCTCGGGCTCGCCCTCGAGCGGCGGAGGCATGCTCTCGGCTTCGGGCTCATCCTCCTCGGCCTTGTCCTTCGCGATGCGGCGCTGACCGGTGTGGATGATGCCCGCCTCGGCGGCCTCGAGCGTGCCGAAGCCTCCCGTCCGGAGGTCGACCGCGCGCTCCTCGCGCTTTCGGACGAGGCAGTAGCCCTGCCCGTCTTCCGCGTGGCGGAGCTCCCAGATGTCGTGCCCCTGCTTGTACATGCCGGCCGCGATCCGGCGGAAGCCGCTGCTCTCGATCTCAGCGATGTTGGCGACCCGATGTACCTCGAATTGCGCGCTGGCGGTCCGCTGCATTCCGGCCTGGACAGGCATCGGCTGCGGCGGCTGCTGGACCATGTAGGCCGGGTAGCCGGTCGTGCAACCGGCCCACATCGCCTGCTTCTGGGCCTTCTCCTCGAGCTTGGCGCGGATGCGAGCGAGCCCGTCGTCGGGGATGGCCGAGGGCAAGCCGTTGCCTCGGTTCCGGTCCTGGTCGTACTGGGAGACACCCCCGTGGTACGGGGTCAACCATGCGCTGCGGTTCGTCATCGCAGGTACAAAGTCCATCCCGAGCTTCGTGGCCCGGCCCTCCGAAGTTTCCGACGGCGAGCACCCTACGTCGTCATGTCGCCAGGTAAAAAAGCCGGCTTCCTTACCCGGAACGCTTGCGGGTAAGAGGGCAGCCTCTTTTACCCGGGCCGCTTCGGGCGGCGCCTGCTAGGCTCGGCTGATGGACCGGCTCCTTGTTCTCTCGCACGACGACTACCTCGCGGTGCTGACGGCTGCGGCAAAGCACGACACCACGCTCTTCGCACGGTTGGTGGACGCGCCGAAGGTCCGCGACGCGGCACCGAACGAAGCCTGGGGCTGGGTCAAAGACCGCCTGGCCGAAGTTCGAGCCGCGGTCGAAGGGGCCTGGTCTTCGCGCTCGAGGCTGTGCTAGGCTCCGACCGCTCGAACGCGGCTTCGCTCAGCCGTGTCCTTTCTCTGAACGTAGACACACCGCTTGGCCCCGCCCCTGGATGGTCCAGGGGCGGGGTTCAAACTTGCGCCCTACCCCGGCGCAGGTTACATTCGAGCAAGTTCAGTCCGGAACTCGCTCCCCTCCCTGAAGTAGGCACACGAGGACGCCGCCTGGGGCCCACGACCCCAGGCGGCGCAACCTCCACTACGCGACAAGCGCGGCCCGCACTACCAAAACGGGTCAGGCTACGCCTGCCCCAACTTGCCCTACGGTTCCCGGCCCGTCATAACCGGACAGCTCCTTGCCTGCCCAGCCCACCGCAACCCGCAGTACCACTTACACAGCAACGTACCGCTTCGCGCCTGATCAAACCCGACAGTGCCGTGCCGAGCCTGCCGAAGCGCGCCGTTCCGTAACCGGCCGAACTACGACCTGACAAGCCTGCCAGGATGGGCCTGGTCGTACCTGGCCTGACACGATGCTGCAGCACGGATACCGAACGCAACCCCGCCTGCCGCAACGGGCACTGCAATAGCGCACCGAGCTGCTGCCCAACCAAGGCCCTGCACAACATTGCCTGCCAGACCTCAGCGAGCAACGAACCGACCCGCGCGACCTAGCCTGCTTCAACTAACCTCGCTTCTGTCGGGCCCAACCCCGAGCAGCCCAAGTCACGCGTGCGGACGCGGCTTGGGAGGGCGCGGCGGCTTCGCGCTTCTTACTTTCTTCTTCAACAACTCGAGCTCTGCGTAGACCGCCTTCAGCGTCTGGAGCTGCGCGACCTTCCGCTGGAGCACTTCGATGTCGCGAACGATCTCAGCGACGGCCTGCTTGAAGAGGTCCTCATCCGTGAGGACCTTCATCGCGTCGATGTACCCTCCTCCAGGGACATGGATGACGGCGGGCCGCTCGATCTTGCGCGGCTCCTGGTTTGCGTCGTGGTTGACCACGTCCACCACGACCAGGCACCGCAGGATCTTTCGACAGACCTCGAGCCGCCACTGTTTAGCCGCCTTCGACTCCGAGTCCTTGAAGACGTCCGCGCGGAACGGTGAGTCGACGTTCGACTCAGCATCGGTGAGGATGTCCTGCGCCTGGAGCCCACGGTCCTCCTCAAGGAGGGCTTCGAGCTCTTCGCGCCGACGCCCGCACGCCTCGGCGTCCCCGAGGAACTCGTCTTCGTAGCCGTGCTTCCAGATGTAGTAGCGCGCGGTCTCAGCCATGCGTCTCACCGTTCGTGCGGCCGCGGGCTTGCTCGAGGAGCTCCTCCGCGTCCGCAACTTGAGTATCGGTTCCGCGCGCGACGAGGCGCCCATTCTCGTCGAAGACGTCGCGCTGCGGTCGGATGCCGGCGTCCCGCTGCGCCTGTTCCTTCATTGCCTTGGCCATCTTCTCTGAGACCGGAGCTCGACCGCGCCACGCTTCGAGCTTCTCGCGCTGCGCGAGCCAGACGTCGTAGAGGCCCCNACTCTTCGAGCAATGTGCGGATACCGAAGTTCTCGGCGTTGAGCTCGGAGCGGCCGTGCCGACCAAAGGCCTGCTTCAGCTCTTCGATCTCCTTCGTTCCGCAGACGTCGAAGAGGCCGCAGTTCCCGCTGCACTCCGGTCGCCAATCGCCGATGCCAACGGAGCCAGCGCGCTGGACAAGGTTCAGGATCGCATCCTGCCCGATGACGCGCGGCTCGAACTCGATGGTGAGCACCGAGCACCAGCGATCGAAGGACCCGCGGAATCGGAGGTCGAGCTGCCGGTCGTTCCAGGGGCCGACCTTCGTCGGGTCCATGCGCGCGACCGGGAAGCCCCAAATGGGCGAGTACTCGCCAAGGACGTGCAAGCAGGTCATGAGGTCGACCATCTTCACGCCACCGCTGTACCTGAGCGACGCGACCATAGCGCTCTTGGCCGCGACTGAACGAAACGCGAAGAGCCCATCCTTGTCGACGTAGAGCGAGTGGGCGGCGTCGTAGAGTGGGTCCTTCGGCTCCTGAACCGCATCGTCACCGGTAAGGTGCTTGTAGAGAATCTGTCGGACCGCTTTCGCGGTGAAGGCGTGCGGGATGAGCGGCGACCCTGGACGTCCGACGATGCCGATCTGAAACCGCCGCCGTTCAATCGGCGCGATCTGAAACGGACCGCGCTCCTTCGTCTTCCCGTCTTTGTCCAAACGTCCGACCTTGGGCGGACCATCGGGTTCCTTGTCGCGCGCCCGCGCAGTATCGGCCTTCGACATCGTGCCATGATCGTCGCTCTCCATGTGCAGGAGCGCGCGCGCACGCGCTTTTTGCTGTTCGGGCGTCAGCGCCAGCTTCTCGTCGACTGCGTTGATGTCATTCAGGACGTCGGTCTCGTTCGGTCCGTTCTTTTTTCGTGCCACCTGATCCTCCTAGGCAAGGCAGATTGACGGCGCCCTGCGACCCGTTTACTTTCTCGAGCCGGTACTTGCAGCGGGTGCAAGTTATTTTGCGCGGCTCGGTCGTGAGCTTGATGTTGAACTCGAGCTTCGATTTCCCGCAGAGCGACGCGTGGGGGAGCGAGGCGTAATGCGTGACGTGACCGTACCTCACGATAGCCACCATCGGACTACAAGGCCGAGCACAGTCGTCACGATCCAGAGGACCACGAGCCAGCGCGTCCCACGCTTCAGAAGCTGGTCCATCCGGTCAACGGAAGCGTAGAGCTCGGCGTTCGAAGCCTTCATCTTGGCGACGTGCTGCTTCAGCTCTTCGAGCGGCGTCATGCAGCCCTCCGGACCAGGGCGACCAGGACCCCACGTCGTAACAGGAACAGCACGACGGTCCGCAGTGCTGAGCGCTGGTCGATAGCGGCAGCCGCGCGAACGCCTGTATCGAGTAACAGCGCAGCGCTCAACAACAGCAACAGCACTGCGTAGATGGTCAACATCGTGCCCATGAGTAACTGGAGCTGGCGGGACTCGAACCCGCGTCCGCGGAACGATCAAGGTCAGGCTCTACGTGCGTAGCCGCGGCGTCGCGGCCCGTTCGGTACGCTTCGCCGTACCGGGCTAGAGTCATTCCGCAGGACTCACGCGGGTCGTCTTTCCTCGCCCCAACGACCACGAGGGCATAAAGTCGCCGGCCCGAAGGCCGACACCCAAGGCGCGTTGTTGGTTACGCCGCCAACGCGAGCGACGGCTGCGCGGCCTTGCGGCCGAACAGCGGAACGACGTTGTCGTTCTCGCTTGTCTTTGCGTCCCGTTTGAAGGGCATGAACGCCACCCCTGCACGCTCCTCACCTGTCACAGAACCACGTCGAAACCTTTCAGCCCCGACGAAAAGTAACCTACCCCTTCCGCGTCGCCGCGACAATCGTGCGGTCGACCGCAGCATCGTCTCCTTTCTGGAGCCC
>OCOJ01045892.1_pt1 | contig 26648 bp, 25 predicted proteins | sample 1539251 | NCBI WGS metagenome assembly OCOJ01 (sample SAMN01911457, study PRJEB22624) | soil metagenome | biome: Soil | place: Malaysia | collected 2012-04-30 | depth RA_metagenome m
CGCCTCTCCGAAACTCGACGAGTACGAGACTCTGACAGACGCTTCGGCTTTCATCTCAAAGGAATTGGGAATCAAAGTAGCTATTGAGAAGGCAGACAGCGAGAAGCTCCACGACCCGGCCAAGAGGGCGAGGGGCGCGCTGCCGATGAAGCCTGCACTCTACATCGAGTGAAGATTCGGGACGGGCGGCTATCCGGAAACTCTCTTAGCCGCCGATCCTAAACAATTTCGTGCCGCAGACGGGACAGGTGCCTGTCGTCGCTGGCTTACCATTCTTCATGGTAATCTTCTGCGGGTTCTTCACTTCGCGTGAAGCCTTGCACTTGACGCAATACGCCATGGTCATGTGAATTCTGCCTTCGGGGCCCCGTTCAGGGGTATAAATAACTGAGGCCAAACTATTCTCTCTTAGAGTTCGACTCGAGTAGACCCGCGCCAAAAATTGCTCACTAGTCTCAAAGAATCACAATCGGTAACCAGATTTGTTCAATATATTCGGAGGCGTTTGTCGGATTGATGCCCTTCCACTGAACAGGAAGAGCAGACTGTTGGGCGGTCTCTCCTATGCTTGGCTTCTCAGGCCCACAAGGCACTCGCCCGAAACGACAGAAACGTGACGTTCTCCCGAGACATCGCTCAATTGTCAACCTTTCGAGATTTCACCGCAAGAATCGCACAGAAATCGCTGACCGCGGGTAGTTGCATTTCAAGATAGACAGAAAAGAACACGGTTCTACCCCAGCCGCGATGACGGTGGAGAGCAAGCCCGATCTGAAGGCCGTCGCTCGGATTGGCGTCTCCGACGAGTATGCCGATTTCATCCTCTACGACAAGCTCTCCAAGAGGGTGGCAAACAACTCGTCCTTCGCTGAATCTCTCCGCGAACTCTCCAACACGGAGAAGAAGCACTACGAGTTCTGGATGAGGTACATCCCGGACGAGAAGCCCAAGTTCAGTAGGGCGAAGCTCTACCTTGTCCTGCTCTTTCACACGATCTTCGGCGTGACCTTCGCTGTCAGGTATCTCGAGAGGCACGAGTCGGTGGTCATAAACCAGTACAAGTCTGTCTCAGGGATAGTCCCTCCAGAAGACAGGGAGACGTTCAAGGAGATCATAAGCGACGAGGAGAAGCACGAGAAAGAGTTTCGCGACAGGGTCCAGAGCTCGGCGGTGAACTACATCTCCTTTGTCGTGCTGGGACTCGCCGACGCCCTCGTGGAGATAACGGGCATCCACGCGGGTTCCCTCGGGATCTACAACTCGACCGAAATCGCCGGCCTGGCTGGCATAATCGCAGGAGGAGCTGCATCTCTGGCCATGGCCTCGGCCGCCTTCGCCCAGGCGAAACAAGGGTTCCAGGGTTCCGCCAGGCTCTCAGCGGTGTACACGGGCATCTCTTACTTCATAACCGCCGTGGTGCTGGCCACTCCCTACTTCCTCACCAGAGTGATGCTCAATGCAATCACCGTCTCGCTCTTCCTGGCAGTGATAATTCTGGCTCTTGCGACCTACTACAGCTCGGTCATCTCGTTCAAGCCATTCAGGAGAGACTTCATCGAGATCCTGCTCATCATGTTCGGCGTCACCGTGGCGCTATTTCTCTTCGGCTCCTTCATCAGACAGATAACGGGAATAACCATATGACTCTGCAAGCGCCCATCGCCTTTTCTGGGGGGCTCGGCTGATTCGGTCATGAAACCGAGCTCGCAGGGTTTCATCAGGGTCCTCGGCTACAGGCTGTTCTTCAGGAGCTTCGGGACTGGGTCGAAGGGCGTCGTCCTCTGTCTCCATGGTGGTCCGGGAGCGACCCACGACTACATGCTCCCCGTCGCCGACCTGGCGGAGCTGGGATACCGAGTCGTATTCTACGACCAGCTGGGATGCGGAAGGTCAGAGCTACCCAAAGACAACGCACTCTTCGTGCCGGAGCGGTACGTGGAGGAGGTCGAGCACGTCAGGAGGGAGTTGGGACTCGGAAGAGTTCACCTAATCGGCTCGAGCTGGGGTGGGATGCTCGCCATCGCTTATGCACTGAAGTATCAGAGTAGGCTGAAGAGCATGACCACGGTGGGGGGTCTCCACAACGTCCCCCTCACCATTGCCGAGATGCAGAGGATGAAGAGGGAGTTGCCTGCGACAGTCTTGAGGACGCTCGAGAGGCACGAGGCGCGGGGCGACTACGACAGCCCTGCCTATCAGAAGGCCGTGATGGTGTTCTACAGGAAACACCTCTGCAGACTCAGGGTCTGGCCCAAGGAACTAAAGTACTCACTGAACCACATCAGCAAGCCGGTCTATAGCACGATGAACGGACCGAACGAGTTCACGATCGTAGGAAACATCAGATACTGGGACGTGACTGAGCAGCTCGAGACTATCCGCCTCCCAACTCTCGTGCTGACTGGCGAGTATGATGAGGTCTCCCCAAGAGTGGGACGAGACATTCACAAGCACATACGGGGCTCGAGGCTCGTCATCTTCCCGAGGTGCTCTCACACAGCGTTCTGGGAAGACAGGAAGGCGTTCATCGCCACGGTGGCGAAGTTCCTCGACGCCCATTGACGTAGCAATCGCATAGCAATCCGATAGGCAATCGCTCGACGCCGTCAATCATCTCAGCAGAGGGCTGTGCTCATGATAAGTCGTGCCAGGAGCGCCGATGCACCGGTCAAGGTCGCTTGGTACGCAGCCGCGCGGAGTATCGAGCAAAGAGGCATGAGGATACAGAGAATCTTCTTGCATCAGCAACTCGTTTCTGCATTTCTTCACCACTCGTTTGTCTTCCAACCTTCGTAACTGTGGACACTCGGATTGCAGGTTCGCCCGGCGTAACGTGTAAAATGGGCTGCGATTCGGAGGCTTTGGGTAGATTCACCGACGCTTCTTCAGAACTGGTGGTTCACGACCCTGTTAGGAATTCGGGAACCCATCCGGCCACCACTCAAAGTTGAGATCAAGTGCGACGTACTGATAGTCGGTGGCGGGGCAGCCGGCCTAGCTGCGGCCGCAAGGTTCGTCGACACCGGGAAGAAGGTCGTAATCCTAGAGAGGAACATCTGTGGTGGCAGTTCTACTGGGAAGAGCGCTGGGTTCCTGACCCCGGACAGCGAACTTGAGCTCTCGCAGTTGGTGAGGCGCTTTGGAGAGGACGGTGCGAAGGACCTCTGGGAAGTGCCAGTGAAGGGAATCGACCTCATGTTGTCTAGGATCAGAGAATACGGTATCGAGTGCGATTTGCAGAAGCAGGACAGCCTCTTCCTCGGGAAGGGGAAGGGTGGAGTCGAGGCGGTTCGGGAGGAGGCGAGGTCGAGGAGCGAGCTGGGTTACGAATCGCAGGTCTACTCTGGGGAGGAGGTTAGCTCCGTGATCGGTTCGCAGGGTTACGTCGCAGCGATTAGGTACAAGGACACATTCGGAGTGGACGCCCTAAGATACGCGCAGGGAATGAAGGGAGTCCTTCTCCAAAACGGCGTGGACGTCTACGAAGCGTCCGAGGTTGTGGATTTCTCCGGCCACACTGCGAGGACCCACATGGGTTCGGTCACCGCGGACCAAGTGATCTTCTGCGCCGACAAGCTAGGATCGCGGCTCTCGCCCTATTCGTGGAACGTCTACCATGAACAGACCTTCCTCTCCATCACCGAGCCGTTGAATGAGCATGATGTGAAGGCGCTCTTCCCGGAGGAACCGTTCCAGTGTTGGGATTCAGACTTGATTTACTCCTACTATAGGCTGACGGGGAGCAGAAGACTCCTCCTCGGCGGTGGCAGCCTCCTCACCACCTATGCCAAGAACGACACGACGACTTCTCGGGTCGTCGACGGCGTGATTTCTGGATTCAGGAAGCTGTTTCCGAGCCTCCGCAGCCTGAAGTTCATTCAGTATTGGATGGGAAGAATCGACATGACGCGCGACCTGCTACCGACCGTGCTGAAGGAGCCTACGGCGCCCTGGGTTCACCACGTGCTCGGCTGTGTGGGTCTCCCGTGGGCAACATTCTGCGGCGACTTCGCCGCTCGGCAGGTGCTGGCAGAGAAGGAGACCGGGGACGAGAAGTACTACAACTACTTCAGTGTGAACCGAAGGTTCTTGGTCCCAATCTGGCTGGAGAAGATCCTCGGGAAGAGAATCGCATTTCCCCTCAACAACGCGTGGGCCAAGTACCGCCAAGTCGACAAGAGGAGGAACGCCTAGGACGGAACCCTTTCCCTGGTGATGGGTATAGCGAGTCGACCAGAGGGTGTCTCTGCGCTGGAAACAACCATCCCCGGCCGCCCCAGCCAAGGGCCGTTGTGCATGCCCTCTCCTGCGGGCTGGGCACCAGCGGCTTGGCGCGGCCAAGTCGAGAAATCAGGTGAACGAAGGCGTTCATTCGAAGAAAGCTTATAAAACGAAAATGAACCTATGCGTTCGTTGCCCGTAGCCAAGTATCTCCCGCTCCTCGTGGGCGCGATTTTGGCAGTAGCTATTGTGGCTTCGGCAGTGTTGTATGTCCCCCAACCAGCTTCAAAGAGCAGTATCACACTGAGGGTTGGTTATCCGGACTCGCTTGACGAGAGCGACGTATCGGACCTCTACGCTTACGCTAACATACTCCAGCCCCAGGGAATAACAGTGATACCGACCTTCTACGACGCACCCTTCCTATCTTACCAGGGACTCGAGGCTGGACAGCAGGACATCGCTCTCGTGAGCGGCAACTCGTTCTTCGCTGGCGTGGCGCAGGGTGCGCAGACGACCTTTGTCTCCTGTTATTCGATCGGTGGAACTTTCCTAATGCTGGCTGGTCATGGAATCACCAACCCAGCGCAACTTAAGGGAGGCGCAGTAGACGACTTTGGTTCTGGTTCCGAGACTAGGGCACTGAATCTCTACTGGTTCAATCAGTCAGGTGTCCCGACGAACACGGTAGCTCTCAACCCCAACTCGGTCTATCTCAGGCCGTCTGGGCCAAACCCGGCGCGCGTAACAGACCTCGAAAAGGGGACTGGTAACGTCAGTGCAATCGTTGTGGACGACTTCGTTCTACCCGACGTGTCCGGTTCGGCGAACACCACAGCCAATGGGGGGCCATTCCACGTCCTCTTCTACTCACCAGAGAATGTCGTGGGGGTCTGCTATGCCGTCAAGGACAGTTGGCTGAGCAACCCAGCAAATCAGAACGCGCTTGTGAGCTTCTTGTCAGCAATCACGCAGGCGCAGAGAGATTTCATAAAGGATCCGTCGCTGATGGTGAGCTACGCCTCGTCGCAACTCCCTCTGACTTCCTCGAACGAGATCAAGTTCGTCTCGACTTTCTACCCTGCCCACTTCACCTACTGGCCTTACGGTGCCTACAACCTCCAGGGAACCCTCGGCGTGCAGAACATCCTAACCAACTCGAACACGTTCTACACCGTAACGGGAGCCATCAACGGCTCGCTGAGCAACAGCACCGTGAAACCATTCGGAATCATCAACAAGTGGTTCGAATGGAAGGCGCTGCAGCAGATTGGTCCGTTCTCTTACCCGTGTCAGAACTGGCTCACTTCGAGTTTTGCCAGTCAGGTGAACGCCATCGTGCCCTCCAGCCTCGGGAGCGCTCCGGCGAACTGCGCTACCGGTACCGCCTATCATCCAAGCCCAACCGTCCCTACTCTTGGACTCGTGCTAAGCTTGGCGGCCGTTTCTGAGCTGGTAAGACGGCGCTAACTAAGGAGACGCCCGAGTCGCACAAGCCAGCGGACCAACACAGGACTTCATTTCGCTTGGCCGGTTTCGCCTTGACTCACGATGTAGCATCGGCAAATCGCCACAGCCATTATGAGAAGTGTCGTCCGCCAATCTCGCCGAGCTGCATGAAGCACTCCAACAACGCGTTTATATCCCGAGGAGCGTCGTCGTGAAATCAATTGTGAGAGACGCGGACACCGTTGTCAGTGTTCAAGGCATCTCAAAGACGTTCTACAAAGATGGTGTGGCCAACAAGGTCTTGGATGACATAACCTTCGACCTCAAGAAGGGTTCCCTGACAAGCGTAATCGGTCCTTCGGGTTGCGGGAAGACCACCCTTCTCAGGATAATAGACGGTCTCATGCCCGCTGACTCAGGGGCCGTCATCTTCAACGGCTCACCGGTCACCTCCCCACCCAAGAAGATGGGCTTCGTCTTCCAGCAGTTTGGTCTCCTCCCATGGAGGACGGTGCAGAAGAACGTCGAGTTCGGTCTGGAGCTGAGAGGCGTTGAATCCGAGAAGCGTGGCGAGGCCGCGAGGAGGTACATTAACATCGTCGGGCTCGAGGGTTTCGAGAAGCACTACCCACACGAGATCTCTGGCGGCATGCAGCAGAGAGCTGGTCTGGCGAGGGCGCTCTCAATCGATCCTGATGTCCTGTTGATGGATGAACCGTTCGCGTCCGTGGACATGCAGACCAGAGAGATACTCCAGAAGCAGCTTCTGAAGATAGTGAAGGGTGAGGTGCCCAAGACCACATTCTTCGTGACCCACAACATCGACGAGGCGATCTACCTCTCTGATGAGATTGTCCTTCTGACGGCAAGGCCCTCGTCAGTCAAGGAGGTAATCAGCGTCGACCTGCCGCCCGAACGTTGGAAGTACGATCCCAGGTCGCTCCCTGAGTACACGAGGATAAGGAACCACGTGTGGGAGTTCCTCGAGAAAGTGATTCTGGAGAAGGGGTTGCTGGCGTATGAATCCTAGTCGTGCGAAGGAGAAGCGGCGGCTCGCCGAAGGGACGGGCCCTCGCCTGACTGGGATCGCGTCGAGTCCTGCACCCCGCCCGAGGAGATCCAGCTTCCTCGAAACTCAATACGCAAAAGTGGGGCTGGGCGTCCTGGGGCTGGGCATCTTCGTCTTAGTCTGGGACATCTACGCATCAAGTCTGTCCGAGCCTTGGATAATAGCCACACCCCAATCAATGCTCGGTTCTCTCGGGTACCTGCTCCAGAACCAGATTCCAACCGAGGTCGCTGGGGTGAACAACATATACTCGTCGATGGCCGCCACCGTTGAGCTCATAGTCGCCGGTTTCGGCATAAGCCTCGTGGGAGTGCCCGTCGGCTTCGTGATGGGCAGGTGGAGAGCCGCCGAGGCAATCTTTGATCCATGGATAAACGCCCTCTACGCGATCCCAATGATAGCCGTCGCGCCGCTCATCTACATAAGCCTCGGCGGCAGTTTCCCATCGGAACTGATGATAGTCTTCCTGATGACATTCTTCACGATCACGATAAACACCTTCCACGGCGTCAGATACGTTAGCAGCGCCTACGCAGAGGTGGGGGAATCGTTCGGAGCTTCCGAGGGCCAGTTCATCAGACAGATCGTCTTGCCAGCCAGCCTGCCCGACATAGTGGCTGGGATGAGGCTCGGCTTGGGACGAGCGGTCTTGGGCGCCATAGTCGCGGAGGTGCTTCTCGGTTACAACGGACTGGGCTACATGATGATGTCCTTCCTATCGCTCTCAAGAATTTCGTACATGATGGCCGTGATAACCGTAATCGCCTGCTTTGGGTTGGTCTTCCTCAACGCGCCGAGATTGGTGGAACGAAGACTCTTCAGATGGAAAGAAGGCGAACGCCTCTCAAGGAGCATGTGACTTGGTTTCATTCTACAAGTACAGGTACGCATTCCTGGTCCTCTCGGTCTTTGTTTGGATCGGCTTGTGGTGGCTGACTTGGTTCGCAGTCAACTATCCTCCGAGAGCAGGCGGCCTCCCGTCCCCTCTGGACGCAGCCGAGGGATTCGCACTAATCTTCTCCAACCCGACTATCGGTTCCTTGTTCGTTGCCAGCGTGGCCACGACTCTGGTGTCCGTCGTCGAAGGGTTCGCCTTGGCAGCAGTCGTCGGAGTCCCCCTTGGAATATTCATGGGGAGATACGTCGTGCTCGACTACGCCCTCGACCCTCAGGTGAACATCTGGTACTCGCTACCCGCCGTCGTCTTCGTCCCTTTGGTGATGCCAATCTTCGGAGAGACTTCTACTGCCACAATGATCGTCGCATTCCTGATAGCTCTCTTCTCGATAGTGATCAACGTCTACACCGGCGTGAAGAACATAAGCAAGTCGGTGGTCGAAACCGCTTACGCCTTTGGGTCGAGCCAACTCCAACTCTTGACGAAGATAATCATCCCCGAGTCCCTGCCCAACATGATGCTGGGCATCAGGCTCGCAATCACACGATCGCTGGAGGGCGTTGTGGTGGCAGAGCTGATTATCAGCGCCGTCGGCATCGGAGGAATGATCTTCGACACCACTGACAAGCTTCAGTTGGGCCTCAGCGTCGCGTTGATAATAGTCCTCGCCTTCATCAGCATTGGCCTCAACGAGGGGGCGAAATACCTCAATAGGCGGCTCGTGTTCTGGAAGGAGTCTTCTGCGATGACGAGACGCTGAAACCTTAAATAGAATTTGTGCGAAATGCCGGCTGAATTTGGCGGCAAGGACTCTCGCGGTTGGCGTCGTCCTCCTCCTAATCGGTCTAATCGTGGGAGTCGCCGGAGTGATCTATCCCGCCTCTGCAAACTCGAGCCAGAGCTACAGCCTCCTTCCCAGTACGACCTTCAAGGTCGACCCGAACGACTACCAGTCGCACAACGTCGTCCTAACCAGGGGCAGCGGAGTCAGCTACTCCCTGAGCCTCTCGTCGAACACGACGGGGATCTTCGATCTCGTGATAATGAACCAGAGCCAGTACTACAACTACTATGGCTGCGCGCCGGCTTGCCATCAACCTCTCCTGGGTGGAAACGGCACCTTCTATCAGCAGGCCGGGGAAGTGACTCCCGATCTCCTCAACAACACAGTAACACCATCGGCCCCAGTTTCTGGGACGTTCACTGCTCCGACCAACGGTACCTACTACTTCATCTTCGACAACACGGTGGGCAACAACTGGACGCAGTACACCTCTGCGAGCGGTAACCCGGCCTGGGTCACCTTCTCGCTAACCGCGGCGAGACCAGTTACGATTTACAGCACGAATTGGCTGTTTGTAGGGCCAGGCGCAATTCTCCTGATAGTGGGCGGGGCGGTGGGCTCCATGCAGGGTGGGAAGAAGGCCGAAACGCAACCCGCTCAGAAGATGTGAGCCAGAAGCTCTTCTCAGAATCTGTTCTCGTGAAGCTTCGTCGAAAGAGGAAGGGTGCTCCTCTTCCTTCCGAGCGGCCGCCTAACCGGGTATCCAACCCTGAGAACAGCGGCAAGCTCCTTCCCCTGTGGTAAACCCAAGAGCGTCTTGACTCGGTCGTAGACATGATACGAGTAGAAGGTCGGACTGAGTCCAAGCCCTTCTGCGGTTGCTGCGAGCCAGATGTAGGCGATGCAGCACCAAGCTGCCGCGTGCGACATGGACACCCTCATCTCACCCAGCTCCGCTCTCGAGTCTCTATTGGTGTAACAAACAGCCACTAGCCGGGCAGCTGTCTCCATGGCTCTCTTGTTTCTCGATACTTTCGCATTCAGCTGGTCCTCGGTCATTCCTGGATTCCACTCCTTCAGCACCCTCTTTCGGCTCTCGACCTTGATCTCGGTCAACTTCCGGCGAATGTCCGCGTCCTCGATCAGCAAGAACTCCCATGGCTGGTAATTCTCAGGTGATGGCGCCATATTCCCGGCCTCTAGAATTCGCAGCAGGATCTCCTTGGGCACCTTCCTTTCGCTGAACTCGCGATTCGCGACCCTCAGGCGAAGGGCCTTGTAGAGATCCAATCCGAGGGAACCAGACTCATCCCCAACCTACCTAAGCATTTCCAGCTTCCACGGTGCATCAGCAAGAATTGGCAGTTCAGTCCACATGAGCTCCCCTCACGGCTTCCCACAGGTTGCACGGGGAAGCTGGCACAGAGAGAATCCTGACTCCTTCCTCGGTCAGCGCGTCTTCGACCGCGCCTATGACGGCGGGCAGCGCGGCTATCGTGCCGCCCTCGCCAACCCCCCTCACTCCGAGGAGATTCAAGCCCGACCTTGTCTCCGTCACCAGGGCCCTCACTTGCACCGAGCTCGCGGAGGATGGTATCAGATAGTCGGCGAAAGTGCTAGTCAGCAACTGCCCGGAGGCGTCGTAACGAATCTCCTCCAGTAGAGCATTTCCGATCCCGTTCGCGACACCCCCTTCGATTTGGCCTTCGACGCTCTCGATGTCGAGCACCCTGCCCGCGTCGTCCACAGCGTAGTACTCGAGCAGTCTCGGTTCGAATGTCTCGGGATCGACATCCACCACGGCCACGTGAGCACCGAACGAGAACGTAGCCCCGTCCACTTGGTACTTGACAAAAGCCCTGAGTCCCTCATCGCCTTCCCCTTCCTTGGTGAGCCGAGATGCTATCCTAGCAAGCTCGGCGCTCCCACCGCGAAGCTTGCGTTTCTTCTTGAAGAGCCTCTTCCTCAACTCTGCAGCCGCGACTTGAGCCGCATTCCCCGCGAGCACAGCGGACCTGCTCCCGAAGGTGCCCACGCCGTCTGGAAGTCCCTTCGTCATCCCCCACTCGACCCGAACGAGGTCTGGCGCGACGCCCAGCTCCTTTGCGACTAACGTGGCAATCGCCCGTTCAACCCCCTGCCCACTCGGCGACGCGCCCGTGGTGACCACTATTCTCCCGTTGGTGGTGAGACGAACGACCGCCGTCTCGTATCCTCTATCAGCCGTGTCCTCCACATAGCACGAAACTCCAATCCCAATTCGGCGGCCACTCGCCTTCTCAGAATCCCGCCATTCTCGGAGTTTCTTCAGACTGGCCAGCCTCGCCGCCCTCCGAAGCGTGGCCGGATAGTCGCCACTGTCGTAGACGGCGCCTGTCCCAGTGGCGTAGGGCATTCTTCTCTTGGGGACCAAGTTCACACTCCTGACAACGACTGGGTCGAGGCCCAGCTCCCTTGCCACAAGATCCATCACTCTCTCGATCACGAAGATCGCTTCGGGTCTTCCGTTGCCCCTCACGGGGCCGAGCGGGGCCTTGTTCGTAACGACACATCTCGCTCGTATCGAGAGTCTAGGAATGCTGTAGCAACCAGATAGAAGTCCGATGGTCCTGCCAAAAGAGATGAGGTTCGAGGACCAGGCCGCCCCCACATCAACAACGAAGTCGTCCCGCATGGCGACGATCTTCCCTCTCCTCGTGAAGCCGACCTTCACGCTGTGGCTCTGCCCTCTACCCTGCCAGGTGGCCAGTAGATCCTCCCTTCTGGTCGCAACCCACTTCACGGGCCTCCCGGTATCCATCGAAAGAGCGCACGCCAGAATGTCCTCGGGATAGACCCTCGTCTTCGCACCGAAGTTTCCGCCGACGTCGGCGGTCTCGACCTGGATGTTCTTCTCGTCCAANATGTTCTTCTCGTCCAATCTCAGCAGTTCAGCGAGTGTCTTCCTCGTTGCAAATGGCATCTTCGTCTGGGAGTACACCTTCATGACATGGCTGCCCGCATCGAAACTGGCCACCACACCTCGTGGTTCGATTGCGGCGGCTGCCTGCCTGGGTAGGAAGAATCTCAACTCGAGAACCCCGTCGGCGGTGTCGAACGCATCATCCGACCAGCCTTTCGACACCTCCTGCGTGTGGAGAACGTTCGAGCCGAGCTCGGGGTAGAGCAGAGGAGACCCTTCACCAGCAGCTGCCGCGGCATCGATCACCACTGGGAGCGCTTCGTAGTCCACCCTCACCGACTCGATCGCGTCCTCGCAGGCCTCAGCGCTCTCGCAGAGGACAGCGGCGACGGGCTCGCCCACGTACCGCACTCTGTCCGTCGCGAGAGCGTACGTCTCTATGAAGCTCCAGCTAGCCTTCGCACCCGGCGGCGGCACGAGCCTCGAAGCTCCCGAGACGCCCTTGACCTCTCTGCCGGTCAGTACTCTGATGACGCTCCCGTTCTTCTTCATCGATGAGACATCAACTTCTCTCAATCTTGCGTGGGCATACACGCTCCTGACTATCCCCAGGTGTAGCATTCCTGGAAGTCGTATGTCGTCGATGAATCTCCCTCTGCCCTGAACGAGCTGAGCCATTCGCATTTCGGGAGCGTCGCTTCCCTTTGGAAGACGCATTGCCGTTTGCAGTTGCAGCTCTAAAGGATATTAACCTGACAGTGTCGTCGAAGCACGTGGCCGTAAAGGTCGTAGAGTCTGTCGGCGCCTCAGCGTATCGCCAGATGGGGCTCGACAAACCATCTCTCCTGGAGATGTGGAGGAAGATGGTGACAATCAGGAGGTTTGAGGAAGAAGTCGAGGAACTCTTCCTGGTGAAGAAGGTCCTTTCCGGACCTGCCCACCTCTACATCGGGCAGGAGGCGATAGCGGTTGGGGTCATGTCCGCGCTGGGCGGCGACGACATAGTTGTCTCCCACTTCAGGGGGCACGGTCACGCCATTGCGAAGGGCGTCCCGCCCAAGTTGATCATGGCGGAGCTCTTCGGCAAGTCGACGGGAACGTGCAGGGGCGTGGGCGGCTCGATGCACTCGGCCAAGTATCCCGAGATGAATCTGATGTTTGTCACGGCGATAGTCGGCGCTGGCATCCCGATTGCAACGGGCATGGCCCTCGCCGTAAAGATGAGGGGAGAGAAGAGAGCAGTGGCCACTTTCTTTGGAGACGGGGCAGCCAACATAGGCGACTTCCACGAGGGAACTAACATGGCGGCGATGTGGGGGCTTCCGCTCGTCCTGGTCTGCGAGAACAACGAGTACGCAATCTCGATGAAATCCAGCGTCTCAGCAGCTGGTGGCGGAATAGCGAGGAGGGCAGATGCATACGGGATGCCGGGCATCTTGGTTGATGGAAACGACGTGGTGGCGGTCTACGCAGCCGCGAGAGAGGCCGTGGACAACGCAAAGCAAGGCAAGGGGCCGACCCTTGTCGAGTGCAAGACCTACAGGATGAAAGGGCACGGTGTCTACGATCGGGCCCAGTACAGACCCCCGGAGGAGGTCGAGAGGTGGAAAACCAACGACCCGCTCGAGAAATTCAGGACCTCGCTTCTCTCTGGAGGCTTCGCAACGAAGGGGGAGCTCGACGGAGTCGACCAGGAGGCCAGAAGGACCATCGATGAAGCCGTAGAATTCGCAGAGAGGAGCCCGATGCTCTCTCTCGAAGACTTGGAGGGCCTGGTCTATGGTTGAGGCAGTCGCCACGTCCACGATGACTTTCGCGAGCGCGATTCGAGAGACGCTGAAGGAGGAGATGAGGAAGGACAAGCGCATCTTCATCTTCGGAGAGGACGTGGGGCCGTTCGGCGGCGCGTTCAAGGTCACGCAGGGGCTGATAGAGGAGTTCGGACCTCAGCGCGTGATCGATACGCCGATATCCGAGTCAGCAATCGTGGGCGTGGCGCTCGGCGCGGCGCTGATGGGGATGAGGCCCGTCGCAGAGATAATGTACATGGACTTCATACAAATCTCAATGGAACAGCTGGTCACCCAAGCCTCCAAGGCAAGGTTCTTGAGCGGAGGGAAGCTCAGCGTTCCATTGGTCGTCAGAACCCAGTACAGCCTCGGCAGGACGTACGGCCCGCAGCACACCCAGTTCTTCCCGTCATGGTTCTACCAAGCCCCCGGCCTGAAGGTCGCAATCCCCTCGACTCCAGCCGACGCCAGGGGGCTGCTCAGGTCTTCTCTGGCGGAGAACAACCCGGTTCTCTTCATCGAGTGCGGTTCACTGTACACCACGACCGGTCCAGTCCCACAGGGCGATTACAAGGTGGCCTTCGGCGTCGCCGAAATCAAGAGGCCGGGGAGGGATGTCACGGTGCTCGCTGTCTCGAGGGTGGTTCCCGAAGCGCTCACGGCCGCCGAGGACCTTGCGAGGGTTGGGATCGAGGCCGAAGTGGTGGATCCTAGGACGCTCCAGCCGCTTGACGTGAGCACGATAATCTCCTCCGTCAACAAGACGGGCAGACTCCTGATTGCTGCCGACGACTACGTCATCGGTGGCGTGGGTGCAGCCGTCGAATCCGCCATACTGCCGCAAGTCTTCTACAACTTGAAGGCGCCCATCCAAATAGTCGGTTCCCCGAACTTCCCGGCCCCATCGAACGCGGTTCTGGAACGGGAGTACTTGGTCGGGAAGAAACAGATCGCCTCGGCCGCAGAGAGACTTGTCAAGGAAGGTTAGGCGCTCGTCAGCCTCGGAAGTCGGCCTCTGATTTTCGCCTCCCTCTCGGGGACGAACTCCGACTTCTCGCCGCCGACGAACACAGTCTTCAGCTTTGGCCTCTGAGGTGTAAAGAACTCGATCATCCTGAACAACCCCTTGCCAGTGTTCTTCACCTCATGAACTTCGTTGGGAGCGAAGAAGACGAGCGTGTCCTGCTTGATCTTGTAAGACCTGCCGGATACCTTGACCGTGGCCTCGCCCTCCAGCGCGTAGAGGAGCGACTCGCCGTCGTGGTAGTGCGGGGGCGCGTAACCCCCCGGGGCGTAGGCCACGAGGTCGCCGTCGAAGTCCCTTGATTCGGTAACCCGAGCGTTGATCAGGTCTGCCCTTCGCCTTCGCATTCTCTGCTCCTTGGTCACCATGGGCTCGACGTCCCTTACTCTGACTATGTTCATCCCGCCACCACGAACTCCATCGGATAGCGCTGCAGTGACCGAGACCCGTTCTTTTGTATTACGCAGAGGTTTCCAAGCTGGACGCCTGCCTTCTGGTCTGGTGTCACGGGATTGGGCTGAATCACTACCACCATGTCCTCCTCCAGTTCGATGGACGATGGCGGCCAGTAGGGCGAGCCCTCGATTCCGAGGTGTGGAGGCAGCAGGTCGACACCGAAGCCGTGCACGAGCGAGTCGCAGATCTCGAAGCCTCGCTCCCGTATGACCGAAGCACCGGCCACAGCCGTCTCGGCTTGCGCTCCAGCCTTCATCAGCTTGGCTACCCCTTGGTATGCTTCCAGTGCCGTGTCGTAGAGCTCTCGGAACAACCTGTTCGGCTCCGCCCCGACCGCTATGGGCCTGTGAATCTGCCCCGAGTAGCCGCCACTCGACGCGCTTATCTCCGTGAGAATGACGTCGCCCTTCCTTATCGTCCTGTCGGTGGGCCTCTGCCAAGGGACGCACCTCTGAGGCTTCTCCATCGGTGTCGAGCAGATGTAGTGGAGGTAGGTCTGTCCTCCTTCGCCCAAGTATCCCTTCTCCACTAGGACGCCGAGCTCGAACTCCTTCATCCCTGGCTTGACATGCCTTGCCAGCTCGGCGATGCCGTCGTCGGTGTACTTCGCAGCCCTCGCGAGCCAGCGCAGTTCTTCAGGGCTCTTTACCAGCCTCAGAGAATTGAATTCCTTGGTGACGTCTATGACCCGAATCTCAGGAAGTTCATTTGCAATCACCAAGAAATGGTCATGGGGGACGAAGCCCTTGGCTCCTCCTACCGCCCAGACACCGATGCTTCTCCCGTCCAGCTTGCATTTCTTCAGTTCCTCGGCGACCATCTTCGCCGGGTTCTCGCCGCCCCACCGCGTGTCCTCGATCGCAGATACTTCTCGCGCATTCTGGAGATGGTTGTAGAGCCCTATGAAGAGGACCGGCTCCCCATCGAGAGGAAAGACGATGTAGCTTTGGTGCCTATCCAGGTAGTCTGACAAGTAGTAGACGTTAGCCTCGTTGCGCATCATGTTCCCTGAGTTCCCGTAGATGACGAGAGCCCCCAGCCCGCTCTTCTCCATCAACGAGCGGACAGCGGAATGTCTCCTCTTGAACTCCGAACCGGAGAAGTGAAGAGGATAGCTAGAGCTGCTTCGCTGTCTCTTAGGCGGTTTCTTCAAAAGCTATCGGTCTTACCACACTCGCATCCCCTCCGATTATCTTCAGCGGGATTGCGGCGAAGTTCACTCTCTTGCCGAGAAGCTTGCCCACGTCACCACCTATGTACTCCACCAGAGCTATCCCGTTTCTGAGGAGCGTCTTGTGAACGTAGAGGAAGGGCCACTTCTTCCTGAACTCGTCCATCGACGTCACCTTGACAGGCATCGTGTCCTTCCTTATCTCTATCAGCGCGGTCTGGTAGGGATGGTCGACAGATCCGAAGTCGACTGCCAAGGTCCTGGCCTTCTTCTTCACCAACCAGTCAGCGGCATCCGGAGTGAGACCGGGGTGCTTCACCATGAACTTCTCCTCTGAGCTGAACATCTTGTACCAACCGCTCACGACGACAACTATGTCCCCTGCCTTGACCGCTGGCTTCGCCTTCTCAAGGTCGGACGCAGTGATCGTCTCGAGCTCGCCCTTCGGGATGTCCAAGACGACAGCCTCGCCGAAGTAGCAGTCCAGAGGCATCTTGTCGATGGTCGGACCGTCCTCAAGGTCATGGTACGGTGCGTCTGCGTGAGAGGATGTGTGCATGGTCAGGTTGTCTATCATGTAGGTGCAGAGTCCGTTCTGGCCGTGGTACGCTGTCTTGTACCACTTCACATCGGGGAAGTAGGGCCAGACGTACGTGTGTCCTGGACCCATAGGCTGCGCCAGATCGTAGATCTTGAACTTGGACATGCCGTGAGCACCTCGAGATTCCCTTAAAATCTTGGCGCTCACTGGAAGCTTGGAACAACGTCGCGCGCGAAGTCTCTCATCATCGGAANCGTAGTTCTTGAGGGGGAAGAAGACGGCCACGAGATACTCGCAACCGTAACTCCTGTACATTTCCACCAGCTCAGAGGCCTTCGCCATGGGTCCGATTGCGGGCAGGGCCGTGGGCGCGCCCTCTGCCACGAAGTAACCCATTACACCATAGCTCAACTTCTTCTTCATTTCTCGCGCGTACCTCATCAGCTGGGGGGCGGCTTTCTCATAATACTCTAGCGAGGCTCCCACCGCCCTTCCCGGTATCCAGCCGTCTGCGACCTCCGCAGTCATCTTNCAGCATCTTTTCGTGTATTGCCCCGGTCCAGACTGGAGGGCCACCCTTCTGAATCGGCTTCGGCTCTAGAATCGCCTTCTCGGCACTGTAGTATCTTCCTTTGAAGTTCACCTCGTCCTCTGTCCAGAGCCGCTTCAGGAGCTGAATGCCCTCCTTCGTCATCCCTACTCTCTCACCGTTGCCCGGATAGTTGCCTGCGTAGACGTCGAACTCCCTCTCGTCCCNATCCCGCCCCTGCCCCGAGTATGACCCTCCCTTCGGAGAGCACGTCGACCGTGGCGACCATCTTCGCGAGTATCTGCGGCCTCCTCAAAGGCATGGGCGTGACGCAGGACCCCAGTCTGATCCTACTCGTCTGCGCGGCTAGGTGGGCGAGTAGTGTCCAAGCCTCCAACGTCGAGTGCTGCTTGGTGGTGACGTTCTCCGCATGCGGCCTCATGAAGTGGTCTGTCACGAAGAACGAATCAAACCCGAGCCTCTCGGCCTCGGTTGCAAGCTCAGCGTAGAGTTTCGGAGTGTAAGAGAACGGCTCCCAGTTGAAGGCGAGAACCCCGAACTTCAATATCCGCCGTGCCGGGCCAGCGATAATTAAACAGTGTCCGAATCACTAGATTTTTCTAGCTCGTGCAGACCTCCGCGGTCACGCCAAAGTTCGAGGAAGTAAGAAGAGCGCTGGACGATTCGAGGAACTTCGCGAACTTCACCGACAGCCCCTACTACGCAGACGCGGTCTACGAGACATTTTCGAGAGCAGAGTTCGACCGGAGGCACAACCTCGTGCGGGAGTTCATGGCCAGTGAGGGCTTCGATTGCCTTGTCGTTGGAGGCGGGCCAAGCCACTGGAGCGCGGGGTATGGGATGGGTTGGTTGACCGGGCACACGAGAGAGTGGCACTCGGTCGCGGTCTACCTCGTGTTCCCGTTGAAGGGAGAACCAACGTTGGTCTACTCGATGGGTGGGACGCACATCGAGGCGGTGAGACGCTCTGTCGTAGTGAAAGATGTAAGGTCATCAAGGCAAGGTAGGTTCGGAGAAGTGATCGCTGCCAGGATAAAGGAACTCGGACTTGGGGGAGGTCGGATTGGTATCACTGACCTCGATTCCAGGTTCCACGAGGGCATACCCGTGAATCACTACTATGCTCTGAAGGAGCAGCTGCCTGGCGCGCGGCTAGACCTTGTCAAGAGCCTCTTCCACGAGCTGTGGACAGTCAAGAGCTACGAGGAAGTCGAAGCCCTCGAAAGGGCGGCCGAAATCTGCGACTCTGCGATTGAGGCAATCGCCAACCGCGCTCGACCAGGGGTGAAAGAGTACGAACTCAGAGCCGCCGCCGCGCATGCGATTCTGGAAAGGGACGCGGACTTCAATTTCATTATCATCGGTTCGACCCCCACCTCCACGCCCAGGATGGTCTTCGGGAATCCGAGGCCTTCGGGGAGGAGCCTGAAGCGCGGGGACATGATACTCGACGAGATCGCTGTTGAATACAAGGGATTTCAGGCCCAGCTCGGAACGCCGATTTGCGTTGGCGAACCAGATCCAAGAGTTCTTTCCTTCTTCAACGATGTGGTTCTTCCTGGATTCAAGGAGATAGAGAAGGCTCTGAAGCCAGGCAACACCTTGGAAGACGTCAGGCGCGCCGCCAGATTCTTCAGAGAGAAAGGCTGTCAGTCCAGGCCAATCATTCTACACGGCCTCGGGGTCTCCAGTGAGGGACCAGAGGTCAACGTGGACAAGGTCGAGGCGGAGCCATACGAATCCGTGCTCAAGCCAAACATGACACTTATGCTCGAGCCCAACCCAATAACGCCCGACGGGAACCTCGGAATCTTCCTGGGTCACTCCTACGTCATAACCGAGAGAGGTAGCAGAAGGCTGACGAAGTACCCTCTGGAACTCACGATAACCGGTCGATGACCATGGGTGCAGGAGCAACCCTCAGTGAAAGGTACGGACTGGAAGCCTTCCGGGAAAACCCTTCCTGGCGTCACCAACTGATCAGGCTTCTGGCCGAGGTTAGAGACGGCGGGGGAGACCTTTTCGAGATACTCGAGACTGCCAAGAGAATCAAGTCCAACGACAACGCCGCGTGGTCCGCGGAATGGTACGAAACTGGCGACAGGAACTACAGGAGCGGAATGAAGGAGGAGAGGAGAGGGAACGTGAAGACGGCACGAGACCTATTCCTGAGGGCTTCCAACTACTTCAGGATGGCCGACTTCTATCTGAAGGAGAGCGAGAGGCGGGACGTCTCAGTCTACCGCAGGGCCGTCAAATCATTCGGCAAAGCGGCGACCCACTTTGAGCATCAGTTCGAGGAGGTCGAGGTTCCCTATGGCGATACCTCGATGCCAGGATACTTCCTTCGGCAGGGGCGAGGAGGGAGGATTCCAGCCGTAGTCCTGATTGGAGGCGCGGACTCGCTGAAAGAGGAGTACTACTTCAGGGGTGCAAGACAGATTCTCGAGAGAGGCATGGCCTGTCTCTTAATCGACGGACCCGGCCAAGGAGCCATGCTTCGTCTTGCGGGAGAGCATGCGCCCTACGACTACGAGAGGCCAATCTCCAACATCATCGATTACCTGGCCAAGAGAGGTGACGTAGACGGTTCCAGAATCGGGCTCGTCGCGTCCAGCCTCGGCGGCTACTTCGGAGTCAGAGCGGCTGCCTTCGAGCGGCGAATTGCAGCAGTAGTCGCATGGTCGGCCATATACGATGTCCTTTCCGACGTCTACGACTTTTTCCCGCCAATCCAAGAAAGAATCAGATGGGTAGTGGGTGCAAACGGCGACCCGGACGCGAGGGAGAAGCTAGCTGCATTCAACCTGAGGGGGGTGGTGAAGAAGATCAGGTGCCCGCTGTTGATAGTCCACGGCGAGGAGGATTACATCACTTCTGTCAAGGGGGCACTGAGAGTCTACCGGGAGGCTACGTGCCCAAAGACGCTTCGAATCTTCAAGAAGGGTGAGAGGGGCGCCAGCCACGCCCAGCAGGACAACCTGGAGGCAGCCAGGTCTCTCATCTTCGACTGGATTGAAGAGAAGCTCGCGAAGGGGCGCCCTGACCGCCAAGCTATTTAGGCTCCAGGCAGGCCCGACATCATGATGAAGGCGGTAGTCTACCCCAAGCCGAACTCGTTCGAGGTCAGGGAAGTGGAAAGACCGAGTCCGGCCGAGGGGCAGGCACTCGTCAAGGTGATGTCGTCCACTCTCTGCGGGACGGACCTGAAGATACTTTCGGGAGAGTTCCCCGGGGTGAAGTTCCCGCACATCCCGGGCCACGAATGGAGCGGCGAGGTCGCGGAGCTGGGGAAGGGAGTCGACGAGCTCAAGCCGGGAGACAGAGTCGGCGCCGAGCCTCACGTTGGATGCGGGAGATGCAGGAACTGCCTTCGCGGGTTGTACAATCTGTGTCTGAACTATGGCAACGTTGGGAAGGGCCACGCACACATCGGCTTCACCGTGCCGGGAGGGATGGCACAGTACTGTGCTGTCTCAGTCAAGGCGCTACACAAACTACCGGGAAACCTCACCTACGACGAAGGCGCCTTCACCGAAACGGTGGGCGTGGCACTCTATGCCCTCGAGAGGGCAGGAGTGAATCCGGGTGACGGCGTACTGGTGATAGGTCCGGGGGCAATTGGCCTGGTGGCAGTTCAGATAGCAAAGGCCAAGGGGGCGGGCAAGGTTGTGCTCGCGGGAACGAGGGAGGAAAGACTCGCGATTGGCAGGGAGCTTGGCGCGGACGAGGTCATGAACGTTTCCAACGTAAGCGATCCGGTGACCGCGATTAGGGCCGCCTTTGGAGAAGGGCCGGACGTCGCGGTCGAGCTTGCGGGGAGCGAGTCAGCGGCAAATCTTGCCATCAGGTCTGTGCAGCGGGGTGGCAAAGTCGTCCTAGCGGGCTCGACCTCGCCGGGCAGAACCCTCTCTGTAGACCTCAGCACCATAGTTCGAGGCCATCTCGACGTCTACGGCTCTGTGGCGAACCCCATGTGGATCTGCGAGAGGGGAATAGCGCTGATGGGCAAGGGCCGCGTCGGAGTCCGCTCTCTGATGTCGGGCGACTACAGTCTGGACCAGTTCGGAGAGGCGCTGGCCGCCTTCAAGTCCAGGAAGGAAGGTGCCTACAGGGTCATGGTTCATCCAAATGGGAAGAGCTAGTGTAGCTCCTGAAAGACCTCAAGGTACTCACCGTCTGGACCCCTGAAGTACGCGAACTTCCAACCATTCGTCCAAGTCCTCCTCTTTGCCTGGACAGCAACCGGCGGGCTGAGAGGCCTCAGCCCTTTCTTCTTCAGCTCTGAGTACACCGTGTCTATGTTCTTGACTTTGAACGCGATGTGTGGCGTGCCCACGTTGTTGTGCTTCGGGCGAAGCCTAGAACCCTTCGGGCTCGAGTAGCAGATCAATTCAATCAGTGTGTCCCCGACCTTCAGAAAGGCATACTTCAGCCGGGCACCCCTCACGCCAACCACATTCTGAAACCTACTCAGAGGAACCCCCTGGGTGTCGCTGTCTCCCAGATAGAGGAGCTTCGCGCTAAAGACGTCCTCGTAGAACTTGATTGACCTGTCGATGTCGCTAACCGTCAAGCCAGTGTGATGAACTCGTTCCACTCGCATGCTGACTTGCCCTGTGGACGGCCTTCTACTTATCCGTCCCCAAGCACTTACTTCTGTCCTCTCTTTGGTCTTCTTCTAGGACGAGACTCCGAGAGGTTTCTGACAACCTTTATTCCGCCATGCCCAATCTCAAACTCGTAAAATGCAGGTCGTACCTTGGAGCCCCGGGCTTTTGGCATCTTCATGATACGACGGTACCTGTGACCACGCTCTTCCAAGCTGAGAATGAAGATTCCATCTACCATGTATTCTTCAAACCCATATCTGCTCCAGCTGTGTGGCGAGTCTGCAGGTATCTCCGATGCGAATAGATTGGTTGTCGCGAAGTTTGGTGTGTTGCCCATGAGGTCGAGAAGAAACAGTCGAACCCAACTCTCATGACTTGTATCCAAGATTCTTCCGCCGAAAGCAGAGCTTATGTCAAGCACACCTTCCTTGCGCGCGGGCGTCACGAAAGACGGAGTGAGTACTGGAGCGATCGGGTCCAAGACAAACCTCTTTGCGCCAATGTTCCCAATGTTCTTCGAGGCATCTCTCATCATGTCAATTATGCCTGATTGGGACTGTTCCAACGCGTCGGGTCCTGCTCTGATCTTACCTAGATAGTCAGCGCCCTCGATTATGACCAACTTCTTTTCTTCATATGGCTTGATCAAATCTATGCCAAACGACTTAGCATCAAGCAACACGTTCCTCGCCTTCTGATCGAACGTTATGTACACAGCACCCTCACCCGCGTCCAGACCTTTTTTCACAAAGGTGTAGCAGAAGCACGACTTGCCCGTGCCGGGCTGGCCGCTGATCAGGTAGTTCCGCCCGCGAATGAAGATCTTGTCGGGTAGATTCGGAATGAAGTTCTCCAGGAAGTCCGCGTCGTACGGTTCCGAAGCATCCACACTCTCGTTCAGTGAAAAAGAGATTTAACACTTTAGACCCGTCAGGTCGAAGAGAATTCCAGAGCTGGGTGTCCATCGACAAGGCACGGTATGGTCCTCAATCGATTCCGCTCGAAATGGTTCTGGGGAGGTCGACAACGGGCCCGGTGGTATTCACACCCCTTTGGGTTAGTCTTCCTAGACTCGAAAAACGGTCTTGCAGAACCATGCCATTTCTTCTCAGACTTGGTATGATTGCGCCACCCGAGTTTCTCATCGACAAGAAGGGTGAGTACTCCGATCCGCAAGCTACACTCCCACTTGCCAGGCGAAGGCTTCAAGGTCGGAAAGGGCTTGAGTGAAAGAGAATTCGAATCCCGGGCTCCCTTCAACTCTTGTGCCCAAGGTGGTCTCGGTTCTCCGTGATGCGGACGGTCGCGAACCTCGCGCGTGTTATAGCAGACTTCTGTGAAGAGTTATGAACAGCCGACTACACCACGAGAGGAAACCATGGCACGCGTTGTGGAACAGCAGATTCGCTTCTGCACCTCTATGGATGGCGTGAATATCGCTTGCGCGACCTCCGGGAGGGGGCATCCCCTCGTCAAGGCTGCCAATTGGCTCGGGCACCTTCAATTTGATTCCCAAGGAATTTGGAATCATTGGATATCGGAGTTGTCGAGATGCAACACGCTCATTCGGTTTGACCAGCGCGGGTGTGGTCTTTCGGACCATAAGATTCAGGACTTTTCCTTCGAGCGGTGCGTAGATGACCTAGAAAGTGTGATTGAATCTCTACGGCTGGATCGCTTTGATCTTCTTGGCATGTCACATGGTGGATCGGTCAGTGTAGCCTACGCCGTCCGCCACCCTGAAAGGATTAGCCATTTGGTTCTCTACGGGGCCTTTGCCCGAGGGTGGGCCAGAATCGGGTTGTCTGCCGAACGGGTAGAAGAGATGGAGGCCGTGGTTAAGCTGATGCGCTCTGGCTGGGGGCGGGACGACCCGGCCTTCCGTCAGATCTTCACATCGTGGTTCATCCCCGGTGCGACGGCCGAGCAAATGCAGGCGTTCAACGAGTATCAGAAAGTCTCCACTTCGCCTGAGAATGCCGTACGCCTTTACAGGATGATTGGCGATACAGATGTCTTCAGTCTCCTCTCGAAGGTCTCGGTGCCGACGATTGTCTTCCACGCCAGGGGAGACAGACTAGTTTCCTTCAGAGACGGTCTTCAGCTCGCCGCTTCAATTCCAGGCGCGCGCTTCGTTCCGCTTGAAAGCAGAAATCACATCCTCTTGGAGGATGAACCCGCTTGGAGGGAATTCCTACACGAATACCGGCGCTTTCTTGGGGTCAAGGAGGAAGCAGGAACTGCAATCGCTTCGGGAGGTGGCGGAGGGATGGGGTCTGCAACAGTCACCGCAGGCAGGGTTATTGGCGCCTCCGACCTGCAGGAAGTATCCTCTTTGCTTGCAGGCATGAGCATGGTGTCGCTCTCAAGGTACAGAGTCATTGGTGACTNGTGACTACTATCGGTTCGAGGAAGATACACGCAATCACCTAAAAGACCTCAGACAGAAAATCCTTGCAGCATACCAAAGTTCGACTCTGAAGCGCGAGAACTATCTCCTGTGGGCACCCCCTGGCAGTGGCAAGACATTTTTCGTTCAACAGGTTGCTTTGTCTCTAAAGACAGAAGACGTTCTGTTTCTTGAACTTAACCTGGCGCAGACAGAGGAGGCACGATTGCGCTCCGCACTGGAAGGGATACGACAATCCGTAGAGCAGAAATGTCTCTGTTTCGTTGACGAGATAGACGCAAGGCCTACAGAGTCGTGGCCGTATGAGATACTCCTCCCCTTTATGGACTCCGCCGCCTCGCGAGGAACTCGTTGGGTCTTCGTCCTCGCAGGAAGCTCTGGAGCCAGCCTTGCCGAAATGAAAAGGGGAGTCGCTTCTCGTCACAAAGGACCAGACTTGCTAAGTCGCATCCCTTCGGAGAATGAGCACTCGGTCCAATCGATGAGCCCCGGAGACCGCCTCCTGGTGACCATGAGCCAGCTCATTCAGACTTCGAAGAAGACTGGACGAAATGTCGTGGAGGTGGAGAAGATGGCCCTGCTGTACATTCTGCTCAACCCAAACCTCTCGAGCGCACGTCAACTGAGCGAGTTCGCCGTGCGGTGCGTGGAGCGGATGCAGCCCAGAGATGACAGAATCAAGTACGACAACCTGTTCGATCCCGGCAACCCCGAGAACAAGGAGTTCTGGGTCAAGGCACATGGCATCGCGAGTGGGTTAGTGAACTCGTTCGTGGCCTTAGAGGGATAGAACCCCGGCCGTGACCCCTGAATTCAGCGGTCGACGGTCCCTGTCGTCGAGGACGTATCCGTACTTGGTTGGTCCTATTCTCCCTGTCATTGAGGAAGAGGACCCGTTCGCGGCCTAGGGAACTGGCGATCATGAACCCAAGAGGATGCGGGCCCGGTGGGATTTGAACCCACGACCTCTGCGAGCCTAGCTCTCTACAGCTTAGAAGGCTNGCCACGCTATCCGTACTTCGCTCCTAAGATCTGCGCTACGGGCCCGAGTTTTTCGCCGACCTCGAATCGAGATAAGCTTTTGCGGCATCCCGAGCCTCTGAAATCCGAAGGGTTTTAACCAGAACCGAGGCAGAACGCGCACCCTTGGCCGTCGCCCAACAGAGGCTCTTCGGCACGAACGGTGTCAGGTTCGTCCCAGGCGTCGTTCGCGACCTCGACTTTGTGATTTCGTTCGCCGAGGCGGTCGGCACCTACTTCGGAGAGGGAGAGGCGCTCCTGGGCCAGGATGGCAGGGTCTCGAGCCCAGCCCTCGCCAGCGCGGCCGCTTCGGGCCTGATGAGCTCCGGCAGGGACGTGGCTGAAGCGGGGGTGGTTCCCACACCCGCCCTTCAGTACTCTGTGAAGGCTTCGGGATTCAAAGGCGGCGTCATGGTCACGGCCTCTCACAATCCTCCCGAGTACAACGGCCTCAAGATCGTAGGCCCGGATGGCGTTGAGATACCCAGGCTCGACGAGCAGCGGATAGAGAAAGTCTTCTTCGATGGCTCCCAGAGCAAGGCAGACTGGAAGAGCGTCGGCGTGGCGCGACAGGAACCATCCGTGGTCAGGAACTATGTCCGAGGCATCCTGTCCAAGGTCAACACCAAGGCAATCTCGGAACGCAAGTTCACAGTCGTGATGGACCTCGGCAACGGGGCGCAGTGCGTTGCCGCTCCGTACGTGGTAGAGACCCTGGGGTGCAAGCTCATCACCCTCAACTCCGTTCTCGATGGGACTTTTCCGGGAAGAGGCCCAGAGCCAACACCCGCAAACCTCGGCGACCTCTCCGTGGCGGTCAAGTCGGTGAACGCTGACCTGGGCGTGGCGTACGACGGGGACGGCGATAGATCCATCTTCTGCGACGAGGAGGGAAGGGTGATGTGGGGCGACCAGACGGGCTCCCTGATAGCCGACTACCTCTTGGAGAAGAATCCAGAGAGCACGGTGGTGACGCCGGTCAGCTCAGGCCAAGCCATAGAGTTGATCGCCAAGAAGAGGAAAGGTAAGGTGATTCGTACTAAGGTGGGCAGCGTGGACGTCTCCAGGATGATGATTGAACGGAGGGCTCTATTCGGCTTCGAGGAGAATGGGGGTTGCTTCTACTCTCCCCACATACCCATCAGAGACGGTGCCATGACCACCGCCCTCATGCTCGAGTGTCTAGCCTCGAAAGGCGTAGCCTTCTCCCGCGCGGTCTCCTTCTCTGTCTCCAAGTTCTTCCAGGCCAAGACCAAGTTGGAGGTCGACAGAAAGAAGGTGGACTCTGTGATGAAGACCGTCGAGAAGAAAGCCAAGGGAGAGGTCGAGAGGACAGACGGGCTCAAGATCTGGACGGATGAGCACTCCTGGGTCCTCGTCAGGCCGAGCGGCACCGAACCAATCATCAGAATCTTCGCAGAGTCTCAGAGCGAGGAGAAGGCTGACGCGCTGGTGAAGAGGTTCTCGAAGATTGTGACCGCCGCTTCAGCGTAGGTGCGTCCAGCCGACGTCCTCGATAGGCCGTGAACCACTCCTCGAGTGAAGAGTCACTTCTCTTCTACCCCCCTTCACGCTTCCAATCACGAGGATTCTTCCGCCGCATCTCTCAGCCGCCCTCCGGGCGCTTCCGAGCCCACTCTCTTTCATGGTCCCGACAAGGATGTATTCCTCTCCACCCGCCAGCACGAGCTCCTTCGTCGAGAGGCCGTTGGCCTTGGCGAACTCGTCCAGCCCGCTCGCGGATGGGAGT
>OCOJ01034140.1_pt3 | contig 26646 bp, 26 predicted proteins | sample 1539251 | NCBI WGS metagenome assembly OCOJ01 (sample SAMN01911457, study PRJEB22624) | soil metagenome | biome: Soil | place: Malaysia | collected 2012-04-30 | depth RA_metagenome m
TGGCCTCCCTGCTGTCGTATCCGATCGACACATTTTCAATCAGTACGTGATCCGTACGACAGATCGTGATGAGTTGCAGGCTCATCTTAAGAAGAATGGCGTAGGCACGGAGGTCTACTACCCAGTCCCCTTGCACCTGCAAGAATGCTTTGCCTATCTCGGCCATTCGGCCGGTGCTTTCCCTGAGAGTGAGCGGGCAGCCAAAGAAACGCTCGCGCTACCGGTTCACCCGGAACTAACGGAGGAGCAGACACAGTTTGTCGTCGACTCCATCCTAGAGTTTTTCGAGGGTCGGGCAGGTGCGGCTGCCCTGGGCGAGGCAGTCCCCGCCCTTGCCGGAGCTGGGTCGCACGCGGAGCGGGGATAGACTTCTTGATTGGAGTGATCCCGAAAGCCGACCAGGTAGAAGTGGTTGAGGAGTTCTTTGAACTCTTCAAGACCCCTTGGGAGTTCTACCGTCCTGGACGAGGATACGATGTGGTCCTCGCCACCGCGGATGAGGTCCCTGAAGTCGATGCTAGGCTTCTCCTCGTTTATGGCTCCCCNAGTCGATGCTAGGCTTCTCCTCGTTTATGGCTCGTCCCCAAAGAGCATCGATCGATCTATCGGCATTGCTCGTCGTGGACAACATAACGGCGCCGTCCTCAGGGAGAGGAACACTCTGTTTCCTATCTACCGCGAACTGCTCACTTTTGCAGTCGGCAGCGAGGGCGTATCGTGCGTAGCGGCTGACTCAGAAATAGCTGGCCTGAGACTCAACTGGCGTGGCTCCACGGTCGTACGGCTCGGGTATGACTTGTTCGATGAGATCAGGCTGCTGCTTTCCGTTGGCCAGCCTGTTGAGCATGCGGCGACGCCGACCCTCGAGATTCACATCAGAACCTTGAGAGACTGGATCCTGACTGCAGGGATTCCGCTTGTAGAAATTCCTCCCGCACCCGCAGGCCACAGCTTTACGGTTTGCCTAACGCATGACATCGATTTCGCCGGAATTCGGAACCACAAATTCGATCACACGATGTGGGGCTTCCTCTATCGCTCCACGATTGGCTCCCTCCGAAAGCTGTCGCGCGGCAGAATCTCACTCACGCGATTTCTTAACACCTGGAAGGCAGTTGCTGCACTACCGTTCGTGTATCTCGGCTGGCTCAAGGACTTCTGGGNAGCCCTTTGGATGGTACTTGGAAGTCGAAAAGGGTCTGGAAGCTACCTATTTCTTAATTCCGTTCAAAGGACGGGCTGGCGAACGCGTCCCCGGGGCACATCCTTCCCGGCGCGCGGCTGCCTACGACGTGGACGAGCTTTCGGACTCGACCGCGATTCTTAAACGTTCCGGTTGCGAATTGGGTGTGCACGGGATTGACGCGTGGCACAGTGTGGACAAGGGCTGCAAGGAGTTAGCGAAGATTGCCGGAATCAGCGGCGAGTCTGAAATCGGCATCCGGATGCACTGGTTGCTACAGGATGTGGGCACGACTTCCGTACTCGAGCAGAGTGGCTATGCTTACGACTCCAGCGCAGGCTACAACGAGACCATCGGATACCGCAATGGGACGACGCAGGTATTCCGTCCAATCAACTCCAAAACACTCCTCGAAATCCCGCTCCATATTCAGGATGGAGCGCTGTTCTATCCCAACCGGCTGGACTTGTCCGAAACGCAAGCTGAGCGTCGTTGCCGAGACATGGTGAACAATGCAAGACAGTTTAGCGGCGTTCTGACTGTCATCTGGCATGACCGGAGTCACGCGCCGGAGCGCTTTTGGGGAGATTTCTACGTCCGTTTTGTCGAAGCACTGAAATCAACTGACGCATGGTTCGCAACCACGGGTCACGCGGCGAGTTGGTTTCGGAAGCGGCGCTCGGTGCATTTTGAGCGGGTCGAGGCGGCAGACGGGACGGCTCGCACTGACATCCGATACGAGGGGGAAGAAATTCGCCCTCCTTTGAATGTAAGAATTCACCGCCCACAAGGAACGCCGAGCCTAGAGTCACATTGTGGGACGAAATCGGATTCTACCGACATCCCCTGGAGTGGCGGGAGCAGTGACCAACTAGAGGGGTTCCTGCAAAGAGTCGGTTACGGTTCATCCGAGGCAGCTGGGGCCTGCCTCTCAACTGAGGGCGGCAAATTCTGGGATAGGAAAGGGGAGCCGGCTTGTTCCCGATGAAGTCCGTCTGCATTGTGGTCCAACAGAATTACGAGGTAGACATTCGAGTGCGGCGAAAGGCCGAGGCGTTGACTGCTGCAGGATACTCCGTGGACGCGCTGGCATTGAGTAGCCCGATTAGGAAGAAAACGTATGTTCTAGGCGGAGTGAATGTTCGCACAATTTCGTTGGGCAAGAAACGAGGGTCTTTAGCGCGTTACGGCTTCGAGTACGCAGCCTTCTTTCTTTGGGCCTTGGCCCGCGTGACGATCCAGATGCGGCGGAAGCGGTATGTCGTGATCGATATAAACACGCTCCCTGACTTCCTCGTGTTCGTTGCGCTTTTCGCCCGATGGATGGGAGCGAAGGTAGTCCTGGACATGCATGAGATCACCCCCGAATTCTACATATCGAAGTACGGAATTGCGGAGAACTCCTGGGTGGTGCGCTTTTTGAAATATGTGGAGAAAATCAGTTTCAATTTTGCTGACCATGTGATCACGATCAACGAACCAATTCTGGACCTCCTCGTCGATCGTGGGCTGCGTCGGGCCAAATCGACCGTGATAACGAACTCGGTGGACGAGCGGCGCCTGGCCTCAGTCTCAGAATCATCCGCCCCAGCGGTGGCTCCGGGAACATTCGTGATGATGTACCACGGGACTCTCACCGGACTATATGGACTTGACATCGCCATCGAAGCTTTTGCTCTGGCCCACAAAGAGATGCCCGGAGCGGAATTCTGGATCCTGGGGGTTGGACCCGAAGTGAGTGTTCTGACCAGGCTGGCGCAAGAGCGCGGCTTGGCCTCACGGGTCAAGATGGTGGGAGGAGTGCCAGGAAGTGAGATTCGAGCCTGGCTGAGTCGGTGCGACGTCGGGGTCCTGGCGCTCCGCCGCGACATATTCCTCGAGTTTGCGTCTCCCAACAAGCTTCCCGAGTACATCGTGATGGGCAAGCCCGTTATCATGTCCCGACTGAAGGCGATACAGCACTACTTTAGCGAAGAGGCGTTGGCCTATTGTGAGCCCAACGACCCCGCAGACTTGGCGAAGCAGATGGTGCGTGTTTATCGCGATAAGGAACTGCGCACCCGTTTGGCGGCCAGGGCCAAAGAGGAATACGCGCCGATCTGCTGGGATGTGATGAAACAGCGATATTTGGAAGTGATAGAAGACCTGGTCGGGCCAGCAGCACGCCGGACGCTCGAATCGTCACCCGTCGCTGAAGCAATGGACGTAACTCAATAGTCGTTTATGGAATCACTCACTACACAGGCCATGACGGACAATGGGGTTGCTGCGGAGAGCGCGGCTGCCACCTTGAAGTTGCTGGCCTACTGCAAAGCCAACGACTGGGCAGGTCACGATCCCTACGATGCTCTAAACAGCGAGGTCTTCAAGGCATTACCCTTCTTGGACTCCAGACTGCCTCGCCTAGTTCTTACCCAGGTTTTGAAGCGGAGTCCGATCAATGTCCGCCGTTTGCTGCGGGTTCCGAAGACGCAGAACGCGAAAGCCATGGCGCTGTTTCTTTCGGCTTTTCTGAAGCTGGAGAAAACAGAGCTGGCTGACCAGCAAGACCTTGCCGGAATGATGATCGATCGGCTAGTCGCCCTTCGATCACCCAGAGCTTCTTATTGGTGCTGGGGGTACAGTTTCTCGTGGCAGACCCGAACGATTGTGGTCCCCGTAGCAACGGCAAACTTGGTCTGCACGACATTTGTCGCGACTGCCCTTCTGGATGCCTATGAGCAGCGCGGCGACTCCAAGTGCTTGAGCATGGCGGTGAGTGGTGCGGAGTACATTTTGAATGAACTCTACTGGGAGGGCGGTGATTCTGGTTGTGGGTTCAGCTACCCTCTGCCAGGATTCCAGACTCAGACGCACAATGCGAATTTCCTGGCTGCCGCTTTATTCTGCCGTATATACAAGCACACAGGCGAGGAGAAATTTCTCGCTACTGCTTTGAGAGTGGCTCGCTACTCGGCGACGAAGCAGCACACAGATGGTTCTTGGTACTACGGTGAGGGGGCATCGCAACGCTGGATTGACAACTTCCATACCGGATACAACCTGTGCGCGTTGCAAGACATTTGTCGCTACGCCAGCACCACGGAGTTCGAATCGAGCATTCGACGAGGGTTCGACTTCTACCGGGCTCACTTCTTCCGCGAGGACGGTGCCGCGAAATACTTTCACAAGCGCACATATCCAATCGACATTCACTGTGTGGCGCAAAGCATCATCACCCTCCTTGCTTTCAAAGAACTCGACCCGGATAGTGTCCGACTTGCTCATTCCGTATTCCAATGGGCCATGAGTNCCATGAGTCACATGTGGGATGAGCGAGGCTTCTTTTATTACCGGGTGCTGCGCTTGGCGACAATCCGAACGTCGTACATGAGGTGGTCGCAGGCTTGGATGCTGCGGGCATTGGCCGACCTCGTAAGCGAATCCCATGCGCAGATGGAAAGCCAGCAAGTCAACGAATCGCACAGGCGTCTCCAGGTATGCTGAAACTGCCTACGTACGTTCTCATCACCCCAGCGCGGAACGAGGCTGAGTTTATCGAGCTGACGCTGAAGTCTGTTGTGGCCCAGACGGTCCTCCCGCTCAAGTGGGTAATCGTGAGCGATGGTTCGACAGACAGTACAGACGACATCGTGAAGAAGTACATGTCGGACCACCCGTGGATAGAGCTGATCCGAATGCCCGAGCGACAGGAGCGGCATTTTGCCGGGAAAGTCTACGCCTTCAGGGCGGGCTATGCCAGAGTAGCCGATCTGCCATATGACGTCATTGGCAACTTGGACGGCGATGTCTCATTCGATGGGGACTATTTCGATTTCTTGCTGAGAAAATTCGCTGACGATCCACGATTGGGGGTGGCAGGAACGCCCTTCACCGAGGGGGGATCTCAATATGATTACCGCTTTACAGACATCAAGCATGTTTCTGGACAATGTCAACTGTTCAGACGGCAGTGTTTTGACGAAATTGGCGGGTATGTGCCGAGGAAGATTGGTGGTATCGACCTTGTCGCGGTGATCACGGCTAGGATGAAAGGCTGGGAAACAAAAACATTTGTTGGTAGGACGTTTGTCCATCATAGGCGAATGAACACCGCCACACAAAGTAGTTGGATGGTCCCTTTTTGGGGCGGAAGGGGAGATTACATACTGGGCATGCATCCAGCCTGGGAAGCCTGTCGATGTATCTACCAAATGACAAAGAGGCCGATTCTTATTCGGGGAGGTCTCCGCCTGATTGGTTTTGTCTCCGCAATGGTAGCCCGCCTAGAGATGCAGGTTCCTCGTGAGTTCGTCGAATTCCGAAGAGCTGAGCAAATGCACCGGTTGCGGACCTTCGTCAGTGGCTCGCTCCCACTCCGGTCATCTCATACTCACACGACATAAGCATCAAGGCTTCGATATGAGAGACATATTTGTCACGCCGGAACGTCTGAAGTCTGGCGTTCAGAGCTCCGCTAAGGACACAGACCCAAACAAAACTAAGGTAGAAAGGTCGCGTTTGCGGAACTTCGCAGCAAGTTCTCAAATCAGGCAGGCCCTGACAAAGCAGTTGCAGCGACTATTTTGGATCTATCTGACTAAGAATTTCGTTATCAACAGCATCGAGGAGGTCCAACGCAGCGAACCTACCATTGAGTGCTCGTTCGTTCCCATCACGTTTGACAATTACGTGTGCGTCAGTGATTTCAGACAGCGGAACAGGATTGTGGAATACCACGACAAGCTAGCTCATGGCGAGCTGGGTTACTTTACTGAATACAAAGGCAAGATGATAGCCAGTATTTGGGCCACCATAAATACCGCGAATAAGCCAAGGGTTGTACGAGGGCACATGAGAATCGCTCCTAATGAGGCCCTCGTGCATGACATTGTAACCGGTGAACACTTTCGCGGAATGGGAGTCGGTCCATTTATGGTGTACGGCATAGCGACCGCACTGCTAAATGACCATGGAGTGGACAGAATCATAATCGATGTCAATTCCAGGAATATTGCCTCCTTGCGGATGATGGACAAGGTCGGTTTGAAGGTGAGAGAAGAGACGCTCTCCATCTCGATTCTTGGCAGATGGGTATTCCAGAAAGCGATACAATGACAGCATGTGTGCCGTGGCATCCCACATCGCAGCTGGAGATCCCGATATCCAAACGGATGGTCTGACAGTCCGTCCAGTTGCGATAAGTTGGCACTCCGATCTCCCGATATACGCGTGCGAAGCGTTCCTGAAATCTGTGTCGGATGATTACGGGTGGCTCGGAGGCGTAGATGCCACTGGTCAGTTGCGCTGCGTGCTCCCCTTCACTGTCATCCGAAAGCTCGGCTTTCGGCTCGTGCGCTTTAGGGTTGCAACGACCCCGCTAGGGAAGGAGTTCGATATTGCGACAGAAAAGTCATTCTTGAATGGTGCCATGGAGCACTTCCGTTCCAGCGGAATTGACATGGTCATTCCCGGACATGCCTCTGCGCTCTCAAGAACGTATCCTGACAACGCTATTGCAGCACCATATGCGACGTTTATCAAAGATCTAAACCAGCCCGAGGAAGCTCTGTTCGGTGAGGTGCACGCAGATTATCGAAAAAAGATTAGAAGTGCGCAGAAGGTGGGGGTGGAGGTTGCAAGTGGAACGAATCATCTCGACACTTGTTTCGCTATGGTCTCGGACACATTAAGAAGATCCGGTGCTGCCCAGTTTATCCGCAGTCATAAGGAGTTCAGAGAGAGCATTTTAAGCTTCGGTGAAAATGTAAGAATATTTGTTGCCCTGTATCGAGGTGTCGTCCAAGCCTGCTTGGTTACGCCGTTCAGCGAATACAGCGCCTATACGTACTATGGAGGTACCGTCTCAGAACCTGTGAAGGGGGCAATGCACCTGGTTCACTGGGAAGCGATCCGGCAATTCCGGGCAATGGGCGTCAAACGTTTCAATTTCCAAGGGGTGCGAGTCAATCCACAACACGGGTCCAAGGAGGAGGGGATCAGGACATTCAAGGAACGCTTCGGTGGAGAGCTGGTTCGAGGTTACCTCTGGAAATATCCGTTTAGCCGCCTGAAATTCGCTGCCTATTCTTTGGCTACCCGATGGCTTCAGGGTGGCGATATTATAGACGTGGAGCGCCATAGGGTCGCAAGCCAGTAAACCTATCCGGAGCTGCAAACAACATCATGATTGAGTTCATCTTCACATTGGATTACGAGATTTATGGCAATGGCACCGGTGCCTTGAAAGATCTCGTGTACGACCCTGCTGAGCTGCTCAGGGACATATTTAAGAAATGGAATGCGCGTTTTGTCAATTTCGTTGAAGTTGCAGAGTTCGACAGAATAGAGGCGTCTGGTGTCGATCCTGCGATTGATCTCGTTAAAAAGCAGATCAAGGACCTTGGTCGCGAGGGTTTCGAAATCGGATTGCATTTGCATCCACAGTGGTACAACGCCCGTCATGAAAACGGTCACTGGTTGTTGGACTATAGTGAATACAACCTCTGCACCTTACCCAAAACAAGAATTGCGCAGATCGTCAAGCGCGCAGTGGACTACGTTCGGTACGTTGTGGATGAGTCCGACTTTACGCCACTATCGTTTCGTGCTGGCAATTGGCTGTTCCAGCCGACTAAAACTGCAGCAGGTATCCTGGCGTCGCATGGCATCAAGGTTGACTCCTCAGTCTTCAAGGGCGGGTTGCAGCACAACTGTAGTCTCGATTATCGACGTGCCCAAAAAAATGGGTATTACTGGACATTCGACAAAGATGTCAACGAGCCAGATCCGACAGGCAAGTGGGTTGAAGTGCCGATCCATACAGAGATGGTGCGATTCTGGAGGATGGCAACCACGAAGCGCATGGGTTTCACAAATTCCTTCGGTATTGTTCAAGGTCGTAAGCAGAAGCTGAACCGCATCCTCGATTTCCTGCGTCTTCGCTACCCTCTTAAGCTGGATTTTTGCCGTATGACGCTAGAGGAGTTGAGGTCGATGGTTGAGAGGGTCATTCAGGAGGACAAGGCGGATCCTGCGTCCTACAGACCGCTCGTTGCTATTGGCCACACAAAAGATCTCACAGATCCGCAGACAGTTGACGATTTTCTTTCCTACCTGCATGCGAAGAAGGTCGCCATTTCAACGTTCGGAAGTATATACGATCGGTTGCTTACGGACGGCTTCGCTGGTGTTGCGGTTGGCCATTCTCCGCAGAAAGAACCCGAAGTCCCTCTCAGAGTGTGAAATCAGAACGAGTTGGCGCAGGTGACCCTAACCTCATAGTTCAAGACTAGTTGGCCGAGCCAGAAGAGCGCGCCGGGGAACAGAACTCTTTTGTGAAGGCATACGGTCCAGCGATAAGAGCAAAGACGATTCACTAACAGGCTGCTGAAAAAAGAACCAAAGTGGTAATTTGTACGGCTTCGACGGACGAAGAATTCAATAAGTTAGAGTGCGCTCTCGAACCAAGTTTGCGATTGAAGTCGAGTTTTTCAGCAGCCTGCTAAGCGTCGTAGCACGCAAGATGGAGAAAGTGAAGATGCACTTTATACGACGAATGTATCTGAAAATGAATGGAGCCTTGAAGACTTATGGCCCGTCGGCGCTAAAGAAAACTCTGTGGGACAAGGAGTATTCTACGGACAAGTGGGATTTCGCCTATGACACGCAGGGGGACTGCGTGTACGCCCATCTGGAAAAATATGCTGCAGGTGGCGATATTCTAGATCTGGGCTGTGGCACCGGCAACACCGCAAACGAGCTCCCCATAAGCGCCTACCGAAGATACGTTGGCGTAGATGTATCCGAAATTTGTCTCGGCAAAGCACGGAAGCGATCGCAGCTCAACGGTCGCGGAGCCAAGAACCAGTTTGTGCTTGGGGATCTCTTAAGCTACGTGCCCAGCCAGCAGTTCAACGTGATCCTGTTTCGGGAATCCATGTACCATGTTCCGATTGGCAAGATTAAGGCAATGCTGGATCGGTACTCACAGTATCTGGATGCCGACGGAGTCTTCGTCGTCCGCATGCATACGACGGACGGGGTCGTCGCGAGGAGCAAGCCGAGGCCAGCGGCGATGATGCGTGTTATCGAGAGTGGATTTGATGTCGTGGAAAAGCGCCAATACGGAGACTTCGGGCCGACAGTCATCGTTGTTCGACCCGCGGCTCACCGGACTTCGTACTCGGAGACCGCTGACAGCCGACCCGTAGAGAGCGTTAGCAAGCAAGCGAAATGAAATCGCTGAGAATTACGCTTGGCCCGGGCGTGTCGGGGCTTAGCAATGTCAGGTAAGGGTGGCTTGTTGCATGCTTTTGGTTTTGACCATCGCCATAGGCGCGATGGAGTGCAAGCCGGTCCAGGTATAACGAATGCCGGTGGAGGCCTATTAGTGTCATCGTCATCGCACATTGTGAACATGGCGCGCCAGGAGCCTATCGGCTGCATCGAAATCAGCGTTAAGGGAAAGTGGGTCACAGTTCCAGCGCTGTTGGTAAGTGGCGTAAATATTGTCGTCACTGGAACCTGGCTCAAAAGAGCGGTGATCGAGGCCGAAGAATGGTTGGAGACCGAAGTCAAGGATCCAGAATCCTGCGTTAGGGCATTGAAGCTGGCCCACTCTACAGCGCTTAAGGCTGATATTTTCACCTTTGTCCAAAAGTTACCCGAGACGTCACCGAGATATGCGTACCCCATGGAATGGCAAAGCGTTGCAGCGATCGGGGTTACAACTTTCAAAGATTGGTGGGACAAGCTCCCACAAGAAACGCGAAAGAACGTGCGCAGGGCTGACAAACGTGGAGTAGTAGTTACGGTAAGACCACTTGACGATACGTTGATTGCGGGAATCGTCGATGTGAACAATGATTCTGCTGTCCGCCAAGATATCCCTTTTGTACACTACGGGAAGACATTAGAGCAAGTAAGAAAGGACCAGTCATCATTTTTAGCGCGTAGCGAGTTTATATGCGCATACCTTGGGAATGAGCTGATCGGGTTTATCAAGTTGGTCTACAGAGGTCAGGTCGCCTCGATATTGCAGATACTTCCAAAGGCCAGCCGTCAGGATAAGAGGCCTGCTAATGCGATGATCGCCAAGGCCATAGAATGTTGTGAGAAGAGGGGTATGTCGTATCTCACCTATGGAATGATGAATTACGGCAATAAGCGGGATAGCTCACTTCGGGAGTTCAAGCTTCGGAATGGCTTCAGGGAGATTTTGGTTCCGAGATTCTATATTCCTCTAACCACCTGGGGATCCTTGTGCGTGGCACTGAAGCTGCACCGAGGAATGCACGGCGTGCTTCCTGGTTGGGCAATCGCTTCTGCAGTAAAGGTCCGAGGACAGTTGTATGCGTTTAGACGCAAGTGGGCCGGTGTAGCTCAATGACAGAGCGGCCGATCCGTAATCGGCAGATGGAGCGTTCAAATCCTCCCGCCGGCTCCAACAGTTCTCCTTCAGGATCCCTATAGAAGATCTGATGGGTACCTACTTCCTGCTTGCAAAGTTCTCATCTGGGGAAATCAGGGATAATGCCAGGCATAGTTGGTCTGATAAGTAAGATGCCTCGACAGTTTGCAGAGGCTCAGGTTCGACGAATGGTCGAAGTAATTCGTCACGAGACCTTTTATGCAACGGGGATGTGGAGTGATGAGGGTCTGGGTGTCTACGTCGGCTGGAGTACACAGGAAAATTCTTTCTCCGAGGGGATGCCGCTTCAAAGCGAAGATGGAAACAAAATACTGATATTTTCAGGGGAGGAATATCGTGAACCGTCCTGTGCTCCCGGTCTAAATGGCAGGGGAGATCGATGCGGGGTGGGCAAGGCTTCCTATCTGGTTGCCCTCTTCGAGAGTGATCCCACCTTTCCAAAGTGTCTGAATGGGCGATTTCACGGTATCGCGTGCGACCGCGTCAGCAGTAGGGCAATACTCTTTAACGACCGCTACGGCATGCACCGGCTCTACTATCACGAGTCGGAGGATGCCTTTTATTTTGCGGTCGAAGCCAAAGCCATTCTTGCTGTCCGGCACGAACTTCGTAGAACAGATCAGCAGGGTCTGGGAGAATACGTGTCGTGTGGATGTGTATTGGAGAATCGGACACTCTTCCGAGGCATTCGGGTGCTACCTCCAGCGTCTGCGTGGACGTTTCGAGCAGGCTCGGTGGAAAGGAAAACTAAGTACTTCGATCCACAGGAGTGGGAACAGCAAAGTCCGTTGGATGCGGGGGCCTATCACGAGCATATCCGCGAAGTCTTTGCAAAGAAACTTCCGCTATATCTGAACAGTCGACAGCGCGTTGCTATGTCTCTGACCGGAGGCTTGGATACCCGCATGGTGATGGCTTGGCAGCAGTCTTCGCCTAAGACGCTTCCTTGCTACACGTATGGGGGCTCATATCGAGACTGTCGCGACGTCGTAGTAGCACGCCAAGTTGCCCGCGTGTGCCAACAATCCCACCAAGTAATTTCGGTGGGAAGCGATTTTCTTTCCCGTTTTCCGCATTACGCTGAGCGGGCCATGTACATGACTGACGGCTGCGTCGACGTCACTCGGGGTACCGATTTGTACCTTAGCGAGAGAGCTCGGGAGATTGCCCCGGTAAGACTGACAGGCCTTTATGGAGACGAGGTTCTCCGCCCTCAGTTACGAGCATTCAAACCGGGGGATCCTGCGCCCGAACCGTTCAGTCCAAGTTTTCTTTCCTCCGTCCGTGCGGCTCGTGAGACCTACACCGAAATAGTCAAAGGACATCCGACCTCCTTCGCGGTGTTTCGGCAAGCACCCTGGCATCACTATGGAATTCTGTCGCTAGAACAAACCCAGCTCACTGTGCGTACTCCCTTCCTCGACAATGACTTTGTCCGGACCGTCTACCGAGCACCACAATCGGCAACCACCAACAACGACCTCCGCGTGGGCCTAATTGGCGATGGCAGCAAAGTGCTGCAGGGGATTAAAACAGATCGGGGTTTCGCGGGAAACTCTGGGCCCGTCTGGGCTTGGGCCTCACGGACCCTCCTGGAGTTTACTTTCAAGGCCGAATACGCATACGACTACGGAATGCCACAGTGGTTAGCCAGGCTTGATCATTTCTTCTCTCCATTGCACCTGGAGCGGCTCTTCCTCGGTAGGCACAAGTTGTACCACTACCGAGTTTGGTACCGCGAGTCGCTGGCTAAGTACGTTCAAGAGATGTTGCTTGACTCGCGCACGCTTGCGCGTCCGTATCTGGAGCGGCGGGGCGTCGAAGCCATTGTCCGAGGCCACTTGAAGGGGAATCACAATTACACAACTGAGATTCACAGACTTCTCTCACTAGAGCTGCTTCACAGACTTTTTATGGACTAGGGCCGTTAGCCCTACTGGCTTCGCAGTCGGTCTCCACCGCAGCTCATGTTCTTCACGAGTCCGAGGATGCACATGACTACAACACAGGCAGTCGCAAAGCCCACGCAGGCCGCTCGTGTCCCCGCTCTTGATTTCACTAAAGGGGCCCTCGTGTTGATCATGGTGCTCTACCATTGGATCAACTACTTCATCGGACCGGACTGGCCTTATTACAGATATCTACGATTCTTGACGCCTTCGTTCATCTTTATCAGTGGCTTCCTGATATCCAATGTGTACTTCTCTAAGTACAATGCCGCTGATGTACGCTTGCGCATGAGATTGTTCACGAGGGGATTAAAACTGCTCGCCTTATTTATCCTTCTCAACCTTGCAAGGAGTCTTCTGCTTCCGAGATTGTCCACCGGCAGTGTCACGGCTAGCCAATTCGACCTAGTCAATGTGGTGGCCGTTTATGTCGTTGGAAATACACTTGTCCCAACCGGTAAAGTAGTTGCGTTCTATATCCTGGTTCCCATAAGTTATTTGCTCGTGTTGTCCGCAGGACTTCTGGCTCCATACCGGCTCTATAAATATACCTTTCATGTGGTGTGTGTTGTTATGTTGCTGTGCATTCTGATACTGAGTTCGAACGGTATAAAGAGCCCGAACCTGGAATTTGTAACAGTCGGGCTAGTGGGCGTGTTGTTGGGATTCCTTCCTATCGAAAGGGTAAACCATCTCGTTAGGCATCCACTCATGCTCGCTGTTGCGTACCTCCTGTACTTAATGGCGATAAGCATCTGGAATGTGCCTTTTGGTTTACTGATCGTGGGGGCATGCTTGAGCGTTATGGTTATCTATATGGTAGGTCTAGGGTATGACGAGCCCAGCCGAACCCGACGGCACATTATTCTGCTTGGGCAGTACTCTTTGTTCGGATATGTCGGCCAAATCGCAATTCTTCAATTCCTCAGCGTGAGTCTGCGGCACGTCAATCTGGGATACGCCATTCTTGCAATATCCTTTTTGGCGGCTTTCGGCCTCACTATGGTAAGTGTCGAAATCGTAGATCGCGCCAAGGCGAAATCAGCAATTGTGAATCGATTATACCGAGCGGCTTTCGCTTAGGCGTTTTGTCAGCTCGGTAACGTTTTGGACTGATTGTATGACATTCATCCGCAAGGTCTGGGCCTCTGTTGGCATGGCGTCCAGGAGCAGTACGGCTCATGGTAGTCGCGGGGGAGCGAGACCCTCCCTGGAGCGATCTGGACAGCGCCAAGCTGCTGCTGAGGGAGCATAGGGTGGGCTTTTCACTCGCGTTCGTGATTTGGGCCGTTGGGACTGCTGGGCTGTTCTTTCTGGATCGTGATAAGTCTACCCGCAATTCCAGAGCACTCTGGTTGCCGGTCATCTGGTTCTGGATAGTTGGATCAAGACCTGTCACGGCGTGGCTGGCAATATGGCTGGGAATCAGTTTTGGCACGTCCGCCCCGGGCCTCGACGCACAACTCGACGGTAGCCCTACTGACGCGCTGGTTTTGGCGGCTCTTCTTGCGGCTGGCATGGTGGTCCTTTTCAGCCGGAAGACCCGAACAACCGCCTTGCTTAAAGCGAGCCTCCCCGTCCTCATCTACTTCATTTATTGCTTGGTAAGCGTTTCCTGGTCACCTTTTCCCGGTGTAGCTTTCAAGCGTTGGACTAAGGCTATCGGCGACCTGGTGATGGTACTTGTCATTGTAACGGAGGCCGACCCGATCGCAGCCCTCCGACGCCTCTTTTCCCGTGTCGGCTTCATACTATTGCCTGCTTCCATCCTATTAATCCGGTACTCTTATCTAGGCCGCGGATTCGACCCAGACGGGACCGTGACGAACATAGGCGTGACCACCAACAAGAATACACTCGGCCTGATTACATTCGTCATTGCGATTGGCGCGCTATGGAATCTGCGTGCGCTCCTGGGCAGTCGACACCAGCCGAATCGCAGCCGCCGCCTTTTGGCTCAAGCTGCTCTGCTCGCCTTTGGCATGGCTGTTTTGGGCATGGCTCACTCGGCTACATCGATATCATGCCTCATACTCGGTGGCGGACTGATGATCGTGACGGGCTTCGATTGGGTAAGGCGGCACCCCGGCCGAATGCACACAGTAGTTCTTGCAATCGCAATTGCTGCTGGGATCGGAATGTTTTTCGGTGCCGACGAAACTGTCCTGCACGCATTGGGCAGGAACACGTCTCTCACAGGTCGCACAGAGATCTGGAAGGCGGTGATTCCCTTGGCCCAGAACCCAATCGTCGGGATAGGATTCGAGAGCTTCTGGAACGCATCCAGCGCGAGGTTGCAGAATTTCACTGGAGCGGAAGGTCATATGCTTCGAAACCTCAACTCAGCTCACAACGGGTATATAGACGTCTACCTGAATTTGGGTTGGATGGGGGTGTGTCTCATCGCGTTGATTCTGATTAGCGGCTATCGGAGCGCAGGCGAGGCCTTTCGCCGCGATCCTGCGCTCGGTGGCTTGATCCTAGCCTACATAGTCACTTCTGCGATCTACAGCATAACCGAGGCTGGCTTCAGGTTACTGACTCCGACATGGCTCTCTCTGCTCATAGCAGTAATTGCTGCGGGTGGCACTGCCTCCGGTCTTGTCAGGAGCAAAGCGCCTCAGCGTCGTGCGGTGGAAACTGACCAACCTATCGACCGCACAACCAGCGGCGAAGTCGCTCTGACCTCCCAGAGAGGAACGATTGAAACTGTTTCTCGCAATGCTCCCAAGGTTTGGGATTACTGACTCAAGTCATCGCCACCGTGCTTTGAACCCGGTTCCTTTCGCCCCCGGAGTTTCGACGGGGCTACTTCGAGCAGCAGGACGTATGCAGATCGATGTCCTATTTCACTATGCTTGGGAAATCCAGTTCCTCTGGCCGCAAGCTGCTTTCAGGCTCCGTGTTGCGAGTGGGCAACTTGCTCGGAGCAGCCGTGGGCAACGATCAGGTCGAATGCCTCAGGTACTCTTTGGCCGTCATGGCGAGCGCGTTCGTAATATGACTCTTATGGAGCTATTTTATGAAGTGGTCTGAGTCAGACAATACTCAGCCGGGCTTGTTGGCACGGACCTTGCGGATTGGAGACAAGCCGCTTGGCTTCAAAATCGCTCGCAGTGCCATATCTTCTGTACTCCGGAAGGTGATAGTGGCGCCAATTTCTCTGGTACTCGTACCCTTTACCCTGTACAAGGTCGGGGTCGCCGGGTACGGAACGTGGGCGATTCTTTCCACGATCATCAATCTTACGTGGCTCCTGGAGCCGGGCCTCGGCCCAACGGTGACAAAGTACGTCGCCGAGCACAGCAGGACCGGCGATGTCTCTGAGATTCGCCGTGTGCTGGACGCGAGTTGTGCTATCTGTCTGTTTATGTCCGCGATTGCATCGTGCCTTGTTTGGTTTTGTTCGCATGCGATAATCAGAGAGCTCTTCCGTGGGCCCACGGCGCCACCGACTTCCGAGATTCTGTCACTTTGGCCTCTAGTGGTGCTGTGCATCGTCGCATTCCTAATGACGACACCTTTCTTGGCATTCATCAATGGCCGCCAGCGCATGGACCTTTTCAATGCCCTGGTTTTGGCAGCTGAGCTTCTTAGCCCACTGGCAACTGTTGCTTTTCTCTGTGCCGGCGCAAAAGTGCGTGGCTTGCTAGTTGTACAATTGCTTACTTGCCTGTTTATGCTTGTGGGAAGCATCGTGATAGGCCATCGCCTACTTCCGTCAGTTGTTCCCAACCCATTTCGTTGCAAGCTCGCGACCTTGCGGAAGATAGTAGTGTTTAGTGTGCCCCTTTACGCGGGATACATAATGACGACACTACAAGGTCAGTTGGAGCGGCTTTATCTTGCCCGGTTCGTTGGTATTGTGCCCGTTGGCTGGTACAGTGTGGCAGGCCAAGGTGCCGTAAAGATAAGGCGAGGTCCCGACATGCTACTTGGTCCGGTTCTTGCGGCCGCTTCCGAATTAGATGCGAGCAAAGAAACGCATAAACTGGAGGAGCTCCACTTCCGAGCTCACAAGTACCTTGCGCTGGCGGCAGTACCGCTGTCTGTGTTCGCCGTGGTTACTGCCAACACGCTTGTGAGAGTCTGGGTCGGCAACAATCTGGAAGTGATTACGTTTACGTTCGCCCTCCTAGTTATCGGCAACCTGTTTCCCCAGATCGGGGCGCCAACCTACTTTATTATGGTTGGGCGAGGCGTTCTCCGGCCCGCGGTATATGCCGCATTGCTGACCACCGCTCTAAATGTTATGTTGAGCTACATCTTTATTAAGCGCTGGGGCTTTCCGGGGGCAGCGCTGGGTACTGCTCTTCCGATGGTCCTCAGCACGATATATTTTTTCGTCGCGTGCGAACGCTATTTTGAGATTCCGCTTCACCAGACGCTACGTCGTGCTTATCTCAAGCCGCTGATGTGCTCTCNGCCGCTGATGTGCTCTCTGGCTGCAGTCGCTGTAGTCCCTGCAATTGGTCTCCTTAAGTTACGCATTTGGCAGGGTCTTCTGCTGGAGCTGGTAGCATTTTGTACTATTTATTTCATGGGGCTCGTGATGGCACGCTTTTTCGATGAGTTTGATTTCGCGAAGGCCGAGAGCCACTTACCTTTCGTACGGCTGGCCCGGTATATTGTCCCGGTGTCATAGAGTTTGTGCCTCCAGCTGCTGGCGGGGTTGCGGGAAGCGTTGTGGAGTTTATCTTGGTGAAAACGTTTTTTCTCGCAGCTCGACGGCGTTTCGACTTTTTCCGTCAGATGGCCCCGTATATTGGTATCGCTGGAGCTCTTACCCTACGTCTCGCTGATGATTGGAACCGCTTGTCCCGACGGCTGCATCTTTTATGGCTCATCCGCCAGGTTGAAGTTCGGCTGAAGGGTTACGCTGCACCTGTTGCGATCAGACTAGGTTCCAGCGNACTTCAGGGTTTTCGAGCAGGTCTTCGTGTGGCAGCAATACAAGCCGGCCACCAGAATCGAGGACCCAACCGTCATCGTCGACTGCGGCGCCAATGCGGGGTACTCAACCCTATTCTTCCTGAAACACTTTCCACGCGCTCGTGTAATAGCACTGGAGCCGGATCCTCTCAACGCGGAGCTTTGCCGCTATAACCTGCGTCGCTACGTGGATCGATGTGTCATTCTTCAGAAAGCAATTTGGGGTAGTGTCTCAAGGCTGGCTTTTGTGGAGGAGTCTCGCAAGCCTGGCGAAGAGTGGGGAATCCAGGTCCGGGCGACCTCCGTGAGTGCAGATGTCGATACGGTCGAATCCATCGATATTCCAAATCTCATGGCAACAACCGGGGTGAAACACATCGACCTGCTGAAGATCGACATCGAGAAGAGCGAGGTCGATCTTTTTCAGTGTAACTCGGCCGTTTGGCTTCCTCTGGTGCGCAACATTGCAATCGAACTGCACGGTCACACCTGTTCTGATATCTTTCGCTCCGCACTCAAGGACTATTCCTTCCTGGAGGAGCAGTGCGGCGAGATAACTCTTTGCCTGGGAATGCATGAGAGGAGCAGCTGATCCGCGGTTCGTGGGGCTCCTAAGGCGAATACAGATGCCTTCAGAGGTGTACCGTAAGGCGACTCGACCATTACTACTCTGACGTAGTCCGTTGTCCTTGGAAGTGGTTGCTGCTATTTGCTCATCGGGCTTAGGGTGATGTGCCATTTCGACTGCCTCGACCTTGCTGAGGTTGCGGGCCATTGCCGCCTCTATGGGCTGACCTTGCGCGGATTTCCCCTGACCTCGACGTTCTACTGTGCGCTGCTCGTATCTCAGTACGTGTGAAGTCTCAAGGCGAGTTGGATTAGGAGGTTTGTCGTCATGTCGGTAAGCGTCATTATTCCTACCTATAATCGCGCTGAGGTCCTTCGGAAGACCTTGCAGGGCTATGCCGAACAATGCGGAGACCACAGGCTGCTTGAGGTGCTCGTCGTTGATGACGGTTCGAGAGATCACACTTCGTCTGTGGTCGGGGAGTGGCCTCAGTCTTCNCCTCAGTCTTCCTCCGTTTCGCTTCGATATCTTCCACAAGAGAACCGCGGACTTGCAGTTGCGCGGAACCATGGCATCCGTGAAGCGGCGGGCGAACTGATTTTATTCGGGGACGATGACATTATCCCCAGCCGCAACATGGTGGCGGAACATGTTGCTTGGCACTGTAGGTTTCCAGAGGAGAACGTGGGTGTTCTAGGCTACGTTGACTGGGCGCCAGAGATTCACCCGACTCCTTTTATGGTTTGGGCAAATCTGTACGGTGCCCAGTTCAATTTCGGGCGATTTCAGCCTGGCATGGAGCTTCATTTCTATCATGCATATTTCTGTAATACCAGTGTGAAAGCAAGTTTTCTCAGGCAGAACGGTGTGTTCGACGAGAACTTTCGGAAGTATGGCTGGGAAGACATTGAATTGAGTTATCGGTTGTATCAGAAGGGATACAGAGTGCGTTACAGTCCAGAGGCCGTTGGCTATCACTACAAATACGAAAAGTTTCAGGACACATTGCGCCGTATACTGGAGTTGGACCGATCGTCGACGGTTTTCAAAAGGACCGATGCAGGAAAGTGCCTTTTCGAACACATAAGCCGTCAAACAAGCCAGATGAAGCAGCGAAACCAATTAGTAAGAAGGCTGCTGAGACCGTTCAAGAGACCCATTATGCCGCTTCTTAGGTACCTATTCGACACCCATATTCCTTTTCCGGCCCGGGTATATGAGTATGTGTTTTATGACTACGTTGGGCGAAATTCGCCTGCCCGGTAGTTCATTTCAGGGAAGCTTCCGACAGTCCTTTTAGTCACAACATTCCGCACCCCGTTGCTCGGGGCGCACCGGCACTCAAGCCAGCTCAGTAAACAGTTGATTACGTGGCAACCGTAGCCGTCCGTTAAGAGGGAAGTGAGTTTTGAGAGTCTCGGCGCTAATTCCGACCTATAATCGCGGGTCCCATGTATTCCGGGCGATTGATAGTGTACTCGCCCAAACCGTTCCGGTCGACGAAATCATCGTCGTGGATGATGGTTCTACCGACGGAACGGCAGAAGCAATTGGCGTTCACTACGGGTCACGCGTGAAAGTGGTCAGCCAGGAGAATAAGGGTGTCTCTGCAGCGCGGAATCGAGGCATTCGCGAAGCGCGTGGGGAATGCGTAGCATTCCTGGACAGCGATGATGTCTGGTTTCCCACGAAGATTGAACGCCAGATGGAAGCCTTGGCTACGCTCGGGGGCGAATTTGGACTGTGCTTCACGGACAATCTTTTCGGCGGAAACCCAGACATGAAATTGTCGGTCTTTCAACAAAGCGGCTTTCAGCCTGCGCCCCGGCTCGGCCCACTTGAGGACGCGACGTGGTACATGCTGGCCGCTCTTCAGCCGTTTTTTACTTCAAGCCTTCTGATTTCACGCTCTCTTTTAAAAGAGCTTGATGGATTTGACGAAACCCTGACCCTTGGGGAAGACGCTGACTTGGTGTTTCGCTTGAGCTTTAGAACGAGATTTTGTTTCGTCGCGGAGCCACTCGTCGAGATTGACAGGACTCCGGCCCGTGGTGGACTTTGCGACTTGTACACCACAAGAAACGACCGAAAGTATGAAAACTTTGAGCGGCGGTGCACGAAGTGGCTGACCCTCCCCGAGGTGGTGGGGACTAAGNCGAGGTGGTGGGGACTAAGTACGAGCGGCCGATTCACGAGATGCTGCGGGAATTCCGCTATGACTCTACCGAAGCCAAGATTCATCAACTCAGGGTTGGGCCGGCGTTTGGCGAGATCCGTCGCATAAGGTCGATGGGCGAGAGTTATGTGTTGGTGTTCACGACCTTATTGCGCCGCAAGCTTGCCAAAATAGGGCGCGGTCGTTCCGTCTCCGATCCGATTTCAGGCGCACAGCTGTCTGGAAAAGAGGGAAATGCGTTTTGAGAGTTTCCGCGCTGATTCCGACCTATAATCGACGGGCGCATGCCTGTCGTGCGATTGACAGCGTACTTGCCCAGACCATGCCTGTCGACGAGATCATCGTCGTGGATGACGGTTCTACCGATGACACAGCAGAGGCGATTCGCAGCCGTTACGGATCTCGCGTCACAGTATTGAGGCAGGCAAATGCGGGTGTTTCCGCCGCGCGGAACTGCGCGATTCGGGCAGCTCGCGGTGAGTGGCTTGCGTTCTTGGACAGTGACGACGTGTGGTTGCCCGAGAAGCTGGCGCTCCAGTTCGATGCGGTCTCCACTCTGGGGGCCAGCGAGTTCGGTGCGTGCTTTACGGATTGCGTTTTCGATGGGAACGCGGAGATGAGGCTGTCTGCTTTCAAAGCCGCAGGACTGGAGAGTTTCTCGAGGTTCGGTGCGCTTGACGATCCAGCGAAATACGTGCTGGCAAGAAACGCAGTGATGTTCGTCCAGAACCTTCTGGTTCGGCGCTCTCTGATTGAGGAACTCGGCGGATTCGATGAAGCTATGGTGGTCTCGGAAGACACGGACATACTATTTCGCCTTGCCCTCAAGACCAAGGTTTGCTTCGTGGCTGAGATGCTCGTCAGGATTGATCGCACTCCGTCTCGGGAAGTGGGTTTGTGCGAACTCTACAGCAGCAAGGATGATCGAGTGTACGCTGGCCTAGAACGAATGTACAGCAAATGGTTAGCTCTTCCAGAGGTTCTTGCGAGTGAGCACCGGCTGGCGATCAGGGAAATGTTGCAGTCCATCCATTACGAGTCTGCCATAGCCAAGGCTCAGCAGTTCAGGCTCGTAGCCGCACTCCGAGAGTTACGCGACGCTAAATCGATCGAGGACAGTTATGTAGCGGTTTTTGCGACCCTACTGTCGCGCGGAATTAGGAAATTGCGTCGCATGGCTGGCGGAGGCCGTACGAATGAGGTGCGGGGTCCAATGACCGTTAATCAAGGGCGGCTCGGACCTGACGAAGAGCTGCGGATGCCCCAGTAGCGGATACATCCGGTTCGATCGCCCGTGGAGCTGACGGGCCGTTCACATTTAGCTGACTCTGCCGTCACACGTTTGCGTCGAAATAGCTTGAATCGATCGGATACCATTCCGGATTTCACGCCAGACCTGAATTTCCCGAACCTTAGAGGGCAATGAGTAACAACTATGCAAGCGCTTAAGCAGTACATTCCATCGGGACTAAAACGAGCCGGCTTCTACCAGCGGTTGAGAAGTTCATGTGTATATGATTTCTATTGGAGGGTAGCTGACAAGCGACGAATCGATGGTAGAGGTAAGCACGTGGATTTCTATCGCGACCTGCTGAAGGGATTTCGGACAGGTGACTTGATCTTTGATATTGGCGCAAACGTCGGCGAAAAGACCGATGTTTTCTTAAGGCTGGGAGCGCGAGTCGCGGCGGTCGAGCCAGACGAGCGCTGTCAACAGGTCTTACGAGCAAAATTCCTAGAATATAGATTGGCGCCTAAACCCGTTACCGTCGTTGGACAGGCAGTAAGCGAGAAAGTAGCTGTCGAGACAATGTGGGTCGACGGGCCTGGATCGGCACTCAATACCCTTAGCCAGAAGTGGGCTGATACCCTAAGAGGGGACAAGAAGAGGTTCGAGCATACCTCGGACGTGCTGGAATTTGCACAGAAGAAGAGCGTCGAGACGACTACGCTCGAGCAGCTAACTGTTACATATGGTCTCCCATTCTTTGTCAAGATCGATGTGGAGGGTCACGAGTTGAGTGCCCTGCGGGGTATGCGGCGTCCTGTCCCTTATCTTTCTTTTGAAGTGAATTTGCCTGAGTTCAGGCAGGAAGCGCTGCAATGTCTTGAGGTGTTAGAGAGCTTGGCTATTGCCGGAGAGTTCAACTATGTAATCGACTGCCAATTTGGGTTGATGCTGGAGCAATGGATTGATGGCCGTCAATTTTCGCAGGTACTCGGCCAGAGTACTGAAAGATGCATCGAGGTGTTTTGGCGGACGCCTCTGGCTCAGTCCAGGTAATCGAGACCCGCAATGGAATGTACTGTGTCTACCCTCGCCGAAGACATCGCTCCTCGATCCAACTGTATTACGCCGCCAGCTGAATTCGAAGTCGCATTGCTCACCGGCGGTTTTGACAGGCCTTACGCATTCGGTTTGGCCATGACGCTTGTCTCTAAGGGCATTTGCCTCGACGTCATTGGCAGCAACGAGGTGGACAGCCCCGAGATGCATACAAGGCCGAATCTCAGGTTTCTTAATTTGTGGCCCACTCAACGAGGTGTGGCGACACTGACTGGCAAATTTTCTAGAATCCTGAGGTACTATGTGCGTCTCATCCGATACTCGGCGGTGGCAAGACCCAAGGTGTTTCATATCCTGTGGAACAACAAGTTCCAGCTCTTCGACCGGACTCTGCTGATGCTGTACTACAAAGGGTTGGGAAAGAAGATCGCTCTGACCGCGCACAATGTCAATCAAGGCAAAAGGGACTCGAACGACTCGCTGCTTAATCGCATTAGCCTGAGGATCCAATATCGACTTGCCGATCACATTTTCGTGCACACGAAAAAGATGAAGGATGAGCTTCTCGAGGACTTCGGGGTTCGGGAACGAGCAGTTACCGTCCTACGCCATCCGATTAACAACGCTTTTCCAGACACGGATCTAACTCCCGCTGAAGCAAAGCGCCGGCTGGGTCTCCGGGACAGTGAGAAGATAATCCTCTTCTTCGGCAGAATCAAGCCTTATAAGGGTCTCGAGCACTTGCTGCCTGCGTTGCAACAGCTTGCGACCAGCGATGTGAACTACCGGCTGATCATTGCTGGCGAGTTGCAAAAAGGGAACGAGAAGTACTTGGAAGATATTCGAACGATGGTCACTCGCGAAATTGAACGAGGACAGATAATCCTGAAAGTCCAATTCATCCCGGATGAAGAAATGGAGGTGTATCTCAAAGCCGCGGACGTCATTGTACTTCCTTATAACCAAATCTTTCAGAGTGGTGTGCTCTTCCTGGGGTACAGCTTCGGCTTGCCCGTCATCGCGACCGACGTAGGCTCCTTCAGAGAAGAAATCGTAGAAGGCAGGACGGGGTTTCTATGTAGGCCTGCTGATCCGGAAGACTTGGCCCGGACGATCGAAACTTATTTCGCCAGCGAACTGTATAGAGATTTAACGAAGCGACGGCAAGAGATCCGAGATTATGCGAACATCCATCATTCGTGGGGCGCGGTGGCCGAGCTGACGCGGAGTGTGTATGCGGAGTTGTCTGGGAGGCATTCAACTTGAAACCTTTGGTATCAATTCTCATCCCAGCATACAACGCGGGAGAATGGCTCGCTGACACACTACGGTCGGCGGTTGCTCAGACGTGGGACCGGAAAGAGATCATTGTCGTTGACGATGGTTCGACGGATCAGACTCTTGCCATCGCGCGACAGTTTGAGTCGGACTGCCTCAAGGTTGTTACGCAGAGAAATCAGGGCGCGGCCGCAACAAGAAACAAGGCCTTTTCTCTGAGCCAGGGGGATTACATCCAGTGGCTGGATGCTGACGATCTTCTAGCTCCTGACAAGATCGCAAAACAGATGGAGGCGTTGGGTGATTCTCGGAGCAAATTAACACTTCTTTCCGGGGGGTGGGCACGGTTCATGTACCGGCCTCATCGAGCGAAATTCGTTCCAACTGCGTTGTGGTGTGATCTGTCTCAGGTTGAATGGCTGATACGCAAGATGGGACAGAACCTTTACATGCAAACCGCATCCTGGCTCGTGAGTCGTGAGTTGACCGAGCGCGCTGGTCCTTGGGACACCAGGCTGTTGGGAGACGATGATGGTGAGTACTTCTGCCGCGTCCTTCTGGCGAGTGAAGGTGTCCGATTTGTTCCAGAGGCGAAAGTCTATTATCGCGCGTCCGGAACCAGCAGCCTGAGCTATGTCGGGAACTCAGACAGAAAACGCGAGGCACAGTGGTGCTCGATGCAGCTACATATCCGTTACCTCCGGTCGTTGGAGGACACTGAGAGGAGCAGGGCCGCGTGCGTGAGGTTCCTGCAGAACTGGATGGTTTATTTCTATCCGGAACGGCTCGATATTTTCAGGAAGGCAGAAGAGATGTCGAGAGAATTGGGCGGCCAGCTAAATGTTCCGCGGTTATCGTGGAAGTACATGTGGATCAAAGCGTTATGTGGGTGGCGCCTATCCAGACGCGCTCAACTGTTCCTGCCAAATGTCAGGTGGTCGACGGTGAGGTTCTGGGACAAAATGCTCTTTCGCATCGAACAGCGGGGGCTTACGCGTAATTTAGGGATATGGAGAATGCGATGCCCACTTTTGCCATGAGGTTTGATCCGCATTTCGAGAAATGCGATGATTCGGCACTCGTTGATCNGTTGATCTCGGGGACGGTCGATTCAATCCGGGCCGACAACCGGCTGCAGTCGGACTCTCCATAGCTGCCACGAGGTCACTTCCACCAGATGGTCATGGCCAGGAGGACAACGGCGGGCAGCCCTCTGATGATGAAATGCGATGATGCAACAAGTACTTCCGTGTCTGGAAGGCACTCCTTGCTATTGCGTAGACTACCCTGTAGTGCCGCACGGAGGTTACAGGTAAATGAGACGCAAACGGTTGCATCTATTCCCCCTTATCTCGACCTTGCTGCTTTTTTCCATATTCTCCCATGCGCAAAACTGGTCGGGCATCCTTTCGTCCTCGCGGGCGATTGACTGGTCAAAAGCTGGACTGGGTATAGCTGGATATGCTCCAGGTGCCTTGCCCAGTGACGGTTGGACGCAGTGCGGCTCCACGATTGCCGCATACGGCTCCAGTGAATCGCCAGCTTCGCCTTCGACGATCAACACGGCACTGGCAAACTGCACCGCAAACCATTACGTTCAGCTTGGTGCGGGCACGTTCTATCTGAACTCCGGTATATGGGCTCCGAACAATTACACCGAGCTGCGGGGCATGGGGGCGAACTCGACACTACTTGTCTTCACTGGCGAGAACGGCTGCAACGGCCAGTACTCCGAATTCTGTGCCGCTGGAAGCAATACGGGATTTGGGAACAACTACGCCAATTGGACGGCGGGCTACTCTCAGGGGGCTACGCAAATCACGCTGGCCAACTCCACCAACATCGTGGCCAACTCAACTGTTCTCCTTCTTCAGCAAGTAGACGAGGCAAGCGACACGGGAAACATCTGGAATTGCACGGTTGCGGCTTGCGGCAGTTTTGGCGGCGGTGGACAGAATCAGACCGACGGACCTTNGCACGAGTTCCCTTCCTTGCTCTCAGGAACAGGAAGTCTTGGTAACGGCATGTTCTCCGTCCTGCAACTACTCCGGTTCAACCGTGGTCACGATTACTCCCGGCCTCTACATGAACAACTGGCGCTCCGGCCAAAGTCCGTTTGCGGAGTGGCCGACGACGGAGGCGAGACAGATCGGCGTCAAAGACATTTCTTTCGACCTCACTAATGCCCCATCTGGCACGCAGACGATCGTGCTTATGCACTGTTACGAGTGCTGGGCGGTAGGCAACCGCTCCGTCTATGCCGCCCGCAATCACATCTGGCTCTGGGGCGGAGCGCACAATTTTGTCGGATTCAACTACCTCTACCAGAGCACTAGTCACGAGGCGGTGAGTTACGCTATTGAGACTTACGCCGGTTCGTCTGACAACCTGATCCTGTCCAACATCTGCCAGCAGGTCACCGATTCCTGCCCGAACAACAATGGTGGAGGGTCGGGTAACGTCTCGCTTTACAACTTCGGCATCGACGACGTTTATGGTGGAACAGGATGGTTCCAGCCGGATGACTACGACCACGCTGCGGGGCAGTCGTTCTGGCTGCGGGAAGGAAATTCGGGTCTGGGAGTGATTGCCGATCTGGTCCACGGAACGCACCATTTCACGACCGCCTTCCGGAACTACTACAGCGGCTGGGCCAGTTCTGGCTGCGGCAACGCAGGGCAAACTACTTGCACCGGCAACACGACGGCCGTGAACTTCTGGGGCGGAAGTCGCTACTTCAACATCGTCGGGAACGTCCTCGGCCAAGCAGGGTACGACACGATTTACGGCACCTACGGCTACAATGGCAGATACAGTTACCAGGGTGGCGGCACGAACCAAAACCTTTCCGTCTACTACAT
>OCOJ01021332.1_pt1 | contig 26594 bp, 22 predicted proteins | sample 1539251 | NCBI WGS metagenome assembly OCOJ01 (sample SAMN01911457, study PRJEB22624) | soil metagenome | biome: Soil | place: Malaysia | collected 2012-04-30 | depth RA_metagenome m
ACCAGGGCCAGGGCTACATCCTGAAGGCGAACCCGTACTACGTGCAGCCGAACTGCGCGGGTCTGCCGGGCTGCTTTCCGGTTCCCGCGAGCTATGCGAGCCAGGTTTACGCCTTCTGGGACCCGGATTCGACGACCGGAATCAACGCCTACGAAGCCGGGCAGTCCGACACGTCCTCGTTCGTCCCTTCGGACCTTCCCCTTCTACTGCATCTCCAGTCCCAGGGTCGCATCTCGCTCTATCGCGCTCCGACGTTGAACATCTTCCCCGAAGCGTTCGCCTTCGACTTCAATCCGGCGGCGGTTCAGTCCAATTCCGGTATCCTCACGAACGTCCCCGGCGATTTCTTCGCGTGGGTGGGCATGAGAGAATTCTTCGCGGAAGCGTTTCCGTACTCCTCGTACATCAACGTCGACAACCGGGTGGACGGGATTCCGTTCATCCAGGGCGAAGGCGGAGCGATCCCACAGTACATGGGGAACTACTACCCTCAGAACATTTCGTGGCCAGGTCTCAACACGACCCACGGGCTGTGGCCCCAGACCTGGCAGAACCCTAGCGAGAACCCGCTTCAGGTGGGGAGCGCCGCGTGGTGGTGGGCCAACATCACTCAGGTGAACAGCCCGTTCTATGATCCCGAAGCTGCCCATTGCAAGGTGACCATCTGTCGCTTCCCGATGAGCTCCGAAATCGGATCCGTGCCATTCGATTCGGCCGTCGATCTCTGGAGCTCCGTGGTGAATGCCACCACGCACGGAGCGATACAATTCATCCGGTGGGATGGGTGCGGCTTCTCCGGTTGGTGCTACAACTGCCCGGGGTTCTTCGGCCCGCCGGACGACTGCACTTCATTCCTGACAGGGTGGCTGCCGGACTACCCCGACCCGACCGACTACATGTCCCCGTTCTACCTTCCGGACGGGTCTTGGACCTACCCGAGTCAACTCAGCGAGACGTTGGTCACAGGACAGTACGGCGGTGTGTACGACCTGTGTTCCGCCCACGCGGGGTATACGTTCGAGAACCTCGTGTACTGGGCGGACCAGCAACCGATTGTCCCGCAGACGTGCCAGGGAACCGCCTACTCCGTCATGACCTGGGCGATGGAGCAAGCCGGAGTGATGGCCGAAGGACCTCAACGGGTTCTGTACTACAACCTCATCGAGCACGTCGCGAACGGGCTGGTACTCTATGTGTACGATGAGCAGCAGGTGGGTCTGGTTTCCACGGCCAGCTGGATCGACCCGAGCACGGTGGACCTAAACCCGATGGCCCTAGGGCAGCTCTGGTTCCAGTGGCACGGAAACAACGTCGTGTAGCGGGGAGCGTTCCGAAGGGTCGTCGGTCGTTCCGAGGGCCGGGCGCGCGCCACTGTCCGCATTTGATTAAATACGGCCACCGAATCCTTCGGGGACCACCATGGCCGATGAATCCCACGAACTGACGCTCTACGTCCAGTCGAAGAAAGCGGTCACCTCCTTCTACCGTCCTCCGAGCCAGAGCCCGACGACCCCGGAGGCGAGCATGGCCGGCCCCGCCCCGATGGGCCAGCCGACGGGAGGCGTCGCGCTCGCGGAGAACCCGGTCTACTTCCTCTCCGACGACCAGGCGCGGTGCCAGGCGCTGACCGAGGAGGTCGGCGGGCAGCGCGGCTACCGTATCCGGGTGGTCGACATCGAGCGCGTCGGACGTCTCGAGCGCCTGGTCGCCGAGCACCTGCGGGGGGTCCAGAAGTTCCCCGTCCTCATCTCGCCGCTCGGGCGGCGACTCGAGGGAGTGGAGGCGTTCACGGAGGACGAGCTCGCGGCAATCATGCCGACCGACCTGAAGAGCGTCCGAGCGTTCTCCTATCTCAAGGTCCGCGGGGGCGACCTCGACAAGATCAAGCGGCTCCTCGAGACGCTCGGCGAAGTGAAGGAGCTTCACTTCCTGACCGGCGACTGGGACATCCTGGTCGTGCTCGACTTCGAGCCGAGCGCGGCGAACAAGCGTCGCGTCCTCGACTTCGTCACCGACCGGATCCGGGGGATCCCTGAGGTGATCGACACCTCGACGATCATCCCTGAGTACTCGCTGACGAAGTTTCCGCTGTAGCGGCCGTCGTGGCTCTGCGGGCGCGACGCGAGCGTCGCACGCGGGCCCGTCTCCGGCGGGGAACGATGGGGATCCCCTCGGGTCGTCCGCCCCTCTCGCGTCCCCGCTCGGGGCTCCCGTAGAGCGCGTCGCCCGTGAGCGGGTGCTCCTCGAGCCAGGCGACCCCCTCGACGTAGGCGGCGAACGACTCGAGGCTCGTGAAGAGCGGGATCCCGAGCTCGACCGCTTTCCGACGGAGGACGTACTCGTCCTCGAGCATCCGTTCGAACTTCTCCTGGGTGAGGGAGAGGGGAACGTTGAGGAGAAGGTCGACCTCCCCACGGTCGAGCGCCTCGACGACGTTCGGATGTCGGTCGGGTTCCGAGACCTTGTGAAGGACCCGGACCCCGCGGACCCCCTGCGCCGCGAGGAACGCGGCCGTGTCCTCGGTCGCCGCGATCCCGAGCCCGAGCGCGCGCACGCGCTGGGCAGTGGGAAGGAGCTGCACCTTGAGGGCGGGCCCGCCGACCGAGAGGAACGCCGTCCCCCGTCGGGGGACGAGACGCACCCCCGTCGCGACCAGGGCCTTCACGAGAGCGTCCGCGAACGTCGGTCCGAAGCAGGCGACCTCGCCGGTCGACTGCATCTCGACCCCGAGGAGGGGGTCCGAGCCGGTGAGCTGGAGGAACGAGAACTGCGGGGCCTTCACCCCCCAGCGCCCGGTGGGGAGCGCGAGGACCCCGTCCCGCGAGAGGGGCCGGCCAAGCATCGCCCGCGCCGCCTCGCGAAGGAGGGGGACCCCGGTCGCCTTCGTGAGGAACGGGAGCGACCGGCTGGCCCTCAGGTTGAGCTCGATCACCTGGTAGCCGGAGTCCTTCACTAGGAACTGGACGTTGAACGGCCCGCGAATCCTCAGCGTCCGCGCGAGCGACCCCGCGGCTTTCAGAAGCTCCTCCTGGACCTCGACGGGAGTGTGCCGGGGCGGGAGGCAGAAGATCGCGTCCCCGGAGTGGACGCCGGCCTGCTCGACGTGCTCGAGGATCCCCGCGACGAGGACCCGCTCGCCGTCCGAGACCGCATCGAGCTCGAGCTCGTCCGCGCCCTCGACGAACTTCGTGATCACGACCGGGTGCTCCGGGGAGACCCGCGCGGCCTCGGAGAGGAACCGACCGAGGTCGTTCCGGCCCGCGATCACCCTCATCGCCTGGCCGCTGAGGACGTACGAGGGGCGGACGAGGACCGGGTAGCCGACCTCGTCCGCGAACTCGCTCGCCTCCTCGACGGTCGTGAACGCGCGCCACGCCGGCTGCGGAATCTTCAGTTTCTCCAAAAGCCGGGCGAACCGCGCCCGGTCCTCGGCGGTGTCGATCGACTCCGGGGACGTTCCGAGGATCGGGATCCCGCACATGTGGAGGAGCGGTGTGAGGTTCTGGGCGAGCTGGCTCCCCACGCAGGTGACGACGCCGTCGAACGACTCGAAGTCGTGAATGTCGCGGAGCCGTTCGAGCGTGATCTCCTCGAAGTAGAGTCGGTCGGAGCGGTCGTAATCGGTCGAGACCGTCTCCGGATTCGAGTTCAGGACCGCCACGCCCGGAACTCCCTCGGCCTTCAGGCCGTCGACCAGGTTCATGGTCGACCAGTCGAACTCGACGCTCGAGCCGATCCGATACGGTCCGGCTCCCACGACGAGCACCGAACCCGGGGGCATCGGCCGAACGTCATCCTCGTCCGCCCGGTAGGTGAGGTACAGGTAGTTGGTCCGGGCCGGCCATTCGCCCGCCAGGGTGTCGATCATCCGAACGCGGGGGCGAATCCCTACCGAGAGCCTGCGTCGCCGGACCTCCTCCTCGTCGAGGCGGGCGGCCCGGCCGATCGCCCGGTCCGAAAGACCGAGCTCCTTCGCCGCGCGCAGAAGGGACGGAGTGAGCCCGGATTCTCCGGCCGCTCCGACCTTCCGGTCGACCGCCTCGATCTCGCCGAGCGCGTCCACAAACCAGCGGTCGATGTAGGTGAGTCGGCTCACCTCCTCGGCGGAGACGCCGGCCCGGAGCGCTTCGAGGACCCGGAAGAGGATCTCCGGGGTCGGGGTCGAAAGGTCCCGGCAGATCTCCTCCCGAGTTCGGGGGTCGGCGGGAGGCACGAGGTCGGCCCGGGGGTCTCCCATGCGGACCGCCTTCGCGACGGCCTCGGGGAACGAGGCGCCGATCCCCATCACCTCGCCGACCGACTTCATCGCCGGTCCGAGCCGGCGGTCGGCGCGGGCGAACTTGTCGAGGTCCCAGCGCGGGAGCTTTACGACCACGTAGTCGAGCGCCGGCTCGAACGCGGCGGTCGTGACGCCCGTGATCCGGTTCTTGAGCTCGGGGAGGGTGTAGCCGAGCGCGAGCTTCGCGGCGACGTACGCGAGCGGGTAGCCCGTCGCCTTGCTCGCGAGCGCGCTCGACCGGGAGAGCCGGGCGTTCACCTCGATCGCGTAGTACTCCTCGCTCGCGGGGTCGAGCGAGAACTGAACGTTGCACTCCCCCACAATCCCGCAGGCCTCGGCGGCACGGAGGGCGGCCTGGCGGAGCATCTGGTACTCGTGGTCGGTGAGCGTCTGGCTGGGGGCGATGACAACGTTGTCCCCGGTGTGGACCCTCATGCCGAGGACGTTCTCCATGTTGCAGACGGTGAGCACGTTCCCCCGAGCGTCGCGCACTACCTCGTACTCGAGCTGCTTGAACGCCCCCACGTACCGCTCGAGGAGCACCTGGCCGACCGGGCTCTGGCGGAGTCCGCGGGCGACCACGTCCCGGAGCTCTTCCTTCGTCCGCGCCACCCCACCGCCCCGCCCTCCGAGCGTGAAGGCGACTCGGACCATCGTGGGGAACCCCAGTCCCTCGGCCGCCGCGAGCGCCTCCTCGACCGAGTAGACCGCCCGGCTCGGGAGCGTCGGCACGCGTGCCCGCGTCATCGTCCGGACGAACTTGGCCCGGTCCTCGGTCGCCCGGATGCCGGCGAGCGGCGTGCCGAGGACCTTCGTTCCGGTCCGACGGAGGACCCCCCGGTCGGAGAGCTGGACGCCGCAGTTGAGAGCGGTCTGCCCTCCGAACGAGAGCAATAGTCCGTCCGGCCGCTCGGCCTCGAGGATCGGCGCGACGAACTCGGGCGTGAGCGGCTGGAAGTAGACGCGCCCCCTCTTCGGCGGGTCGGTCTGCAGGGTCGCGATGTTCGGGTTGACGACGACCGCGTAGACGCCCTCCTCGTCGAGGGCTTTGAGGCACTGGCTTCCCGAATAGTCGAACTCCCCGGCCTCCCCGATCTTGAGCGCTCCGCTGCCGAGCAGTACGACTTTCGAAGGGAGGGAGAGCGTCATCCGCGCCGCCTCACCTTCCGGGCGAACAGGTCGAAGACGAACCCCGCCTCCTGAGGGCCGGGGTGCCCTTCGGGATGACCCTGGAGAGCGAGCAGGCGGCCCGAACGGTCGCGGAACCCCTCGAGAGTGCCGTCGTCCGGGTTGGTCGCCCACGGCTCGAGCCCCGTCCCCGGCAGCGACCGCGGGTCGACCGCGTAGCCGTGGTTCTCGCTCATGACGATCGCGCGGCCGTCGTCGAAGCAGATGGTCTTGTTCTGGCCGCGGTGGCCGTACTTGAGCTTGAACGTGGTCGCTCCCCGGGCGAGCGCGAGCAACTGGTGCCCGAGGCAAATCCCGAGCGTCGGGAGCGCGCGAGTGGATGGCCGGCGGAGTTCCTCGATCGTCGAGGCAAGCTCGGCCGGGTCCCCGGGGCCGTTCCCGACCAGGAGCCCAACGACCCGACGACCGTGCCACCGCTCGGGGACCGGTTCATCGTAGGGGAGTCGGAGCACGCTCAAACCCCGGTCGAGCAGGGCCCGAAGGATGCTCGCCTTCACGCCGCAATCGAGGACGGCGACGAGCGGTCCCTTCGACGGACCGAGGAGCCTCGGTCGCTCCGGCGCGACCTCGGCCATGTAGTTCTCCTCCGCGTAGGCCGGAGCGCTGCGGATCGCGCGGCGCAGGTCGTCCTCGCTCGGAACGTCGTCCGGTCGCCCGACATGCAGGACTCCGCGAAGGACGCCCCCCGACCGAAGGTGCTGCGTGAGCCGCCGGGTGTCCACCCCTCGGATCGCCGGCACCCCTTCCTCGGTGAGCCAGTCGTCGAGGGAGCGGTCGCTCGACCAGTGGTTCGGCGTGGTCGTGCCGCGAAGAACGACACCGCGGACCTGGACCTGTTTGCTCTCGAGCACCGGGAGGCCCCAGCCGTCTCGCGCCTGCGGTCGAGGGACCCCGTAGTTCCCGATCAGCGGATAGGTGAACGTGAGGACCTGGCCTCGGAAGGACGGGTCCGTGAGCGACTCGGGGTAGCCCGCCATCCCGGTCGTGAAGACGACTTCGCCCACGTGCCTCGTCGCCGCGCCCAACCCTTCGCCATCGAACCGCGTCCCGTCCTCAAGAAAAAGAGTCCCCCGGAGACCGTCCTGTCCGGGGCGATTCGGCACGGGCCCTGACAACCCGAGGGCCCCCGAGGAAGCGTTTCGGCCTTAACGCTTGCCGTCGCAGAAACGTCGTGGGCCGTCGCGCGGGGTCGCCGCTCGCCGCGAGGCATCAAATCCCCCCGCCGGCTGGCTGGCGGGTATGCCGGGGTTCCCGCGGCTCCAGGAGCGCTACGACATCGTCGTGGTCGGGGGCGGTCACGCCGGCCTTCAGGCGGCGCTCAAGGCGGCGCTCCTCCAGCACTCGGTCGCTCTCCTCGACCGAGGGCCGAAGTATTCGCGATCGTACTACGCGCCGCACATGGTGAACATCCCGGGATTCCCCGAAGGGGTCTCGGGACACCATCTCCTCGACCAGCAGATCGCCGCGGTGCGGAAGCACGAGGAGCGGGTGGGCTACTTCACCCCCGCGACCGTGAGCTCGGTCGCTCGGGAGGCGGAGGGATTCGCGGTGACGTTCGAGTGGCTGAAGAACACCCATGTCGCGCGGGGCAAGGTCGTCCTCCTTGCGATGGGGGTCGTCGACCGAATCCCGGAGGTGGGGGGAAAGATCGACCCGATCTTTCCCTGGGCGAACCAGGCGATCGTCGATTTCTGCCTGGTGTGCGACGGCTGGGACCTGGTCGGCAGGTCGGTCGCCGTTCTGGGCCACGACGCATATGCGGTCCGCAACGCCCTCGACATCCTCCACTTCCGGCCGAAATCGGTCGAACTACTGACCCACGGCCATTCCCTCCTCGAGGGCGTCCCGGAGCCCGACCGCTCGAGCCTGGCCGCCGCCCTCGAGGAGCGCTCGATCCCGGTCGTCACGAGCGAGATGGTCGGGTTCGACGGGATCCGAGAGAAGGCGTTCGGCGTCCGGTTCGCGGATGGAAGCCACCGCACGTACGAGCGCGGGTTCAGTGCGCTCGGGTGGTACACGATGCACGACGCGATCCCGCGGGCCCTCGGATGCCGGTTCGACCCGGACGGCTACGTGGTGACGGACGAGGACTGCCGAGTGATCGCGGACGCGACCGGTGAGCCGATCCCCGGGCTCTACTGCGTCGGAGATCAGCGGAACGGCTGGAACCAGATCCCCGAGGCCTGGGCCACGGCGGAACGGGCGGTCGTCCACGCCTGGGGGTTCTATCTGTAGTGGTGACGCCGCCTAGCCGACGAGCGGCGGCGTCGCGATCGTGAGGTGACGAGAGAGCTCGGGGAGGTCCTTCGCGATCGCCGACGCACCGGCGGCGAGGAATCGGTCCTCGGTCATGGTGGAGTGCGCGGCCTCGGCCTCGCTCGGGTCGGGCATGATGGCGTAGAATCGCACGCTCGCCCGACGAGCGCACTCCGCATCGAGCAGGTGGTCCCCGACGTAGAGCGCCCGGTCGATCGGGATGCCCATGTCCTTGAGGAGCAGGAGGAGCGCTTCCGGAGACGGCTTCGCCGGCCCCGCCGAACTGCGGCTTCGAAGGTAGGTGAAGTACGGGGCGAGCTGCGTCCGCACGAGCGCCTGACGGCAGAACGACTCGGAGCTCCGCGTGAGGAGCCCGATGCGGAATCCCCGGTCGGAGAGCGTCTTCAGAAGCTCCACCGCACCCGTTCGAGCGACCGTCCGGGGGAGCGCCTCGAGCTCGATCGCGTCGATCGCTTTCTGATAGTCGGCTTCGAACCGGTAGAGAATGCCGTCCGCGGCGCCGGCGTTGCGAAGCTCCTCGCGCGCGTTCTCGACGATCCGATGGATCGGGTCCTGGACCGAGAGATGCCCCGACGGTACCCCGTAGCTCTCGGCGAGGCGGATCACCTCATGACGCATCCGTCCGAAGTCGTGGTGCGAGAGGACGAGCGTCCCGTCGAGGTCGAAGACGATGCCGAGCAGAGGCTCCAAAAACTTGGGCTGGGACCCTGGGGGTGGCATTTCCCCTCCCTGGCTGGGACGTTCACGCGCGTCCGGATACGTTAAGGGTTTGCCTTGAGGCGAAACATCGCACCGGCCCCGTCACGGCGCGAGGTGGAAGGCGAGGCCGTACCAGGTCCCCTGCTCCTTGTCAAACGTGGTGCCGCACTGGTAGCAGAAGAAGACCCGGTGCGGCGGCTCCTTCGGTTCCACCTCCATCATCCCCCCGCAGACGGGGCAGCACAGCTTTCGTTCCACCTCGGGGAGCCCGTGCCAGGAGTCGCGGCGCCGGTCGTAGACGACGCCATCCTGACCGCAGACGAACATCGGGAACGGCACGTTGGAAGCCGAGGGCCCGCGCATGGTTCGACCGCAGATCGGACAGAACACGAGGAAAGAGTACGGCGCGCCCGGTCGATGAAGGTAGCGTCGCTCAGCGGGCGGAGCGGGGACGCTCGAGCGTGACGATCGACTCCCGAAGGAGGAAACTTCGCCGCTGGCCGCTCCGCCGACGTCGAGCGACCTCGACCGAGGCGATCCGGAACCCACGGGCCACCCCGAGCCTCGCCAAGAGAAGGTCGCCCGGAACGTACACGCCGGCGAGCAACGAGTCGCCGACGACCACAACGAACCGGCCCCCGGGAACGAGAGAACGGTAGACCTGGTCGAGCACCGGCCGTAGGTCGGCGAAGTATCGGTGGACGACCGCGTGCACGTCGTCCCTCCGATACGTCCGTTTGCGCTCGAGGTTCCCGCGGATCCGATGGAGGATCTCGGCGAGCCAAGGGTCCTCCACGCCGCTCGTATCGAGGTAGGGGGCCGTCTCCCGCCGGGGAAGGTTATCGCACGCCACCTCGAGCCGACGCAACTCTCGCAGGTCGGAGTACGAGCGTGCGTACCCCAGCCAGGCGAGGTCGACCTTGTAGTTCATCACGTAGTCCATCCCGTTGACGTAGGGGGGGCTCGTCACCGCGAGGTCGACGGACCGGGAGGGCCAGGAAGCGGCCCGAGCATCCTCAGCCCGGATGACCGCGGGCGGTCCCCAGCGTTCCCGGACCGGTTCGAGCTCGGCCAGGTCCGACACCATCTCCGCGACCGCTCCTCGGAACCTCTCGAACGGCGGCCTCGCGCTCTCGTCGAGCCGCCTTCCGTAGCCGAGACACGGGGACCGGTGAAGACGGCTCGAGGGGATCAGCACTTGTCCGAACGCGAGGCGAAGGGCGTTCGCGACCGCTCCCCCTTCGGGCGGCAAGGAGTCCCGAAGGCGGGTGAGGTCTCGGAGCGCGCGGTCCGAGAACTGACGGCGGGTCTCCCGAAGGAACGGGAGCGGTCCCGGTGCTCGCTGCTCGGCCCTCCGAAGCACTCGCTCGGCCGACCGGGCGAGCTCGCGCGGGTCGAGTTCGAAGTGTGTTTTGACGCGCGCGGCTAGCACGGCCGGAGCGAGGAGCTCAGTGCCGAGGGCGCGTGCCCCGGCACGACGGGTCTCGACGAGGGTCGTGCCGCTTCCCGCGAACGGGTCGAGCACGGTGGCCCGACGGGGCAGCTCGGACGCGGCGAGGACCCCCGCGACGAACTCGGCGGAGTAGCCTTGCACGTACGGCCACCATCGGTGGACCGGCACCGTCTCGTTCGAGCGGAAGGTGATCGGACCTGGGTAGCGGCCGAGCGAGATTCCGTCCTCCCGCTCGAACCGTTCGACGAAGCTCTCGGGGTCGACGAAGTCGGCCCGCTCGGCGAGCCGCTCGAAGTCCTTCAGGACAAAGAGCCCCCGACCCATCCGGAGGACATCGCCCTGACTTCGAAGGGTGGCGAGCGCTGCCGCGACCCGGTCGGGATGGTGGTCGAGGCGCGTCGCGATCTGCCGGACGGTCGCGCCGATCGCTCCGGTCTCCCCGAGGACGTCGCGCACGGCTCCGGTGAGGTCGGTGGTCTCCGAGGGAGCCGACATCTCGGTTCGCATGGGTCCTTCCGAGTAATAGTTCATGGGGCGCGGATCGCCCTTCAGCTGGGCTTCGAGCGCGCGCGGGCGCGCTTCTTCTCCGCACGGATCAGCCGTTCGAGCTCCCCGACGATCCTCCGACGCCGACGCCGTCGCTCCTTCCGGAGGGACGCCGCCCAGTCGGTCCGCTGTACGTCCACGTCCAATCCGGCCAGGACCATGTCGAGGTCGTGAAGGTCTCCGAGCTCCTTCTGAAGCCGGACGAACACGACCGGGAACCGGCGGTGATGGCGGGGGTCGAGGGTGACGGCGAGGTCGGAGAACTGGCGCGCGCGCCGAATCCGGATCCGGAGTCGGTGGAGGCGCTCCATCGTTGGATGTTGGATCGCCTTTCGGCGGGCTCGTCGCAGGTTGTCGTAGGTTCGTTCCTCCGCTTGCTGGAGAGCGCGCGGAGCGTTCGCAAACGACCCGGCCCGGGGCAGGCTCCGAAGTCGCTCGGCCAGGTCGTCGAACAGGCGCGCCTGCTTCTCCGACCGCAGGAACGCTCGGAGGAGCTCACGTCCCGTGCGGGCGTCTTCCCGCAGCCGGGTCCGGTACCGCTCGACCGGGAACGCGTCCTTCGGACCGGCCTTGCGGCGGTCGAACCGCTGGAGGAGGGAGAGCGTGATGTCGCGGTCGCGGATCCGGCCCACGAGTCGGGAGAGCCGTTTGATCCGAACGTCGAGCGGGTGGAGGAGCTCCCGTTCGGCGACCGGGAGAAGAGCTTCCCAGAGAGCGAGGCCGGTTCGAAGTCGCCGCATCTGGCGGTGCAGCCGGTGGAGGCTCTCGGGAGTGGGATGAGCGGAGGCGATGACCGTGTCGACCGAACGGGTCACCCCTTCGAGGAGGGAGGAGACCTCGTGAGCGACCTGTTCGGGGGTGATCGGGGAGACGTCCTCGGAAGGTGTCATGCGGTGGTCCGTGCGGGGCACGCCGTGTCCTCCACGTAAACCATTCGGAAAGAGGCCTCCGTCCGCTTGGGTTTACCCGAGCGCTATTAGACCCGGACGTGTGTCGGCACGCATGCCCCGCGCCCGGTTCGCCGACCTCGAGGGAGAGTCGGTAAGGATCCGGGCGGCCCCGACGATCGGGGTGATGGACGTCGGGTCGAACACAGCCCGGTGCGTCGTCTTCGAGACCTCGCGCGCCGGAACCGTCCGGGCGATCTTCGAGACCAAGGACGGCACCCGACTCGGCTCGGAGACCGGCTCGGACGCGAGCCTCTCGCCCGAAGCGATGGTCCGCGGGATCGCCACCGTACGCCGTTTTGCGCGGATCGTCCGTTCGCTCAAGGTCTCGAGGACTCTCGCGGTCGCGACGAGCGCCGTACGAGACGCTCCGAACGGACCGGAGTTCGTTCGGGATGTCGCCCGGTCGACCGGGGTCTCGCTCCGCACGATCTCGGGGACGGAAGAGGCGCGCTACGCCTACCTCGGTGTCGCGAGCGCTTGGGAGCTTTCGAACGACCTTGTCTGCGACCTGGGGGGCGGGTCCCTCCAGCTGGCCGAGGTACGCGATGGCGCTCTCCGCAACTCCGTGAGCCTCCCCCTCGGGGTCCTCCGGCTCTCCCAGCGGTTCTTCGACCATGACCCGCCGAAACGGCGCGAGTACGACGCCCTGCGGGACCACGTTCGCAGTACGCTCGCTTCGGTCCTCGAAGCGTTTGGGGGCGCGGAGTACCGCCTCTTCGGGATCGGCGGGACCGTCCGATCGCTCGCGCGCGCGGCGATCGAGTTCCGGGAGCACCCGGTCCGTCGCGTCCACGGCTATCCGCTCTACGAGAGCGACATCGAGGCGCTCGAGGAGCTCTTGAGCGAGATGACGGCGGACCGCCGGAGGTCGGTGCCGGGGATCGGGAGCGACCGGGCGGACGTCGTGCTCGCGGGGATCATCATCTTCTCGGAGCTCCTCAGAGCGGTCGGAGTCGACCGGATCGTGGTCTCGGGCACGGGGATCCGAGAAGGGATCGCCCTCGAGTCGTTGGGAGCGAAGCTGCCCGCCCGGGCCGAGGTGCTGGCGGAGAGGTCCGCGACCGCCGCGTCGGAGTCGTTCGCCTTCGACCTCGCCCACGGTCAGGAGGTCGCCGACACGGCGTCCGCCCTCTTCGGGGTCCTCGCGAGCCGCTTCCTGGGGGGCCGGAGCGAGGCGCTCGCGCTCCGGGTCGCCGCCTGGATGCATGACTCGGGCGTGGCGGTCGACCTCTGGAATCACGCGCGGCACTCCGCCTATCTCATCCAGAACTACCCGATCTGGGGGCTCGACCAGCGCGAGGTGATCCTGGCGTCGATGGCCGCCTACCTGCACGAGGGGAACACGGTCCCGTCCGAGTGGAAGAAGGAGTTCCTTCCGATCATCCAGCCGGCCGACCTCGACCGGGCGGTCGCGCTCGGCGCCATCCTCGGGGCCGCGGAACTCCTCGCGCCTGTCCGCCCTCGCTTCTCGCTCGCCAGTGACGGAACCTCTCTGGCGGTGAGCTTTTCTACGTCCGCCAATACGACCCTTCCCCCGCGCTGGACGGAGAAGGTTCGTAAGCCGATGGAACGGGTGTTCGACCTCGAGGTACGGTTCCGCGATGCCTCCTGAGAACCCTTCCCCCCGGCACGGCTTTCCGGGCCGCCTCTTCGTCTTCGAGGGCCTGGACGGAAGCGGCAAGTCGACCCAGGCGGCCCTCCTCGGGAAGTGGCTCCGCTCGAAGGGGTACCGGGTCTTCTTCACCGAGTGGAACTCCTCCGAGCTCGTCTCGAGCACCATCCGACGCGGAAAGAAGAAGGGGCTTCTGACGCCGACGACGTTCTCGCTCCTCCACGCGGTCGACTTTGCCGACCGGTTCGAGCGGGTGATCCTGCCGCCGCTTCGGGCCGGCTACCTGGTCGTCTGCGACCGCTACTCGTTCACCGCCTTCGTCCGGGACGCGGCGCGCGGATGCGACCCCGCGTGGGTCCGGACGATCTACTCGTTCGCCCCGCGACCGGACCGGGTCTTCTACTTCCGCGTCCCGGTCGCCATCACGCTCCGGCGCAAGCTGGCCTCCCGCCTCAAGATGAACTACTACGAGGCCGGAATGGACCTCGGCCTCTCGGACGACCTCGTCGAGAGCTACACGAAGTTCCAGACGCGGCTCAAGCGGGAGTACGACCGCCTCGCGAAGGTCGACGAGTTCCGCGTGGTCGACGCAACCCGTCCGGTCGAGGCGATCCAGGCGGAGCTTCGGCGGGACCTACGACCGATGCTCGCCAAGTTCCCGACGGAGGCGCGGTTGATGCATGACGGATGACCGGACGTACGGGACGAGGCTCCCCGGGATGCCCCGGGAGCCGCTCGTCGGGAAGCTCATCGTCGTCGAGGGGGCGGACGGTTCGGGGCGAACGACCGAGGTCGCGCTCCTGAGAGAGTGGCTCGAGGTCGAGGGTCATGCGGTGGTCGACACCGGCCTCCGCCGTTCCGACCTCGTGAGCGGCGAGATCGACCGCGCGAAGCAGGGCCATACGCTCGCCTCGACCACGATGGCGCTCCTCTACGCGGCGGATTTCGCCGACCAGCTCGAGAACAAGATCGTCCCGGCGCTCGCGGCCGGAAGCACGGTCCTCGCCGACCGGTACATCTACACGCTGATGGCCCGGGCCGCGGTCCGCGGCGCCTCGCGGGACTACGCCCGTCGCCTCTACCAGTTCGCGGTCCGTCCCGACCTGATCGTCTTCCTGGACGCGCGGCCCGAGATCCTTCTCCATCGGTCGATCGGGAAGTACGGCTCGCTCGACTACTGGGAGTCGGGGATGGACCTCTGCCTCTCGCGGGACCTCTTCGAGAGCTTCTTCCTCTACCAGGACCTCCTCTCGAAGGAGTTCGACTGGATGCGCTCGAAGTACGGGTTCAAGAACGTGGACGCGAACCGGATGCCCGAGCAGGTCCACGTGGACGTCCAGAGGCTGGTCGCGCCGCTCTACGGCAAGAGGTTTGTCCCGTCCCCCGCGACCACCCCGGCCGGCGTCCGCGGTCCGGGCTAGGCTAGCCTCGCCGGGCGCGTCGTCGTTAGTGTCGTCCGTTCGCGAGCTGCTTTCGGGTCAGGAGCCAGACGAGGCGAGCGGAACCGGGCCGCACGGAGTTCGAGAACTCGAGGCAGACGGCCCCGCCCTTCGTGAGGTGGACGACGGACAGGCCCTCCCCGGTCAGCGCCTCGCCGACGAACTCCGCGAGGGTCGGCTCGTGACCGACGATCACGACCGTCTCGCGCGGACGGGCGGTCCGCCGGAGGCGGTCGAAGATCGGGGTCGCGAGGTTCCCCGGCGCGAGCTCCTCCCACGTTTCGGGGTCCGGGGCCTTTTCGAGCTCGCGGCGGATGAGCTCAGCGGTACGCAGCGCCCGGTCGGCCGAGCTCGAGACGAGTCGGTCCGCAGACCGGACGACGGTCGCGAGCCCTCGAGCCGCGCGTTTCGTCTCCGCCTCGCCCTTTCGGGTCAGAGGACGGAGGTCGTCGTCGGGCCACCGGGCCGGGTCCCGGACCTCGGCGGGGCCATGGCGGACCGCGACCACGCGGATTCGGTTCGGAGGAGTCTGTCTACGCGGCACAGCCGGAAGGGGGCAGGGAACCAGCCAAGGAGGTACAAAATCCCTGCGGAGACCGCCCCCGCAGGCTCGGACTCTATGTAGACGGCGCCGCGGCTACGGTGGACCGTCGCCGGGAGGCCGCCGGTTCCGGCGTGCACCGGTCGAGCGCGACCTGGGCGATGTCCTGGGCATAGGCGATCGTCCGGTTGATCGACTCGAGGATCCGCGTCACGGCTGCCGCGGTAGCGGGCGGCATCGTCCCGCCCCCGACCGCAGGCAGGAGGCGGTCGGCGAGAGCACGACCGGACGCTTGCAGAGCCTCCCCGAGGTCCAGGAGGTCGTTCGCGGATCCGCCGTCGTCCGCCGCGAGAACCCCTTCGAGATGGGACATCGCCTGCTGGTGGAACTGCCGGAGCGTGGTCGCCGGGCCGGTGCCGTTCGGAAGGTCGACGAGGAGCCGCCCCGCTTCGCCGATGACAACCGCGTGGTCGGCGATCCGTTCGAGGCTGCGAGCCGTGGTCCAGAGGCCGAGAGACCCGGACCCCCGCTCGGACGACCCCAATCGGATCGCCGCCACCCGCTGTACGTACCACGCCTCTCGGTCGATCTCGTCGTCCCGCCGCTCCCAGTACCCGTCCTCGAGGAACGGGAGCTGCGACCAGCTTTCGACGGCCTCCCGATGGAAGTCGGCCACCATCCGTCCCATCCGGGCGATCCGCTGGTCGAGCGGGATCGGGCTCTCGAACGCGAGGTCCCGAAGGAGGATCACGCCGGGCTCGTCCGAGAGGATCTCGGGCTGGCGGGTCCTCCGGCAGAAGGTTCGGATCACCTCGCGGGTCCTGGCGGAGACCGTAGGGCGTTCTCGGATCGCGAACTCCCGGGCACCGGCGAGGTAGCCACCGAGCAGCCGACGGAACAGATGCTCGGGAGCTTCGCCCCGGCCCACATCGATGCTCGCCAACTCGAGAGGGGTTGTCCCGCCGGTCGTTTCGTCGGTGGCTCGTGCCACGGAGGCCGGTCGGCTCTGCCGGGGAGCGCGGGCCCCTGACGAGGGAGTAAGGAGCGTCTCTGCGGGGGCGCGAGCCGCGCGGCCCGTCGTCGATGTGTCCGTCCCTTCGATTCTCGGTTTCATCTCTGGAACGATGTCCCGCACCGCATATATAGAGTTTGGATTTAGACTATAGTTAACACAATAGCTATTGTTCCGCGTCGCTCGGCCTCTGCCGGTGAGCGGGAGACCTGCTCATCCCTATGTCGGCCCCCCGGTACCCACCCGGAACGAGGTTCCATATCCCGCGGCGGCATCCACACTCGGTCGTTCGATGGCGACCCCGCGTCGGTTTGCCCGGTTCCGACCCTCGGAAGGCGAGGTCGGCGGTCGTCGGGTGTGGTCGGTCCCGAAGGCGGGGCTCTGCATTTCGGTGTTCCTTCTGGTCGGGGACCCGAAGAACCCCAACCTGGTCGTCCTCGGTCGGCCGTCCCCTTCGGCCCCTTGGTCCGAGATCGGGAACCTCGAGCCCGCCTCGCTCGCATCCCTCCAGGAACGTTGGCTCCTCCCCGCCTCGCATCTGGTCGAGCTCGAAAGTCCCCGTGCTGCGGCCGAACGCGTCGCGCTCGAGCAGCTCAGCCTCGAGCATGTCGAGCTTCGGGGGCCCGAGGTGTTCTCCGAGGCGTACCCGTCCCCGAACCGCCCCGAAGAGGGGTCGCACTGGGACCTCGAGTTCCTCTTCCGCGCCGACTGGCCGCACGGCCGGGAGCTCCACTCGCCCGTCTTCAAGGAGCTCCGACTGATCGACACCCGGACGATCGGAGCGAACAACCTCGGGCGCAGCCACGGAGACATTCTGATCCACGCCGGCTACCCGCTCGGCGCGCGCATGACCTGAGGAAGGTCGTCCGTCCTCGGTTCGCTCGGGGAGCATCCCGGCGGGGACGGGCGGTCTCGAACCGTTAAGCGGAGCCGGGAGCATCGGTTCCCATGAAGTATCGACGCGAGTGCGGCCGATGTCACACGCCCCTCGCCCCGGAGGGTCCAGCCTACATCTGTGCGAACGAGTGCTCGTATTGCCCCACGTGCTATCGTCACCTCCAATTCGCGTGTTCCAACTGCTCGGGCGAGCTCGTCCGACGCCCGAGGCCCAGAGCCATCCGGCCGGTCGGGGAGGCGGCCGTTCCCGCGCCCGACCCCGAGGTCCGGGTCCGCCGGGCGACGGCGGCGGACATTGAGAAGGTCGGGCCGCTCTTTGACGGATACCGGCAATTCTACGAGCAGTCGTCCGACCGGGCCGCGTCCGACCGGTTCCTCCGGGAGCGATTCTCCCGAGACGAGTCGGTCATTCTGGTCGCCGACCACCAAGGGGCGATCGTCGGGTTCGTGCAGTTCTACCCCCTCTTCTCGTCGATCTCCCTGGGCCGCGTCTACCTACTGAACGACCTCTACGTCGACCCGTCGCACCGCCGCCGAGGCGTCGGGCGCCTCCTCCTCGACGCGGCTCGAGAGTTCGGGCGGCGGGAGGGAGCGCACTACCTCGAGCTCTCGACCGCCGTCGACAACCCCGCCCAGCGCCTCTACGAATCGTGCGGCTGGGTGCTGGACCGGGGGTTCCTCTACTACGAGCTCCCGCTCCCGGTGCCCACCCAGGGACCCTAGAGGGGCAAGGTTCGCGCGAGAAAGGGCGGGTCGCTACGGACGGAGGTGGAGCACCCGACCGTCCCGGATCGTCGCTCGCACACGCGTGAACGCGAGCGGGTGCTCTCTCGGGTCGGCGTCCAGGACGGTGAGGTTCGCGCGCGCCCCGGGAACCACAGTGCCCACCGAGCCCCCGACTCCGAACCTTCCCGCGGGGCCGGTCGTCAGCATTCGCAGGACCTCGACCCCCTCGAGGCCGCACCGGGAGAGCGCGAGGAACTCGTCCTCGGTCGTGTGGTCGGTCATGTAGCCGACGTCGGTCCCGAACAGGAGCTCACCTCCCAACGAACGGAACCGGCGGACGACGTCGTAGATGGGCTCGAGGTAGCTCGCGTCCGGACTCACCGTGTCGGCGAACATCTTGAGCGTCGGAATCATCACCATCCGATGGTCGACCATCGCCCCCAGCACGGACGCGTCAATCCCCTGGGTCGCGTCGGGGGGGTGGGCGAGGACGTCGACCCCGGAGTGGAGCGCCACGCGCGTGCCCTCGAGGTTGGAGGGATGGCTGAAGGCGAGACGTCCCGCCGCATGCGCGGATTCGACTGCGGACCGCGCGATCGGTTCCGGCATCGTTCGGACCGTCCCCCGAGCGACGTACGACCCGGTGAACAACTTCACGAGGTCGGCACCGCGGGCGAGGTTGCGTCGGACCACCCATCGGGCCGCTCGCGCGGTCGACGGTTGCGGGAGGAATGGTCGATACCAGAACGGCAGGCTCTCGCGAAGGTAGTAGGGGATGCCTTTCGGAGGATAGATTCCCGTACCCGCGGTGTAGATCGATGGTCCCAGTACCTGCCCGGAGTCAATTCGCCGACGCAGGGTGAGAGTGACCCGGGGGTCGGAGCCGAGGTCGACGACCGTCGTGAACCCGCGGCTCGTGAACATGTCGTGAAGATGCGCGTCGAGGACCACCGCCGCCCGGCGCGCGGGAGCCCTCCACTTCGCCTCCGTGAAGTGCACGTGCGCGTTCCAGAATCCGGCGGTGACGACTCGCCCCTCTCCCGGAATGACCTGGGCATTCGGGGGAATGCGCGCGTCGGGTTCCACGACCAGGATCCGCCCGTCGCCGATGAGGACGGTCGCTCGTTCGACCGGGGGAAGTTCGGGCGACGGGAGGACGCGCGCATTCTGGATCACGAGCTCGGCCCTCGTTCGAGAGGAGGGCAGGTCGTGCGCGGTCGCTCCGCCTCCGGGCCTGTCCGGCACCGCCGACGGCTTACTCACGCGATTTCGAGGGGAAGCCTTGTCAAAACCCTTACCGCGCGGCGCGGGCAGGAACGCGGTCTGCGCTCTCGGTGCAGGGTCAATGTCGTTGCTAGGGCAAGGTCGCGGACTTTCTCACGTGGGACAAGCGGGAGGTCCGGACGACCCAATTTACCGACGTAACCTGCTCTTCTTTCGAAACGGAATGGGTAGGGAACCTCCGAAGGGCCTCAGAAGAATCTAATAACCCCGCGGAGGTCGAACGGCGGAGGCGCAGAGCATTCCCTCGAAGAGTGGCCACGTACTCCTGATCGGGTGCGGAGCGGTGGGGACCGTGATCGCGAGCCATCTCGCGGTCGACCCACGGGTCCGCCGATTGACCGTTGCCGATGTCGACGAACGGTTCGCTCGCACGATGGCGAGCCGTCTTCCTGCGGACGGTAGGGTGACCGCTCGCGCGCTGGACGCATCCGACCGTTCGGCGATCGAAAGGGCGTTCGAGGACGTCGAGCTCGTGATCCAGGCGTCGCTCCCTCGGTTCAACGCGGGAATCCAGGCGGCCTGCCTCACGACCGGCGCGAACTACATCGACCTCGCGACGGATTCCACCGACCCGTACGTCAACGACGCCGAATGGAAAGTCCACGGTCTCACCGCCGTCCTCGGGATGGGAGAGGACCCGGGTCTCTCGAACGTCATGGTCCGCTACTCGACCGATGGGATGGACCACGTTGAGTCGATCCGGGTCCGGGACGGCGACACCGGAGCGAACCCAGCGTGGCCGTTCCTTCCGGTCTTCAGTCCCGAGACGTTCCTGGAGGAGACGCTGCACGGGGCCCGAGTCTGGGAGAACGGCCGATACCGGGATGTCCCGCCGTTCAGCGACGGGGAGGTCTACGACTTCCCTCCGCCCGTCGGCCCGCAGAAGTGCTACTCGGTCGACCACGAGGAGGTCGATAGCCTCCCTCGGTACATCGGGAAGGGCGTCCAGTACGTCGACTTCAAGCTCGCGATGGACGACGTCGCGGTACGCACTCTACTGGCGCTCCGAGACCTCCACTTGCTCGACCGCGGCACGCCCGAGGCCCCTGGCCCCCTACGATACGTTCTGAACTCGTTGCCGAAGCCGGCGGAGCTCGCCGGCCAGCTCGACGGCGACAGCATGCTGATCGTCGAGACGAAGGGTGAGAAGGACGGCCACGCCCGGGCCGACACCCTCTCGACCGTGCTCAACCACCGGCGCGCCGGGGAGCTCTACCACGTCACCGCGGTCGCCTACCTCACGGGAACCCCGGCAGCGGTGGCCGCCCTCCAGATGCTCGAGGGGACGATTCGGGCCCCCGGCATGCTTGCCCCCGAGCTCCTCGACCCGAACCCGTTCTTCCCGATGTTGCGGGAGCGCGGGATCGTCTGCCGATTGCGCCGTGCGGTCGACGAGAATGTGGGCGGATGACCGAGAGAGACCGGGTCCCGAGCTCTCCGAAAGCCCCTTAGTGCCCGGGGTCGACGGCACTCGCTCCCGAGGCGGCTCGTGACGCAGAAGCGGGCGCCTTTTCCATCGCTTCGGTGAGCCGAAGGTTCACCTCGGCCAGCACCGGGTCACGGTCCTCGGGTCGTCGGACCATCACGGTGAGCAAGAGGTCCGTCGATTGCGCCGTCCGCGACTTGACGGTGAAGATCGGCGGGTACCGTCGGTCGAGGCGCACCCGCATCCGCGCGATGGCACGGTGCATGGTGTTCTCGAACGCGGCGAGGTCCATCGTGCCGGGGAGGGTGATCGGTACGACCACCTCCTTCCAGGCTTGCGGGGTCAGGTTGACGACGGGCTGGCGGAGGAACGCCGAATTGGGGAGGGAAACGAGGGCGTCGCCCTTCGAGAGAAGGACGGTGCTCATCGCGTTGATCTCGATGACCCGCCCTTCGTGCTCTCCGACCCGGACCGTGTCCCCGAGCTTGAACGGCGTGTACACGTCCGCGAAGTACTTCGCGCCGAAGTTCTCGAGCGGCTGACGTAGGGCCACGATCGTCGCGACGCCGAGGAGGCCGATGACGAGCAGCAGGACGTCGATGGAGACCCCGAGCTCCTGGACCGCGACGACGCCGCCCACCAGCCAGACGATGCTCACCCCGAGGCGCTGGGCGGCGATGGTGATCTGGGGGTTGCTCTGGCGCATCATCCCCCAGATGAGGAGCTTCGCCACGTAGGCGAGGAGGGCGGTGACACCGAGAGTGATGCCCACGTAGACGAGGGGCCACGGGTCGCTCACGAGGTCGATCATCGCCTAGTTCTCTCCCAGCTCTCCGGAGAGTCGGACCTCGTCCCGGACGGCGGCGTCGAGCGTGCAGAGGCGGGCCGTCTGATGGCCCGCCTCGCCGAGCTTCCGGGAGAGGGGACCGGAATCCCGAAGGAGGCGGAGCATCTGTCGGTCGAGCGCCCGCGGACGGTCCGGGTCGAAGAGAAGCCCGTTCTCTCCGTCGGTCACGAGGTCGGCGATGCCGGCCCGCACGCTCACGACCGTCGGCTTGTGGTAGAGCCAGCTCTCCACGACGACGAGACCGAACCCTTCTCGGACGGACGGGAGGACGGTGAACGCGCAGCGCTCGTAAAGCGACTCGAGTTCGCTCTGGGAAACATGTCCGGTGAACACCACCCGGTCGTGTACTCCCCGCGAGGCGGCGGTCTCCTCGAGGTGACGACGCCACGTGCGGGACTTGGGGATCCCCAACCCCGAGGACGCGCTCGTGAAGCTTCCGTTCCCGACGAGGACAAGTCGAAGGCGGGGAAACCTCGGAAGGAGACGCGCGACCGCCCCGATGACCCGGTCCTGGGCTTTCGCCGGGTCCATCCGCGCGACCACGAGCACGACCGTGTCGTTCGGGCCGATGCCGAACTTCGTCGTGACGGCGCCGATGTCGTCCGGGCCCGCCCTCTTGTACTCTGCGGGGTCGATACAGGGGTACATCCTTCGCACGGGACCTCGGTGCCCGAACCGGCGAAGGGCACCACGGTACCGCTCCGAGCTCACGACGACGACGTCGTACGAGTTGAGGTAGGTGGAAATCAACGGTCGCCACTGTGCCGGGATTTTCCGGGAATCGAACGGGATATGCCAGCGGAACAGCTTCGGCTTGATCGTCCCGAGCATCTGCCCGATAGGTAGCTGCTGGAAATCGTGGATGTAGAATAGGTCGAAGTCGTGCGCCAGGTCGAGCTCGCGAATGAGCTCCGCCGTGACCCGGTTGTAGTAGGTGTACTCCCCGTAGTCGTCGGTCCAGAACAGGTCGCGGGAGGACCGAGGAGAGTTGAGCCCGTGGACGGTCGACCAGATTGCCTCCTTGGCCTTCCCGTACCCGCCGAGGTGTTCGGGTTGGATGGTCACGTTGTGAAGGGTGATTCCGCCCGGCAGACGGACCATCTCGGGGCCGTGCGAGTTCAACGAGACCCAGTGGACGTCGCTCCAGACGCCTTCCGTGAGCATGCGCCGGGCGAGAGGATAGACCATCCGGCTGACGCCTCCCGGCGAGAAGCGGTAGTCCTCGCCCTCCACGAGTCTCGAGAAATTCGACTCGACCTCCCACATCGCATGACGTCCGCGGGGTGCGCGGGGAAACTGGAGCAACGGCGTTTGAGTGTTGATCAAAACGCTCACCGCGTTCATTCGTCCTTCCGCCGGCACGGCGGTCGTGGCCAGTGTCGCGGCCTCCGGGTCGGAGAAGAGGTCACGGTCCTCCTCCCGAGGCTCGGCCGCGGTGCCCGCGTCGTGCCCCCACCGGGAATCCACCGAGTGCATGCTCCTCACTACCTCCCGCTATTACAACCCACCGACCGCGAGGTACGGTTCGCTCCTGATTCTCTGGAGTTTGGGGAGGGCTCCGTCGCCCGACCCGTGCTCAGTATGTCACCCTACGCGCGTAGGCAGGTTCGGCGGGTCGTATCGCTCTCGGATGGGGGCTCAGGGCGTGACGGGCAAGCGCCCGAGGGCTCGCAAACCTTCGTCCGCACAGGGCGCAGACGACGCCGGGGGTGCTCGATTCCGGGTTCATCGAGAGGCTGGCGCGCGGGTCCCCGCCCGAGTGGGCCTTCTTCACGTGCAGGACGAGGTCAGCGGGTGTCGCGAACGAGCCAGCGCAGCCGGCACACATTTCGGCCATCGTTGTCTCACCTCGTGTTGGGTGTCCCGTATCGCCCCCGCACCCCTCTTGTAGGTTTGTCCAAACCGGAGAGTTTGTGTCGGCGATTGCCGGACGGTACGACCCAAGAATACCCCGATTGTCGACCGTACGGGGCCCAACGCGCGCGGAACGAGCGAGCCGTTGGACGCGGTTAGAAATACCCCAAATCGGCTGGTCGCCGCACCCACACCGGGCCTCGCTCCCCACCGCGCGACGGCCCCGTGCGGAGACAATTTTGAAGGAGGTGAGAAACAATATGGCAGAATTGACCGAACAACGACTGGGCTACGGGTTCGGACTACTGGGCGGCGCCTTGATCGCTCTGGCCGGACTGGTGAGCTTGAGTGTCGGGACCGCCGAGCTCCTACTGGGGCGTCCCCTGGTCGCGATCGGGGCCGCCGGCAACGCGATGGTCCTCTTCGTGGTGGGGGGCCTCGCGATGTTCTTCGCGTGGCTCTCCCGACATGACTGGAGCGCCCGGCCGTTCGCCAGCGGAGTGCTTCTGACGCTGCTGGCGGTCGTCGGATGGGCAATCGTCGGCATCGACTCGAGCCTCCTCGCCCTGATCGGCTCGCTGTTCGCCTTCCTGGCGGGGGTTCTATTCCTCATCGAACCGACCCGGAAGGCGGCCGCCGCCGTTGTCAGCGCGTAGGACGACCCCGGTCGCCAAGCGCACGCCCGGGTCCGCCTCGAAACCGCTCGACCCGGGCCAACCCCTTCCTGCACATCGCGGAGGCCGGTTCCCTACTCAGTCGTTCGGACCGCCTCGGCCGGAGGGAGGCGGGCCGCCCGGAGCGACGGCCCCGCGATGGCGACCAGCACGAGGAGGTAGGCGATGACCGCGATCTCGAGGATCGTGGCCCAGGGTGCGACGAAGGTGGTGATCCCTTCCGTGGTCGCCGACGGGCTCACCGTGAGGTTGTAGACGATGAGGACGCCGAGAACGACCCCCACCGCGACCCCGACCAGGGTCAGGACGGTGTACTCGAGGAAGTACGTCCGAAGGACCATCGATTGGGTGAACCCCATCGCGCGGAGCATCCCGATCTGCCGACGGCGCTCGACCACCGCGCGCAGCGCAAGGATCCCCATCGCGGCGATGCCGACCGCGAGGCCGAGCCCGACGAAGATCTCGAGAAGGCCGATGAACCCGTCGGTCGTGTTGATCGAGATGGCGATGAGCGACTGGATGTCGAAGAGGACGAGGCCCGCGGCGAAGAACGCCCGCTTCGCGTCCTGTGCGGCGTGGGTCGTCGAGACTCCGGGTGCCACCGTGAGGAAGTAGGCCGTCAGGTTCGTGAACCCGATCGACGCCGCGGTCGACGGGTTCAGCCAGACCCCGCTGAACGCGGTCTCCTTCAGGATGCCGATCACCGTGACGCGGACCGGCTTCTCCGAGAGCAGCGGTGCGACGGTGATCGTGGCACCGACGGAGAGGGTGGGGTGGGGGCCGGACGACCCTCCCGTGATCGAGGTCGTCTGCGGAGCGTAGTAGTTGTCGACGATCGCGGTCCCCGGGGTGGTGGCGAGCTCCTGATAGGTCGCCGACGCGCTCGTCCCGTTCAGCGTCGAGGCGAACGCGAACTGGTTCGTCGTGTAGAAGTCGGTCGCCCCGGGCGAGGTCGCGGGGGCGGCGTAGACCGAATCTTGGTACGGGTTGGCGGCGTAGCCGGAGACCGAAACGTCGACGAGACCGGTCGCCATCGGGACCGCGTTCACGAACTCTTTGGCTAGGGTCGAGTTGCTCTCGATCTGCCCCCAGAGGTTCGGGAGGGGGACCTGCGACACCCCGAAGAAGCTGTACCCGCCGGACTCGTTCGCCACGAGGTTGTTGAGGTTCCCCTGCAGGGTGGCCCCGAACCCGGCGGTCGCGACCATCGTGAAGACCACGAGCGCGAAGATCGTCAGGCTGACCGCGGTCCGGGTCGGCTGCCGGGTCGGGTAGTCGAGCGCAACCCGGACGACCGGGCTCGACTGGCCCTTGGGGCCGAGCATCGCCCGGAGGAGCGCGGCGAACTCGTTGGCGTTGAACAGAAGGACCATGAGCGTCCCCCCGACCATCATGATCCCCTCGACGAAAACGACGAAGATGCCCCCCGAGTGGTTCGTCCCGAGAAGGAATCCGTGGAGCGGGACCCAGCCGGCCCACACGGCGAGCGCGACCCCGACGGTCGTGAACACGATGCGATTCTTGAGGAACCGCGCGGCGACCAGCCCGGCTCCGAGAATGATCAGAGCCCCGGAGATCAGCGGATAGGAGATGTCCGTCGTTCCCCGATAGGTGGTGGCGTACACGAGGGCCCCGACCAGGAGCATCACCGCGCCGAGGTACGCGAGGAACGTGTAGGTGCGGACCGGCGGCGCGGGCTCGGGGACATCCCGGATGGCGCGCACGATGTTGAGGCGGCTCGCCCGCCGGCACGCCACGACCACCGTCACGAGCGTGAGCAGGAACCCGACCACGTAGGCGATCACGAGGCTCTCCGGAGTGACGGTGAACGATTGGAGGAAGACGCTCTGGGGAATCCCCTCCGACTGAAGGACCGACCCCGCGAGGTAGCAGAGGAAGTACCCGATGCCCACCCCGAGCGCGGTCCCGGCGAGCGCGCTCCCCGCCGCGTAGGCGACGCCTTCAAAGAAGTAGGTGTACACGAGCTCGCGACGCCGCATCCCGATCGCGCGGAGCATCCCCATCTCCCCCTTGCGCTCCTCCGCCAGCATCACGAAGATGCCGACGATCAGCATCGCCCCCGCGACGATCGAGAATAGGCCGAGGACGAGGAAGATCGTGAGCGTGCTCTGGCTGCTCTGGGTCGCTTGGGTGAGCGAGGTCTCGAGCGGCGTCTCGACCGTCAGCCCATAGCTCGCAAGGGTCGGCGCGAGCGTGGAATTCAGGTAGGCGCTCACCGACGAGGAGGAGGCGGCGCCGTCCGCCTGGGAGCCGGTGTTCGTGATCGCGATGTAGTTGATCTTCCCCGGTTGGTTCTCGAGGATCTGGGCGGTCGAGAGCGAGACGAAGACGTTGCCGGGAGAAAGGCCCCCGGTGATGAACGCGCCGCGGACGTTCTCCTGGACGACCGCCTGGACCACCAACGGTAGCTTGGTCTGCCCGTAGAGGACCAAGGGGTCCCCGGCGGTCGCGTTGAGCGCGGAGGCGGTCTGGTCGTCGATGAGAACCTTCCCGGGGGCCGGACCGGAGATCTGCGTCCCATTGTCGGCGACGAACGACCCAAGCGCCGTGCTCTGGTTGCCGTTCACTCCGATGAGGTTGAGCGCGGTCTCGGGAATCCCGGTGTGCTGGTCGTAGGCCGAAGCGGAGTCGACGATCTCGGGAGCGATCCCGGTGACGTGTCCGTATCCGGAAAGCGCGGTGGTTACCTCAGTGTACGCCGAGTAGGAGAAGTAGAGAAAACCCCCCGACGGCGAGAGGGCGCGGATCGCTTCGTCATCGTAGCCCGCACCGAGATACGTGTAGTGATAGGAGAGCTGTTGGACGGTATCCCCCACCACGAGGCTCCCCGAGACGATCGTCGTCGCTACGAGCAGCCCGCCGATCAGGA
>OCOJ01037020.1_pt3 | contig 26547 bp, 25 predicted proteins | sample 1539251 | NCBI WGS metagenome assembly OCOJ01 (sample SAMN01911457, study PRJEB22624) | soil metagenome | biome: Soil | place: Malaysia | collected 2012-04-30 | depth RA_metagenome m
ACGTCGTCGGCTGTGGCGATCGTACGCACGACCTCGACCAGCTTCATCAGCGGTACGGGATTAAAAAAGTGCAGTCCGACGAACCGCTCCGGCCGCTTGGTCGCGGTCAGCAGTTCGGTGACCGAGATCGAAGATGTGTTCGAAGCGAAGATCGCATCTTTCTTCACGATGCCATCGATCGACGCATACATCTTCTTTTTTTCTTCCACGTTCTCGATGATGGCCTNCGATGACGATGTCGCAATCGGCGAGATCGGATTTATTCGTCGTACCCTTGAGGCGAGCCAGTGCCGCATCTTTCTGCTGCGCCGTGATCCCGCCCTTCTCGACCGGCCGCTCGGCAAACTTTGCCAGCGACTTCTCAATTCCAGCAAATCCCTTGTCGAGAAACTTCTGTTCGACTTCGAGCACGGTGACGTCGAACCCGGCCATCGCACACACTTGCGCAATACCGGAACCCATGAGCCCACAGCCGAGAACGCCTACTTTCTGAATGGCCATTTGGAAAATTCCTTTGCCGCGATCAACGCGGATTTTCACGGATGATCAAAATCAATTCACCACAGGGACACGGAGTTTCAAATTCTGTTAATTCGAGCAAGCAGAGGAGTCACCACAACCCGCCACGAGATCAGGAATGCCAACAGCCACATTGCACCGAAGAAAACTAACCCACCGGGTAACGCACTGGCTCCCTTCTGAACAAGAAATGAAAAACCTTTCCACCTAGCGAGGCAGAAGATCACACTGTCAATCAGAATCGCGATCCCTAAGTAAATAGCGCACGTCACGAAAGCAAACTTAGTAAGAAAGAACATGGCTCAAGCTCCTCAAATCGACGGCCAGCGGCAGATTCCGCTTGAAAGGAACAGCCGTCCCCGTGCCTCTGTGTCTCCGTGGTTCTAGCGCTTCAGAAATTCAACAGCGTTTCCACCACCATCGCTATACCTTGTCCCCCGCCGATACACGCCGTCGCCAAGCCGTACTTCTTCTTCCGCCGCCGCAGCTCGTACAGCAGTGTGATCACCAGCCGTGTCCCTGTCGCGCCCAACGGATGCCCTAGCGCAATCGCTCCGCCATTGACATTGACTTTCTCGCGATCTAACCCTAACTCTTTTTCGACCGCCAGATACTGCGCTGCAAACGCCTCATTCACCTCGATCAGGTCGATGTAGTCGAGCGACAACCCGGCCTTCTGCAGCGCAATCTTTGTCGCCGGCACGGGGCCACGTCCCATCACCTTCGGCTCAACGCCGGCAGTGCCCCAGCCCACAATCCGCCCCAACGGCTCAATTTGCCGCTTACGCGCTTCTTCGATCGACATGACGACAACAGCGGCTGCGCCATCCACAATGCCGCTTGCGTTTCCCGCCGTCACAGTTCCGTTCTTCCCGAACGCCGGCTTCAGCTTCGCCAATCCTTCCATCGTGGTCTGCGGACGCCGATGATCATCTTCCGTCAGCGACTCGCCTGTCGGCTCGCCTTTCGCATTGCGCAGCGGGACCGGCACCAGCTCTTCCTGCAGCCGTCCTTCTTTGTAAGCCGCGTCCGCGCGCTGCTGCGAACGAAGCGCGAACTCATCCTGCATCTCGCGCGTGATCCCTTGTTGCGACCCATAAAGTTCGGCGGTGTTAGCCATATAAGACCCGCAATACGAGTCGAGCAGCGCCACCATCAGCGAATCTTCCAGCTTGCCGCCAGGGGCCAGCGTGAACCCGTCGCGGCCTCGAATCACAAACGGCGCCTGCGACATCGCCTCCATTCCGCCGGCCAGAACAATCTTCGCCTCGTCGGTCTGGATCATCTGCGCCGCGCTCACAATCGCCTGCATGCCCGATCCGCACAACCGGTTCACGGTCAGTGCCGGAGTCTCAATCGGAATCCCCGCCCGCAAGCCCACGTGCCGCGCCCCATACAGAGCGTCGCCCGAAGTCTGCTGCGCGTTACCCATCACGACGTGATCAAATTCCTTGGGATCGATCCCCGAGCGATCAATCGCGCCCTTGGCTGCAACCGCGCCCAGTTCTTGAGCGGTGAAATCCTTTAGCTTGCCGCAATAGCGGCCGAAGGGCGTGCGCGCCCCGCTGACAATGGCGATATCTCCTGGTTTCAGCATGATTTCGAGGCATACTCCCGCGAGATCAGATAAGAATCAGTCAGTCAAACGGATCAGTGTAGCAGCGCGGAAGGATGGTTGACTATCCAAGGGAGCGACAGAAAATGCCCTGATCACAATGACGGTCAGACCAGCGACCTACCAACAACAATGCCTCACCGACGGACCGCGGATCACCTCGCAGCCTGTTTCGCCGGCAGGCGTCAATCTGAGCGTAGCCACTTCCGGCGAAGCTACCGGTGAGCAAACGCGTTCGCGGTCAAATACGCTGCTACGAGCCCCAAAACGAGTACTGCTCCCTCCACACGCGTCGACCAGACGTGCAGTGCGTCGAACTGAACACGCGCAGGGTTCGTGAGCGGTACGGTCGCAAAGTCGCCTACTGAAGCCCGGAGTGTGTCCATGCGGGGGATGATCCAGAACTGCGAAAGCAAAGTGAGCGCGAGCATCACGCACACGAGTACGTGCCGCATGGCGAAGACGCGCGCGGTGCCGTCCAGCAGGCGGCTGTAAAGCATGGAGCTGAAGAGAAAGACGATCCCGGAAACGATGGCGATCCAGTGCAGCTTGACCAGCGCCCGCCCGACCACGTTGCCCGCAAGATGCGTGGTGGGCAGCACCTGAAACGCCGTCGGCGCAAGCACGAACGCAAAGAAGATCAGCCCGCCAATCCAGAGAATCAGCGACAGCAGCATGAGATAGCGGAAGAAAGACATGGCGGGAGAATTATAGCTGTGATCGCTTCTTAGGGAACTGCGGGGAAGGACAGCTTTTCTTTCTGGCTCGCATCGCGCAGACGCTATCTGTCCTTCCACGGCTTCCTCGCCAGCATTGCACCCTTAGACCAATATCGCGTGACGATAGTTCTGAGAATAAGGCTGGACTGAGGCTTAACTCCAAGAAATTATCTGCTTCTTCCTCAAATTCCTCAACGCGCACCGTGATTTGAAGTCCGCCCAAAACTCTTCGTTCCTCTGAAGGAGAGAAACGACATTGGCCAAGGCTGTTTCGAACTGGGACGAGCGGTCGCCTTTCTGCAACCTCGCGTAGACGTAGTTCCGTTTTTTCTGCAGTCCGCCAGGTCCCCTCATGGCGGCACGAGATAGCAGAGGTGTTATGGAAAGCGCTCGACTCATCTGATCTGGGGGCAAGAATGGATGGCGGAGAATAATGTCGATACTGAACGGATCCTTGGAAGACATCACCGAACCGTGGAGATAATGAGAGACGACTTACGTCGATTCTACACCGGCACCGCCACGCTCTCCACAATCTCTTTCAGCACCTGATCGGCCTGATCCGACTTCTTCAGTGTGGAAGCGTACAGTCCGTTGACCACCACCCGGTGTGCGAAGACAGGGACTGCGAGCGGCTTGAAATCCTCCGGAGTGCAGAAACTCCGGCCATCAAGAAAGGCCATGGCCTGCGCGGCGCGGTAGAGGGCCTGCGAGCCACGCGGCGAGACTCCCAGCGAAAGATACTCTGACTCACGCGTGCGCCGCACAATTTCGAGCGCATAGCTCACCAGAGACTCATCCACGCGAATCTGTTTGACGGCCTGCTGCATTTCCAGCACGTCGGCGCCCGTCAGAACTGGCTGAAGATTTTCGAGTTGCGCAGCCCCGGCCTCGTCGCGCAGAATCTCTCGCTCCGCCGCCGCCTCGGGATATCCCATGCGCACCCGCATCAAGAATCGATCGAGCTGCGATTCGGGCAAGGGATAGGTACCGTGATGCTCGACTGGATTCTGCGTGGCAATCACCAGAAACGGCTGCGGCAGCTCGTACGAGTGCGCGTCGACCGTGACCTGCCCCTCGTTCATCGCCTCAAGCAGCGCCGACTGCGTCTTCGGCGTGGTGCGGTTGATCTCGTCGGCCAGCAGCACGTTGGTGAATACCGGTCCACGCTTGAACTCAAACTGCTGCTCCATCGCCGAATACACCGGGATTCCCAGAACGTCAGAGGGCAGCATGTCGCTGGTGAACTGCACGCGCTGAAAGGTGCAGTCGATGGCGCGGGCAACCGCCTGCCCCAGCGTGGTCTTGCCGACCCCCGGGACACCCTCAATCAGCAGGTGGCCGCGGGCGAAAACACAGACCAGCGCCAGACGCACCACGTCATCCTTGCCGCGAATCACTCGGCGCAGCGCCTTTTCCAGTGCCGCGGCTTTGTGGGATACGGCGATGGCGGTCTCGGGCGACATTCTATGGATTCTACTATCCGGGGTTCGGAAGCCTGGAGTTACGTACGTACTTGGCTGGCTGTCGGCTTTCAGCCGGCGGCTCTGAGACAAACCCAAGATCCCTCGCTTCGCTCCGGATGACAATCCTGGATCAATATCTTGAGAACGCGACACGTAGCTGCACTTGCGTATTGCGTTGGCTGAAGGCTGATAGCTGACAGCTTATTGCATAAACTCCGCCGGACGGCCCGTCAGCCGCTCAATGCGCTTGGCGATCGGCGGATGCGTCGAAAAGAGGCTACCGAAGTTCATCCCCAGCACCGGCTGAATGATGAAGAGGTGCGCCGTTGAAGGCGTGGCCTGCATAGGAAGGCGACGTGAGTAGGCATCGAGTTTCTGCAACGCGCTGGCCAGCGCATAAGGATTCCCCGTGAAGTGCGCGCCCGTCGCATCGGCCTGATATTCGCGCGAACGCGAGACGGCAAGCTGGATCAGCATCGCCGCAATGGGCGCAACGATCAGCATGAACAGCGCCGCCAGCCCGCCGCCTCCGCGGCTGTCGCGTTCACTGCGGCCGTAGCCGCCGAAGATCATGGCCCACTTGCCCATGTTGGCCAGCATGGTGATGGCACCGGCAATCGTCGCCGCCACCGAACTAATCAGGATGTCGCGATTATTGACGTGCCCCAGTTCATGCGCCAGCACGCCTTCCAGCTCTTCGTCGTTGAGCAGCCCGAGAATCCCGTGCGTCACCGCCACCGACGCGTGCCGCGGATTGCGTCCTGTCGCGAACGCATTCGGCGACTCGGTCGGGATCACATAAATCTTCGGCATGGGCAGGCCGATCTTCTGGGTCAGCCGCTCCACGATCTCATACGCGCGCGGCAACTGCTCGCGCGTCACCGGCTGCGCACGATACATGGCCAGCGCAATCTTGTCGGAGAAAAAATACGACACGAAGTTCATTACCGCGGCAAAGCACAGCGCCAGAAACATTCCGCTCTGTCCGCCAAAGTAGCGCCCGATGAACATCAGCAGCAGGGTCAGTGCAGTAAGCAAAAACGCAGTTTTGAAGGCATTTCCCATGAGGTTCTCTTTTGATTAGATGGTACTCCGAGCCGGTCCGATTCATGTGGCTGCGAGGCGAGGGCCGCGGCACTGCCGGCTACACCTTGTTGGCTGCTTCCCGCTTCAGCGCGCGCTCCAAGGTGTGGTCAAGCGCGGATTTCGCCTTCTCGTATTCCTGTTGCGAGATGTCGCCCCGCCGGCGTTCCACCTCGAGTTGGAAGAGTTCTTCCTTCAATCCCTCAAGCAGCATGGAAGATGACGTGCGCGGGGCGACGGGCCTCGACCGGGTTTCATGGGCGGCCGAAACTTCGGAAACCTCTTCTCCCGGATCCGCTTCTTCCATCACCGCCGCTTTCCTCTGCTGAGTCGCAGTGCGATTTGCCGCCTGCTGCTGCGACGCCACGTAGACTCCTCCCACGACCAGCAATGTGGCGAATCCGCCCAGAATCCACCAGCGATATTTCTGCAGCGGATCGGGCGCATCGATGGGTGGACCCAGCCCGCCGCCCGGACGATTCTCACTCTGCGCCGATGAGCTCTCGCCCGACCCGCCGCCGTTTTCCTGCCGCGCCTGCAGCACTCCTTCGCCGGAAATCTTGAAGGCCAGAGTTTGGCCAATCGCAGTGCCGGACACAACTTCGGTGTTCGAATCCGGCTGATTCGGATTCTCTCTGGCCTGATAATTGGCGCCGGTGGCGGCCGTGAACTCCATGGACTTAGGCAGGATGGCGACGAAGTGCTGCAAGGGATATACCGACTTCGGATCGATGTTGGCACTGCCGGTGTAGGGAAGCGTATAGCCCACAGAAAACTCCGTCGTCCCCGGACGCAGAGGAAACAGAAATGCGTAACGAGTTTTGTCGCCGCCTTCCGGCACCGGAGCCGAGTTCACCGGCTGGCCATTGGCCGTCATGGCCGACCCCTCGACAATTTTCGCGCCCTCGGGAACATAGAACTCCAGATTGCGTTCATTCATCTGCGTGCGCGGGGGTTTGGAGCTATTCTGCACAGCGAATCGCCGCATCACTTCCAGTTCGCCATTTTCCGCCTGGATCCACATGATGTCGGCGATGACTTCAATGCCGTCAATCTTCTTCCCAACGTCGTAGACTTCCAGTTCCACAGACGTGGTTCCAGGAGGCGCCATGCGATGGTACGTCACCTCCTGATGGATCGCCCGCACCAAGTGCGGCGACTGCGCGTCATCCAGCTTGAAACTGAAATGGCCTTTGGCGTCGGTCTTAGTGCGGCCACCCTCTTCCATTCCCTGACCGAGTTTGAGCAGAACGACTTCGTCGCCCGCGGCAGGCTTCCCGGTCGTCGAGTTCTTCACCGTGCCGGTGAGCGTCTGGGCTGAAGCGAGGGAGGAGAGCAGGAATGTGAGGGCAAGCAATACTGCTCCGCAGTCATGTGGCGACAGCCGCCCCCGGCTGTCGGGCCGGGCAAAGCCCGGCAGTTCTACCACTGCAGAAATTGCTGTCGAGCTACGCTCGACCGGACAGCCGAGGGCGGCTGTCCCCACGCGGATCTCGGTTTTCGTTACGGTCGTCATCTCGTTTTGGGCGCTCCGGCGGCCTTCGCCTCCAGCCGCGCGATCTCGGCCAAGATCGTCGCCGCTTCGTCCTGCAGCGAACTCTTCAGCGACTGATAATCCGCGTCGGGCACCTTGCCCGCCTTGTATTCGAAGTGCAGGTCGCGCAGATTCTCGTAGACGGCGTCCTTCCGCTCGCGCAGGTATGCCGCTCGCGTCTTCTCCGGTCCGAGATAAAGCTTACCCGGCAGATAAAAAACATAGAACAGCGCGACCGCAGTCATCAGCAGGCAGATTGCCCCCACCACCGTCATAACTCCGTCTCCTTGCGCGCCTGCTCGCGGAACTGCTCCAATTCCGCACCGCCTACAGGCCGCAGCCCGCCGGCAATCGCTGGAGCCGGACGGTTCTTCCACGCCCGTACCACCGCGCCCACCACCGCAACTCCCAGCGCCAGCGCGACAAACGGCACAACCCACGCGGCACGGCTGAATCCGCTGGTTGGCGGCGCGGCCAGCACGGTCGGCCCATACTTCTGCACAAACGCCTGCTGCACCAGGCTGTCGCTGTCGCCGCGCTGTACCGCGGCCATCAGCTCGTTGCGCATGCCGTCCGACTCCGGACAGCCGACGTGATTGCACTCCAGCAGAATCTGATTACACCCGCAGACGCACATCAGCTGATGGCCGATCTCGTCGAAGCGCGTGCTCTGATCGCCAGCACCCAGGAAGATGAACACAGCAACGCACAGGATTCCGCAGTGAATGGTTCGCCGGAGAATCGCTCTCGTTTGCGTCATACGGCCTGTATGAAACTTTCTATTGTCGATTTCCGATTGTCGATTTCCGATTGAACGCCCCCTCCTCAATCAATCAACAATCAGAAATCAACAATCAGAAATTGCCCCAATCGTCAATCGCAAATCGACAATTGGAAATCGACTGTCAGTCTCCCGTCGCCACCGGAGCCGCCGCGGTCTCCACCAGCCTCGCCGCCGGCACGCGCACCGGAGCCGGCGCATTCGGCACCAGGCACAGAATCGTCCCGCCAATCATCAGCCACACACCCATCCACAGCCACATCACCAGCGGATTCAAGTGCGCCTTCAGGATGGGACGCCCCGTGTCCTGGTTCAGCCCTTCATAGACCAGATACAAGTCCGCGGCCGGGGTCGACCGGATGAACGGCATGGTCGAAGTCTGCCGGCTGGCCTTGTAGAAGCGACGTTCCGGCGTCATCGTGTCAATCTTCTTGCCGTTCTTGTACACGTCGAGCACGGCCCACTCGGCCGCGTAGTTGGGAAACTCCTCGTCCGTGTACGACCGGCAGATAAGCGTATAGCTGCCGATCGTCATCTTGTCGCCGTAGCCCATCTCCTGCTCTTTGTCCTGATTAAACGCCGCTCCCGCCAGCCCAATGATGACGACGACCACGCCGAAGTGCACGATATATCCGCCATAGCGCCGCGTGTTGCGATGCGTCAATTGCACCATCGACGCGAACATACCTTGCCCGGTGTGCCGCGAAATGACTTTGCCACCGCGGTAGAACTCAGCCGCCACGGTCAGCGCCACCAGCGTGCCGAGCGCGATCGCCATCAGCGAATAGAAGTAAGAAATATCCCGCCATGGCTTGAGCCCAAACGGCCCACCCCAACTCTCCGGCGTGATCGTGAGAAAGATCGCGACTGCAGTCGCTCCGACAGTCGGCCAGAGGAAGTTGCGTTTCAGACTTTCGAGCGAGGTTTTGCGCCAGGNCCAGAAGCGGACCGACCGCCGTGAGCAACAACAACAACAGCGCGACCGGCACGGCCACGCGGTTATAGAACGGCGCTCCTACCGTGACCTTGTTACCCTGTACTAACTCTGAAATCTTCGGGAACCATGTCCCCCACAGCACCACGAAGCAGAGCAGCACGAACAGTAGATTATTGAAAAGGAAGCTCGATTCCCGCGACACGATCGCTTCCAGCTTGTGCTCGCTCTTCAGATGTCCCATGTTCCGGAAGAAGAAGAACGCGAAGACGGCGAAACTGATCGCCAGAAACCAGGCGAACCAATCCCCGATCGACGATTGGGCAAACGCGTGCACAGAGTTGATGATCCCGCTGCGCGTCAAAAACGTCCCCAGGATCGCCAGCCAGAACGTGGCAAACACCAGCCACATGTTCCAGACTTTCAGCATGCCACGTTTTTCCTGCATCATCACCGAATGCAGAAACGCCGTGCCCACCAGCCACGGCATGAACGACGCGTTCTCCACCGGGTCCCATCCCCAGTAGCCGCCCCAGCCCAGCACCGAGTACGCCCAATGCGCACCCAGAAAAATTCCGCAGGTCAAAAATCCCCAGGTCACCATGGTCCAGCGGCGCGTGATGTGAATCCATTTCTCGCCTGGATACTTCATGATCAACGCGCCCATCGCAAATGCGAAAGGCACGGTAAACCCGACGTATCCCAGATAAAGCATGGGCGGATGAATCACCATCTCCGGATACTGCAGCAGCGGGTTCAGGCCGCTGCCATCGGAGCGCATCGGCCCTTCGAGCAGGCCGAAGGGATTCGCCGCAAAATTCACCAACAGCAGGAAGAACACTTGCACCGCGCCCATGATCACCGACGCGTAGGCAAACAGCCGCGAATCGGTCTTGTAGCGCAGGCGCAGCACAAAGCCATAGCCGGCCAGCAGCAGCGACCAGAACAGCAGCGATCCTTCCTGGCCCGACCACAGCGTCGCAAATTTATAGGGAGCCGGCAGGTCGCGATTGCTGTGATGGAAGATGTAAGCGATCGTGAAGTCGTCACGGAATGCAGAGACAACCAGGGCAACGGCGGCGATCACTACCGCACCAAAGATGGCAACTCCGGCGCGGCGCGCGGTCTCGCCCAGCCGCTCCGAGCCCTGATCGCGAAGGATTAACGAGAGCAGTCCCGCTCCAAAGCAGTAGACGCTCAGCGCCAGGGCAAGCAGGAGGGCAAAGCTGCCAATTTCCGCCATATGGGGGAACCCCAGGGTATTTTTTCAGAATCCTGCGGGTGAGGCAACCGTGAGCCACATCGAACGGCCCTTCCGACTGGGCGGCAGCAAGGCAACAGACATGAACGAAGCGAAAACCGCCGCAAAGTGGCGGCCGGAGTTCGGCCGCCCGGCGGATGGGAAGACGTTCTATGCGCTTTGCTGGCCGTAACGCTGCAGCACTTCCCGCTCGGCGATCAGCCAGTCTTCTGTCTCGTGACCGGAGGTATAGCCGCGCCGCTCATAGATCTCGTAAGCGCGCCGGCGAATCTCGTCCTCCAGATTGATGGGAAGCAGCGTCGCCCGGCCTTCGCCTTTGACGACTTCCAGCTTCCGGGCCTCCGTTTGGGTGACCCCGGAACCTAGCGTGTTGGCCGCAAGCGCCTCAGCGGCCCGCACTTGCGTTGCGTCTGCCATACCGTTTGGGGAGAGCGTGTCTTTCTTGGTCTTGCTGCCTGGGATTCTTGGCCTTGCCATAGTCAGATACTCCTTAGTCAGATACTCCTTACATCCTCCTAAATTCAAAAACGACTCGATCTGCTGTTGAATGAACGACATACGCGTCGCTCAGAGCTTGCACGTTGTGGTTAACTTGCTTGTTTAGTTGAGATTGACATTACTATAAACCCAGGCGGGCTGTGGATGAAAATAGTTGTTCGGACGCATCTATAAAATGCGGCCATTCTCATTGTGAAACCAGCCGTATAGCCATGGCATGAGAGGACCTCGGTCCGCAACCCCAGCCCTCTCTTCGGGTTGCCAAGGCAGCTCCCCTCTCCGAATCTCCGGGAATACGTTTAAAAAATTTTCTTGAGGATACGTACAAAAACCGCCAACTTGATTGTCCCTATCCACAGCCGTGCACGTATTCCGCTGTCCCCAAGATTTAAAGATGAATGCAACCCTCAGCATGTTTCTGGCGGAGATGTCGGCCGGGGACGCCCCACTGGCCCATAGCTGGTTGCGGGTGTTCGCCAGTGACGAGCCCGCGCACCTGAAAAAGCAGTCCCAAATCATTGATTTGTACGACGAGCTGCGCCCCTCGGTTTATGGGTATCTGATCAGCTTCGGCCTGCGTCCCCAGGAGGCGGACGACATTATCCAGGAAGTGTTCCTGCGCCTGTTCGATGCCATGCAGTCGGGCGGCGAGATAAAGAATCCGCGGAGCTGGGCCTTTCGTGTTGCTCACAACCTTGCCCTGAATCTGCTGAAGCGCGAGCGCCGGCTGGTCTCGAAAAGCGACGAAGAGGTTGCTCAGCCGACCCGAGACACAACCGACGCGGGCAATCTGGAAGAGCTCTATCTGCACAAGGAACAAATGCGTTTGCTCGATGAGGCCATGGCGAGTTTGACCACGCGGCAGTGCGTACACCTCAGGGCGGAAGGTCTGCGCTACCGCGAGATTGCGGAGGTGCTGGGCAGTACGCCTTCAGGGGTGGCGCAGTCACTCAAACGCGCCGTGCAGCGCTTGGTGAGCGGACTTTATGAGTAGCTTCTTAATCCCATCGTGGCTGCGATCGCGACGCCACCTAGACGACGAGCACCTGCTCCGGCTCATGGACGGCGAGCTTTCCTCTTCAGCTGGGCGGAGGGTGCAGAAGCACATCGAAGGTTGCTGGGGCTGCCGTGCGCGTTACGGGCAGATGCAAAGCGCGGTGCAGCACTTCGTGGAGTACCGAAGACGTCTGTTGGCGCCGTTTTTGCCGCCGCCTGCAGGCGGCCGGGCCCGATTCCTGCACAAGCTGGAGGAGCGGGTTCGAGAGACCAAGGTCCCGTGGAATTCGCGGCTGGCTGATCACATTCGGGCGGTGGTGGTCCCCAACATGAGCCCTCTACTGACGAGCGTCTTTATCCTGGCGGCGGCGGCCGCAGCACTTTTCTGGGTATGGCAACGTGGTCCGCAGACAGTTTCGGCCAGCGAACTGCCGGACCGCGCGGCGAGTTGGGACACTCACCTCGCGGAACACGGCCGCCCCGGTGTGATTTTCCAGAAGGTGCGTATTCGAACCCACACGGGCAGCATCGAGCGCACGATTTACCGGGATGCTGAGGGCCGCCGCCGGGCGCGCGTTTCTGATCTCGATCCCCCGCCCGGCCCGCTTCGGACAGCGTTTGAGCGAGGTGGTGTCGACTGGCAGAGGCCACTATCGGCCTCCGACTTTCGCAACTGGCGCGATCACCTAAAGGACAAGACCGACCAGGTCAGCACCCATGACGGGATTTCCACGCTGCGCACGACCACGGATTCCAGTGAGGTGAAAGAAGAGACGCTGAGCGTCCGAAACACCGATTTTCACCCCATGGCCCGGCGGCTTGTGCTGCGCGACTCCAGTGAAATCGAAATCCTGGAACTGAACTATGACGTGCTGGGCTGGGATGTGATCAATGCGGCGCTGCTTTTTGAGCCGGAGCACGGGGCGCCGGTGGCGCGAGCGGCGCGGCCCATGAATAAAGAACTCGCTGAGGTGCTGCCACCGCTGGCTGCGCTCGATGAGGCGGAACTGCGGGCGCGTCTCGCCTTGAATCAAGCTGATGCCGATACCAGCGAGCAAATATCGGTCACCCAAACGCGCACGTCGGTGGTGATCAGCGGATTCGTGGAAAACGAGGACCGCAAGAGAGATTTGGAAGCGAGCCTGCGCGGTATTCCGCTGCTGACGACCACCATTCAGACCTTTGCCAGCCGGGCATTGGAGGTTGCGAACCCGGCCAGGAAGGGCGTTGCGCACGTGAACGAGCACAGCTTCGTCGCGCAGGACTCGCTGTTCGACACGTATCTTGCGTTGCGATCAACGCCGCCGGAGGAGACGACCGAAGTCAGCAGGCAGCTTTTCGGGGCAGCCCTGAGAATTCAGCGCGAAACCCTGGCTCTGGATTCGCTGCGAAAAAGATTTCCGCCATCCGAGCGGGAGGCGCTGGGCCACGGCGGAATGGCGCTGCTCAGCGAACTGCTCGCCAATCACCAGAAGAGCCTGGCTAACGCGATTGCCGCGGAGAAAAGCGTGCTCGACAAGTACGGCCCCCTGGCGGCATCGCCGGAAGGCAGCGCACCGCCGGCAAAGGTCACGACGGAACAATTGCTCGCAGCCGCCGCGCAAAACAAGAAGCTCTGCGATGACGTGCTCGCGGCGGAAACGGACGCACAGCGTCCGGCACAAGAGATTCTTGGAGACATGCGGCAGGTACTCGATCAGCTCCAGAAGATCGCTCAGGAAATGAACCGTGCGGAATCACAGCCGTCCAACGGCGGAGGCACGGTTCATTGAGTCCTTTCCAAGAAATGCGGGGGATTCCTCGATGATTCGAAAATCCATGCATTCGATTGTATGGACCTTTCTTATTGTGTCTCTTGCTATTCCTCTCAACGCGCAAACCGCCCAGATTTCAGGTGAGGTGCGCGATCCGCGTGCAGTTCTCGCCGCCCAATGACTTATTCCTGTCTGGCTTTGAGGACAACTTCAGTCAGTCTTTTACAGACGTGCGGCGGCCCGATGGCACCACCGGCGCGCGGCAGCTTCAGGTGGCGCTAAAACTGAACTTCTAAGCTGTTCTATGTGCAACTCACTCACGAGGCAGCGGTCTTGTCAGCGGGAGCGATTCATGTGCCTGCCCGGCGCTTACTCGGATGGACGAAGGAGATCGTGATGCGTTTCGGCCGTAATTTTCTGATTGTGATTCTTGGCGCGGGTTGGTTCGTGCCCTCCGTGCGCGCGGCAGACTGCGAGCCCAACCCCGAAATCCGGCAAGTGCTGCAACAGCTGCAAGTCACAGATTTGGTTAGCCCCAAACTCACGGAGCAACAAAAAGCCCTGCTCCAGAAGGCGATGGCGGATCGCCCCAGCGACGTGTTTCTGCACCTGCGCTATCAGCGCATGGCCGCCGAAACCGATGCGGGGCGCGGCGCGCTCGCCGAGCGGTACCAGACATTGGCCGATCAGCACGCTGGGGACCCGGAGTACACAGTTCTGTTGGCGAACACCTGGGTTGACGTCGACACGCCCAAGGCAATCGCCCTGCTCAAGCAGGCCGCGCCGTCCTATCCGCTCGCCCACCTGCTTTTGGCGGATATTTTCAGCTGGGGCAAGTTCGCGGATCACCCCGAGATGCGCCGCCGGCTGGAATCCTTCTACGAAGGCTGTCCTGCCTCGTTGAATGACGAAGCTCGTGATCTGCTCGAACACAACGCCACTCCGGATATGGCTGCCAAATACGGGCCGCAGCTGCGGGCCCGCCTGATGAAAGATACCGATCCAGAGGATCTGGCGGCATGGCGGACGGTCTGGGACCTCGAATTCAAGGCCAGCCCGCCTGCCGAACACGATGGAATTCGAAAGCAAGTGGCCGCGGATTTGGCGCGACTGCAAAACGGCCCGCAACCCAAAGACCTGGCTTGGCTGACGACTCTGGAAGCGGGATACAAGATGGTCGGCGACGAGAGCGCGCGCCGCAGCGTGGAAGACCAGATTGTTGCGGAATATCCAGCAAGCTACGACGCCAGCGCCATCGTTCGCAACCGCTGGTCGAAGCAACATCCCGAGCCGAAAGCTGAGGACTCCAAAGAAAACAAACAGGCGTACTACCGCGCGGAGTGGCAAGAGGCGGAGACGCTCCTGAAAGTCCAGCCGGATAACTTCGGAGCCATGACCCTGCGGCTGGATGGGCTCGAGAATCTCGAAGATTCTGATCCAGAACAGGTCGTGGCCGCGGGCGAAGGTGTGCGAAGAGCGCTGCTGAACCATGAAGGCTGGTTCGTGGTGCCGCCGTTCGAGTTCCAGATCGCCAGAGCGTATCTGAAAAAGAAGGCGCACGTCGCCGATATTCCTGCCCTCATCGACGCGGGCTGGGCCACCTATCGAACTGCGATGACACATCCCAGCTCCGACCGCGAACCGGACGACGTGAAGCAAGGCCCAAACGAGACGGCCTTGTACATGACTACGGAAGCCGCAGACATTCTGGTCGGGGCGGCTGCGCAGCTGAAGAATCCCGAAATCGCCCGGTCCGCCGTGGAGGCCCTGGCCGCGCCCAAGGCCGATACCCCAGACACTCAGTCCGCGCAGTGGGCGGTGAAGGCCAAATGGGCGGAACTGACTGGCCGGAAGCTCGACGCCCTGCTGATGTATCGCGCCGCGTTGGATGTGCGCCCCTCGAATCCCGATTCGAAAGCTGGTGACGATGAAGCCGGCGCGGGCTATGCACGTCTTTGGAAGGAACTGGGAGGCACATCGGAAGGCGAGAAGTTGTGGGCGCGGAATGAGAATCGTACTGAGGGTTCCGCAATGGACGGGTCCTGGAAAAACCCCGCCAAGGAGCTGCCTCCGTGGCAGCTGCCCGATCTTGCCGGTAAGACTTGGACATTAGCATCGCTGAAGGGAAAAACCGTGTTGATCAATGTCTGGGCAACCTGGTGCGCACCCTGCCGTCAGGAACATCCTTACCTGCAAAAACTTCTCGCGAAGGTGCAAGGGCGTTCCGACGTTCAAATCCTGACGTTTAACGTGGACGACGAACTGGGCAACATTAGTCCTTACATGAAAGAAAACCGGTACACGTTTCCTGTCCTGCTCGCCAAAGATTACGTGAACGATCTTCTTCCCCTGATCGCCATTCCCCGCAACTGGGTCGTCGATGCCAACGGCAAGTGGCAATGGGAACAGGTTGGGATGGGGCCGCCTCAGCGCTGGGAGGAAACTGTTCTAGAGAAATTGGGCGGCAAGTAAAGTGTTGATCGCGAACTTCATGCAGGCTCGGCGCTGGTGATTCACGGGCCGGGGTCGCGGCTAGAAGGTCAAAGGAGAGATGTTCATGTCATTCATCGTACGAAAAATCTTTAGCAGCAGAGTGCTGTTTTCGCTGGTGCTGTTGTGCGCCATGGCAAGCCACGGGGCGGCGCAGAACAACCAAGGCGCAAAGAAGAAAGACCCTGGCCCATCGAGCGAAATCCACCAGCTCTTCCTCGCTGACCAGGAGGAACGGAAGAGTTGGGGCAGCAGGACGTTCACCGACGAGGAAGTAAAACAGGCCGAAGAGCGCGACGCGAAGCGCCGCGAGCGCGCCCGGCAAATCTATCTCTCCGGCGGACTGAAAACTGGGCGGGACTACTTCGACGCCGCCCTGCTGTTCCAGCATGGCGAGCAGCCGGATGACTATCTTCTGGCGCACGTGCTGGCTACAGTGGGAATCGTGAAAGGAGACGCCGACAGCCGCTGGATGGCCGCAGCCACACTCGATCGGTTTCTCCAGTCACTGAAACAGAAGCAAATCTTCGGTACACAATTCATCGGCGAGAATAACCGGTACACCTACGAGCCGTACAACCGCGACCTGCTTACCGACGAGGTCCGCAAAGCCATGAACGTTCCCGACCTGGCGGCGCAACAAAAGGACTTGGACAACATGAATAAGAACGCGCCGCCGGAGAAGCCAGCCTCGTCTGAAAATCTCTGAGCCCCCAGCAGCGCCAAGCTGAAATGTTCAATGGCAGGGTCGATGCATCCGTTCGCATCCCGCCCTCCTCGCTGGATTAGGGTGCGGTAGCCGGAAGTGTCCACTAGGCCCATTGCGGCTTTTCTAAGCCTGCCCTCCAAATCAGCCTCCCGCCGAGCTGATGTGATCCTGCTCACACCGAACGTGATCCCGCTCACAGCAATGGAAAGCAGCCCAGCGGAACATTAAGTCTGAGTTTCTGGCAGCGATCTTCGCGCGTCAGCTTGAGCTTGAGCCGCCGTTCCGCTTCAACAAGGAGTCCGAAGAGTGCGCTTCGTGAAACCAACCCGGCTGCGCTGGCTCTCGCAAGTGATCTTCTTCCTGCTGTTTTTCTTTCTTCTGCTGCGCACCGAATTTCGTGGATCGTTGCATGCAAGCGCAGGTGATATCCGCCTGCCTTATCCCGTGAACTTGTTCTTTCGTCTGGATCCTCTCGTCGCCCTGACGAATGCTTTAGCCGGTCACGCCTTGTATCACGGGCTGTTGTGGAGTCTCCTGATTTTGCTTCCCACGCTCTTTCTCGGACGCTTCTTTTGCGGATGGATCTGTNTTTTGCGGATGGATCTGTCCCCTGGGCTCGATCCATCATTTTTTCAGCAGCCTGAAATCTGAGCGTAAACGCGGAAAACAGCTGATCGAATCCAACCGGTACAAGCGCTGGCAAACCACGAAGTATTACCTGCTGGCCGCGGGCCTGATCGCTGCCGTATTCGGCACGGGGATTATGGGATGGCTGGATCCGCTCTCTCTGCTGGTGCGCTCATTGGGTTTGTCGCTGCTGCCCGCGACCGACTATGGTTTGCGCGCAGTTCTGAGTGTGCTCGAACACAGTCGGTATGCACTCCAGCAAACTGTAGGCGGCGGGCTGCACTACATCCTGGGAGCGTTGCTGCTTGGTTTCAAGCAATCCTACTTCCGGCAGGGCGTTTGGCTGGGTCTTATCTTCGTTTTTCTGGTCGCCCTCAATTTCCGCGTCACACGGTTCTGGTGCCGGGCCCTCTGCCCGNCTGGGCGCGCTGCTTGGGCTGGTCTCGCGCTGGGCAATTCTTGGACTGGTCAAGACCCCAGAGCACTGCGAAAACTGCAACCGCTGCTTGCTGCGCTGCCAGGGCGGCGATGATCCCATCGGCGGCGTGCCCTGGCGCCAAGCGGAGTGTCATCTCTGTCTGAACTGCGTGGATGAGTGTCCGGAGCATGGCTTGCAGTTCAAGTTCTTCCCGGCGCAGAAGTCAATGGGGGCGAGCCTGCAGAGACGCAAAGTGCTCACGGGGTTGGCCGCGGGAGCGGCTATGGTTCCTCTGTTGCGCAGCACTCCCGGATTCGCCGTCGAGCGGCATGAGCGGCTGTTGCGTCCCCCGGGTGCCTTGGACGAAGGGGAGTTCCTGTCGCGCTGCATCCGTTGCGGCGAGTGCATGAAGGCTTGCCCCAACGACGCTCTGCATCCCGCATTGACGGAGGCAGGGTTGGAAGGTCTGTGGACGCCCGTATTGATCTCGCGAATCGGCTACTGCGAAACCAGCTGTGTGCTGTGCTCGCAGGTTTGTCCCACAGGGGCAATCTGGGAGATCACGGCAAAGGAGAAAGGCTGGTCGGGGGACGCGGCTGGCGGCACGAAGCCGATCCGGCTGGGCACGGCATTTTACGACCGCGGCCGTTGCCTGCCCTGGGCGATGGCTACCGATTGCATTGTGTGCGAAGAGTGGTGTCCCACCTCACCCAAAGCCATCTATCTTCTCCCGGCGCAGGTGATCGATGCGGCGGGCAACGCCAAGCAAGTCAAGCAGCCTTACCTCGATCCCTCGCGCTGCGTCGGATGCGGAGCCTGCGAATACGCCTGCCCGGTTCTGGACCGGCCGGCGATTTATGTAACCAGCGTCGGTGAGAGCCGTTCCCGGACCAACCAGATCTTGCTCAATCGCGCCAAAGGGAGGGCTTAGTCATGAGGAGGCGGAGACCGCTATTTGCCGCGATGTCTACGGCATTGTGCCTGGCACTCTTTTCAAGTGTGGGCTGCAAGGAGCATACGACTCCGACGGCGCTCTTCCCTGCTTCGAACGAGGTTGCAGGTTGGGCAAGGACTAGCGATGTGCGCACTTTCGAAGCTGCGGACCTGTGGAAGTACATTGACGGCGAGGCCGAACGGTACTTGAAGGCCGGGGCACAGAGAGTGTCGACTGCCGACTACAAGTTTCAAAACAAGGTCGAAGCGGTCGTCGACGTGTACACGATGCGAGATCCTCAGGGCACGGTGAGGATTCTCGAATCCGAGCCGGCCGCCGACACGAAACCCATTCAGCTCGGAGACAGCGCCCACCTGTACGGTCAGAGCCTCATTTTCCGGAAGGGCCCGCACCTGGTGCGCATCGTCGCCTATGAAGCCTCCGCGGACATTCCGCGGGCAATTGTACAGCTGGGAGAGAGCATCGAGCGGCGACTGCCAGGATGAGTTGCGAGCCGACAGTCTGTGCGCCGTGTCACTGAAAGCGCAGAGCCGCCTGCGGTATATGGAATAAGGAGACGCCTGAATGTTCAGACAGTAGCGAGGCCGCATTTATGTCTCAGAAAGGCGATACCACTCGGCGAGATTTTCTGAGGAACTGCGTCACGGGCGCTGCAGCCCTTGGCATTGCCGGCAAAGCCTGGCCTGAACAACCGAATCGCGGCGAAGGCGTGATACTGGCCAAAGCTGCAAGACACCCAGGAGCGCTCGGAGAATCACGCGTTGTGATTGCACGGGACGCAGGACTACGCGGCACCGGAACAAGCGTAGATTCCTCTCGCGTTATGAGTTTGTTGGACCGGGCCATGCAGAGTCTTTTCGACGTTGATCATCCGGCGGAGCCGTGGAAGAAGTTCGTCCGCCCGGGTGAAACGGTGGGGCTGAAGGTAAACGCTCTTGGCGGGCGGGGACTCTCCAGCAACGTTCAGCTGGTCGAGGCCATTTGCGAAAGACTGCAGGAAGCGGGAATCCGGGCCCGCGACATCGTGGTCTGGGATCGTGACACTGACGAACTGGAACGGGTCGGCTTCCGCGTTTCGACTGCCGACAATCGTGTGCAGTGCTTCGGAACGGATCGAGTCGGCTACGAAGACGAGTTGGAGACTTACGGCAGCGTGGGAAGCCGGCTCTCGAAGATTCTCACCGAGCGCTGCGCTGTGCTGATCAATCTGCCGGTGCTGAAGGATCATGACGGTGCCGGAATAACCATCGCCCTGAAGAACATGTATGGGGTGATTCACAACCCAAACAAGTATCACCCCAACGGTTGCGATCCGTATATCGCAGACCTCAACATGCTGCCGGCAATCAGGACGAGGATGCGCTTGACCATCTGCGACGCGACGACGGCTTGCTACGAAGGCGGACCGGGATACAAGCCGCAATATTGCTGGCAAAATAACGCATTGATCGTTTCGCGCGATCCGGTTGCGCTCGACTCTGTCGGCTGGCAAATCATTGAACGGAAGCGGGCCGAGAAGCGACTGAAGACACTGGAAGCCGACGGCAGGTCGCCCCGTTACATCGCGACGGCTGCCGATGGGCAACATCGGCTGGGCACGAACGATCCGCGGCGAATCGAGGTTGTCGAAGTTTAGGTGTGATGGAGGTCCGATATGGCGCGCGCGGACCCTGTACTAGGAAATGCGAGCGTGCCAACACGGAGTCGCACGCAAGCTGAGAACTGTGCGCTCGAATGTGCGGACAGCCTGTCTTCGCCTGCACTCGATCGCCGCTCGTTCTTGAAGTGCGCCCTGGTGTCAGGCGCAGCCCTAAGCGTCTGCGACTTCGCCCAGCCGCTGGTTGCAATTCCCTCCGGGTCTGTTCCGCAGAAACAAGACGATTCGCGCTTCACCGTCGAAGCGCGGTTCTACCAGAAACTCCAGAACAAAAAGATCAAGTGCAAGCTGTGTCCGCGCGAGTGCACGGTGGGAGACCGGGAGCGCGGCTATTGTGGGGTTCGCGAGAATCGTGGAGGAACTTACTACACGCTTGTGCACTCCCGCGTGTGTGCCGCGCATATCGACCCGATCGAGAAGAAGCCTTTCTTCCACTACCTGCCCGGAACGCTGGCGTTTTCGCTGGCCACCGCCGGCTGCAACGTCAATTGCAAGTTCTGCCAGAACTGGGACATCTCCCAGGTTCGCCCCGAGCAAGTGCCGGCCGAATACGCGCCTCCGAAATTGGTCGCCGACCTGGCGAAACAGTACAGCTGTCCGACGATCGCCTACACTTACAGCGAGCCGGTGATCTTCGCCGAATATCTGATGGATGCGGCCGATGCCGGACACGAAGCCGGCATCCGCAGCGTCGTGGTGTCCAACGGGTACATGCAGGAGGAGGCGCTCAAGACGGCGTACGGAAAAATGGACGCGGTCAAGATCGACCTCAAAGCGTTCACTGAGTCGTATTACAAGGATGTTGTCGTCGGCGAATTGAAGCCGGTGCTGGACGCGCTGGTCACTTTGCGAAAAATGGGCAAGTGGACGGAGATCGTTTATCTCGTGGTGCCCACGCTCAACGACAGCGATGACGAGTTCCGCGGGCTGTCACGCTGGGTCAAGACGAATCTTGGTGTGGATGTGCCCTTGCACTTCACGCAATTTCATCCTGAATATCTATTGAAGAATCTGCCGATAACGCCGGTCCCGACGCTCGAGCGCGCCAAGGCGATTGCCGATGCGGAGGGACTGCACTATGTGTACATCGGCAATGTGCCCGGTCATCCCGCGGAGAATACTTATTGCCCCAAGTGCCGCCGCGTGCTCGTCGAGCGCGTGGGCTTGACAGCAAAGCAGGTCTTGATCCGCAAGGACAGTTGTCCCTTCTGCGGACAGCATATTCCCGGCGTGTGGCACGCATGACCGCGCGGAGGAGGTTAGCATATGAGAAGCAAGATGCGCTCCGCTCGATATCCCGTGATGGCGTTGTTGATCGCTGTCTTGGCGATCGTGACGCTGAAGTATTCCCCGGTTCACGCCGCACAGAACGTGCGGCAGCCGGGAGTAGCAGGCGGCTTCTATCCGGCTGACCCGAAGGCACTGACGGCAATGATTGACGACATGCTGGCGCACGCCTCGCCGCCGCAGATCAATGATCCGATCCTGGCCGTGGTTGCGCCGCACGCGGGTTATCAGTACTCGGGGCCGGTAGCTGCTTATACCTATGCCGCGCTGAAAGCACGAAAGTTTGCGCGGGTCGTCGTGATCGCGCCGTCGCATTTCGAAGCCTTCGATTTCACTTCCGTCTTCGATGGCGATGCCTACGCAACCCCGCTCGGGACGGTCCCAGTTGACAAGGCCTTTGCGGCGCAGCTGGTGAAAATGAGCCCAACCATCCGTCTTTCCAGCCAGGGACACACGCCCACTCCGCAAGGCGCTGAGCATGCGCTCGAAGTGGAACTGCCCTGGCTGCAACGCGTACTGGGCGATTTTGAACTCGTTCCCATCGTCATGGGCGACCAGAGCTACGAAAGCAGCCGCGCTCTGGGAGTGGCCCTGGCCAAGCTCATCCCAGGCAGCAACACGCTGATCGTGGCAAGCTCCGATCTGTCGCACTATCACCCGTACGATGATGCAGTGAAGATCGACCACAAAACCCTGAATGCACTGCAGGTGTGGGACTACTTCAGCATGTCGCAGAATTTTGAAACCCGCGTCTGGGAAGCCTGCGGCGGTGCTCCGATTGTCGCGGCGATGATCGCTGCGGAACGCATGGGAGCCAATCAGGCTCTTTTGCTCAAGTATGCCAACTCCGGCGATACCACAGGAGATCACTCGCGCGTGGTGGGATACAGCGCCGTTGCGCTGGTGAAAACTCAAGGTCCGGAGGCCGCGGAGCCACCATTCTCGCTGGGTGCTCGGGAGAAAAGCGAACTCCTCGCTCTGGCGCGCAAGTCCGTGGAGTACGCGGTAAAGGAAAAGAAGGCGTACGAACCGGCGGCGAGTTCGACGGAAGCGTTGAATCAGGAGCGAGGCGCATTTGTAACCATTAAGAAGTCAGGAGAGTTGCGGGGATGCATCGGCTACACTTCGGCGATGAAGCCGCTCTACATGACGGTGCGCGACACAGCGACTTTAGCTGCTCTGCGCGATCCGCGGTTTCCTCCGGTGTCGGCGTCGGAATTGGGTCAGCTCGACTACGAGATCTCGGTGCTTTCCCCGTTACGGCGCGTGTTGGATGTTCGCGAGATTAAAGTCGGGCAGCACGGTCTGCTGATGAAGAATGGAAACTTCGAAGGTGTTCTCCTGCCGCAGGTCCCCGTGGAAGAACACTGGGGACGGCAGACGTTCCTGGAAGAAACCTGCGCCAAGGCCGGCATGCCGACGAACTGCTGGAAGGATGAAAATACCGACATTTTCAGGTTCACGGCAGTGGTGTTTGGCGAGACGAAGCCGCAGGCGTTCATGCCCGAGCCGCCCGCGCGTCCAAACTTACCCGGACGGCCAGGAGCGCCGGCGCCAAGTTCACCGCCGCACTGAGCAATGCAGTCTTCCAGAACCCGAACACCGGGATGAGGTAACCGCTGAGCAGCAGGGCGCCCAGACACCCGCCTAAGAGATCCACCGCATAAAGTGTGCCGAGGCCCCTACTGGGACCGCTGTCTTGAAAGTAAATCTCGGTTGCGACGGGAAATTGATAGCCGCCCAGCGCTCCGCCGCAGGCAGCCAACGTGGGGAAAACAAACTGGGCGGTCAGCAGCGTTGCGCTCGTCCCGGAAATCCTCGAAAGCAAGCTAATTAGAAATATCAACACGGGTCCTGACACCGCGAGACAAAGCTGAGTAACAGCCAACGCGCGGGGTGGCGGACTGTCGTTAGCGCGGATGCGACGAATCCCCAGCCAATTGCCGAGGGCCATCCCGGCCATGAACATGGCGATGAGAATGGCGAGCTGATGGTAGACGTAGCCATAAACTGCCTGGAATGACAGCAGCACGAAGATCTGGAGCGCCATCAGCGTGAATCCCGTCGCTGCCACGCAGCAGGCGGCGCAAGCACGAGTGCGTGTTTCCCGCGTGGGCAGATACGCCAACAGAAGCACCACCGGCAACAAGACGATGAGAACGCCATCCAAGATATGCACGAACTCGATGCGCGCCGCGGCCCGGAACAGGCCCGAGTAGCCCCACTTGAACTGTGCGCTCCACAGCATGACGTCAAAATAGTAAGCGATCGGGGCGAAGTCACGATTCACTGGTGTCGCCGGCAAAGGCTGCAACAGCTCACGAACCTGCGCCATGCGATCCGGCATCATGCGAAACGGAATGAAGTACTCCCGCACGTATTGGGTTTGGAGATGCCGGCTCTGCAGTCTCGCAATCAGCAATTGCGGATCGTCGGTCAGCACACCGGGCTGCATCGCTGCGAAAAAGTGAATGGTCTCGCCGGGGATAGTGACTACATACGGAAACACTTGTCGCAGGGTGTAATGAATGCAGCGCAGGAATTCGGCCAAAGCGGGACTGATGTAATCTTCTGACGAGCGCAGCTCTAATGCCAGCACGCCTCCGGGAGCGAGATGATCGCGAGCGGAGCGAAAGAACTCGAGTGTGTAGAACCGGTTCAGCTGCGCAGTCTGCGGGTCGGGCAGATTGAGAATGATCACGTCAAAGTGGTCAGCTGTCATCTTGAGATAGTGCCGGCCGTCCGCGTAGTGAACGTGTACACGGGGATCCGAGACGGACGCCGCCAATTGCGCCGGAAAGAACTGCTGCAATAACTGAATCAGCGTGGGATCGAGTTCCACATGGTCAAGGGTTTGCACCGTGGGATGCTTCAGCGCCTGGGCTATCCCACCGCTTACTGCGCCGCCGATGAGCAGAACCTGCCGCGGCGCAGGGTGCTCTAACAGCGCGTAGTGAACCGCCTCTTCTGCTGCATTCTGGTCGGGCGCGTTGCCCAGGATCACGCCATTGTCATAAATACTGCGGATGTTGCCGGTCTCGATCACCACCAGGTTGCCGTAAATCGAGTCCCGGGATCCCAATACGCGGAACCCGCGCCACAAGCGCGCCTGCGAGGAGGCGAGCAGGCGTGGCGCGACATACACAAAAAGAGCGGCCCCCGAAAGTGCGGCAACGAAAACAGCTGTCAGAACTTGTTTCCATCCCCTCCCGAACAAGAGGATCGCGGCCATGCACAGATTGAGGAGAGCTACCACAATCGCAATTCGAAAGGAATCAAGAAAGCGCAGCAACAGAATGCTGGCCACGATTCCGCCGAGCGCGGAACCGCCGGCTTCTAGCAAATAGGCGGTGCTGGTCGCGACCCGCGCGGAGACGCCGCACTCCTGTTGGTACATGCGGGAAGCAGCGACGAAGAGGCCCCCCGAGAACACGCAAAACACGCTCAGACATACCAGGGACGCAAGCAGCATCGGCACCGGACCAACCAGTTCCCCCGGCGTGGTCTGAAAAAAAGTCTTGGAGGCGCGCAAGATCCAGATCGTCGGCGGCAAGCTGAAGCCCAGCAGGCATTCGAGGACGGCCACTGATCGGCGTGAGCGGCTCGTTCCAACCACGAAGCGGCCGGCCAGAATACTTCCGATCGCGGTCCACAGGAGCCAGGTCGCGAACATGATTCCCAGCGAAATCTCATTGCCGTTGAAGACGACGATGAGTTCCCGCATGAGAACGATCTGGCCCACGACGGCGCTGAACCCGATCAGGCCAAGAGCTGCCCTTACGGTCGACGTCGGTTGCCGCTCACACTGCCTTGTGACGAGCCGCACAGGCGATGCCACCCGCTCTGATTAAAGTCTAGTTCTGTACAAAAGAAAAGTCCGGTGTGCTATGCCGCCAGCCGACAGCACAACTCTCAGTCGCCGCGAAGCGCTGCTCAAGCTGCTCCGCCTGGGCGGGGCCGCTGCCGGAACTACCGCCCTCGGATTTTGGCTCAACCAACGCTCGGAACGCCCTCTGCCCGAGTTGGCGCTGAACGTGAAACGCAGCCATAGCGTGGCGACGGCTCCGGGTTTGCCCGAGATGGCGGTCATCCGCGGAGACGACCCCACCCAACTGGTGCGGCAGGCGATCGCAGAACTGGGCGGAATCAGGCGCTTCATTTCTCGCGCCGACATCGTGCTGATTAAGCCGAACATTGGGTGGGATCGGACTCCCGAACAAGCGGCCAACACCAATCCGGATATAGTCGCGGAAGTTGTCCGGCAGAGCCTGGATGCAGGAGCAAAGCGGGTGGTGGTGACCGACGTGAGCTGCAATGATCCGCGCCGCTGCTTTCAGCGCTCGGGAATTGCAGAAGCGGCCCGGCGCGAAGGAGCCCAGGTCATTCTTCCCGATCCTACCCGATTTAAGGAAGTGGATCTTCAGGGCGAAGTCCTGCGTGCCTGGCCGGTTCTCGATTCATTCCTGGATGTAGATAAGGTCATCAACATTCCGATCGCCAAGCATCACAGCCTGACCGGTACCACGTTGGGCATGAAGAACTGGTACGGCATCCTGGGCGGGCCGCGTCATCAGCTGCACCAGAAGATCCACGAAAGCCTTGCCGACCTCGCTGACTTCATGCGGCCAACGCTGACGGTCATCGATTGCTATCGCGTGCTCATACGCAACGGGCCCACCGGAGGCAACCTCGAAGACGTCGTACTCAAAAAGACCGTCGTCGCTGGGACCGATCCCGTGGCGCTGGATGCCTACGTGGCCAAGGCGTATTGGAATCTGGACCCCTCCGCTCTGCCCTATCTGCAAATCGCTGCCCGGCGTGGCTTGGGGACCTACGAATTCGAGAAGATTCGCACGCGAGTGAAAGAGCTGTCGTAGTGGTTCGCTCGCTGGTTCCTGTCGTAGTTTTGCCCCAGACGGCAACTTTCCCGTATATTTACGAACGGTTGCTCTTGGTTTCGACATGCTGCGTTTGTTACGACGCGCGCCTGAGAGCGAATTCGCATGCCACGAACATCGGCGAAAACGCTGCGGTCTTGGCCTGACACGGAAGGGGTGAAAAATGGAACGCAATCGAGAGCCAGGTTGGTTATTCATCGTTATTCTTACTCTGCTTCTACCCGGCTTCCTTTTCGGGCAGCCCGGCCGTAAGCCGTCGCTCGAAAGCTACCAGGAAAAAACGATCGGCATCTCGGTGAATCCGGCCGATGGCAGCTACAGCATTTTCGATCCGGTTTCGAAGAGA